>Ga0307378_10002452_pt1 | contig 28396 bp, 20 predicted proteins | sample UN1MG_FD_202238 | JGI IMG/M metagenome (GOLD analysis project Ga0307378, IMG submission 202238) | Soil microbial communities from Risofladan, Vaasa, Finland - UN-1 | ecosystem: Environmental > Terrestrial > Soil > Coastal area > Acid sulfate soil | place: Finland: Risofladan, Vaasa | collected... | reverse complement strand
TACCGTCCTGATCTTTACGCCGGCAGCTTGAATTTATACCAGCATAGCGACTATTCTTGAAATATCAAGCTATTATGCCGGCACCAAAGCGGCACGGAAGACAGCAAACACGAATTTATTGCGTGTTGGTGTTTGCAGGATAAAGGAGTTGTTGGTACAATCTTCCTGCCTTGAATGGCATTAGGTCGTTGTAGGGGCAGGCCCATGTGCCTGCCCAGGGCAACCACACAGGGTTGCCCCTACGGATACGAATGTGACAAGGAGAATTGACATGCGACTATCGAGACCCCTCAGTATTGCGATGCTATTCGGATTTATCACGATCTGCACTCCATGTTGTGCCGGCCCGGCGAAGGCCCCTCTGAATCCGGCTCCGGGGCAATGGCGCGGACTCCATCTGCTCAACTATCGATCAGATGAGGCGCTCGAGGGCCTTGCAAAAGACATTCCGGGGCTCGCCGAAATGGGAGTCAATGTATTGATACTCGAGGTCAACTACGGATTTGACTTCAAATCGCATCCCGAGCTTCGCATGGGCCGGACACCAATTACGCGCGATGGGGCGCGCAGGCTGGTGGAGACCTGCCGCAAGCACGGTATTCGCCTCATTCCCCAGTTCTCATGTGTGGGGCATCAATCCTGGGCAAAACAGACCTTTCCGCTGCTTACAAAGTATCCGGAGCTGGATTTGACGCCGGGCGCATTCCCTCAGAATGAAGGGATTTACTGCCGTGAATGGGACCCGCTCAATCCGAAGGTCTATGAAATCGTATTGCCCATGCTCGATGAATTGATCGATGCGTTTGATGCCGATGCGATGCACGTGGGTATGGACGAGGTTTTTCTGATTGGCTCGGAACACTCGCCGTCCACAAAGGGCAAAGATCCGGCGCAGGTGTTTGCCAAAGCGGTGAACGATTTGCACGAGCATCTGGTCAAACATCGCGGCGTGGATATGCTGATGTGGGGGGACCGGTTTATCGACGGAGAGGTTTATAAGTATGGCAAATGGGAGGCTTCCATGAACGGGACGGCCCCGGCAGTGGATATGGTTCCCAAAGACATCATCATTTGCGACTGGCACTATGAGCCGCGTGACAATTATCCGTCTGTGCCTATGTTTCTTCAAAAGGGCTTCCGCGTACTGCCGGCCGGCTGGAAAAAGGTCGATGCCACACAGGCGTTGATTCAGTACAGCCGTGACCGGAAGCATCCGAAGATGCTGGGCCATCTGTTCACTACGTGGAGCGGCCGCAAACAATGGAGTGAATTTCCGCCGCTTGTCGAGGGGCTGAAGCTGCTCAAACAGGCAGAGTAAAATCGAAATGAACAATAGCAGCGGGAGCCGCCAACCTGAGACGAGCGTGCCGGTAGATAATGACTATGTCGAGCAGGAATTATTGCCGGCCGAGCCGATGGATCGTATTGCCTCGGTCGATGCGCTGCGCGGCCTGGTGATTCTGCTGATGATCTTCGTCAACGATGTAGCGGGCGTCAAAGCCGCGCCGGCATGGCTTAAGCATGTCAGTGCCCGGGCCGATGGCATGACGTTGCCGGACATGGTTTTCCCCGCTTTTCTGTTCATTATGGGGATGTCGATTCCGCTGGCCCTGGGCCTGGCCCGCGGCCGGTCGAGGAAACGACTTGCGGGCCGAGTGCTGAGGCGGACTCTTATACTGCTGGTAATGGGCGTTCTGATGGTCAATATGGAACAGCATAATCCGGGTTACCTGGGCTTATGGGGTCTGCTGGCGTATCCGGCCATTTTCATGGCCTTTCTTGTCGTACCGCCGAGTCCGGGACGGAAAAGAAAAATCTTTACGATTGTGCGTGTAATCGGTTTTACGGTTTTAGCCGTACTGGCACTGGCCTACCGTACCGCTGACGGCAGGCACCTGATCCTTGGGCCGATTTTCGATCAGAGCGACACTGTCTGGCTGCGTCATTCGTGGTGGGGCATTCTGGGTCTTATCGGCTGGGCGTACCTGGTGACATCGCTGATATACCTGGTCCTGGGGCGGCGGCGTGAATGGTTGATCGGTGCCGCAGGGCTGCTGGCCATGCTGTACGTGGCCGACCATGAAGGGCTGTTCTCACGCGTCGATTCGCGGGCATGGCTGGCGTGGGCGGCGCCGGCGATAAGACAAATCGAGCGACTCGTCGAGGGTCTCGGCGCACATGTATCCATCGGAGAATCATTAGGCTCGCTCGCATCGATCTCGATGGCGGGCTGCTGTCTGGGCACTATTTTGTTACCCGGCTCCCGGATTCGGACACATTCCGAACGTTTACGATGGACTATTACATACGGAATCGGTCTGGCCCTGGCTGCAATGCTGTTCGATCCGCTTTTTGGCATTAACAAGATACGGGCAACGCCTGCGTGGTGTTTTTTTTGCGCATCCCTTACCACGCTGACTTGGGCGGCTCTGTATTATATTATGGATGTGCGCAGGTATTGTGCGTGGAGCGTGATTGTACGACCGGCCGGGATGAATCCGTTAACGGCCTACATTCTCCACCCCTGGGTTTTTATGATCGCCGGTTTTCTGCATCTGCCAATCTGGTTTTACAAAAGCAGCGGGCTGTCTGTGATTGTAGCTATTATTGGCTGCCTGACGATGGCGTTTGCCATAGTCGGCCTGACGGGACTGATAGGCAGGTTGGGCTGCCGCATGAAGGCATGATTGCGGCCGGCGCTGCAGATCCTTGACACCAAGTTAATTCCGCGGTAAAAAGTGTCTTGACAATAATTGATTGATTACAGGAAGGAACGGTTTATTATGCTGCTCAAATCTATTATGCCAGCATTGGTAATGTTATTTGCAATATATCCTTTTAATAACACGCAATCGGCCTTTGCCCTGGACAATACTGGGTATTGTAATGCGGTGCAGAACAAGGTGGGCCTGATAAGGTATCCGCTGGGCACGATAGGCGTATCATCCACCAGCGCCGGTGAAATAGCGGATGTTATGACCCTGGCTCCCAGGGTGTATCCCTGCATAGGCTCGGTCGTGGTCAGGCCCCAGACGGAGGACTGGCGTGCCTCGATTGGCGGCGACCCTTCTATGCTGACCGTAAAATACAAGGCCGATAAACCCTCCGGCGCCGCTACGGCCGCGATTACGGTTACGCCGCATGTGTCGGTCTTCAAAGTGACATTTCCGGAAGGCTCGCAGAATAAGTACGTTGTTCTCGATTTCGGCAAATACAGGGTGGATAGCTGGGCGGAGCTTTACAAGTGGACGCAAAGGAAAGTGACCCGGATAGACGACAGCACAGTTCAGGCAACGGTCGGTCCACCGGGCGGCAGCGGCGCTTATTACACCATAAAATTCAGCGTGCCCAGTACCGGTTCCGGGACCTTTGACGCATCGGGCGCAATAACGGATGGCGCCGGCACCGTGACAGGTGCCAGACTCGGGATGTATGCGCAATTTGACGCTTCGACTATCACTGTGGCTGTCGCGGAATCGTTTACGAGCATGGACGAGGCCGGAAGATTCCTCGCTTCCGAGTTCACCGATTTTGATACGGTTCAGAAACGTTGCCGTACGGCGTGGAACGGAGTTTTGAACCGGGTGGAAATAGAAGGTTCCGAAAACAGCAAACGCATGGCGTACACGTCTCTGTATTCTATGTATGTGAACATCATCGACGGCGGCAGCGGTTCTTGTTACTCGAAATATTATCCCAGGCCGCGATCTCTTTCCTCAAGCGCCTACTGGCAGTTTATCGGCGGATTTCAGAGCTGCTGCTGGGACAATTTCCGTACGGCGTATCCTTTCCTGATGCTGGGCTATCCGGAGGTCATGAGCGATATCGTAAATACCTACCTGGCCCGGTACCAGCGTGACGGCTTTGTCAACGGCAACATCTGTCTGTTCTCGGGCCCGACGGGCGAGCACAGCAACATAAGGCTTTGCCCTGTGCTGATAGCCGAGGCCTATCACAGCGGCGTTCAGGCGGAATATTCGAAACTTTATGCGGCGCTGAAGGATAACTTCGGCAATGAAGATTGCCTGCCGGCAAGCTTTGGCAAACTCGGGTACTTGACGCAGCCTGCCAGCGGGGGAAAGGCCTGTTCGCAGACGTTGGAATGGGCGACCGGAGCGCATTCGATGGCGATGCTTGCAAAAGCCAATAATGACCCGGAACAGATGCGCAAATATCTGCATTTGAGCAGGAATTATAAAAATATCTGGGACGGCGAGAACAAGGTCTTCCGCGTAAAAAATACTGACGGAACCTGGGGCGTAATAGATAACAAGAGCTGGACGTGGAATCCCAATCCGCAGGGCCTCTTCGAGGGGACGAATAAGGATTGGATGTTTTTCGTGCCGCATGATCCTTATGGTTTAATCAATTTGCCGGGACAGCAGCACCTGGTGGACCGGGTAGTCGATTATTGTCTTAATGATACATGGTTCAACGACTTTCAATATCATTATCCCTATTTGCTGTACTATGCCGGAGCTGCCAATGAGGGGCAGAAAATCATTCGTAATGTCTGGGTCCCTTTATTCAAGGACGGAGTATTGTACGAAGGAGTCAAGCCGAAACCTCCGCATAATGGCTGGAAGACCCATTATACCAGCAATGCCGCCTGGCTGATCTGTTCCATGCTGGGCCTGTATCCGGTATCTTCGCCGCCGGGACAGTACATCATTTCATCGCCTTCGATTGAAAAGGCCGTGATTCATTGCGGCGAGAAGACCATCAGCGTTCAAACAAAGAACAACACCGGCGATAATATTTATATCCGCTCGATAAAGGTTGACGGCGAAGTTTATCCCTGCTACATGATACCCGCCCGAAGGCTCATCTCGGGCGTAAAAATCGAGCTGGAGATGGGCAGCGACCCGGCGGAAGGTTTGGGCGGTCTCTACATAGCTTCATCAGACGGATTTGTACTGAATGCAGAGATGGTTTCTGCTTCTCATCTAAGATGCACCATTGAATCGGCTATAACCGATTCTACAACCAAAATTTACAGCTGGACAAAGCCTGTCAAGGTGACAGTGAACGGCCGGCAGGACGACAATTGGGACTATGACGAAACGAACAGGACCGTAACCGTTCAAAGTACGGGCACCGCCGCTATCGAAGTTTTATCGATGTGACCACAACCGTTCGCAAGCCGGCTATCTTATGCCGCTGGAGAAGGTCTTAGCGTCCGCCGGTATAGGACCAGACGATGTCCCAGTCTGTCTTTTGTTTCTTTTCTTTTGGACTGCCGGCGTTGTCCTTCTCGTCCGGGCCGATGCTGTAGAGGATAAAACCCTGTCCCTGAGCCTTGTAGCGAAGCGGTTCGGCAGAGAACGGATCGATAGTATCACTTAGCTTAAGTGCTTCGAGTGTGTCGGGGAAGGCATCCCGGCTCTGTTTGTATTGCAGCAAGGCCATGCCCGCCCGCGTGATACGCAGTTCTGCGGTCATTTCCGAGTGGATTTCTTTGACCCTTAATGTTGCCGGCATGAGTATACTTGTCAGCATGTGAAGTTTTTCATGGCGTTCCTCTTCCTTAAGATCCGCCTTAACATGTGAAGACGGATCCTCAAAAAGCTGAGCGCTTTTATGCATAAATCGCATATAGGCTGCGCGGTCTGCAAGGAATAGGGGCTTGGGCTTGAGAGAAATTAGGAAGATGAAGAAACGACGTTTGATTCCGGACAGATTTAACCCCGGCATTATTTTATACAGTTCGTCTTTCGGAAGGTTGAACGCCCATTCGCCGAATAGCAGCCGTTCACCATCGATAGCCAGAACCATTGGAGCAATGTCATCGAGACCTGCGAGAAGATCTTCAACACTGCGATACTGTTGTTCATTCGGTGGTGCAATCTCGCAGAGTTCTTGGATTGTTCTGCAGGCCATTCTAATAATTGCAATTCGCACCAATTGAGGGCCTATGATAGGTTCGTTCATCGTAGCGTCGGCTAATCTCAACTGTATACGGGCCATATTCCATGCATTGTCGAGATTGCCGGCTCGGGCTTCCAGGCGTGCTTTTGCCGAGAGAATGAACGTAAGTCTCCTAATGTGCGACAGGCTGGGCATGATGATGTTAATGCCTGCATTATAATCGCGATCGAATCGGCATGAACGTCGCTGGGTTCCCTGCTCAACAATCGACAGGGCCTGGGTTACGACGTCCTGATCGATTAACCGCTGCAATTCGGCAAGCTTGTCCGGATCGAGGGATTTCTTGATGAACTTGTCGGAGAGCCCCCCCAAATACACCTGCAGGTTTCCTTCCGGCGCCGGCTGGGCCTTTAGCAGCAGGGCGGCGCTCTCATAGAGCAGGGCGGCGTTCTCGGAGTCGGGTACTTCCGGCGGTATAACGTCGGCCTGCCTCATCGGCCTGTTATCATTTTTCAGATCTGCATATGCCCGGCTAAGCTTAGCCCCGGAGACGCCGACTGCGATAGCGTAGATGAGGCTCAGTACAACCAGTACGATGGCGATGATTTTCAGGATTTTCACAGTTCTTTTTCGCATTTGAATTATCCTTTCGTTTCCTGTATTTACGAATACGAATTCAAGCCGGGCTGCGTTGGAAGCAGAAGGCTCCTGCCTTCGACCGGGGCCGGAGGTTTCGATACTCCGTTCTGCTGGGCTTCGTCAAGGACGCGGCGCACGGTCTCGGCATAGCTGCGCAATGCCGAAGCATCGGTTATAGATGGTTTGCGGCCGGTTGAAACAAGGTGCCTGGCAAGGGGGCTGTAGTGTATTTCCGGCAGCGTATCGAGATCGGGGGGCTGTTGATGTGCAACTTCGAGCCCGTCGGATTGCCATCGGGCCAGTGCGTAATCGCTGGAGCAGTTGGCCAGCCATATAATGAATACGGCTGCCGCGGCCGAGACAAACAGACGCCGCACAGGAATCCGCCATGAGATTTCCGGCGAGGTTTGATTCCATGCCTTCGCCGCCTCGGCGGTAATCCGCGTTTTTAGCTCGGGCGAGGGCGCAGGCATGTGAGCTCTTTTTAAGATACGTTCGAGCTTTTCGTTCTGCGTATCTTTGTCGTTCATAATGTGAGATTCTCCAACAGGGTTCGCAGCTTTTCCATGCCGTAACGGTATCGGCTTGCTACGGTATTCTGGGACAGTCCCAAAAGCCCGGAGATTTCCAAAAACGTTTTCTGTCTGTATATCTTCATAACAATCACTTCACGCTGCGGCTGCGGCAAACGAGCTAAGGCAGCCTGCAATTGTTCAGCCAGATCATTCGGCTGCCGGCGGTCTTCCGGCACAATCAGCCATGATTCATTTACGGCCTCAACTGTCCGACCTTTTTTACGGCGACCAATAAGTCTGAAAGCTTCATTTCGGGCGATCCGATAAACATAGGCGTCCAGGCGGTGTGCCCCTGCCAATCTGTGACGCTTGCGAACAATCCTGACAAAGACCGTCTGGAGCACATCTTCGGCATCGTGTTTCGAACAAAGGACAGCCTGGAGATACGCGAACAAATCGCCTGCGTATCGATCCCACATCAATTCCACGGCAGCGGGATCGTTCCGTGCCAGAGCCGCTCGCAGCATATTATCAGGCAGATTCTTGTCCAAAATGTTGTCCCGGCTTCGATTCATTAGTAAAGACAGCTTGACGCCGCCGTTTTGTCTACTAATTGCAATATTTTTTGAAAATAGTCTCTTAACCTTACCAGAAAACACCCGGAATACAAATCTGTCATTTGTAAAAACTCATGATTTAGGGGTGTGGCTAATTTTTCCGGCACTACATAAGCTTGTCTTGTGTAAAGGATTGTGTTCTTTGTCATTGCGAGCGAAGCGAAGCAATCTCGACCGTTCGCAGGATAGAGATTGCCACGGCCACATGCTGTGGCCTCGCAATGACGACAGGGGAAATTTCCAGCTTTGAGAGCAAGCATTTAAGAACGAAAAATCGCCTGCCAGAATATCTGGTCGCACCCTGATTTATGATTTAGGGTGCCCGTTTTTTCTCTTGCACCCTTTTGTCCTAATGCGTAAACTTGGTTTTCCTGGTTTCATGGCCAACAACTAAACATAACATAGGAGAAAAAATGATGAAGACCAAAACCATTCAACGACGCGACTTCCTGAAATCAACCATTGCTACAGGAGCCGGACTAATCATCTTGCCGAGCGGCACACTCTCCGGCGCCAATGCGCCCGGCAATAAGCTCAATGTCGCCATGATCGGCACGTGGGGCAGGGCCGATGCGCATTTCGGCGAGATTTCCAAGGAGAACGTTGTCGCTTTGTGCGACGTGGACGAGAATCACCTGGACCACGGATCCGAGAAGTTTCCCAAGGCCAAACGCTACGTCGACTGGCGCAAATGCCTCGAACAGAAGGACCTGGATGCCGTGATCTGCTGTACGCTGGATCATACGCACGGCTTTATTGCCAACTGGACGCTGAACCGCGGCCTGCACTGCTACTGTGAGAAGCCGCTGGCCCACACGGTTGAGGAAACACGTGTAGTCCGGGCAAACTATCTCAAGCAAAAGCACAAACTCGCCACGCAGGTGGGCACGCAGCGCCACGCCAAGCCGAATTTCGAGCGCGTTCGCGAGCTGATTAAAGACGGAGCTATCGGCGAGCTGACTGATGCCTACGCTTGGGGCAACCGCCAGATTCGCAGGCCCGGCTATCCGCCCGCCGAAGGCACGCCGCCGAAAACTCTCCACTACGACCTGTGGATTGGGCCATCACCGTTCCATCCGTACACTCCGGAGTATTTCAAAGGCGGCCCCGGCATGAACTGCCTGTCGTGGAACATGTACTGGGATTACGGCACCGGCCAGGTCGGCGACATGGGCAGCCACACGATTGACCTCGTGTGGAATGCGATTGATGCGGGCCTGCCTACTACGGCCGAAGGTGAAGGCGAGAAATTCAATCCTGAAGTCACGCCTGTCGAATTGCACACCGCTTTCGATATCCCGGCGAACGACTGGCGCGGGCCTGTTCGCGTCCACTGGTACCAGGGCGGCATGATGCCGAGATCGCCGAAAGGTTACGTCGATCTGAACAAGATCGGACACGGTGCGATGTTCAAGGGTACCAAGGGTTATGTTGTATGTGATTACGATTCTCGGATTCTGCTGCCGTTCGGCGACGATGCGGATCTGACGTATTACACGCAGCGATCGAAAGATAAAGTGATTCCGCCGCTGGGCCACTTCCAGAGAGAGTGGGTCGAGGCCTGTAAGGGCGACCTGAAGACGCATTGTGATTTCGAGTATGGCGGCAATGCGATCGAGATGATGCATCTGGGTCTCGTCGCCTACCGCGTCGGCAAGAAACTCGATTACGACGGCGCCACCGGCCGCGTTACCAACAGCGCCGAGGCCAACGCTCTGCTGAGCCGCGAATACCGTCCCGGCTGGACCCTCGACGGGTAAGGTCGCGGCTCGATGACATCTGAATTTGGATAAGCCGCCGGGGGGATTTTCCTTGACGGGAAGGCGGATAATTTGGTATAGATAGTATTAGTGAAGGTCATGTCCACACGGCCAAACGCCGTGTGGATTTTGATCTTTTTTTAGCAATTCAGGTATTTACGAAGAGAGGATGAGTCATTATGTTCCGGAAATTGGTTTGTGCGGTTTCAGTTGTTTTAGTGCTGGGACTGGCCGGCAGCGCTTCGGCTGAACTGATCGGCTACTGGAGGCTTGATGAGAATAGTGGAGTAAATACCGTAGATTCATCAGGATACGGCAATGACGGGATTATTAATGGAGCGACGTGGACATCGGGAAAATCCGGTTCCGCTTTGAGTTTTGATGGAATCGACGATTACGTGCTTTGCGCTGAGAGAGAAGGAACCGGACCGGGCATCTATCCTGCGGAGCTGATGCCGGAGAAATTCACCGTGTCCTGCTGGACGAAGCTCAACAACTTTGCGTATTTCAGCAGCTTCGTCGGCAACGGGATGGATTCCGGCGACGATGAGTGCGGATTCTTCTTCTACAACTTCGGCTGGGAAGGCGAGAACGAGCGGGACTTCGGCCTGGCGATACGGACGGAAAGCGGAATGAACTACGTCGAGACCCCGAATATCTACGAAACGGACAAATGGTATCATCTCGCCGCCACTTACGACGGGACAAACGTCAGCATCTATGTAAATGGTAAGCTGTCGGTCGGCCCGACGAATGTAGGCGGCCCCATGAGGTGGGTCAGCGCAACCAGCGGCAATTACCCCGAAAGATTCGCCATCGGAGTATGGCTGGACCCGGGCTATGATTTATGGATTGACGGCATCATCGATGAGGTGAGCTATTGGGACCAGGCACTGCCCGAATCGGAGATAAAAAAGCTGGCGCTATCTTACAAGGCCAGCGAGCCGATCCCAGCCGATGGTGCCAAGTATCCGGATACGTGGGTGAATCTTGGCTGGGCGCCGGGGGCTTTGGCGGTTTCGCACGATGTTTATTTCGGCGAGAATTTTGACGATGTGGATGCCGGCACCGGCGAGACATTCCAGGGCAACCAGTCATCGAATTATTTTGTTGCCGGCTTTACCGGATATGCCTGCCCCGAAGGTCTGGTTCCGGGCAAGACCTACTACTGGCGAATCGATGAGGTAAACGAGGCCGACCCGAACAGTCCGTGGAGAGGCGGCGTCTGGAGCTTTATGGTCCCGCCCAAAACCGCCTACAATCCCATCCCGGCCGATAGCGCCAGGTTCATAGATCCGAATGTCGTGCTCAACTGGACAAACGGCTTCGGCGCGAAAATGCACACTGTTTACTTTGGCGACAATTTTGACGATGTGAACAATGCTGTTGATGGCCCTTCTCAGGGGACAAAAACTTATGCCCCCGGTCCCCTTGAACGGGATAAGACGTACTACTGGCGCATCGATGAATACGATGGCGTCGAAACGTATAAGGGTGACGTCTGGCACTTTACGACGGCCGGTGCCGGCGGCGGTGTTCGAGGTGACTATTTTAAGGGCATGAATTTCGAAAGTTATGTGTTAAGCCGAATAGATCCCCAAATTAAATTTGCCTGGGGTGAAGGTGCGCCGGATCTGGTAGTCGGTGTTGATAACTTCTCTGTTAGATGGACGGGCGAGATTGAAGCGGCATTTACCGAGACCTACACCTTCTATACCAACAGCGACGATGGAATACGTTTATGGGTGGACGGTCAGCAGCTTATCAATAACTGGACCGGCCACTCAGTCATTGAGAACCGTGGGAGAATCGACCTTGTCGCCGGACGAACGTACAGCTTTGTGTTGGAGTATTTTGAGGATGGCGGCAGTGCAGTGGTGGATCTGAGCTGGGAGAGTCCCCGCACGCCGAAGCAGTTGATTCCACAGGCGGCTCTGTCGCTGCCGGTAAAGGCCAGGGATTCGAAGCCGTCTAACGGTGGTGTGAATGTAAAGCAGACCGTCATTCTTAAGTGGGGCGCCGGCGAGGCAGCCGCTTCGCATCAGGTGTATTTCGGCACCGACGAGGAAGCCGTGAAAAACGCCGATACCGGTTCACCCGAGTACAAAGGCACCGTGGACCCTGGTTCCGAAAGCTACGAACCTGGCAAGCTTGAATGGGGTACCGAGTACTTCTGGCGGGTTGATGAAGTAAATAATCTCAGTCCCGACAGTCCGTGGGTAGGCAATATCTGGAGCTTTACGACGGCCGACTTTCTTGTCATCGACGATTTCGAAGACTACGATGCCGGCGAGAACCAGATATGGTACGCATGGCAGGATGGGCTTGGTTACGGCGTGCCTGGCTCCGAACCGTATTCTCCCGGAAACGGGACAGGCTCGGCTGTGGGCGATGAGAGCAGCGCTTCTTATACCGAGGAGACTATCGTTCACGGAGGCGCCCGCGCGATGCCGTTATTCTATAACAACGACCAGCAGTTCTCCGCAAAGTATTCCGAAGTGGAGATGACGTTGGATTATCCGCGTGACTGGACCGAAAAGGGCGTCAGTACATTAACGATTTGGTTCAGGGGCGATCCGGCTAATGCCGCCGATCCGCTGTATGTTGCTCTCAATAGCAGCGCAGTCGTCACTCATGATAATTCTGATGCGGCACTGGTTGAAGAATGGACGCAATGGAATATCGACCTGCATGTCTTCGCCGATAAGGGCATTGACCTGACTAATGTCGATAAGATTGCGATTGGCCTCGGCACCAGGGGCAATACAACCACGCCCGGCGGCTCGGGTAATATGTACTTCGATGATATCGGCCTCTATCTGCCGGAAACTGCTCCTTAAAATTAAATTATGCTTTCGCGGCAATGACATCGGGATTTGAATCGATTCGGGACCTTTACCGATAGGCTCGGTATGGGTCCCGATTTTTTCAGAGCAACATGTATCTCTTGCGTCATAAAAGGCAGCGATTATGAAAGTGAATTTATCTTGTATTTATCGGTTGATTTTATGATAATCAGGTAGATAAAAGCTGCAAGAACAGGTAAGGAGAATACAGGTGTCTAATCGCCATAGTAAAAAGATACTCTGTAGAAATCATCAGGCCGGAGTATGTCATTGCGAGCGTAGCGAAGCAATCTCATCCGCAATGATGCCTTTTTTTGCTTATGATGCAAGAGATTGCCACGGCCCTTCGGGCCTCGCAATGACGGTTTTTGGAGGTTTTCTACAAAACAATTCAAAGGCATTTTTCGTGATTACGGTTATGACGGTGCTTATTGCTTTTCCGCCGGTCTTGAAAGGGCAGGATATAGCGAGCCCTTCGGCCGATTTCAGAGCGACTGTTGAGGCGGATTGGGATGCGCAGGAAAAGCGACTCGGCCGGGATGTTTCATCGCCTAAGGCGATTGGAGCGATAATGTTCGCGGCCGAGCGATTGCTTGCCGATCTTTCGCGCGGGCCGGATGCCCCCGAACTTGACGCCGAGAGGGCGGCGCTGGCTAAGTTGAAGTTGAGCGCGGCAGACGTTGATGCGCTGACCGGTTCGGGACGTGCCAAACTATATCATGACATCCGCTGGGTGACGCGAAGTATTGCCCTGAAGAATCCCCTGATTGCGGGAAAACGCATTATCTTTATGAAGCGAAAGCGATTTATCTGCCAGATGCTGCATGAGTATCTTGGCTACTATTATGACTACGAAGACATTGCCGGCGGGGGAATCTATCTGCTTGGGCGGCCCGGCTATTCGTTCGAGTTTCAACATCTGACAAAAAATCAGACCGGCCGGGGCAATTATACCACGCTGGCTCTGTCTTATGACGCCGGGACGATTTATTTCGCCTTTGCCGAGCGGGCCGCACAGAAACCGGATTATTATTCCGACCAGCGCAAATGTTTCCACATTTATGCCATGAACGCCGACGGCGGCAATATCAGGCAAATCACCTACGGCCCTGACGACGACTTCGATCCATGTCCCTTGCCGGACGGCGGCCTGGCGTTCATGTCGTCGGATCGCGGGGGCTTTACGCGGTGCAACAATCCGTGGGAACCGCTGCCGGCCCATACCCTGCACAGGCTCGATCCGACCTTGAAACACCGGCGTATCCTGTCCTATCATGAGACAAGCGAGTGGCATCCCTCGGTGCTGCATGACGGGCGAATTGTATATATCCGCTGGGATTATGTGGACCGCTCGGCGGCGAACTTTCACGGGCTGTGGATAGCCAACCCGGATGGCTCGGCTGCTATGGCCCTGTTCGGCAATTACACCATGCGCATCAATGCCTGTTATCAGCCTAAGGCGATTCCGAATTCGCACAAGCTCGTTTTTCTGGCCGGGGCACACCATGCCGATGTAGGCGGCTCGCTGGTAATGCTCGATCCGTATCGTATTGCCCTGGATCCGGAAACGGGCCAGGATTGTTTCGATTCGATAGAGGTGCTGACTCCGGAGGTGTGTTTTCCCGAAGCTCCCGGCTGGCCCGGCAGCTATTTCCACAGTCCCTGGCCGTTGTCGGAGAATTACTTCCTGGTGTCATTCAGCTTCGATCCTCTGCCGGGAATGGGGCCTAATGTCAAGCGTGACACCGAGACGGGACTCTATTATTTCGACCGGTTCGGGAATATGGAGCTGCTGTACCGGGAAAAAGGAATTTCGTCCATGTATCCGATTCCGCTCGAACCGCGGCCGAAGCCGCCTGTTGTGCTCGGCACGCTGGATGAGGAGCTGGGCGACGAGGGCGAGTTTTTGCTTACCGATGTGCGTAAGAGCCATTTTCCTATGCCTGAAAATCGCCGCATAGTTGAGTTGCGCGTTTTTCAGGTTTTGCCCAAGAGCCGTACACATGTCGCCAATCAGCCGCGTATCGGCCATGCTAATGCCGAGAGCGCACGGATGCTTCTCGGAACGGTTCCGGTCGAGGCGGACGGCTCGGCTTATTTCCGCGCCCCGGCGAGAAAGCCTTTATATTTTCAGGCTGTGGATGAAAACGGCAGGGCGGTCCAATCCATGCGTTCGGTCGCGTATTTACAGCCGGGCGAACGGATGGGGTGCGTAGGCTGTCACGAGCCCCGCAACCGGGCCGTGACAACTCAAAAGACCCGTCCCCTTGCCATGCTGCGCGAGCCTTCCCAACTGAAGGCCGGCCCGGAGGGGACACGGCCTTTCAGTTTTCCATTTCTGGTTCAACCGATTCTGGATAAGAACTGTGTTAATTGTCACGATGGCAATCCCGGTCCGAACAAGAGCAAGGTAGTGTTGACCGGCGAGCCGGCGGGACACTTTACCAAATCGTACGAGAGCCTGAAGCCGTTTGTGAAATGGTATGAGTGGGGCGGGGCCAGTATCGAGCCGATTATAACCCGCCCGGCTTCGATAGGAGCCGATGTTAGTCCTTTAACGGAGATTTTATCCGATGCCGTTCACGACCCGAGCGTGAAACTTGACGATGATGAACTCCGGCGGCTATATATCTGGCTGGATGGTAATGTGCCGTTTTATGGTACCTATGATTCCGACACACAGTTGGCCCAGCAAAACGGCGTCTCGGTTCCGCCGCCGACGCTTCAATAGCCGTAGGGTGTGCAACTCGTTGCACACGCCTTCCAATTCTAACGCTACTCGGTAAGCCAGCGATCTATTATTTCACCGGCGGCTCCCGGCATGATTCCGAGAATCCAGGCCAGGTCTATAATCGTCGGCCGTTTGCGGATCTGGTGCATGTGCAGGGCGGCGGCGAGCAGACGCTCGCGGGAGCATCCGATGCCGGCGAAGGTATGGGCGGCGCCGGCGGTTTTCAGGCAATTCTTGATTTGTGCCGGTGAACGAACCTGTGTCGCCGCGGCGGCAAGAAAGGCGCTCCATGTTTTGCCGTCGGCTAACTTTTCGCATATTGTTTGGAGCATGGGTATCTTCTGCTCGTATTCCTGACGGACATTTTCGGCCAGCGGACCCCAGAACGCGCTGTCGATATTGTCAGGGTAAGGATGGCAGATGGGCTTCTCGATCTTGAAGATACGGTCATAAAGAGCCGAGGCGAATATCGTGCCGAGACCGACCTGCCGGCCGTGAAGATCGTGCGCGACGCCGTCGATGCTGGACATCATGTCAAGCGTATGGCTGAACAGATGCTCGCCGCCGGAAGCGGGCGCCGAGGTCCCGATAACGGTCATTGCGATGCCGGAGTATAGCAGGGCGTTAAACAATGCCTCGATGGCGGCGGGCCTGCGGTCGCTGATGTCCCCGGGCCGGTCGAGATAGTACGGTTCCAGGGAGTTGATGATTTCGCTGCAATAGCGGCAGAAGGATTCGCCGCAGAACAGATTGTTGAATTTCCAGTCGGCGGTGCTGATGGGCTTGGCGATGGCATCACCGAGGCCGGAGGCTGTCAGCTCGAAAGGGGCCTCGACGATGATAGATGGAATTGCAAAAACCGCTAAAGGCGCCCGGGCGCGGATCAGGGTCTTGATCCCTTTGATTGTCGGGGCGACATTTGCGGCGGTAAAGCCGTTCATCGTCGCGGCGGTCGCAAAAACGGCATAAGGAATGTCCTTATCGAAAGCCGACCACTTGGTCAGATCGTTGACGACGCCGGTACCGACTGCAAGGGCAATATCGGCGGGGGGCATCAGGTCATTGAGCCGGGCGTGAGTCGCCTCGTCGCAAACTGGGCCGCCGTGGCTTGTATCGGGGACAATGATATTGTGAACGGACCAGCCTGTTTGTTCGAGGGTTTCTTTTGCTCGCTCGCCGGCAATGGCCCGGGTCCGCTTGTCGGCCACAAGAACAATGCGACGGCCGCTCACGAGAGAGCCCAGCACTTCGGGCAGACGCTCTATGGCATCCTCGGCATAAATGATGCTCCTGATGGGAACTTTGTGGCTGCGCCCGCATTCGCAATCGAAAGTCGTATCGAGCAGTTTTTCAGGATTCATTGCTTCGGCGTTCCTTTAGTTTCGGTCACCCTTCGACTCCCCCTTCGGCTGCGCTCAGGGCTAAAGGCTAATTCAGGGTGAAGAGCTTCTTCATGCCGAGCGGAGACGAGGCATTATTCCGGTTTTACATAATCTTTTCCACTACCACTTGCTGTCCTTCGGTAAAGTGTGCCGAGGCGGCGTCTTCCGGGCTGATTCGCAGCAGCTCCGCATCTTCGGAGTCGATCGGCGCGCCGGCCTTGACATGAACGGAGCGCAGCCCACCATACCACCAGCGGATATGGCTGGCGTAGAGCAGGTCACCCGGCTCGGCAGCCATTTTATCGAGGGCAGATTGGGCAGCGATAACTACGTTCTGCCCCGAAAGCTTCGGGTCGAACTTGGTTATCAGCCGTACTTTTTCGCCGGGGCGGCGGTTGGGAGTCCCGCCTTTGAAACGACGCATAGCGTCCAGTTGGGTCCCGGCGACAAGCCCTTTTATTTTTTCCGCCGGCTTCGGTTTTGTGAACCATGTTACGGACACGCCCAGCGTGCCGGCCGCCAGCAGACCGAACAGTGCCCGCATAAACTTGTAGCTGTCCGGTCCCATTCCGAAATCGAAAGGTCCGACCAGCGCATCCGGCCAGACAAAAGACAGGCCGATAAGGATCGCTCCGCCGACAATTGTCACGAATGCGGCGGCAGGCGTGTAGCGCTTCCATGTAATCCCGAACAAAATTGCCACCAGGACAGGCGGTGTCACAGCGGCGGTAAACATGCTGTGCGCCCCGTAAATAGTATCTTTCATAAATATGGGTACAAGGGCCAGTCCCAGGCCGGCCGCCCCCAGGCTGGTTATTCGCGCTACACGGAGATAGTGCTTATCGTCGCGTGCCGGTTTGATGTAAGGCCTCCAGATGTCGTTAACAAATATCGCACTGACAGCGTTTATCAGCGAGTCGGCGGTGCTCATCAGCGCCGCGGTCAAGGCGGCCAGCACAAAACCGAAAACTCCCGGCGCGCACAGAAAATGGGCGGCCTTTACGAAAGAATCGCCCGGTTCGGTGACCAGCTCGCCATTGTTGACCAGCGCCTTGGCGATCCATCCGCCGCAGCTCGTGGCGATGGCCGCTAATGGCGCCAGCACGAGGATCCAGCAGACCACCATCCGGCGTGAATCCTTAACGCTCTTGAGCGAGAGAAACCGCATGATAAAACCCTGGTGCATCAGCATGAGCGCCCCGGTGTTGGCCAGCCCGTCCTGAACGTAAATGCCGATGAAGCTGAACTTGGGCGGGGCGCTGAATTCCGAAAATGCAAACTTATGCGAGCGCGGCAGCAAGGCCCAGAAATCGCCGAAACCGCCGAAGTGATAAATGGCGGCTGCAAACAGCCCCAGCCCTGCGACAAGCAGAATAATTCCCTGGACAAGATCGGTCATAATGACGGCCGTTTGTCCGCCGATGTAAACGTATAACGCCACTGCGACGGCTGTGATTATGGCGCCGGTCATTACCTGCCATCCCAGCAGCGTGTGCAGCGTCCTGCCGAGTGTGATAAGATTGATGCCGATGTAGCCGACGATGTAGAACAGAATGATTACCGTAGCGGCGATGCGCGTCTTTTTGTCGAAACGGTATTCCAGGTACTCGGGAACAGACGTAATTTTATTGTAATATACAATGGGCAGCCAAACGAGTACAAGGATGGGCATCCAGAACCAGTCGTTGAGGTAGGACTGCGTGCTGGATATGCCGTACCTGAATCCTGCTGCGCTGTACTTGATGAAACTGTAGCTTCCGACGACCGTGGCAACACACGAAAAAGCGATGAGCCACCATGAAAATCTCTGCCCGCCGAAGAAGAAGTCTTTGGTCGTTCTCGTATACCGGCCGAAATACAGCCCGAATCCCAGCACGGCGACGAAATAGCCTATCATTACCGCGTAGTCGAGATTTCCGCCGATAGCCTGAGCAATCATAGCGGTCCTCCGTTTGCCCAGTTTGGCGACAGGAACGTAAAGATGCACATAATGCCCAGAAGGAAAAAATAGCCGCCGACGAGTATCAATAGAAGCCGGCGGTCTTCGGCGTTTTTCAGACTAATATATCCGCCGCGTAATCCGCACCAGATACCGACAATGCACAATATTGCGCCGATGCCGAACTCGCAAATAATCGGCCAAACTCGCAGCATTTCCACTTGCCGTTTCTCCTGTTCTTTAATTTCGTTCTGCGTTTCTCGTTCTGCGTTCTGCGTTTCATTATTAAGCACGCAGAACACAACCGTAGGGTGTGCAACTTGTTGCACACGCGCCAGGATTCCGCGTGGGCAAAAAAAGGCATTTGCCCACCCTACATGCTCATTAAAATTCCAATACTTACTTACCGGCAATAATCTGCCGGGCAGGGGCATGATTTTTCAACTGCTCTCGAAGCCGGCCCGGTCGATTGGTGGTGATTCCATCGACTCGGAGTTTGATCAGCCGGATTGCCTCTTCCGGTTCATCCACCGTCCAGACGTAGAGCTTCTGCCCCGAAGCTTTGACGGCATCGGCAAACTCCTTTGTTACGCCGGCATAATGAACGTCGAGACCATCGAGGCCCTTTTCCTTTGCCGTTTGAGCAAGCTGCGGATCGTGAGGAATCCACTCCTCGGTCTCCTTGATCTTTTCGGTTCCCTTGAGCCAATATGTGGGAACGTCGATCAGTTCTTTTGACATCGCCACGGTCTCCAGGTCGAATCCGATGATGACGATGCGGGACATTTTGCCGCTTTCCGCCAGAAGCTCCCGGAGATAGGGCAGAATTTCTTTTCCGCACTTTATTTCGACGTAGAGTTTTCGCCCGCGTGGGATTTTTTTGACAATGTCGGCAAGAAAAGGGATTTGCTCGCCGGCGTATTCTTCGGACTTAAAACTGCCCACGTCGAGCTTGCGGAGCTCTTCGGAGGTGGACTCGGCAACATTCACATCCGTCACGGCCGTCCGCTCTGTGGTCTCGTCATGGATGACGACGATTTTATTGTCCTTTGTCAGATAGACGTCCACTTCCACGTCGGCTCCTTTTTCCCAGCCAAGCATAACCGACGCCATGGTATTTTCCGGAGCCAGGTACGAGGCGCCGCGGTGTGCGATGATTTCCACGGACTTCGTACACCCCGTCGTGCCGGCAATGAATAAACAAAATAATCCGGGGATAATCAAACGCTTCATTGCATACCTTACATTTTACAAAGTCATTTTCAACAATAGATACTCTCGAACCTTATCGCAATCCATCATGCCCAATGTCAGCCACGCAAGTATAATACACAATTTTGTCCCTGTATGAAGAGAAAAAAGGCTGCCGGTTTAGTGAAAAACTAAACTTCAGATAATTCAACTTCGTATGCGATTTAGCGTGGCGGTCATGTCAGGGATCCGGCTGGCCCGTGTACCATTTGCGGGGGACATCCTCGCCGGTGGTTTCCTTTATCTCCGTGACATGGCCGTCCAGCCAGGAGGTCATTGATACGCCGCGATGGCGAAAACATTCCTGAACCGTGTCATGCCACTGTTCTCCCGTCCAATAGCTGTCGACAAAGCCGTTCCCACCCTGGCTGCTTGGACGCCATTGTGGTAAATTGATACTATCTCCAGGCCGGATGTGAAACATGTCTCCGTTGTCGTCCAGAAGCTGCTCGATATGATCCTGAAAAGCAATTACTTCGCTATGATGTTTGAATTCAAGATCAATTTTCTTGTCTGTGATGTACCCGTTGAGGCCGTACGAGCAATATTTGAAGTACTTCTGCGCCGGCAGACCCCAGGGTGAGCCGTTTTCGGGCCAGTCATCCACGCGTTTTGTGCTGGGACAGCGGAAGATTTTCCTGTTCTTGGCGTATGGTTCGTACGCAACCCCCCAGTAGGCCATTCCATCATTCGGGCCGTATTTCTTTACCACCGGCGGGTTTTCCCATGTGTTATCCCAGAGACCGTAATTCGGCGAGTCGTGCGTTTTTCCGTCATAGTCATCTACGTACATTCTCGTGGCAAGCACGAGGCCCTTGACATGGCCCGTACAGATGGTTTTTTTGGCCTGTTCCTTCGAAGCCCTCAGGGCGGGTATCAGAATCGAAAGCAGCAGAGCTATCATGGCAATCACTACCAGCAGCTCAATTAACGTGAAGGCTTTTCTTTTTACCAACTTGCTGCCTCCTGAAAAGCATTGGACGGGCTTATTGTATAAAGAATACCATAACACGTCCGTTGATTTCAAGCTTTATTTGCAGATATATGCGGCGTACTTGCTTTGGCAATAAAGGTTTAAGCATATATAAATGATACCTTTTAAGTCGTCTCCTGGAGGAATGCGGCTTGCACGAACGGAATCTCCGGCCCAGCAAATCCTCGGAAAATCAGGAAACTTAAACATGGATTCTTCTTGACGATAAGCCGCTCAATCTGGTATAAGTATAATTGTCGGGCTTCGTGCATTCTTTGGATTTTCCAGTGGGTGCATTTTATGATTTTTCGACACTCGAAGGAAGGAGGCAGAGAGCAAAACCGCAGAGATACTATCCGAATCTTGTGTATGTGGAACGAAGAAAAACTCAATGACCGTTTTCGGTTGCATAGTGTAAATATTTTTGAAGGAGGATTATTATGTGTAAAAAATTGACTTATTTATTTTTTATTCTGCTGCTGGGTCTGGTTCCGGTGGACGTGGCCGATGCCGCTGAGAAGTCAAATCTTATCGGCTGGTGGAAATTTGACGGCGACACTCTGGACTATTCCGGTCTGGGTAACGACGGCACCGCTTTTGGCAACCCGACTTTTGTAGCCGGCAAGGTCGGATCGGGAGCACTGAATTTCGACGGAGACGATTATGTCACTATGGATGGCGTGGTTGATGATTTTACGGGCGATGATGTCACCATGGCCGCCTGGATAAAAACCACCGCCACCGGTGAGGGGGACTGGTTCTCAATGAACCCGCAGAGTGGAAACCAGTTTTTGTTGTGTATTCTCGGCGGCGACATTCTTTTTTATGAGGGCGGCTGGCGGCCTTCGACAGGTGTGTCGGTCAACGACGGCACATGGCACCACGTTGTCGCCACCAGGGAAAATATGTATGTTAAAATCTATGTGGATGGCGTTTACATGAGCGGCGGGTCCTACACTTCGACGGTTAGGTTTGCCGCGGGCAATCGATGGTCCATCGCCCAGGAATGGGATGACAGCACGCCGAGCGACTTCTACACAGGAAGTGTAGATGATGTTCGCCTTTACAATCGCAGTCTGACGGCTGAACAGGCGGAAGGCCTGTTTAACGGTATTGATCCGATGTTTGTAAAGGCAGAGAGTCCCGATCCGGCTGATGGTGTGGTGCATGAAGATACCTGGGCGAGCCTTGCCTGGTCGCCGGGAGATACCGCGGTCACGCACGATGTATACTTCAGCGACAATTTCGACGATGTGAATGACGGTACCGGCGATGCGCCGCGCGGCAACCATGACTCGACGTATTTTGCTGTCGGCTTCACCGGGTATCCTTATCCGGACGGTCTTGTTCCGGGCACGACTTACTACTGGAGAATCGATGAGGTTGAAGCCGATGGAACTACAACACACAGGGGCGATGTCTGGAGCTTTACGGTTCCGGTCCAGACGGCCCATGATCCCGATCCGACGGATGGTGACAAATTTGTGGATCCTAACGTGGTCCTTGGCTGGACGGCGGGCTTCGGCGCGAAATTGCATATCATATACTTCGGTGACGATTTTGACGTTGTTGGTAACGCCGCCGGGGGATTGTCTCAGGCGGCCACAACCTTTGAACCGGGACCTCTCGCCTTGGACAAGGTTTATTACTGGCGCGTAGACGAGTTCGCCGGCACCAATACGTACAAAGGCGAGGTATGGAGTTTCACGACAAGACCCGTTATCCCGATTGTCGATCCTAATCTTGTCGGCTGGTGGAAGCTCGATGAAGGCCATGGAACCACCGCCCTCGATTGGTCGGGCCATGAGAATCACGGCACACTTCAAGGTGACCCGCAGTGGGTTGAGGGGATCATTGACGGCGCGCTGGAACTCAATAGGAACGATTTTGTCGCAATGGACGGCGTCGCCGATGACATGCCGAGCAACAACATGTCGATGGGTGCATGGATAAAGTTCAGCAATTCCAGTGAAGAGGGGATCCTCTGTGTTAACAGCGGCGGTCGCGACAATGTGATTTTGATGGAGCACGACGGTGCTGAGATAGGTATGTGGGAGAGTAGCTATGAAGTCTACAGCGGCGTAGGCGTGAACGATGGCAAGTGGCACCACGTGATGTACACCAGGAGCGGATCAGCAGGGTCTCTCTATGTTGACGCAGTTCTGACAGGCACGCATACGGCTGATTTCACCCTAAGCTCAAACGATCTGTGGTCGGTGGGACAGGAATGGGATGGCGGCGGCCCAAGTGAGTTTTTCAATGGTACTGTCGACGACGTCCGCGTCTACAATGTAGCGTTGACGCAGGCCGAGATTGTGGAAGTTATGAGAGGCGATCCGCTACGGGCATGGAACCCCAGCCCGGCCAATGCGTCCACACCCGATATCGAAGGAGTAACGCCCCTCAGTTGGTCGCCCGGAGATTCGGCGACTCAGCACGATGTGTATTTCGGCACTGATGAAGCCGCAGTGAACAGTGCCGATATATCCGACACGTCAGGTATATATCGAGACCGCCAGGCTGCTGTTACCTACACACCGTCCGAAGGCGTCGAATGGGGCTCAGGACCATACTACTGGCGAATCGACGAGTACAATACGGACGCAACGGTCACCAGAGGCACAATCTGGAGCTTTACGGTGGCCGATTATCTTATAGTGGACGATTTCGAGGGCTACGATACGGCTGATAACCAGATATGGTACGCATGGCATGATGGCCTCGGCTATGGCTCTCCGGGAACTGATCCGTACTTTGCCGGCAACGGAACCGGAGCGGCGGTAGGCGACGAAACGACTCCTTCCTATACCGAGGAAACCATCGTTCACGGTGGCGGCCAGTCAATGCCGCTTTCCTATGACAATAATAAGCAGGGCTACTCCATGTATTCAGAGGCGGAGCTGACATTGACGGCACAACGTGATTGGACCAGGGAAGGCGTCACGGAGTTGTCATTGTGGTTCAGAGGTTATCCGGCATCCGTCGGCAGCTTCACAGAGGGCCCGGCCGGCACCTATACGATGATCGGCTCCGGCGAGGATATCTGGGGCACGTCCGACCAGTTCCACTATGCGTGGAAACAGCTCTCCGGCGCCGGTACGATTATAGCGAAAATCGAGAGTCTGCAGAACACGGACGGCTGGGCCAAGGCCGGCGTGATGATTCGCGATTCGCTCGATCCGAATTCTGCTCACACGATGGTGGTCATGACGCCCGACAACGGCGTTTCGTTCCAGTATCGCGGCACGGCCGGCGGTTCCAGCGGCAACGCCAGCCTGGGCGGAATCACTTCGCCGCAATGGGTGAAATTGGAGCGTAACATCGGAGGTAACGTTACGGCCTCTTATTCAGCCAACGGCAGCTCGTGGGCCCAGGTGGATGCACCTGTGACAATCGCCATGAATCCGCCTTTGTACATAGGTCTGGCACTGACAAGCCATGTGTCCGGTGCGGCATGTGAGGCCAAATTCTCCAACGTTACGATTACAGGTACGGTTGGCCCGCAGTGGACGAACCAGGATATCGGCATACTCAGTAACGATGCTGTGCCGCTGTATGTAGCCGTGTCCAACGGTGCCGGAACGCCTGCGGTAGTCGTCCACGATGATCCACGCGCTTCGACGATAAATACCTGGACGGAATGGGTCATTCCTCTGGAAGAGATTGCAAATCAGGGCGTGAACCTGACTAATATCGACAGGATTGCGATTGGTCTTGGAACCAGAGGCAATATGACAATCCCCGGCGGTTCGGGCAAGATGTTCTTTGATGATATCCGGCTGTATCGACCCGCTCCATAAGACCGGATTAATCCGGCAATTGAGACTGCGTGGTTGAAGCGGCAGGTTTATATAAGTTTGGGGCCTGTACTCATTGATTCGGTATGGGCCCCGATATTATTTGCTTTTTTGTTGCCGGATTGGCAAGAGCGTCACACCGTAAACGAGAGAAATTCCCGGGCGAGCAATTTCGTGTACTTGCCGGGCTTGCCGTCGCCGATGGTTGTCTCGTCGAATTTGACTACCGGCACGATATCCCGCGTCGTTACAGCAATGAAAAGCTCGTCCGAATCCGCCGCCTGCCGGGGCGTGAGCGATTTTTCGATTACTTCCATTCCGATGTTCCTGCCTGCTTTGATTGCAAAATCGCGGGTAATGGACGGCAGGATATTTGCAGTCAGCGGGGCGGTCTGCAAAGTCTGCCCTCGAACGGCGAAGAATGCCGAGCCTGCCCCCTCGGTGATAAGGCCTGACTCGTCGACAAGGATCGCCTCGCCGCAGCCCTTCCTGGCGGCATCATTGCTGGCCAGAACGTTCGCCAGCAGGTTGAGGGATTTGATGTCGCATCGTTTCCAGCGCCAGTCGGGATGGGTCGATACGGCGATACCTTTTGTCTTTTCTTCGGTATTATCGGACAGTTCCGAGACGGTCAGGAAGAAATTCGGCTGCAGGGCGGCGTTCCAGACGCGGTCTCGCGGCTGCGAACCTCGGGTAATGTGAAAATATATCTTGGCGTTGGCAAGACCGGCGGCTTCAAAGGCCTTCAGAATCCGGGAACGAATCAGGTCGATGTCCACGCCGGTTATCTCAATCGCCGACAGGCTGCCGGCGAATCTCTGCAAGTGCTCTTCAAGGGCGAAAATCCTGCCGTCATAGCTCCGCATTACCTCATAAACCCCGTCGCCGAAGAACATGCCGCGGTCAAAATAGACCGGTTCAAGCTCCTTTGCCGGCACGATTTTGTCCTGTATCATCGCTATCTGCATCAAAACGCTCCTGAAAATGCCGTCGGCCAAAAATCTAACTTCATATTCGGCAATAGAATACAAAAATATCCAATAATTTGCTTTACAAAAAAGGTTGAATCGGTAAAATGCGGTCTCGATACAGATTTTTGAAAATTTGGAAACCTGGAGTTTTTTAGAAATGTATGCAGTTATTGAACAAGGCTCAAAGCAATATAAGGTCGCCGAAGGCGATTGTTTGAATATTGATCTGACGGATATTTCGCCCGATACCAAGACCATCGAGCTGGATAAGGTTTTGCTTATAAGCGACGGCGAAGAAGTCAAAGTCGGCACACCATTCCTCGAAGGTGCGAAGGTGATTGCCTCATTCAAGACCACCGCCGAAGAAGCCGTTATAAAGGGCAAAAAGCTCTTTCCGATGCACTTCCGCAAGCGAAAAAACAGCAAAAGACGCATCGGCCACCGCCAGAAATATCTCCAGGTGGTAATCGACAAGATTGAAGCCTGATATGCCCTCGCCGAACAGGTGGCGATTTGCGCTCGTTTCTTCTTATAGTCAGCCGGTTTGCATGGATTCCTGGACTGCACGTGTTGCTGTCCGATTTACCCTCTGTGGTTTGATTTGTTGAGCATAGGTCTTTTGGGGAGTAAAAAAGATGTGCCGGATTGCCCTTGTCGTTTTATTCCTGTCGAATCTCAACTGTGTGTCGTTCGCACAGGCTAAACCTGCCGATGAGCCCAACGCCCCGCCGAAAACCGGCCCGGCGCCGAATCAGAACCGGATTATTCCTGACCTCGGCATCGAGTGCGCCTATGTAAAGGCCGGCACGTTCCGGATGGGCTCGGCCGAATCGGGGCCGAACGATGAGAAGCCGGTTCATGTGGTAAAGATTAGTCGCGGCTGCTGGATGGGGACTTGTGAAATTACTCAGGCGCAGTGGCGTGCCCTGATGGGGACGGAACCGAGCAAATACAAAGGCGATGAGCTTCCTGTCGAGATGGTTTCATGGGACGAGACGGTTGAGTTTTGCCGCAAATTGACGCAGCGCGAGCGTAAAGCGTCTCGACTGCCGGACGGATATGTGTATCGCCTGCCGACGGAGGCCGAGTGGGAATACGCCGCACGGGGCGGTACCAAAAGCCGCAGCTTCAAGTATTCGGGCTCGAATAATCCGGAAGAAGTCTCATGGCATTATCCGGGCAGCTCGGACGAAACGCATCCGGTAGGGACAAAGCGCCCGAACGAGCTGGGTCTCTATGATATGGCGGGCAACGTGTGGGAGTGGTGCCTGGACTGGTATGCTGCCGATTACTATAGACGCAGTCCGCAGGCAAATCCGGTAAACAGCGATTCCGGCGACAAGACCTACCGTGTGTGTCGGGGCGGTTCCTGGGGACTTTACCCGACGCACTGCCGCTCGGCCAATCGAGGTGGCGGCACGCCAACCGGCAAGTTCTACAGCTACGGATTTCGTGTGGTTCTGGCTTACTCGGTGGACGATCTTGGATTATTACAGTAACATGCTGGAAGGGGACAATGATGTGCAAATCCATCGCATCATGGGCAGGTATCATTGTAACATCGAGTCTATCAATGCCGGTATCGGTTGTCTCCAGCGCTCAGGGTGACAACAGAGTCGGTTATCTTTAAGAAAAAAACACTGTGATTGTAGGGTGGGGCTTGCCCCACCATGATTGACCGGTGGGCCAAGGCCCACCCTACAAAAACTTTTCCTTCACCCGGAAAATCCGTGACAAGTAGCCTTCCTTGTGCTCAATTAATACAAATGGATGCCGAACGAGCCAGTCTTGACGCATCGGTCTGGAGAACCCTATGCGAGATACGAAAGGGCATCAATGAAGGGAGAGATAAGTAAGGTGACAAAAGCTTGCTCATAGACGTTCCCGGATTTACGTGTCTATCGATTACATTGAGGCCTTTTTGAAACAAGATATACCGAGGTATTGTAATTATGAATGAAATTTTTCTCTTTTTATTATGGCCGATAATACTATTAATGGTGTTTCTCACTCACCGCGTGAAGCGTCGATCTGTTCTGTGGATGTTTATCCTTACTCCACCGTTGTCTTTGCTGAGTCTTTGGTGGATCCCAAATGCAAGGAATACGATGCATTTCATTTGGGTTCCAGCTATCATATACATGTGGATTTCGGTGCTTAGTTCCCTCGTGAGGATATGTATAATTGCTCAGGACTGGAACAAAAGAGCAAGTGAGATAGGACGACTTCGATTGATTAAGCTTGTACGCCCAATCATGGTGGTTCTAATAATGGGTGGAATGATTGGTAGGGAAAGGCTTGCTAACGAGATGTTTAGTACATATTCGATAGAGTTCGGACAGCGCATTCAAGAAATATGTGATCTTGAAGGCAAATGTCCGAAAAGAATAGAGGGGTGGGACGTCATTCAGGAAAACCCAACCTTATGCGTAAGTGGAAGTTTTGTTACTAAGATAGGGCGTAAAGCCTCTGTACGATATAAGAATATAATTCGGGCCAATGAGTTTGAGATTATAGTAAATTATGGCAATTTGTCATATTATAATTTTCGAGGTGGAGTAAGAAGAAACCTGAAAGCTAAGGGGAATGGACAGAGCATTGATATAGGATCAGAAGAAAAATATGAAGAAGAAGAGAAAATGAAGAAGGAAATAATGGAGGCAATGAGAGAATATCAGGAGAGAGAAAATAAGCATTAGGTAGGGTGCGATGAATCGCACCAATAATGGATAGAATAGAACCATGCCGGACAATAGACGATGGTTTCGTGCGGGAGGGACGTATTTCTTTACCATTGTGACATACACTACAATCCGGTAAAACACGGACATGTAAAATGTCCTCATCAATGGGAACATTCGAGCTTTTATCGTTGGGTCAAAGAGGGAATTTACAGGCGTGATTGGCTGTGCCAATGCCGGGGCCGATGGCGAACCTCCTGATTTTGAGGTTATTTCTCATTCGGTAGGAGAATAAATAGGAATAATAAAAGTGGTGCGATTCATCGCACCCTACATTTTCCAATGTATAGCTCGTAGTCCTTTTGATTAGTCAAAAGGACTACGAGCCTTGAGAGGATAGGATCTGATGAATCACGTCCGGCTATG
>Ga0307378_10002450_pt1 | contig 28420 bp, 20 predicted proteins | sample UN1MG_FD_202238 | JGI IMG/M metagenome (GOLD analysis project Ga0307378, IMG submission 202238) | Soil microbial communities from Risofladan, Vaasa, Finland - UN-1 | ecosystem: Environmental > Terrestrial > Soil > Coastal area > Acid sulfate soil | place: Finland: Risofladan, Vaasa | collected... | reverse complement strand
ATGCCCAATTAACACTGCGCGCAAGTGCGCTAGGGCCCGAGGGGTAGTGCGCTGGGGTTCCATGGTGAATGCGCTGGGGTTCCATGGGATGTGCTACCGGGTCACAGGCCACGTGCGCGCACGGTAGGTACTGGGGAAAACGCCCTTTTTGGACGAGGTCACTCGCGCAAGCCCCGGGTACGAAAGCACTTGGAGGTTTTGGCCGGACCAACAAAAACCGTCCAACAAATGGTTTCGACGCAACGCGTTGTGAAAAAAGGACTTAGGGCTGTTCATGGTGGGCTTTGTTGGACACTTGGACGGGCGGTTTCAGGGGCTTCCGGGCACTCGGTCTTCGGCCTAACACGTTCGATCTTACCATGTTAGCGCGCAGCCTCAAGGCCATTTGTGGCCGCCCCGGGGTGCTTCCAACTTATCCGGCGTCGGAGGTCGAATCGGCGCGATTCATCGCGGGGACCGCCGGCGCGGCGACCCCGCGATCGGGCCGCGACGTGCCAAGAACGGCGCGCGGAGCGAAACGGATGGCGGCCGTTCGGCGTCTTCACTCCACGATCACCCAGTGCGGCGTGGACCAGGCCAGGTGGCCGCGGGCGACTTTGACGTTGCCCGGATAGGGAGGGGAGGAGCCCTGTTGGGCGATCCGCCAGTAGTACCAGTGGGTGCCGGGGGGGAGCTGCGCGTCGCGGTGGACGCACGAGAGGCGATTGGCCCCGTCGCCCTCGAACGTGTTGACTTCCCGGCCGTCGCGAATGAGGGTTGCGGAGACGATCGGGCGCGTGCCGGTGACTGATAGGGTGATTTCGGCCCTGCCGTCGGCGGCGCGGACCTCGTTGCCCAGGAAGCTCCCGTTGGCCCACGACTCGACGGCGATCCGCGACCCGTTGGTGGCGTAGACGCGGCGGTTTCGCAGGGCGTCGAGGACCGCGCGGGCGGTGAGCTTTTCGGCGTAGATGCCGGTCAGCCCGCCGCAGAGGCCGGGGTTGCGGCGGTGGGAATCGCCACCAGCGACGAAGCCGAACCGGTGGCCCTCGTCGAGGGCTTGATGCTCCTGCTTGGGGTCGTCAATGTAGATGCCCCATCCGGTACAGACCTCGACGCCCACTTCGACCGGGTGGCCGGTCAGGTCCCAGGTGGGATGCTGCGTGAGCGTGACGCCGTGGGCGGCAAGCACCGCGTCGTTGAGCCGGGCGATGTTGTTTTCGACTTCCGGGTGGCGGACCACGGGCCCGGCGGCCGGCGGATAGATCACCGAACGATGGTTCGGATAGGAGGCGCTCAAGTGGGGATACGTCCAGTTGACCGGGTCCGCGCGGGGCACGTCGGGCGACTTGGGCAGGCGGGAGGTCCACTCGTAGCCGGGCAGCACGAGGAAGCTTCCCTCGCGCGCGAACGCGCCCGCCAGGAAGTGGTCCAGCGCGAATTCCTCCTCGGTGAGGAAGGAGTCGTAGATGTGGTCGTTCTGGGTCATCACGACGACGTCGAGCCCGGCGCGATCCCGGGCGTAGTGCAACAGCTCGTCGGGCTCGCCCTCGGCGTCGGCGGTCAGCCCGCTGTGGCAGTGCAGGTCGCCCCAGTAGAGCCGGTAGACTCGATCGCCGACGCGGACCTGGTGCCGGTCCGGCGGCTCGGCGAAGGGGAGCTTCACCGGGCACCAGCCGGGCCAGTCGTCCTGCCGGAACTCGGCCGACTTGTCGAGGTCGCCCGAGATGAGGTGGTAGATCCGCCGGCCTTTGCGGGGCAGGTCCGAGGCGACGAAAGAGAACGTGCGGTCGCGAGCCTGCGGCGGCGAGGCCGGCCGGTAGTCGACGTTGCCCTGGTGGAGGACGACCGGCTCGTGCCACCGTCCCGCACGGTGGGGGCGGCCGATCAACTCGCCGGTCGCCGCCGGGGTCGACCCGCGGTGATCCGTTTTCCGCTCCCAGAGGAGCCAGAGGGCGTCGCCGTCTTCGAGCAGCATCGGGTGGCGCCGGCGGCCCTGGTATCCGCCGGTGGCCACCGGCTCGGGCTCCATGCGGGCGATGAGGCCGTGGGTCAGGGTGGCGGCAGCGGGATTGCCTTCGGGATCGGGGAGCAGGCGCCAGGCATCGTCGCGTCGGGCGGCCACGTGCAGGGTGTGCCATTGGGTGACGGCCCCTTCGCCGCCGATCACGTCGGCCACTTGAAGCCAGGCCGCGTAGAGCCCCGACTTGGCCGCCAGGGCCACGGGCACCAGGCAATTCTGGCCGGGCGGCGAGACCGGCTCGGCCGGTCCGAGCTTTGGCAGTAGGGGCCTTGCCCAGACGGCGTAGTTGCCGTCCCGGTAGTCGTCCCAAAGGATCCATGCGCCGGACCCCTTGCCCGCTGCCAGCGCAGACCGAAACGCGTCGTGCGCCGGGTCCGAGACCGCGACGGGCTCCTGCCACCGGGTGTGCTCGAGGACGCGGCAGAAAACGCGGAACGGCCCTTCACGGTGGGCACACCAGGAGACGATCACGCGGCCGTCGCCGGCGCAAGCGGCCGCCGGGAAGATGGCGTCGGCCTGCGGGGGCGAGACGGTGACGATGGGCTCCCAGCGGTCGGCCACCACGCGGCGGCCCAGGATCTGCCAACGGTCGGCCGGCCGCGCTGCCCAGAACACCCAGGCGGAAGCCTCCGTGCCGGCGACGCAGACCGGCGGGCCGTGTACCGTGCCCCGCCGGCTCACCACCCGGACCGGGCCGGGCCCCGGCGGGCCGAGCCGGCGCGCCAGCACGCGGTCGCGGCCTCGGTGGTACGCGTGCCAGGCGATCCACGTGGTGCCGTCACGGTCAGTCGCCAGCGAGGGCTTGGAGTCGTAGGTGTTGCCCTCCGCATTGACCACGAGGTCCGCAGGGGCTTCGGGGAGGACCTGGGCGAGTTCTCGCTCTTGGGCTTCGAGGGCGGAGCCGAGCAGAATCGAACCGAGGAGCAGCGGCGTCAAGCGGAGTGCCGAACGGGTCGCTTTTGTAAGCCATGTCCTCGTTCCCAGGCTCTGCCTGGGAACGCAATGCTTGGCAGCCTCCGCCTGCCCTCCCGATTGCTGGATATCGTTCATGGCCATCGTCGCCTCCCTTGGCGCCGGTCGAGGCTGAGCCTCGGAGTAGTGCGTTCCCAGGCAGAGCCTGGGAACGAGAGTAACGGGGGCGCGGGCACGTCGAGGCGCGATCGCCACGTGTGTGACGTGAGACGGCGATAGCGTCCCGTGGGTCTCGCACCTCGACGTACCCTACAAGATTCCACGGGACACGCAACCCTATTTCGCCGACGGCGGCTTCGCTCCTTGCAGGAGCCCTTCGAGCAACTCCCGTATCTCCGCCAGCTCCTTGGACTTGAATCTCCTCTTGGTGTCTTGGAGGACCTTCACCGCCTTGCGGACGGCGTCGCGATGAGCGGGCCATTGGGGGCAGTCGAGCAGCTCGCAGAGGATGGGGAGACTCTTCGAGGGGCCGAGTTCCCTTTCGAGATTCAGAAGCTCCCAGGCGCAGGCGGCGAGGGTCCGGAGGGTGATCATCGGGACGGCGACCGATCCCGCCGGTTCTACCTCTTGCGCGGACCACCGATGTTGCTTGATATCGTCCAGGTCCTCGATGCATTTGCGGAGGTGCTCTTGGATCCGCGACACGATCTGAAAGGCTTGCGAGTATTCGAGCGAAGCCTCGACGTGCTTGCGCAACTCGGGGTAGGGAATCGGCTTCTCCAGGTACGCGACCACCGGGAGCTGGATCGATCGAACGGCGGAATCCACGGAGGGGTAGCCGGTGATCAGGATAACGGGCAGCCCGGGGGCGATCCGTTGCACTTCCTGGACGAGCTCCAGGTTCGGGTTTCCGGGCATCTTGATGTCGGCGATCAACAGGTCGTACGGTTTCGCGCGCAGCTTCTCGAGGGCCTCGTGCGCGTCGGAGACCGCGTCGCAATCGTATCCGTCGCCGCGGAGCAGCTCCGCGGTCGACTGGAGGAAGGAATCTTCGTCGTCGGCGAGAAGAATGGATCTCGCGTCGTCCATTTCGCACTCCGCTCAGTTAGTGGCAGCCGGCAAGACGACTCGGAACGTGGTTCCGCCGTCCGGTTCGGTTTGGAAGTCGAGGGAACCGCGGAGCGAGTCGACGATTCCCTTGGAGATGGAGAGCCCGAGGCCGAGTCCTCCGGAGGTGTCGCTTTCTTTGGTGGTGAAGAAGGGCTCGAAGAGATGGTCCTGCACCGCTTGGGGGATCCCGCCGCCTTGGTCGGAGACGGTGATCCGGACCGTGTGGTCGGCTTTCGCCGCGGAGGCCGCGACCCGGACCACACCGTCCGGGGGAGACGCCTCGATGGCGTTGGCCAACAGGTTGTAGAGGATCTGTCGCAGCGAGCCCTCGGGGATCTTGATGGTCATTTCGGCCGGGTCGGCGTGCGTTTCCACACGGACGCGCCGTTCGCGGCAGTCCGGCTCCAGGATGGCGACGACTTCGCCGATGGTTTCCGCGACGCGGACGTCTCGCACCGCCTCTTGGTCGGGCCGGTGCACCTGGAACATCTGGCGGACGATTCGGCCGATCCGGTCAATCTCCTTCTCGATGATCTCGGTGAACTTGTAGTGTCGATGGTCTTGGGGAACGGCGGCCTTGACCAACCGGAAGCAATTGGTGATCCCGGCCAGGGGGTTGTTGATTTCGTGGGCCACCCGGGCGGCCAGCCTGCCGGTGGCGGCCAGTTTCTCGGCCTCCACGCGCCGTTTTTCGCTTTCTCGCAGGGCTTCCTCGGCCCGCTTTTGCTCGCTGATGTCGCGCATCGTGCCGATCATTCCCGCGGGTCGGCCGGCCTGATCGTGAAGGAGCGAGCTGTGCATCATCGAGGGGAAAACGGTTCCGTCGCGCCTGGCATGCCAGATCTCGCCGTGAAAGTGCCCCCTCTCGTGGATTTGCCGGTTCGCTGCTTCGACCGTGGGCATCTGTTCGGGCAGGTGGAATATGGAAAGATGCTCGCCCACGACCTCCTCGGCGCGGTAGCCATGCATAGCGGCGAAGGACTCGTTGACGAACAGCAGCCGGCCGTCGAGGTCGCTGACGGCCACGCCTTCCTTGCTCTGGGCGACGGCGGAGGAGAGGATCCGCAGCCGCTGCTCCACCTGCTCGCGTTCGGCGATTTCCAGGCGGAGCTTCTCGTTCGCTCCCGCCAGGTCCGCGGTGCGTTCTTTCACTCGCTGATCCAGCTCGGCGTGGGCAAGCCGCAGCGCTTCCTCCGCCCGCCTCCGGTCGGTGATGTCGCGCCAGATGCTCTGGACGAGTCTTCTCCCGCCACAACAAATGGCCCGCGAGCTTACCTGGACGTCCCGAATCCCACCGTCCTTCCTTCGATGTTTCGTTTCAAAGATGTGACTCCCCTCTTGGACGATTTGCTTGAGGTGGCCAGTGGTCTGGTCCGCAGACTCCAGGACTTCGAAGTCGGTTATGGTGAGCGCTTCGAATTCTCTGCGGGTATACCCGAGGCTTTGATGCGTCGTGTCGTTGAACTCTACGAGCCTTCGGGTGTCCGGGTCAATGAGCACGATCGAGTCGGCCGCTTGCTCGAAGATCGCGTAGTATCGCTCCCTCGACTCTCTCAGCGTTTCCTCCGCTCGTTTGCGTTCGGTGACGTCGCGTGCGGAGACGGCCACCTGAATCACGTTGCCCTCTCCGTCGAAGACGGGGTAGATCGTTGAATCGAAGAACCGGCCGTCGCGCTCGTCTTCGAAGTGGAGGGGCCTTGCCGTGCGCGCCACCTCCTCGGCTTTTTCCCGCCTCCTCTGGGCCACATCCGAAGGAAGCCAGTCGAAGAGGCACGTACCGACGAGTTGGTGGACGGAGCAGTCCAGCCGTTGTGCCCCGGCCTCGTTGACGTCGACGATGGTTCCGTCGGCGTCGAGCAGATACATCGCGTCCAAAGGAATTTCGAGCAGCGCCCGGGCCCACGCCTCGCTCTGGCGCAGGGCTTCCTCCGTCCGTTTGCGTTCGGTGACGTCGCGTGCCGAGACCGCGACCTGGACGACCTTTCGCGCCCCGTCGAAGACGGGGTACAGGGTTGACTCGATGATCCGCCCTTCATATTCGTCTTCGAATTGAGCAGGCTTGCCGGTACGAGCGATCTCCGCGATCTGCTCCCTTTTGAGTTTGGCAAGTTGAGGCGGAAACTGGTCGAAAACGCACGTCCCGACAAGCTCGCGGACCGGGCGCTTCAGCGCGCGGGCCCACGTCTCGTTGGCCTCGACGACGCGGCCGGAAGTGTCGATCAGGAACATCGCGTCGGCCGGCGCGTTGAGCAGGGCCCGGGCCCGCTCTTCGCTTTGACGCAGCGCCTCCTCCATCCGCTTGCGATCGGTGATGTCCCGCCCGGAGACGACGAACTCGGTCAATTCCCCATCGTGATCGAAGACCGGGCAAATCACCGAATCGAAGACGAAGCCGTCGCGCACTTCCTCGTAGCGGACCACGCTTCGCGTGCGCACGGCCTCTTCGGCTCGGGCGAGCCTCGTCGCGACCACGGCGGGGGCAAAGAGCTTGTGCCCCGACGTGCCAATGATCTGCTGCGGCGTGCTCCCCAGTCGGGAGGCCGCGGCCTCGTTCAGATCGCGGACGGTGCCGGAAGCATCGAACAAGACGATCGATTCGAAAGAGCCGTTCAGAAGCGCCCGGGCCCGCGCCTCGCTCTCCTGAAGCGCTTTCTCCATCCGCTTGCGCTCGCTTATATCGACGACGGCCGCCTGGATGGCGGGCTTTCCATGGGAAAGGACGACCTGGGCGAAGATCTCGAGCCAGCAGACGGTCCCGTCTTTGCGGACTCCCCGATACTCGTACTGCGAAGGCACTGTCTTGCCTTCCGAACGGGCCCGGAAACTTCCCCAGACCAACGCTTGATCCTCCGGGTGCACCATCGCCTGGACTTGGTCGGGCGAAAGTGCCAATAGCTCCTCAACCGTGTACCCGCCGATTCGGGTAAAAGCGGTGTTGGCGAAGACAATCCGGAAATTCTGGACGACGACCACGCCCAGCAACGACTGTTCGACCGGGCTTTGGTGTCTCTCGTCCGTTTCCCGGAGTGCCTCCTGCGTGCGCTTGAGGTGGGTGATGTCCTGCGCGATGCCGGTACAGCCGACGATTCGGCCTTCGTGGTCCCGCAGGGGCGCGACGCGAGTCTGGTAGGTCTTGCCCTGCCAATCCTGTTCCCAGGCAACCGTGTCGCCTTCCAGGGCGCGGCGGTGCGCAGCGATCACCGGGAACTCCGAATCGTCGGCCCCGAAATACTCGAACAGCGTCATCCCCACGGCCTGATTGGGCCGCAGGCTCAGATCGGCCAAGCCCGACCCCCAGCACGAGGTGAACCGCAGCTCGCAGTCGGTGGACCAGACGATGCCGGGTATCTCGCCGGACATTTGAAGCAGCAACACCTGAAGGGGCCCCACCTCCCCCGCCCCCCCGCCCTCGTCGCTCATCCCGATGTACCCCCGTCCAATGGAGTTGCGACCCCGGGTTGGATACGCCGTGACTAGTGCTTCGAGCGAATATACCACAAACTCCAGGAGAAGTGAACCGCACGACGGGTACACGCCATCTTGCTCTGCCTTTCCGTGGTCGTCCGCGTTGACCGAGAGCCGGCGGCGCAGCTCACGTTGGCTCACGGTCGAAAACCAGGCAACCTTGCGTCGGCCGATGGGAGGCACCAGAATAGGGATCTTCAACGCCTCTTCGCTCGGAGGAGTGTGCCATGGGGAAGGTCTCTTGGCTCGTGGGGATGGCCGCCACCCTGATGGGGTTGGTCGTGGTGGCCGTTCGGGCGGAGCCTCCGTCGGACAAGGGTCTGGTGGCGTCCTGGGACTTCGACGGACCTTCCGGTAGCCAAGTGCCGGACCGGGCCGGAGGCGACAACCCGGGCGCGCTCCGCGGCTCGCCGGCTGCCAGCCGCGTCTCGGGGCCCTTCGGCTCCCTCGCGATTCAGTTCACGGCCCCCCTTCAGGAAGTGACCGGCCCCGACACGGGCCTCCCCATCGGCTCGTCGCCCGGCTCCCTCAGCCTGTGGTTCCGCCCGGCCCCCGGGGCAGTCAACAAGGTCCTCTTCGTCTATGGGAGCCCGGCGACCGGTCAGGCTCGCGGGCTGTGGCTGAGGGATCACGGCACGGTGTCGTTCTTCTTCCGGAACAACCCGCCCGACCTGCACGCCTCGATCTCCGGCGGCGTGACGGCCAACCGGTGGCACCACGTCGTGGGGACGTACGACGGCACCACCGCCCGTCTCTACTACGACGGCAAGCTGGCCGGCCAGATCGAGACGAAGATCAACACCGTCCCCAACGGCACGTTCCACATTGGCGCGAATATCGACGAGCACACCCGCGACTTCCTCGGCCTGGTCGACGACGTGGCCGTCTACGACCGTGCGCTCGCCGCCGAGGAGATCCGCGATCACTACGCCCGGCGCGTCGAGATCCTCCGGCGGCTCGAAGCGGAAGAGCAGGCGAAGAACCTGGCCCGGATCGGGGAGTCCGGCGTGGAGGACGTCATCTTCGCCGTGCGTCAGCCCGGCAAGGACGGCCACTGGTACGCCAACTTCGGCTACTGGTCGTTCAAGCCGGAGGAGAAGCTCTACGGCGAGGGCGGGCGGCTCTGTCGGCTCAACCTGAAAACGGGCGAGTTGAAGCTCCTCTTGGACGACCCCCAAGGCGGGGTCCGCGATCCCCAAGTCCATTACGACGGCCGGACCATCCTCTTTTCCTATCGCCGGGGCGGCCAGCCCTACTACCACCTCTACGAGATCCAGGCCGACGGCTCCGGGCTGCGCGAGTTGACCGACGGCCCCTACGACGACTTCGAGCCCACGTATCTCCCCGACGGCGACATCATCTTCTGCTCCAGCCGCTGCAACCGCTGGGTGCCCTGCTGGTCGACGCTGGTGGCCAATCTCCACCGGTGCGACCGTGACGGCGGCAACATCCGGATGATCTCCAGCAATATCGAGCAGGAGAACACGCCCTCGGTGCTCGCCGACGGACGCATCCTCTACACCCGCTGGGAGTACGTCGACCGAAGCCAGGTCGCCTTCCACCACCTCTGGACGCTCAACGCCGACGGCACCGGCCAGATGATCTGGTACGGCAACATGCACCCGGGCACGGTGATGATCGACGCCCTGCCCATCCCCGGCACCCACAAGGTGGTCGCCTCGTTCTCACCCGGCCATGGCCGCCGCGAGCACAACGGGGCAATCACCGTCGTCGATCCCCGCGCGGGACCCGACGAGCGGGGCTTTGCCAGGCAGATCAGCCGCGGGATTGACTTCCGCGATCCTTATCCGATCTCCGACGACTGCTTCCTGGTGGCCTCCGGAGGAAGCATCCTCCTGATGGACGGCCAAGGCGTCACCACGCCAATCTACACGCTCCCGGCCGAGGATACCCGGGCGGGATTGGAATGCCACGAGCCGCGCGTCCTCGCGCCGCGCCGGCGCCAGCGGCTCATCCCGCCGCGGTTTGATCCCCACAAGGCGGTAGGCCGGCTGGTCCTGGCCGACATCACGTACGGGCGGAATATGGCGGGCGTGGAGCCGGGCGAGATCAAGAAGCTCTTGGTGCTCGAATCGCTCCCCAAGCCGGTCAACTTCAACATGCCCGGCCATCCCATGTTCCAGATCTCCCACATGGAGCCCCTCACCATCGGCGGGACGTTCTGCCTGGCACGCGTCCTCGGCACGGTGCCGGTCGAGCCCGACGGCTCGGCCCATTTCGAGCTGCCCGCCATGCGGTCGGTCTTCTTCGTCGCCCTGGACGAGAACGATCTCTCGGTCAAGCGGATGCAGAGCTTCGTCACCGTGCAGCCGGGGGAGACGACCGGTTGCTCGGGCTGCCACGAGCAGCGGACGGGCACGCCGCCGCCGGTGGCCGGGCTTCTGGCGCTGGAGCGGCCCCCGAGCCGGATCGAGCCGTTTGACGACGTGCCCGACGTCTTGGACTTCCCCCGCGACGTCCAGCCGATCCTCGACCGCCACTGCGTCGAGTGCCACAACCCCGACCGCCGCGACGGCGACGTGGATCTGTGCGGCGACCATACGCCCGCCTACTCCACGGGCTACTGGACGATCGTCAAGCGCCGGCTGATCTCCGACGCTCGAAACGCCTACGGCAACCGCCCGCCCCGCTCGATCGGCAGCTCGGCCAGCCGGCTCCTGGACTACCTCGACGGGAGCCACTACGACGCCAAGCTCACCCCCCACGAGCGGACCACGCTGATCCTCTGGATCGAGACCGGGGCCACCTACCCGGGCACGTACGCCAGCTACCTGAGCGGCATCGTGCCGGTCGAGTTCCCCGTGGAGACGATGACCCGGCGGTGCGGAGGCTGCCACGGGGTGAAGCCGAACAGCCACCCCCGGCTTGCGTGGGAGGGCGAGGACATCCGCCCCTGGGCCCGGCTCCCCTTCAAGTTCGGCGACGCCGACCCGGCTCTCTCCCTCTCGAACCTGACGCGACCGGAGAAATCCTACCTGCTCCGGGCCCCGCTATCCCCCGATGCGGGCGGCTACGGCCTCTGCGCCGAGCCGGTCTTCCGCGACACCGGCGACCCGGACTATCAGACGATGCTCCGGGCGATCGTCGAGGCCAAGGCGCTTCTCGCCGAGGTCAAGCGATTCGACATACCCGGCTTTCGCCCCAACGAGCACTACTTCCGCGAGATGCAGCACTTCGGCATCATCCCGCCCGACCAAACGCTCGCCGACCCGATCGACGTCTACGCCGCCGACCAGGCGTTCTGGGCGTCGTCGTGGTACCGGCCGGCAAGGCCGTGAGGGATGCAGGTAGTCTGTCGGTTCAACGAAACGGGAGCATTGGTTATCATCACCGTCTACGAGAAGGGGCTGCAACAATGAAGTGCGAATTCTGCAACTCTGAGACAAGTCCGAAGAAGGTCAGGAAGCAGCACTGGCACCGGCGTAAGCTCTACATCGTCGAGAACGTCGACGCGGAGGTGTGCACCGAGTGTGGAGAACGGTATTTTCACGCCACCACGCTCGACGCCATCGACAAGCTGATTGCCGGCGACCATGCGGTCAAAGAGGTGCTGTCGGTCGAAGTCATTTCCGCATGACACATCCTGTTGCAGCGCCAGAATTACCCAGCCGGCGGTCGTCGAGCACTCGCAGGCGAATGACCTCGAGGTGGCTCGGGCGCGCGGCGATTTCGACCCGCAGTTTGCCTGGCGCTATCCCGCAGGCGGTGGTCCATCGGCGATGTCCGCGTCGGTGAGCGGGATGGGCACTTCGACCGTGCCGCCGCACTGAGGGCATTTGATCCGCTTGCCGGCCCACTCGCTCGGGGCCCGGTACGGCTTGCCGCACGCGTCACAGCGGGCGGGAATGCCGGGCTGAGTGGTCTGTCTCGGCTGCTTGTCCGCCGGTGTGCGGCGAGTCGGCGTCGATTCCTTGGGCGGCTCGGGGGCCGGCTCGCCTTCCGGCTCCGCAGACTTGGCGGGGATCTTAAACCGGGCCCCGCAGTCGTCGCAGGCCACCAGCTTGCCTGCCCACTGGTCGGGGGCCGGCTTCCACCGTCCGCACTGGGGGCACTGGATGGGAATCGTCATGGGCGCCTCCCCCGGAGTCGTCCGGCCGCTGGGCACGGATCGGGCCCAGCCGCTCCCGGGGCCACGTTCGCTCCCGATTGTACCGGCACCCCTTCACGCCGCAAGTCGCACGCCGAGAGGTGCTTTGGGCGCACGAGGGCTTCACGTCGATGCGTTTGCCTGGCTGGCAGCCTGACTGAGCGTGCGGCCGAGCTTCTTTCGAGGCGAGGTCGTGCCGATCCGAGGCCGGGAGGTGGAATCACCGCCCCGCAGGACCGCGAGCAGCTTCTCCCTCGAGTCTTCCACGTCGGCCGGTGTGCCGAGATCCTCGACGGCGTCGGAGACCCCGAGTAGCACGGCACGTCGTACGGCATCGCGAATCCATTCGAAGAAGTTCATCTGCGTCTCCTCCATAAGCTTGATTTGACCGGCCCGCGACCGCACTGGGCCTCGGGCCGAGGGGAGCGGAGGTTAGCCGTTGCGAGCCGCCCTGTCCAGACGAGCTTCTCGCCCCCCTACAAGGGGTTTCGCGATGCGACGACCCCACCGATTGCGGCGTCCCTCGTTGGGTGATCTCGTCGACCGCAGGCCCAGGGTGGTCGTGGAGGGCGCGGGGGCGTCACTTGGCCCCCTGCTGGCGGTACCTTGTGAACGCCTCCGGCAGGAAGCGGACCAGGTCGCTGGCCGACAGCGACTCCTGGCCCAACTGTTCGGCGGCCAAGTCGCCGGCCAGACCGTGCAGGTAGACGCCCAGGCGGGCGGCATCGAACGGGGACAAGCCCTGACAGGCCAGCGCGGCCACCAGCCCGGTCAGCACATCGCCGGAGCCGCCGGTAGCCATGCCGGGGTTGCCCGTGGTGTTGATCGCAGTCGTGTTGCCGTCAGTGATGCACGTCTGGTGACCTTTAAGCACGACGACCACGCCGCACCGCTTGGCGAAGCGCACGGCTTCCGCCTCGCGCTTTTCGGCGGGGACGCGATCAGTTCCCAGCAGTCGGGCGAACTCGCCGGGGTGGGGCGTGAGGATACGTGGGCCACCGGGCTTCGAGAGGACCTTCCGACGGGCCGACAAGGCGTTCAGTCCGTCGGCGTCGACGACCATCGGCTGAGGCAAGTTCGCGTAAAGCCAACTGACAAGTGCGTCCAAGCCCAACGACCGGCCCATCCCCGGCCCGCAGGCGACCACCGTGGCCGTCTCGGCCAACTCGACGATCCGCGGGCGTGCCTCCAGCGCGATCCGGCCGGCCCGGTCGGAAGGCAGGGGAGCGGTCATGTAGGAGGGCTCGAACCCGGCGATCGTGTCGAGGCAAACGTCGGGCACGGCGAGCCGCACGAGCCCTGCCCCGCCCCGCAGCGCGGCCATCCCGGCCAGGCCCATGGCCCCGGCCATCCCCCGCGATCCGCCCACCAGCAGCGCCAGGCCGAAATGGCCCTTGTGGGCGTCGATCGGCCGCTCGGGGAGCATTGCAAGCGGCGTTTGATCGGGGGCACGCTTGCGGGGGCGACGGGTCTTGCGGGGTTCAGTCATGACTTGCCGCGTCGGGCCGCGTTCTTGGCGATCAGTCCGGCGATGTAGCCTCCCTTGAAGCCGGCGTCGATGTTGACCACCGTGACGTTGGCCGCGCAACTGTTGAGCATGCCCAAAAGCGCGGCCAATCCGCCGAAGCTGGCGCCGTATCCGACGCTCGTGGGCACGGCGATCACCGGGCAGGCCACGTGTCCACCCACCACGCTGGGTAGGGCCCCCTCCATCCCCGCCACGACGACCACCGCGTCGGACGCCTGCAACTGACCCAGATTGGCCGCGAGGCGGTGCGGACCCGCCACGCCGACGTCCTGAATGAGATTGACCCGGGCACCGGTCCAAACGGCCGTTTCCCGGGCCTCCTCGGCGACGGGGAGATCGCTCGTGCCGGCCGTGACCACGGTCACCTGACCGGAAACCGGGGGCTCGGGTCCTTCCGCGCCGACGACCGGGATGCGGAACGTGCGGCCCACCGAGTTGTACGATGCGGCCGGGAATTTGGGGCCCAGCTCGGCGGCTTGCTCGGGGGTCATCCGCGTGGCCAGCACGTCCATGCCGTTCTCCAGCAAGGCGCGGAAGATTTTTTCCATGGCCTCGACGGACTTCCCCTGGGCGAAGACGACTTCGGGGAAGCCGCAGCGCCGGGCGCGGTCCAGGTCGAGTTGGGCCTCGCCCACGTCGGCGATCCCGGGAAGGGAAGAGGGAGTGAGCCGCCCGGCAAACTCGTCGACCGACAACTCGCCCGCCAGCAGCCGCTCGGCCAGCTTCTCGATCTCGTGGCGATTCATGCCGTGTATCGTAGCGGACGCGTGTGGTCGAAACCAGGGCCGAGGGCGCGTCGACGCTCCGCCATTGGATTCCGTTTGCGGTTGCCGACGCTTGTCGCAGCCGGCCGTTGCACGTACGTTAAACGTTTCTTCGAAACCGGAGGCTGGAACGGTCCTATGAAAGATCGCTACCTGGGACGACGCGACAAGCTCCGCCGGGCGGTGCGGAAGGCCGGCGCCGACGCGCTGCTGGTAACCAACTTCACCAACGTGACCTACCTGACCGGCTTCACCGGCGACGATAGCTGCCTGCTCGTGCGGCGAGACGGCGACGTGGTCGTCAGCGACCCCCGCTACACCACCCAGTTGGGCGAGGAGTGCCCCGGGTTGGATCTCCAGATTCGCCGCCCGGGCGTGACCATGCTCACGGCGGTCACCAAGGTCCTCCGCCGAGCGAAGCCCCGCCGGCTGGGGATCGAGGCCGACTCGATGACCGTTTCGCTACGGGACCGGATCGCCCACGAGCTGCCGAAGCTCGATATCATTTCGACCGCCGGCCTGGTGGAGCAGCTCCGCCAAGTCAAGGACAATCGCGAGGTGGCCGAGATCCGGCGGGCGATCTGGCTGGCGGAGAAGGCGTTTGGCGTGCTCCGGGCGACGCTCCGACCGGAGAAGACCGAGAAGGAGGTGGCCGACGAGCTGGAGTACCAGTTGCGTTTGTTTGGGGCCAACCGCAGCGGATTTCCCACCATTGTGGCGGTGGGCCCGCGTGCTGCGCTGCCGCACGCCACCCCGGGCGACCGCCCGATCGGCTCCAGCGACTTTTTCCTGATCGATTGGGGCGCCGACGGGGGGCTCTACAAGAGCGACTTGACGCGGGTCGTGGTGACAGGTAGAATCTCGCCGAAACTTGAACGGATATATAGGGTTGTGTTCAGTGCACAACGGAAGGCGATCGCCGCCATCCGCCCCGGCGCCGTGGCCCACGACGTGGATCGCGCGGCCCGGCAGGTGATCTCCAAAGCCGGCTTTGGCCGGTACTTTGGACATGGCGTAGGGCATGGCGTAGGACTTGAAGTCCACGAGGCCCCACGGCTGGCTGCCAACAATCGGGTGGTGCTCGAGCCGGGGATGGTTGTGACGGTGGAGCCGGGCATCTACCTACCGGGGTGGGGTGGAGTCCGTATCGAAGACGACGTGCTCGTCACCCGAACGGGGCATGAAGTCCTCACCGGCGTTCCCAGGCAGTTGGAGGCGTCGGTGGTCCGCTGAACGTGATTGTAGCCGGAGTATTCGCATGGCCGGTTCTTCATCCAACCAGGACATCTTCGACGTGCGGAAGATCCGCCGTCTCGTGGAATTGATGAACGAGCACGACCTGAACGAGATGGATATCCGGCAGGGGGACATGCGGATTCAACTCCGCCGGACCGGCGAGCCGGTGATTGCCGCGTCGGTCGCCCAGCCGGCCCCCGCTTTGGTGAGCAGGCCGATTGCGCCGGCCGAGCCGTCCAGGGAGACGACCTCCGCGTCCGCCGAGAGTGCCGCCGTCGAGGCGTACATCGCGATCATCAAGAGCCCGATGGTCGGCACGTTCTACGCGGCCTCGGATCCCGACTCGCCGTCTTACATCAAGGTTGGGGATCCGGTGGGGCCGGACACCACGGTTTGCATCGTGGAAGCGATGAAGGTGTTCAACGAGATTCCGGCCGAGGTCTCCGGGAAGATCGTGGCCGTGCTGGTCGAAAACGGCGAGCCGGTGGAGTTCGGTCAGCCCTTGTTCAAGGTCGACACACGGCAGTAGCAGCGATGTTCAAACGGATTCTGGTTGCCAATCGCGGGGAGATTGCGCTGAGGATTCTGCGCGCCTGCCGCGAGTTGGGGATCGAGACGGTGGCGATCTTCAGCGAGGCCGACCGCGGGGCGGCGTATCTGTCGATGGCCGACGAGGCCTACTGCCTCGGCCCGCCCAAGGTGGCCGACAGCTACCTGAGGATCGACCGCGTGATCAGTGCGGCCGAGATCGGCAACGTGCAGGCGATCCACCCGGGCTACGGCTTTCTGGCTGAAAACGCCCATTTCGCCGACGTCTGCCGGGACTGCAAGATCGAGTTCATCGGGCCCAGCCACGAGGCGATGGCCGTGGTGGGCGACAAGAACGCGGCCCGCCGTCTGGCCCGTGAGATCGAGGTGGCCACCGTCCCGGGGAGCGACGGGCTGGTGCACGACGAAAAGGAGGCGCTGGCCGTTGCCCGTCAGATTGGCTTTCCGGTGCTGGTGAAGGCGGCGGCCGGCGGGGGGGGGCGTGGGATGCGCGTGGTGGTCAACGAGCAGGCGCTCAAGACGGCCTTCCAGCAGGCGCAGGCGGAGGCCGACGCGGCGTTCGGCAGCGGCGAGACCTATCTCGAAAAATACGTCGAGCACCCCCGCCACGTGGAAGTCCAGGTGTTGGCCGACGTGCACGGCAACGTGGTGCACCTCTGGGAGCGCGACTGCACCTTGCAGCGCCGCCACCAAAAGCTGATCGAAGAGAGCCCCGCGCCCGAACTGGACGACGCGGTCCGGCAGGCAATGTGCGATGCGGCGGTCCGGCTGGTCCACGCGGCCAACTACACCAACGCCGGCACCGTGGAGTTCATCGTCGACCGCCAGGGACACTTCTTCTTCATCGAAATGAACGCCCGTATCCAGGTCGAGCATCCGGTCACGGAGATGGTCACCGGGATCGACCTGATCAAGGCCCAGATTCGGATTGCGGCGGGCGAGCCGCTCCCGTTTGTGCAGGAAGAGATCACCTGCCGCGGGGCGGCGATCGAATGCCGTATCAACGCGGAGGACACGGAGCGCAACTTCCGGCCCTCCCCGGGGCTGATCGAGCGGATGATCGTGCCGGGCGGGTTCGGTGTCCGGTTCGACTCCCACGTACACGCCGGATACCTCGTCTCCCCGCACTACGATTCGATGATCGGCAAGCTGATCGTCCACCAGCCGACCCGGGCGGAGGCGATCGCCTGCATGCGGCGGGCACTCTCGGAGCTGCGGATTGAGGGCATCAAGACCACGGTCTCCCGGCACCAGGAGATCCTCGACCATCCCGCTTTCACCGAGTCCCGGGTCGACACCACGTTCATCGAACGGACCTGGCCGGGGTGACGTAGAACGAGAAGAATCGCGTTGCCGGCAAGCCCCTCCCGCCACAGTTGGTCCCCCTTGGCCGCAACTGTGGGCTGCTCCGACCGAGCACCCCACCACGGGACAGGCCGGAAGCCTCTGCTCCTCCGCCGCCCGCAGAACTCGCCCCCACCGCGCCGCTCTCCCGCCTTTTCAATCGGGCGCTTCGTCGATAAGATAACCAGTTCGCGTGTACACAGACCTTGGACCCTTGAGCAAGCGTTACGAGCTGACCCGGAGTGATCCATGAGAACGCCCCTTTCCAGTCCCCAGAGACCGAAGACCGATATCCGCCGCGTGGGCATCTTCTTCTCCGGCGGTCCCGCCCCGGCCGCCGACGCCGTGATCGCCAGCGCCGCGATGTGCTTCTCCCGTGCCGGCATCGAAGTGCTCGGCTTCCGCTACGGCTACTCCCGCCTGATGGAGTACAAGCCGAACGAGCCACTTGAGGAAGGCTGCGCCTACGTGGTCCTGGACCATAAGGACATGGAGGGAATGCGAACGGGGACGGGGATCATGCTCGGCACGGCCCGCGCCAACCCCGGCAAACAGGTCGAGAATCCTGAGGACCTGGATGACCCCGACAAGACCGCCCCGATGATGACCGTCTACGAGGCGTTGTGCTCGCTGGGCGTCGACGCGTTGATTTCCATTGGCGGCGACGACACGCTCACCACCGCCGCCAAGTTCAAGCTATTCCAGGACAAGCTGCCCGAGGGCAAGAAGCGAATCCGCGTCGTCCACCTGCCGAAAACGATCGACAACGACTACGAAGGGATTGACTTCACCTTCGGCTATTTCACGGCCGTCGACCTGCTGGCCACGCAGGTCCGCAACCTGCTCTCCGACGGGCGAAGCTCCCGGGCCTGGTACGTGGCCCAGGTGATGGGGCGAAAGGCCGGATGGCTCAGCTACGGGGCGTCGATCGCCGGGGAAGGAAGCCTGGTCGTCGGCCTGGAAGACGTCCCCGACGAGTGGTGGTCGGAAGAGGAAACGATCGATCCGCGAACGAACAAGAAGCTTCTCGGCAAAGACGGCAAGCCCGTCGTGCGCGAGATCATCGACCTGGAGGCCGTCGTCGACCGGATCGTCAAAACCGTGATCGCCCGCATTCAGGAAGGAAAACACTACGGCGTGATCCTCATGGCCGAGGGCCTGGCCGAGTTCCTCTCGCTTGACGAGATCGAGAAGTGCGTCTCCCACGACGAGTTCATCCACCTCAAGCCCGACTCGTTCGGCCACTTCCCGGTCTCGCAACTGAAGTTCAGCGGGCGCGTGGGCCGCTGGATCAAGCAGAAGGTGAAGGACGCCATTGACCAGGACCTGAAGATCAGCGGAGTGCAGTTCGGCTACGAAGTCCGCTGCCACCGACCCACCGCCTACGACGTCGCCCTGGGCAGCCAGCTCGGCGTCGGCGCTTACCGGGCGCTGGCCGAAGAAGGGATCGACGGCGTGATGGTCTCCGTGACCGGGCAGCTCGAGCTGATCTACAAGCCGTTCGAGAAGCTGGTCGACATGAAGATCCTCCGCGCCTACCCCCGGCCGATCAAGCCGGAGGAGGCATTTCACCAGCTTGCGCGGTACCTGGAGGTGTGGATCGACGACGATTAGGACTTCGCGGTCATGGCTGCCTCGGAACCGGACACTGCTGTGCGTCTCAGGAACACGCAGGCATGGGACAAACAGTTCCTGCTTCTCGCCGGTTTCACCTCGCTCGTGTTCGTCCCGATCACGGTTGACTCGATCATCCGTCGCGATTGGGGCGGCGTGCTGCTTCTGGCTATTCCGGCTGGCGTTGCTGCCGTCGGCAAATGGGTCCGCCGTGTCACGCCGGAGGACTATCTCGTCCTTCATCCGGACCGGATGGAAATTTCCGGTTGTGGGGCAGGACGGACTGTCGTTTCATGGTCGGAGGTCAAGGGGATCCGCTGGCCAACGGGCCAGGATGGCGACACTCCCATCAAGATCGGGGTCCCTCGCACCAAGGACAGGGTTGTGCCATGGATCGCCGTAAGACTGACGGCCGTTTCGCCTGCTGACCGCGTGAAACTCATTCGCTACCTGAGCGTGTACGGCGCGGACGTGGAACAAGAGGGCTGGCCGCAGTTTTGCCGCACGCAAGCCGTTCCCCTGGTCGAAGCCTGCCAGCGTGCGGAAGCGCCGTCGGCTGCCGACGGCCCGACGCACGCGTTCCCCTCCCCGCCTGCCGCGATGCTCCGCCTGTTCTCGCCGCTGATCGAGCGGCGTCCTTTCCTGGCAGGAGTCCTCCTCCCGCTTGGCGCCCTTCTGTCCATTCAGCGACTCATCTCGCGCAGGACGTGGTGGACGGTCTCGGGGATCACTGCCGTCTCGGCGCTTGTCAACATACGCCTCGTCTGGGGGCGGTGGGTTTCTCCGTTCGCGGAGTTCTGCCTTGCTGTATGCGGCACCATGTTTCTGTTGGGCTTGCTCGCACCGACCGATGCAGGTCGCTCCAGAAACCGGGAGTCCGACGTAGCGGGGGCTGGCTGCTGCCTGGCCGTGGTGTTGATTGGGATACCGCTGATGGGAAACGCCGCCGCGCTCGGCTGGATTCCCGCCCAGTTGGCATCGTATTGCCTCCTGGCCGGATTCCTGCTGCTCTACGCACCGGCCTTGATTCATGCACGCAAGCAGAGACAGCACGAAAGGCGGCGCCGCGCCGCGCTGGAAGCCGACGCTCTGCGGCGCTGGGCCGTTTACGAAGACACCGGCCGACTTCCGGATGCCGAATTGCCCTGGTAATCCGAGGGAGCAAGAGCTGAGCTGTCTCGAGACCGACGGCGTTCGGCGCGGTCAGCGAGCAGCCGGCCACGCACCGGCTGCACGGCCCGCGCTTACAACGTCCCTTTCGTGCTCGGCACGTCGCGGATTCGCGGGTCCGTCTCCACGGCCATCCTGAGCGCCCGGGCGGTCGCCTTGAAGATCGCTTCGGCGACGTGGTGGCTGTTGCGGCCGTGGTGGAGGACGACGTGCAGGTTCAAGAGGGCGTTGGCCGCCACGGCCTGCCAGAAATCGGCCACCAGCTCGCTGTCGAACTCACCGATCTTGGCCGTGGGGAACTCGGCATGGAACACGAAATAGGCCCGGCCGCCCAGGTCGATGGCGGTGGTGACGAGCGTTTCTTCCATGGGGAGCGTGAAGTGGCCGTAGCGGCGGATGCCCGCCTTGTCGCCCAGCGCCTCGCGGATCGCCTGGCCCAGGCAGATCCCCACGTCTTCGACGGTGTGATGCTGGTCGACCTCCAGATCGCCGCTCGCCTTGACGGTCAGGTCCATTGCGCCGTGCCTGGCCAGAAGCTCGAGCATGTGATCCAAGAACCCCACGCCGGTGGCCACCTGGGACCGGCCGGTGCCGTCCAGCGTCAGCTCGATTCGGATCTCGGTCTCCGCCGTCTTGCGTTCGATTCGGGCAGTGCGTGCCATGGTTGGGTGCTCAGGGTAAGGGCATTTTTGGGCGGGGAAGGAGGAATCTCGCAAAGGGGATGGAAAAGGGCTCTCGCAAAGGCGCCAAGACGCAAAGGATCAAGAAGGAAAGAAGACTCTGGCTCGGACGCAGACGGATTCACTTGACAACACGACACCCAATATCAATCCTCCTCCCTTTTCCTCGTTTGCGTCTTGGCGCCTTTGCGAGAGACCTTCTTCCTTACCCTCGTTGTCCTTCGCGTCTCTGCGAGAGATCTTCTCCTTTCCCCTCCTCGTCCTTCTTCACCAAATCGGTTCTTTCCACGGTCCGCGGTGGTCAAAGGATCGCCTTCAGCCGCTCCAAGCACGCTTCGATCTGGTCGTCCGTGCCCACGCTGATCCGTAGTCCGTCGCCCCAGCGGGGATAGTCCATGTATCGGACCAGGATGCCCTCTTGTTTGAGTCGCTCATAGAGGGGTTTTACCGGCTGTTCCGGATGCACGTTCCAGGTGAAGTTGGCCTGCGAATCGACCGTCTCAAACCCTAAATCCCGCATCCCGGCGGTCAGTCGCCCGCGCGTGGCCAGGATTCTCGCCCGGTTGTCGGCCAACCACGCCCCGTCGCCGATGGCCGCCGTGGCGGCGGCGATGGAAAGCGCGTCGCAGTTGTACGAGTCCTTCACCTTCCCGAGCCCTTCGATCACCTGCGGTTGGGCCACGACGTACCCGAACCGCAGCCCGGCCAGCGCGTACGACTTGCTCATCGACCGGGAGACGAGGATCTTCTCGCTCCGGGCGACGAGCTGCATGCAGTTGGTGTCGGCAAAATCGGCGTACGCCTCGTCGACCAGCAGCGGGCGCGGCAGCCGCTCGGCAAGCTCCAGCACCCGCTCGGGCGGAATCGTCGTGCCGGAAGGGCTGTTGGGGCTGGGCAGGAACGCCAGCCGCAAGCCGTCGGTCGCGGCGGCAAAACCATCCGGAAGCGACCAATCGGGCTCGAAGTGGATCTCCTCGCTCCGCGCACCCTGAATCTGGGCCAAGGTCTTGTACAGGATGTAGCTGGGATAGGGCAATCGAAGCGTTTGCCCCTGGCCGACGAACGCGCGGGTGACGATGGTCAGGATATCGTCGCTGCCGTTGCCGCAGAGGATCCAGTCGGGCTCGACGCCCAACACCTCGGCCGCCTTGCGGCGAAACGCGCCGGCCATCGGATCGGGATACTTCTGCAACCCCCGTCGAACCACTTCCTCGATCGCCCGATCCACCGCCGGCGAGCAGCGATACGGGTTTTCGTTCGTGTTCAGCTTGATGACCTCGCCTACCTGCGGCTGTTCCCCCGGCACGTAACCGGCCATCGCGTCGATCTCGGGTCGGAAGTGGGACATGCTCGGAGCGAGGGGTCAGGGGCGAGGGAGGAAGGGTCCGTGGCTGCCGGGTCATTTCAACCGAACTGACGGCAGACGCTTCAGTCTTTGAGTGCGGGGATCCACTTCGATGCCGACCGATTCCAGAGCGGTGACCCCAAGAATCGGCTCCACGTCATCAGCACCGAAAATGATGGTCGCCCCGACGATCTCCCCCATGAACTCAATCTCTGCCGTGGTGATGTCCATCTTCGTCTCCGAGCCGTCGGCAAGCTCATAAGTCCGCTTCGCCTTGGGCGCGAGGCCGATCTCCCGAAGGTGCTTCCCGGGAACCAGGCAGTCCACGGCGCCCGTGTCGACCAGAAACAACCCTTCCCAGGTACGCTCAGGCTCGGCCGTATTCCGAACCGTCACGGTCACGTGCGTCACACCCATATCGTCGTCCCCCTTTCCTCATCCTTCATCCCTTATCCTTCATCCTTACCTCCACGCTCTCCCGATGCGCCGTCAGCCCCTCCTTCGTGGCTAGCACGCGAACATCGCCGGCCAACTCCATCATACCTTCTCGCGAGAAGTGAAGGATACTGCCGGCGCGGAGGAAGTCGTTCGACGCGAGCCCGCTGGCGAATCGGGCCGTGCCGCTGGTGGGAAGCACGTGCGACGGCCCGGCCGCGTAGTCGCCTAGGGCGACCGGCGTGTAGTTGCCCAGGAAGATCGCCCCGGCGTGCCGGATCTTCTCGACCAGCTCCTCGGCGTCGGCGGTGGCAATGTGGAGATGCTCGGGGGCGATTTCGTCGGCCAGCGCGCAGGCCTCGTCAGCATCCCGGGCGAGGATCACCGCGCCGAACTCTTCGAGGCTCTGCCGCGCAAGCTCGCCGCGCTCGACTTCGGCGAGCCGACGCTCCAGCTCCGCCACGGCCGCGTCCAGCACGTCCGCCTCCCAGCCGATGAGGATGCTCGCCCCCGGCGCGTGCTCGGCCTGGGCAATCAGGTCATAGGCCGTGTACTCCGCCCGGGTGGAGCCGTCGACGATCACCACCACTTCGCTCGGTCCGGCGATCGAGTCGATGTCCACCTCGCCGTACACGTGCTGCTTGGCCAGCGCGACGAACAGGTTGCCGGGCCCCACGATCTTGTCCACCCGCTCGATGCCCTCGACCCCGTAGGCCAACGCCGCCACGGCCTGCGCCCCGCCCAGCCGGTAGACTTCGCGGATTCCCAGCTCGTGACAGGTGGCCAGCATGTCCCGATGGTAGGCCCCGAACTTCGTCGGCGGGGCCACGACGGCCAGCTCCGGCACGCCGGCCACCTGGGCGGGGACCGCCGTCATCAGCACGGTCGACGGATACGCCGCCGCCCCGCCCGGCACACAGATCCCCACGCGGTCGAGCGGCCGGTATCGCTCGACCAGGTAGCCGCCCGGCACTTCCACGCGCACGTCGCCGTGCAGGATCGCCTGCTGGAACCGGCGGATGTTCTCGCGGACCCGCCGGACCGCCTCCAAAAACTCCGGATCGGCCCCGGCGTGTGCCTCGGCCAGCTCCCCGGGAGCGACGCGGAGGGTCTCGGCCGTCAGCTCCGCCTTGTCGATCCGGGCGGAATAGTCCAAGACGGCCGCAAGCCCCTTCTCGTCCACGTCCCGGCAGATCCGCCGGACGACCTCGATCGGCGAAAGCGGCTCGCCAAAGATCTCGATCGTGCGCCGCCGCCCCTCCCGGCTCACCACGTCCCCCCGCGGACCAAGCCGCCCGCGAAGCTCCCCCATCGCCGCCCGGATGTCGTCGCGCCGGCTGTCGATTCGTTGGATTTTCAGGCTACTGGGACTCATGGTTGGTGCTCTCGATTGGCGAGACCGACTCAAGCGGGGCTCGACCCCTCTTCGGAGGGAGCGCGAGCCCGTGATGAAATTTGCCGCGACGCGAGTCGCCAGCCGTGCGACATCACCGTCCCCAACCGCGCGTCGCTTCCTTCACGGCCCTGCGTGAGGACACGCAAGTCCCTTATTGTGTTCGCTTGCCTCGGCCAGCGGAAGGCCCTGGGGGACGCTCGGCGGACGTGGGTTCGCGGTGTGGTTCCTTCTTGAGATCGAGCGTGGGCGCCCGGTGTCCGCGTTCCGCCTTTCCTGGTATGTTTGATTGCGGCATTCGATCGACGTCAATCGCGGTGGAGACCCTCCCATGGGCGAGCCCAGCCAACCCTTCGTCCGCCGGGTCGTATTGCGGAACTACAAGAGCATCAAGGAGTGCGACGTTTCGCTGGGACCGCTGACGTTCCTGGTCGGACCGAACGGGTCGGGGAAGAGCAATTTCCTCGATGCGCTGCGTTTCGTGGCCGAATCGCTTTCTTCTCCCATGGGAGAATCCGTCAGTGAGCGGGGCGGGATCGACGAACTCTGTCATCGGTCCCAGGCGGGCTTGAAGTGCTTGTCGATCGAACTGGAACTCGGGTTGCGCGATGGCGGTGACGCGTCCTACAAGCTGGTTGTCCGCGCTAACCCACCGAGCGAATTCGAGGTTGAACAGGAGTATTGTCGCGTTTGTGCGCGTGGTACCCCGGCGGCTGGATATCGCGTGCGGAACGGGGAGGTTGAGCAAGCCACGTTTGAGGGCACACCGCGCGTCGTGCCTGACCGCCTGTACCTGACGATCGCTTCCAGCTTCCCAGAGTTCCGGGGCCTCTACGACCTTCTTGCCCAGATGAGGTTCTACAACATCGATCCTCACGAAATACGCACAGATGTGCCAATTCAGGATTCACGTGGGAGTGCCCCTCGCAGTCACATCTTGTTGCCAGGCGGCGGCGGTGCGCGTGAAGTTCTCCGGGGAATCAGCCACGTTTCGGCGGGGCGCCGCATAGAGGAGTACATGCACGCTATCCTGCCGGACTTTGAGCGAGTGGCCGTGGAATCCGTATTAGACTTCGCACGACGCGTCAATTCTCCCGTGGCGGATTTGATCGAGAATGAGGGCATTGGCGAGAGCCTCGCGTTCTTCTGGTTTGTACTGCGCGTGGGCAACGAGCCAGTCTACTTCCCGGTAAAGAGTATGTCTGACGGCACACTCCGGGCGCTTGGCGTGCTCTTGGCGTTGTTCCAGTGTCTTGGTCGCCCTGCCGAGGCCCCCATTCCGCTGGTTGGCATCGAAGAACCCGAATCGGCCTTGCATCCTGCGGCGGCGGGCGTCCTGTTCGATGCCCTACACGAGGCATCTCACTTCACGCAGGTGCTCGTAACGACGCACAGCCCCGATCTGCTCGACATCCCGGACCTTGACCCGGATTCGCTGCTGATTGTCGACATGGTTGAGGGCAAATCCGTGATCGGCCCGGCCGACGACGTGAGCCGATCGATCATGCGAGACCGGCTGTCTACGGCCGGGGAGTTGTTGAGGCAGAACCACTTGAGACCACAAGGCCAGTCGCCAGGGCCCGTGCCTGCTGAGAGCGATTGACGCCCCCCGGTGCTTCTTCGGGTCCGCCGATGATTCTGAATCTGGGCTGCATTGTCGAAGGGCACGGCGAAGTGGCAGCGGTCCCGGTCTTGCTCCGACGCCTCCAGCAGGAGTATGACCCAAGTCTCTCCCTCAACATCCCTCGACCGTTTCGCGCGGGCCGCTACAAGCTCGTGAAGCCCGGGGAATTGGAGCGAACGCTTGAGAAGACGGCCAGACGGCTCGCACCGCCTTGTGCGATCCTGGTTCTGATCGACGCCGAGGACGACTGCCCCAAGGAGCTTGCGCCTGAACTACTGAAACGCGTTCAGCGGGCTCGGCCCGATATTCCCTCGGGCGTTGTGCTCGCGAAGCACGAGTTCGAGGCGTGGTTCCTGGCGGCGATCGAGTCGCTCAGCGGCCGCCGCGGATTGAGCGATAATCCGCGCCCTGTACCAGACCCGGAAGCGGTCGGCGATGCGAAGAAGTTGCTAACGCGCAACATGCCAGGCAGCCGCGCTTATTCGGAGACCTTGGATCAGCCCGCTTTGGCTGCCCTCTTCGACCTCCAACTGGCCCGCCAGCGATCCGACTCCTTCGACAAGTGCTGCCGCGAGGTGGAGCGTCTGTTTCGCGAGGCGCTGCGGTAGTCATCCGGGTGGTAGGCATCCGGCCAGCGGGGAAGGCAATCCGGCTGACATCTCCGTGCCGGCGTTCTAGAATTGAGTGGGTCGGAGTGCGGGGTCGCGTGGCGCCGGGCGTTTCTCTTGAGCTGACTGGCCAGAGTTGTGGGACGTACCCTCTTTTCCATCACTTGTGCTACCTGCCAGGCGCGGCTGAGCGTGCGCGACGAGGCGGCCATCGGGCAGATCCTGACCTGCCCGAAGTGCAGCAGCATGGTCGAGGTTGTGCCCCCGCCGGGGTGGCAGTCCCCCGGGGAATCGCGATCCAGTCCGCCGGAAACTGGGCCGGCACCGGAGTCACGCAAGGCCACGCCGGCCGAGACGCCGAGTGGATCCGGTACGCCAAAACCGACCACGGAAGGGGGGGGAGGCCGAGCTGGGAGAGCGAAGCCGGTTCGTCAGCCCCCCGTACGGGGTAAAAAGAAGGCCTCTGAGGCTACGGAGCCCGCGCCAAACACCGCCGGAGATTCGGCCAAAGGGTCGGGCGCCATGAAGGGGGCCGCCGCATCCATCGCGGCCTCCCTTGCGCCCACACCGACCACGGCCGCCGAGGTGCCCCCATCGGCCCAGGCGGATGCGCCGCCGCCGACAAAGCCCCCACAATCGACTCCGCCCCCCCCCGAGCCAACTGCCCAGCCAGGCGAGCCCAGCCAGGCCTCGGGGGTTGCCGAAGAGGTCGCGGCCAGCCAAGCGGCGGAAGGGGCCCCGTGGGGCATGTCGCCGGTGGCCGTTGCTCCGGCGGAATTGCTGTGGCGCAAGTGGCTGCTTCTGGCGGCCGCCCCCGTGGTGGGGGTGGTCATTGGGGTCACGATCTGGACGTTCCTTCCGTCATCACGCGGCCCGGGTGCATCCCCGGTCGTGCCGCCGGTTGAGCCGGCGGAGCCGCTTCCGACCGTCGAAGAGCCGCCGCAAGAGGAATCGGAGCCGATCGCCTCGCGGCTCGACCCACGGTGGCTGCCCGGAGAGACGCGGCTGTTGGTGAGCCTGCGGGCGTCCAACTTGGCTGGCCAGAAAGCGTTCGACTCGGCCACGCCGTTGGCTGGCCCGGCTTGGCAAATGATGAGCCGGCTGGTCACCGCGTTTGGACTGAAACTGGAGACGATCCACCGCCTGAGCTGGGCCGCGACGGATCTGGGCAACTGGCCCGATCCCGGGCTGGTTGTGATCGAGTTGGAGGAGGGCCAGGACGCGGGCGTCTTTCGCCGCGTTGGCCGGCCCGCGGAGATCCTGGTGGACGGCAAGGTGGGTCGTCGTCTGACCCGGGGCGGCTGGCCCCACCCGTTCGTGGTCGTCGACGAGCTGACGATCGTCACCGGCCGCGAGGAATTGCTCCGGGAGCTGGCCGACCGGAGCGAGCCGGCCCTGGCAAGCTTGCCCATCGATCGGCTCTTCAAGTCGATGAGCCCGGATGCCGATGCCCTCGTGTTGGTCGATCTGGTTTCGGCCCGGGAGGCGGGCTGGCGTCTGCCGATGTCGCTGATGGACGTCTGGCCGGCCGGACGCGACGCGTGGCACGTCGCCTGGGAAGTGCCCCAAGGGCTGGGACTCTTGGTCCGCACCGGCCACACGGGCGTTAGCGAGCTTGCGCTGGTCTGCGAGGGGGAGACCGCGGCTCAGAGCGTGCATGCCGCGCTGGACGAGCTGATTCCGGCCGCCGGGACTGCGATCGGCGGCCAAATGAAGTCGCTTGCCCAGCAGCGCGAGTCGGGCCGGATCGCCACGGCCGCCACCGATCAGTACGAGGCACTGTTGACCGGAGCATCGGCCGCGCTCGGTGCCGCCCGATGGGAGATCGTCGACGACGCTGTCTGGCTCCGGGTCGACGGGGGCGCCGGGGTATCGGATCTGGCCGTGGCGGGAGCAGGAAGCCTGCCGGCGATCCGTGCCGCGTGGCTCGACGCCGCGCTGGTGGCCGACGACGCGAACCATCGCGGGCTGCTTGCCAGTCTTCGCGGCTACCACCAAGCTGAAGGGAGCTTTCCCGCCGGTGCAGGGGGCGCGTCGCTACTGGCGCCCGAGACCCGCCTGAGCTGGATCGCCACGATCTTGCCCTATTTCGACCACGAAGACTGGCATCAGGAACTCCAATTCGGGTATCCCTGGAACAGCCCTCAGAATCGTCCGGTCACGCGGCGGCGGCTCGATTCGGTGGTCAATCCGGCCTTGGGACCCAGCAACACGGAGGCCGGGTTCCCGGTGACTCACTATGTGGGGGTGGCCGGAGTCGGCCCCGACGCAGGCACGCTCAAGCCGGGGCACTTTCGGGCCGGCGTGTTTGGGTTCAACCGCACCACCCGATTGGACGATATCCCCGACGGAGCCAGCAACACGATCGCCATCTTGGGGGTGACCAAACGGCTCGGGGCATGGGCAGCCGGGGGAAACGCGACGGTCCGGGCGCTGACCAAGCCGCCCTACGTCAACGGTCCCGACGGATTTGGGAGCGGCCAACCGGACGGCATGTTGGTCGGCATGGCCGACGGGTCGGTCCGCTTTGTCT
>Ga0307378_10002447_pt1 | contig 28431 bp, 14 predicted proteins | sample UN1MG_FD_202238 | JGI IMG/M metagenome (GOLD analysis project Ga0307378, IMG submission 202238) | Soil microbial communities from Risofladan, Vaasa, Finland - UN-1 | ecosystem: Environmental > Terrestrial > Soil > Coastal area > Acid sulfate soil | place: Finland: Risofladan, Vaasa | collected... | reverse complement strand
AATGTCTTTGCAGGACAAGGTGGCTCAGATGGTCATGGTTGGCTTTCAAGGACAATCCGTCGCCACCTCGCCGGAACTGGCGACCATGGTGGGCACGTATCACGTGGGTGGGGTGGTCTTGTTGGAGGCCAATGCGCACGATCCCCGGCAACTGAGCGCTTTGACCGGCGAACTGCAATCGCTGGCGCTCTCCTCTGGAGCGGGCATCCCGTTGTTCATTGCGATCAACCACGAAGGCGGCATCGTCGTGCGTATCACCGAGAGGGTGACCGGATTCCCGGGCAATATGGCCGTGGCCGCCACCGGCCGGCAAGAATACGCCTACATCGCGGCGGCGCTGGCGGCGCAGGAGCTGCGTGCGATGGGAGTCAACATGAACCTGGCCCCGGTGCTGGACGTCAACGACCATCCGCTGAACCCGGTCATCGGCACCCGCTCCTTCGGCGAGTCGCCCGTCCTGGTAGCCGAGTACGGACGGTGGGCCGTGCGGGGCAGCCAGGACAACGGCGTCATCGCCGTGGGTAAGCACTTTCCCGGCCACGGGAGCGTGGCCGTAGACTCTCACGGCGCGCTTCCGGTATTGCAGGTCACAGCCGACGAGTTGACGCAGCGCGAACTGGTGCCCTTTCGGGCCGCCATTGAGGAAGGAGTGGCCGGCATCATGACCGCTCACATCGCCGTACCGGCACTGGATGGGAGTGGCCGTCCGGCCACGTTGTCGCCTGAGATACTGGCCGGATTGCTACGCCAGGAGATGGGGTACGACGGGCTGATCTTGACCGATTCGCTCGGTATGGGGGGCATCACCACCGGTTGGGGGCAGCCGCAGGCTGCCGTCGAGGCGGTGAAGGCCGGTGCGGATATCGTGCTATCCACCACGCCGATGGAGGCTCACGTCGCCATCGTCCAGGGCCTGGCGGCGGCAGTTCAGCAAGGGGAGATCCCTATCGAGCGGATTGACCAGTCGCTGCGGCGCATCCTGCGCGTCAAACGTGCCTATGGGCTGTTTGAGCCTCTGACGACGCCCAACCTGAACGAGGTGGGTTCGCCGGACCACCAGGCCATCGCCGACGAGATCGCGCGGCAGGCGGTGACGCTCCTGCGCGACGACGGCAAACAGATCCCTTTGCCGCCCCCTCCCGCGCGGTTGCTGCTCGTCAGCCCGCAAGAGTTACCGCCCGCTGCGTCGGGTGGGGGCACACAGTTTGCGGAGTTGTTACGTCAACGGGGCTACGAGGTGGCCGAACTGGTATTCAACCTGGACGCTGGCGGGAGCCGCGACTACGTGTACGTTGCCGCCGTGGCCCAGGCTCCAGCCCACGACGTCGTCGTGTTCGGCGAGTGGGAACTGATCAAGCGCTACGTAAACTGGAACGATCAGTGGCAGGAACAGTTGATCGCCGACCTGGAGCAGGAGGGATCGCCTGTCGTCGTAGTCGCGTGGCACAATCCGGCGGCCATCCTGCGTTGTCCACCTGGCATCCCGTTCTTGACGGCTTACGGGAACACCCGTGCCCAGGTTGCGGCGGTAGTAGCCGTGCTGGCCGGCGAGCAGGTGCCCATGGGGCACCTCCCGCTCACACTGGCGGGGACAGCCCCAGGCGAGTAGACGTGCCGTGTGATGGGAAAAGGGGGAGTATGCTGAATCAGGGAGCATTACTGCAAAACCGCTATCGCGTCCTCCGCCAGATTGGCGGGGGAGGGATGGGCATCACCTACCTGGCAGAGGATACTCGCCTGGCCGGCCGCCGCTGCGCCATCAAGGAGATGTCCCCCGCCCAACTCTCTCCACAAGACCGCGCCTGGGCCATCCCGGCCTTCCAGCAGGAAGCCCAGATGCTGGCCAATCTCAAACACCACGGCCTGACTCCCGTCACCGACTTCTTCCCCGAGGGCGGCAACTGGTACCTGGTCATGGACTTTGTGGAGGGAGAGACGCTGGAGAAACGGCTGCAGGACGCGCCAGGAGGCCGCCTGCCGCTGAGTGAAGCGCTGAACGTCACCCGCCAGTTGTGTGACGTGCTGGAGTACCTGCACAGCCAGCACCCCCCGGTCATCTTCCGCGACCTCAAGCCGGGCAACGTGATGCTCACACCCCAGGGCGAGGTCAAGTTGATAGACTTTGGCATCGCCCGTTTCTTCAAGGCGGGGCAGACGCGGGACACGATCAACCTGGGCACACCGGGGTATGCCTCGCCGGAGTTGTTCGGCGGGCTGGGGCAGTCCGACCCGCGCTCAGACGTGTACAGCCTGGGGGCACTGTTGCTGCAGATGGTCAGCGGGTACGATCCGGTGGCGGCGGTCACGCCGTTTCCATTGCCGGCGCCCGGCAGCCTGATGCCGGGGCTGCCGCCGTACGTGGAAGAGACGATCTCCCGCGCCACGCAATTGCAGCCAACCTCGCGACACCAGAGTGTCGTCGAGTTGCGCCAGGCCCTGTTTCCGCCCACATCGTATCACGCAGAGCCTCCTGTCCATGGGCAGGGCAAGGGTATAAGAGTTGGACCGGGATTTGAGGTAGTACTGATCCTAGGGCTGCTCTTTGCTACGATTATAGGGGGCATCTTGCTACCGAGACTGGTCGGCAGCTTGGTGGGTCCAACAGAATCTCCGCTGCCCACGTATCAGACTCTCAGTCCCGTGCCATCAAGTTCGCCATCTCCAACTTCAATGATTGTACCAGCGACGCTTCCTTCTGCTACTCTGGTTCAGGAACGCATCTCACTTGACAATGTCAGTCGCATTGTTGAGCAGGGCCATTGGAGGCAGGAGGGGGTATTAGTCCTGGCGGCTTCCTCCCGCGCCCCTCTGGTTGCAGTCGGCGCCTCTACTAGCATATACCTCCTAGATGCCAACAGTCTGACCCAGTCTGAACAGGTTCTGCAGAGTTCGGTTGTACATTCACTCGCCTCCAGTCCTGATGGTAAAATCCTGGCAGTAGGATTGAGTGACGGTGAAATATACTTGCACACCCTAGGTCAGACGCGCAAAACCCTGGCATTCACTGGCCATACAGGTTCTGTGAATGATTTGGCTTTGAGTCTGGATGGTTCGCTGTTGGCTTCGGCAAGTAGCGACAACACAGTACGCATATGGGACACCAAAGCACAGGAGATACTGGAGGAACTTGAGGAAGGGGACAATGTACTCAGCGTAGATGTAAGCCCATGTGGGTCATGGGTTGCCTTTGGAACCGAACAAGGCGAAGTCGGGACTTGGAGTATCAGAGAGCGACAGGTAACACTTCTTCTCAACGCGAGTTCCGGTCCAGTGTATGATGTAGCCTTCAGTCCTGACAGCGTGTTTCTCGCCACAGCTACGGCAGACACCACCATTAAGTTGTGGGATCCTGAGACTGGTGATCTTTTGGTCACGCTGGTAGGGCACACAGGACCGGTATATGCACTGTCCTTCAACTGGAGAGGCGATGTATTGAGCTCGGCTTCCGCTGATGGTACGGTGAGGCTATGGGACGTCGCGGCAGGTGCCGAGACTCGCACACTTGTTGGACACGAAAACAGGGTGTCCTATGTGGCGTTTGGCCTCAATAGCCAGAAGCTGTTCACCGCCGGGGGAGATGGGACGGTAAGAGCGTGGGGAGTTCCATAGTATCTCCGCCGCGAGGTATCCACTCTTTAGCAGGAGAAGCCTATAATGGAAGAAACCATAGCCACAGTTCTCGGGATTGTATTGGCGGCAATTCTCGAAGGCCTATTCCAGATTCCACCCCCTGTTACACGGCTCTCTTTTGCCTTCGGCACACTTGCCCTATTCGCATATGCATTCTCTGAACAGTTGCGATATGATGTACTCCCACCTACTGGCATGTTCTGCATTGCGCTTGGAGCTGGATTGTGGATAGTGCGTGAGCGTGAACAACGCAGGGAACGTGCACCAGGGTATCGTCGTGGCATTCTGAAGATCGCTTTGCCTTGGGCGCTTGGCATCGTCGGTTGGGTGGTCACCACCTTAGTGTTTCCATATATTCTACCCCCAACCAAGACAATTCTACACCCCATTCCTACTCCAACCCTCAGCCCAGCCCCGACCCCGACCTTGACACCCACACCTGATCCCTGTTCGCCTAGTATGATCCCTTTAACTGTGGGAGCCGTCCTCAACCCCATGAATGCTGGTCAGATTCGGCTTCGTGAGGCAGTGGCACTTAGTAGTCTAGCACTTGATGCCGCACTCTCAGACGATGGTAAGACTCTGATACTTGCCACAGAGCATGAGGTCTGTGTATATGACACTCGTACAATCTGCAGGCTTCAAGACTTGAAAGAAACGGAATGTTATCCTTTCCTTGTTGCTGCAACTGATGTGGCTCTTAGCCCAGACGGCCAGTACATAGCCTCGGCCACGGTGAATGGACAGGTGCACTTGTTGCTAGCACATAGTGGTCAACTGGTTCATACATTAGGAACTGTGGGAGTTCAGGCAACCAGCGTGGCTTTCGATCCAGTAGTGTCCACTCAATTCGCCTCCGCTAACGACCTCGGGCAAGTATGTCTCTGGAATGTGTCGGGGCAAGAGCTTTGGAGGTTTTCTGGACATAGCTCTGAAGTCTTACAACTGAACTTCACACCCGATGGGCAGTTACTAGCTTCGGCCGGGAGAGATAACGCCGTACGCGTCTGGAATATCTACTCACGATCACTAGAGGCAACCCTACAGGGTCATTCCGATGATGTGCATACTCTAGCATTTAATTGGGATGAGCGGCTACTGGCCTCAGGAGGAGATGACGGCACAATCCGGTTTTGGCAACAACCCGAGCAGCCCGAGTTAGATAAGTGGTCACAAATCCGAGTCCTTCACAACCGTGTTAGTGTCCTCAGCATAGATTTCAGTCCAGACGGACAACTGTTGGCATCAGGAGGAATAGACGGGGTCATTCGTGTATGGAATGCACAGACTGGCGAGCAGCTAGTTGCTCTGCGGGGTCATGAAGGGATTATCTCGCGCGTCGTCTTCATACTCGGCGGCCGGATACTCGTATCTGCAGGCTCGGACAATACAGTGCGCCTGTGGGGGGTGCCGACCAGCGAGTCTGTCAACACTGCTGTTGATACGTCGATGCCGGCTAGTACACCAGCAACGCAGGCTCAACCAGCACATCCGCCGGAATCACTGCCCGCGCCTTCACCGTTTTTAATAGCGTTCGATTCACAGCGCGATGGCCACTGGGAAGTTTACCTGATGGATGAGAATGGCTTGAGCGTCGTAGATCTGACCAATCACCCAGCCAACGACGGAGACCCCACCTGGTCACCCGATGGGAAGCGGATCGCTTTCGACAGCGACCGGGATGGCAATTGGGAGATCTATGCAATGAACAGAGATGGCTCAGGGATCACCCGGTTGACAAACCATCGGGCAGACGATGATTCTCCCGCCTGGTCGCCCGACGGCTCGCGGATTGCCTTCAAATCAAACCGCGATGGCAATTGGGAGATTTATGTGGTCAACCTGGACAATTTAGGTGTTACGAACTTGACTAACCATCCAGGCACCGATCAAATGCCAGCCTGGTCGCCCGACAATCGGCGTATCGCCTTTGTCTCATACCGGACAGGGGACTTGGATATATGGGTCATGAACGCCGATGGCTCTGACCTGGACAATCTAACTCGCCATCCGGCCAAGGATTCTTTTCCCGCCTGGTCACCCGATGGTCAGCGGATTGCATTCCACTCTTATCGGGGCGGTAATGCGGAGATCTATGTGATGAATGCCGATGGCTCAGGGCTGGCCCGTCTGACCAATCATCCTGCTGAGGACTGGGGTCCATCATGGTCACCCGATGGCTTACGGTTGGCTTTCACGTCTGATCGCGACGGCGACGACGAGATCTACGTTATAGATACAGATGGACAGAACGTCGTGCAGATAACTTATAACGGTGCCAGTGATACGTGGCCTGCCTGGTCACCTATGCCCTAGACCCACCAGGAGAACTGAGATGCTACAATCAGGAAATATGCTACAAGGCCGCTACCGTATCCTCCACCAGATCGGCGGTGGAGGGATGGGTATCGTCTACCTGGCAGAGGACACCCGCCTGGCTGGCCGCCGCTATGCCATCAAGGAAATGTCCCCCGCCCAACTCGCCCCCCAGGACCGCACCTGGGCCACCCAGGCCTTCCGCCAGGAAGCCCAGATACTGGCCAACCTCAAACACCCCGGCCTGACCCCCGTCACCGACTTCTTCCCCGAGGGCAGCAACTGGTACCTGGTCATGGACTTTGTGGAGGGAGAGACGCTGGAGAAACGGCTGGAGAAGGCACCGGGAGGGCGACTGCCGCTGGGCGAGGCGCTGAACGTCACCCGCCAGTTGTGTGACGTGCTGGAGTACCTGCACAGACAGACCCCCCCGGTCGTCTTCCGCGACCTCAAGCCCGGCAACGTGATGCTGACGCCCCAGGGAGAGGTCAAGTTGATTGACTTTGGCATCGCCCGTTTCTTCAAGGTGGGGCAGACGCGGGACACGGTGAACCTGGGCACGCCGGGGTACGCCGCGCCGGAGTTGTTCGGCGGGCTGGGGCAGTCCGACCCGCGCTCAGACGTGTACAGCCTGGGGGCGCTGCTGCTGCAGATGGTCAGCGGGTACGATCCGGTGGCGGCGGTCACGCCGTTTCCGTTGCCGGCGACTGGCAGCCTGATGCCGGGGCTGCCCCCACACGTGGAAGAGACGATCTCCCGCGCCACGCGGGTGCAGCCCAACCTGCGGCACCAGAGCGTGGTCGAGTTGCGCCAGGCCCTGTTCCCACCCACGTGGAAGTTGCCGCCGCAACCACCTGGGACGGGAGTGACACCCCCACACTCAGTGCAACCCCCCACCCGCAAGCTGAGCAAGGGGATCGGGATCGGGCTGGGCATCGCTGCGATGGTGATGGCCGGGTTGTGCGTCGTAGTACTGGCACTGACGTGGCCGGCCATTCGCGAGTGGATAGGGGCCTACCTGCCGGTGCCGGTGCAAGCGACTGCGACGCTGCCGTCCTCTGCCACCGCTGCCGGTCCATCCCCTACTACCCCGGAGGAAACTCCAACCCCTCCGTCATCTGAGCCGCCCACTGTCACTCCCCATGTAGAACTGTCTGCGGATGTGGGTCTGCGTTGGGATACGATTGGAAGGTCGGTCCAGGGGCGCGATCTCGCAGTGGCAACCATCGGCAGCACGACCGGAGCCGCCGTCGTCGTCGTGGGCAGTATCGAGGGCGACCAAACCAATACGCGCGATCTGATCAATGCCCTGATAGACGATTTCGACCGCGAACAGACCCGCATTCCGGCCAGCGTGGCTTTTCATTTCATCCCTACCATCAACCCCGACGGCAACGCCGCCGGCACACGCCGCAATGCCCACAACGTGGATCTGAATCGCAACTGGGATACATTCGACTGGACGCCCAACCCCGAACAGCCAGGAGGAGTTGTGCAAGGAGCTGGCGGGTCACGCCGCAATTCGGAACCGGAGACGCAGAACCTGGCCAATTACCTGCTTTCACTACAGCGCCAGAATTCCGATCTGCGTGTCGTGGTCTGGCATGCCAGCCAGCAGGTCAGCAATGGTCAAGTCTACCCGGGTTACACATCCGGTGGCATCGAGAGCAGTGCTCTCAGCCTGGCACAACGTTACGCTCGCGTGACCGGTTATGCCGTGAAAGAGGACTGGGAATACTACAAAACGACAGGTGAGTTGATCGCGTGGTGTGCCGAAGAGGGGATCGAGGCCATTGACATCGTCATCCCGCGATCAATCTCAGGCAGCGATAGAAACCTGCGCAACACGACGATGGAGGCACTGTTGGAGATCGCGCGGTTTCCATAGTTGCTTTCGAACCCTGGAGAGGAAGGGAAAGATCTTGACTAGAGATAAAGGGTTGCGCTGGGCCACGCTGACTCTCATCGTCATTATAGCGGCAAGCGTCACCATAGTAACGCTGACTGTCGCCTTCTTCGCTGCGCGCTCTACCGGCGGCCAGTCCCTCCAGGGTACCTCGACTGTGCCCATTGCACCTCCTTCTACGCAGCCTTCGACCGAGGTTTCTGTCACGCCGGTGCCGGACGTTTCACCCACTATCGCGCCGACGCCCGTACCTCCATCCCCTACATCCACGCCTCAGCCATTCTTCGAGGGACCGATCACCTACGGCCACTCGTTCAACGGGCTGCCACTGCTGGCCTACCGGCTCGGCATCGGCCCCTCGGCGCGTGCCATCATCGGTGGCATCCACGGCGGCTACGAGTGGAATACGGTCGAGTTGGTCAGCCAGACACTGCAATACTTGCAGGAGAACCCTGCTCTGGTTCCAGACCAAGTCACCCTGTACGTAATCCCGTGCGCTAACCCCGATGGGTATGCCGCCGGGCCCGGTGTGGAACTTGGGCGGGTGAACGGTAACGGTGTAGACTTGAACCGCAACTGGGACTATGATCACCATATAACAGCCACGCATGGCACCCGCCCCGTTGACGCTGGCGCTTCTCCCTTCTCCGAGCCTGAGACGGCCGCACTAAGCGACCTCATCCTTGATCACAGAGTTGAGGCAGCGATTTTCTACCACAGTGCGATGGCCCGCATCTTCCACGGGGCCGAGCAGGACCGGTCTGCAACGTATGAACTGGCCCTGGCCATCTCAGAGGCCACCGGCTATCTCATTGCGGAGGGTGTACCCGGCCAGATCACCACCGGTGACGCGATAGACTGGATGTCTGCCCACGGACTGGCAGGCATCGAAGTGGAACTGACCACCCATGAGGACATCGAGTGGGAGCGCAACCGCCAGGGGTTGCTGGCATTCCTCAATTGGATGCCTCCTCGCTCGCCGCTGCCGGTCGTGCAGAGCGCGCAGATTGGCACATCGGTGCAAGGGCGTCCCATTGAAATAACCCAGGTCGGCAGCGGCGACCAGGTCGCGCTGGTCATCGTTGGCAACATCCACGGCGACGAAACGAATACCGAAGCCCTGGTACGCAGCCTGATGGAGCAATACGCCGGCGCGCCCGAGTCGGTCCCACCCCCGTTCACCCTCTACTTCGTGCCAACGATGAACCTGGACGGCCTGGCGGCCGGTACGCGCGCCAACGCAAACGGTGTGGACCTTAATCGCAACTGGCCTACCGATGACTGGAAGGCCGACGCGGCCCGCACCAACGGCATCGTTCCCGGCTCCGGCGGCAGCGGGCCGGGATCAGAACCTGAGGTGCAGGCAGTTGAGCGTTGGTTGCTCGATACGGTCAAGCCGGTGGCCCAGGAAGTGTGGCTGCTATCCTACCACTCCGCTCACCCTCCCGAGGGCGGTGTGCAGCCGGGCTACACGACCTACGGTACCCCCGGCCTTCAGTCTGAGCGGCTGGCACGGCGTGTGGCCGAGCTTTCAGGCTACACTTACCTGCCCACCTGGCCCAGTGAGTACCAGTTCACTGGCGAACTGATCCACTGGTGTGACGCTAACGGCATCTTGGCAGCGGAAGTGGAGTTGCCCAACTACGACCTGCCCGACACGACCCCCAGCGGTGGGTCCGAGACCACGCTGGCAACTCAACAGCGCGTTTTGCGCACGCTACTGATGGCTTCCGAAGTGGATTCCGATAGGCCCCCGCCTGCTATAGGTGGCTACCGGGAGTACAGAGTGCAACCTGGCGAGACATTGCTGGAAATAGCGATCCGCTTCAACGTCGAGATGGAGGATATCATCCGCCCAAGTGGAATCAGCGACAACGACCTTGTCACCGAGGGTGAATTGCTTCTCATCCCCGTGGCTGGCGACGAACAGCCATGATGACCAACGCCGTCTCACCTGGCGCACCAAGTGTATTATCCCAGGAGACAAATATGACACTGTGTCAATTCTGTGGAAACACAAACAGGGACACTGCTAGATTCTGCGGAGTGTGTGGCGCCCGTCTCGAAACGCCCCCCCCAAAAGAGCGGCCATTCGCAGTCTGCTCGCGCTGTGGTGCAAGAACACGTCTCCAAGCCCGGTTCTGTCAGGTCTGTGGCATTCCACTAATACCGTTACCCCCAGTAACCGCTGCACTATTGCACCCTCCGCTTTCCCGCGGAGATACGATCTCTTGCCCACGCTGCGAGACCTCCAATCGGCGCGACGCAAAGTTCTGTCTGCAGTGTGGACACATTCTAATTACAAGATTCGCCGGGTGTGAGTTGCTCCAGGAGATCGGAAGAGGGGGAATGGGCATCGTTTACCGGGCGATTGATGCAGAAACGCAAGAGCAGGTAGTGGTCAAACTATTGCTGACCAACCTGCAAAGACAACCTCTGATGGTCAATCTATTCGAGGAAAGTGCTCGTGTCCAGTGGTCTCTCAATCATCCCAATATTGCGCCAATTCTGAGAATGGGACAGGAGCAGGGCATCAGCTTTGTTGTTCAGCCATATTATGCCAATGGAGCGCTGGATCGATGGTTCAGGCAAATTGATCTGGACATCATCGTTCAAGCATTCCGCAAAACCTGTGGCGCTGTCCGGTTTGCTCACGAACAAGGTGAGATTCACGCTGACATAAAGCCATCCAATGTGCTGATAGGCACAGAGAGGCAAATCCTATTGACCGATTTCATGTCCTCACGCGTACTCACTCAGGTCTTGACACATTCCGGCATCCGCTGGGGAACTCCTATCTATATGGCACCGGAAATGCTTCTCTCAGGGAGGCCTCCTGACGTCAAATCCGACGTATACGCGTTAGGATTGCTATTGTTCGAAGCGGTGAAAGGTTATCTCCCGAGGCAACTGGATGAACGTGTGGCGTTAGCGAGCAGGATTCAAGCAGAATTACCCCTGGCACTGGATCCAAGGTACAGCTGGATCAATGACATCATCAGTAAGGCCATAAATTATGATCCGAGCCGGCGATTCAGCAGTGTACGACACATCATTGAAGCCATACAGGAACCTGAGAGTGAGTGCCCGTGGCCATACTACATCCCTGTATATGCACTGGCCTGGCTAGAGTTTGAAGACAATCGTCCCCGCAAGGATCTAGGAGGGGGCACCTATTTGATTGGCAGCAGCGAGCACGCCGACATCATCATCCGGCAGCCCGGCGTCCTCGACCGGCATGCCGAGGTGGATTTCAGAGACGGCGTTTTCTTGATACGGAAGATCAACGACAAGGCGGAGTTGTACTTGAATGGTGAACAGGTCCATAAGGCACGCGTCTTACACCGCGGGGATCAAATCCGGGTGGGGGATCTTAGGATCTGGTTTGTTCTTCCTCAGCGGGAGAACACTAGAGTACTAGGACGTGTACAGATCTTGCCTGTAGCATGGTTAAGAACATCTGGGGAGAGCGGCGAGGAAGAGCAGTCAGAAGTCGGCGAAGATCCAGTACGCATTGTAGACCAGGGGAATGCCTACATTGAGATACAACCCACTGCAGGCCAACTCCGCTTGTCAACTGCAGGGCTTAGTGATCCCGTACTTGTGAACCGAATTCGAGTTCATAAAGCTGACCTGTCTGATGGAGACACTATTGAGTGGACAAACATGCGGTGGAATATTCACTATGCACGCGACGAATGGATGGAAGTGATTGATAGGAATCTTCTGAAGCATGGGGAGGTAGGCGAGCAATATCTTCTCGAACTCCCACCCAGCTGCCGGTTAATCGCTATGCGTGAATATGCCATCGAAAGGTCCTACCTAGACATCAGCTTCAGCCCAGGCACAGGGAGTCTATGCTGCAATGATATTCAACGATTGCAACTATTTCAACAATTATGGTCAGATACCAAAGATACATTCACGAAGCGTATCGGGGTCGAAGTAGCTGCTGAGTTGATTGAGCTTATGAAAGAGAAACTCTTTATCTCCGAACCAGAAGACTCCGATGACAGACTGCCCAGTCGCTATGGCGGCTTTATGGCCTTTCCATTAGAAGTCCCTTTACTAGCCCAGGGACTCAATTTACCACAATGTGTTCCACTCATCCTCGCAAAATGCCCACGTTTCTCAACAGACGACTTCTCCAACCTCCTGCACGCCGTGAAGTCTTCTATTCCAGCTCCGCGTCTTGTTATGATCATCTTCCTTGATGACACCACAAGGCTGCTCGCACGGGACGCGATTGATCAGTTGGAACAGGCACACGCGATTGACGTGTTGGCTCTTGGGCGCAGAGATATCCAACGTATTCTCTTTGCAAGAGACCCAGGACGCAGCTTGAGAACTGGATTGCTGTCCAACACTAACCTGCTGAGAGTATCTCCTTTTGTTACTACCGGCCCAGTGCCAGATAACATATTCTTCGGGCGCGAAAGCGAGCTTCAGACTATTGTGAATCATGCTGCCACTGCATCCTACGCCATTATCGGTGGCCGGCGGGTAGGCAAGACCTCTATCCTTGGTCGTCTTCACCGGGTTCGCCTGCCCGATGCCGGGTTCCGGACTCTCTACCAAGACTGCTCCCCTGTACTCACCTGTGAAAACTTCCTTACCACAACAATCCGTGACTGGCGACCAGGGCCACCATCAGATGCTCCGATGACCTTCGGTGAACTGTTTCAATCATCGTTCACCGACAAGCCACTTGCCCTACTCCTCGACGAGGCGGACAAACTTGCCTCCGCTGATCGCGCCAGTGGCTGGCGGCTTTTCAACACGCTGCGCGCTCTAGCCAATGCAGGCCACTTCCAGGTTGTCCTCAGTGGTGAGAGCACCCTCCGTGGGGCCCTACGTGATCCCCACAGCCCCCTTTTCAATCTCGCCAACGAGATTCCTCTTGGTCCGCTGGACTACCGCGCAGTGGAGGAATTGGTCACCCGGCCGATGAAGCAATTGGAGATCGAACTGGCGGACGAGAAGGCCATTGTAGGCCGCATCTGGGCTTTTACCTCAGGACATCCTAACGTTGTCCAGCGTCTCTGTCATCGCCTGATCGAGCGGCTCAACGAACAGGGCACCCGCCGTATTACATTGAACGACATGGACGCGGTTATTGGGAACCCACAGTTCCAAGAGATTGACTTCTTGCAGACCTACTGGGAGGCCGCCTCGCCGCTGGAGAAGATCATCACCCTGGTGCTGTCGCAGCAAGAGGCAGGGACCTATCGCCTGAAGAAGGTACTTGACTTGTTGTCCGAACAGGCCCATATACAACCTGGCGCAACGGCGACGAAAGATGCTCTGGGCCGGCTGGTAGACCTGCGCTCGATCCTCCGCCGCTCCCAAGATGGCTACGCATTTGCCGTTGAGGCGTTTCCTCAGGTCCTGACCAATACCGTCACCGTTCAAGATCTGCTTGAGGTCCTAGTCGAGGAGTACGAACAAACGGAGGAGCGGGCATGAACGGTATTCCCTTCCAGGCTGGCGGGCCTCTCCCGGCAGATGCCGCAGTCTACATACCGCGCAGCGCTGACCAGATGGCGATCACCCACTTGAGTCGAATGGAGTACATCACTTTGGTCGAGCCGCGTCAGCAGGGCAAGACCAGCCTCATCAACCAACTTATCGGCCGGTTCTCAAGTCAGGGGTACACCTTCGCCTATCGGGACCTGATGGCGGCCAAGGCCAGCGCCGCTTCCCCGACCCAATGGTACACATCGCTGAGCAAGCGGCTGCTGGAACAACTGCATTTTGTGCCTCAGGGCCAGTGTCCGCCACTACCAACTGATAGCACATCGTGGGAAGATTTTCTGGCCAGCGTAGCCGCATGCGCTGAGGCAGCCAGACAGAACACAGTTATCGTCCTTGACGAGATCGGCGCAATGCCGCCTGAGTGGGCAACGGATTTCTTCTCCATCATCCGCAGCGTCTACACTTCCCGTCAGAACTTATCTCGCTGGCGGTATTTGACCTTCATCATCGCCGGCGCATTCAACCCTAACGAGCTGATCCGAGACAAGGATGTATCGAGGTTCAACGTAGACCAGCGTATCACCCTGGATGACTTTAACTTGCTCCAGGCCAAGCAACTGGTAGCCCACTTGGGCTTACCCGGCGACCTGAGTGAATCTGTGGCCGAACGGATACATCATTGGACCGACGGTCAACCCTACTTGTGTCAACGCTTGTGCCTTTGTCTGGCAGAGCAGGAAGGGTCTGTGACTATCAGCGCTGTGGACAATGCCGTCGAGTGGCTCCTTCGTGAGGAAACACATTACCTATCGCGGATCAAGGACCTGAACGACGAGCCAGAGTTACTGGCCTATGTCCGGCGGATAAGTAAAGGCCCTCGTCCACGCTTCAGTGCCGCCGTTAACGACAGGCACTTCCGGCTCGCACACATCATTGGTGTCATCAAAGCCGGCGCCGATGGTTGCTGCCAGATCCGCAATCGCATCTGTGAGCGAGCGCTTGCTGAAACTGAAACCCCACCTGGCACCGAGGCTATCGAGCCTCTGCCTTCACTAAGAGGCGATGGTCGCATCGCCCCTTTGCCCAAGGGATTACCCCCTTTCAAGCCTGGCCCCATCCACAGCCGCTGGGCGCTACTGGTGGGTGTCAACTCCTACGTTGACCCGCCCATCTCGTCATTGTACTTTGGTGTCAATGACGTACTGGCATTGGAGAAATTGCTCAAGACACTAGGGTACACCGTCATTACCCTTAACGATATCGCACCCGAGAAACGACTGCTGCCTACTCGCAACAACGTCGAGGCAGAGTTGGCTTTGCTCAGCCAGGCGGCGGGTCCAGATGACCTGATGTGGGTTCACTTTTCCTGCCACGGCACACTGAACGAGGGACAACCCGTGCTCCTTCTGCAGGACACGCGGCTCCGGAGCCTCAAGACAACCTCTCTACCGCTGGCCGAAGTAGAACGACAGATGCGCGCCGGCAAAGCCCGCCGCCTGGTACTCACTCTCGACGCCTGCCACGTCGGTGTCGAGACCGGGCGCGACCTGGCCGATCCCGGGTTCATCCACAATGCCTACGAATTGGCCGAAGGCTTTGCGCTCATCGCCGGCAGCACCGCCCAGCAGAAGGCACAGGAATGGCAAGATGAGAAGCACGGCGTCTTCACCTATTTCCTGTTGGAGGGGTTGAGCCACCATACTGGCAAGAGATTCGTGACAGTAGATGATCTTAGGCTCCACGTCCTGGACGGCCTGCGCCGCTGGAGTGTGGAGCAGGGCGGCCTGCTTCAGGAGCCCACCGCTCGGACTGAGGGACTGGGAGATATCATCCTGGCAGACTATCGGGATTGAATGAACGGAGAAGACAATTATGAACAGACTCAGATCAAGTGTTGTAGGCCTCGTTAGTTTGACCCTGGGGCTACTCGTGGCAGCAAGCGTGCGCGCCCAGGCAGGTATCACAGTGGCTCCCACTCAACTGGCTGTGACGGGGGCGCGCGGCACGATCGAGACGCGTACGTTGCTCCTGCGTACTACCGACCCGATCACGAGCCTGCAGGTTATCCCGCTCGACCTGCCCCGCATCGCTGGCGACGTCATCCTGCCAGCAGAAGCGATCCGCGCGACGCTGCCGACGGATCAGATCGCGGCTAATGGCCTGCTCACTGTCCCGATCACCTTCGATCTGAGCCGTGTACCCAGCGGCCAGTTCAGCGGCGAGTTGCTGGTCAGCTACTACAGCAATGCACTTGCCATCCCTGTGAACGTGACTGTCAAAGACCCCTGGCTGTTGCCGGCCATCACACTGGCTGCGGGGGTCGGACTGGGGATTGTGATCTCTATATACCGCGCTCAGGGCCAGCCACGGGACAAGGTATTGGTACGTATGGGGCAACTGCGCGCTCAAATGCAGACTGACATGGATCTGGCAGAGCCTTTCCGCACACGGATCGGAGCTCATCTGGTAGATATAGAGGCGGCACTCCAGGTCGAGAAATGGCAGGATGCACAGACTGCCCTGGAGCGGGCAGAGGCAGCCTGGACCCGTTGGCGCAGAGGGCGCGCCGATTGGCTGACCCAGCTGGCCTATCACACAGAATTAGCACAACGGCTGAAGGATGAGGCCGATGTTCCCTACGTCCAGGCCGTACGCCGTGGCTTGGAGGCTACACTGCGAGACGTGCCCGACCTGGAAGAGCCCAACCAACTGCAGGCGCAGTTGGTTGGCCTGGCCCAACAGATCAACCGCTACGTGCGGCTCCAGGCCTGGCTGGATGAGCTCAATGACCTGCGCATCCGTTCACCAGCCGACCAGGCCGAACCCTGCCGGCTCAAAGCGCAGGCCCTCCAACGTAGGCTGCACGATCTCAAACCCGATGACGAGGCGGCTTATCAGGCTCTGCAGAGCGATTTGGAGGTAGCCATTGCTGAATCGTCGCGACTGGTTTCACAGCAAGGCAGGCAAGAGGCTACTGTCAAAGGGACACGCGACCTGAGTCTGACAGCACCTCGTCTGCTCGCACCCGCGCCGCCGGCAAGTTCTATAACAGTAAAGGAGCAGGTGAGCAGCGCACACACTCGGTTGCGACTGTTTACCCTGATCAGTTATGCCATCTCGGTGGTACTTTTAGCCGGAATCGGGTTTGACGAACTGTACGTCGCCAACTCCGCCTTTGGTGCAAATGCCTGGGGCGATTATTTCGCACTACTGGCCTGGGGTTTCGGGGCAGAGGCTACGCGCGCTGCCATAGTCCAGGTGATGCACAACTGGGGGCTGCCAGGTATCGAGTAAGGAGCACATAATGACAACCGACGAAGCAACCATAGCCCGCTGGCGCGGACTGGTCATTGGCGCGCGTGATTATGAGGATCCAAACTTTACCTCGGTACGTTATGCCGTTGAGGATGTGACGGCGCTGGCCAAGTTGCTTCACAACAGTGGGTACGAAGAGGTACACACATTACACAGCAATCAGCCCGCCGACGCACAACCCACCATCCAAAACATCACTGGTGCACTGGATGTGTTGGTTCGAGGAGCCGATGCATATACACTGCTCCTGGTATACTTTGCCGGGCACGGCGTTACAGAGAATGGGGAAGCCTACCTACTGCCTTACGGGCGAATCTGCGGACGATACGATCGTTTTGCCCTCAGCGTTCGCGAGTTAGAGGGGCGACTGCTAGACTCAGGAGCGCGGGCAGCGATCTTGGTGATGGATGCCTGCCACGCCGGAGCACAGATAGGGATCCGCTCTGCTGATCCCGGGTTCGTGCGTCGCGTAATTGAGCAAGCACGGGGTTTGGCCGTTCTCTCAGCCAGCGATCGTTGGGGCGTAGCCCACGAGGATGCTGGTTTCGGCCATGGTGTCTTCACGCACTATTTGCTGGAGGCGTTGCAGGGTACGGCGCGCGACGACCGCGGCCCCTACATTACCGCTAGCCGTGCCTATGAATATGTGGCAAATCAAGTAGTGGCGTGGGCTGAGCAGAACCACAAGAAACAGCACCCCACTTGGGCGCCTGGAGTGTACGGGGACCTACCGTTGGTACGCTTGCCAGAGCAGCCCTCTGTCAACCCCTTCATCGTCGGCCCAGCCGTCCGTGTTCCAACGCGCTTCTACGGGCGTAAGGCCGAGTTGAGTGCCATTGCCGCGCGAGTGGGGGCAGTCTCGGCTCAGTCTGTCTCCATCGTTGGGGAACGGCGCATTGGCAAATCATCGCTACTCTGGCAAGTCAAGAACCAGGCCCAGACTCTGTTCCGCACAGGCCACCGCTACGTTGTGCTCTACCTCGACATGAGCAGTGCCACTGGCAGTAGTAACCGCCTACTCATGCGTACGCTGCGTCTAGAGTTGACTTACCCCAATCTGCCTGCCTGGGATGCCGCCGACGACGGTGACCTGGCCGCACTGAGTTATACGTTGGGGGAACTGGAGACCACGGTCCCGGATGTACGGCTGGTAGTCTGCCTGGATGAGTTTGAGTACGTCAACGACCATCCGGCCGAGTTCGATGGGCTGTTGGAGGCACTGCGGGCAGACGCGCAGTTGGGCCGACTGGCGTTGGTGACCAGCTCATGTGCACCGTTAGCTGACCTGTGCGCTAGGGGACGGATTGGGGTCTCACCCTTTTTCAACATCTTTACCGAGGTTAGGCTGGGACCTCTGGACGTTGCCAGTTGGCAGGCATTGGTACAGGATGGTCTGGGCAGGGTCAGCGATGCCGACTGGCGTTTCATCGAGGAGTGTGCGGGGCGTCACCCCTTCTTAACACAGATGGCATGTGCATTTCTCTGGGAGGCAAGACAAAGCGGTATCGTGGATTATGATGTTTTGCGGGTCAGATTTGAAGCGCAGGCCGAAGCCTACCGGGCTTATTGGAGAAAGAACCGAATCCAGCGAATGATGGATGAAGGGGCTACTAATGAAGGGATCAACTGAATACAGCATCGGCCTGAGGCCAAGCGCAAACTTCTGGGCACTGTGTCTTCAGATTGCTTACTGGAGCCTTTTTAGGCCTTTCACACTGCACCATTACGTCGGCTTGGTGAGCCCGGATCGCGAACTTGGGGTGGAAATATCCAACTGGCGAAGGACAAGAGAAGTCGCTTCTGCACGACCAGTCAGCAGACTTCTACGGACCGCACTGTTTTCCAGCGTCTTATGGAGTGTATTGATCGTGGGGTGTGCCGGAATATTGGCCAGTGCCCTCGGCATGAGCTTTGATTGGGAACGATGTTGGCTCACCCTCGCACTCTCTGTAGCAGGAATATGGTTTGTCGGCTTCGTAATTGGCATCACAACAGAGGTAACTTACGGTGTAGTATCCTGTGTTACGTTCTCTCTCCATCTCAGCACATTGTTTGCAGTTGGCGCTGGCATCGGCTTCGGGCCAACTATGCCCATTGGCTCGATCATATCCATCGGTGCCGGAACGAGTCTCGCTGTCGGCGCTGCCCTCGGGCCACTAGCCATGCTCATCGTAGCCCGTTCGGATGAAGAGAGTTTCGGGCGAAAGTTGGGCACTTGGAGCGGGATTCTGTTGGGAATAAGTATAGCTCTGCTTCTTGGCATGTCTCAAGTATTCTCAGTCCGATCTTCACTGGCTTTGGGCATATCCATCGCATTGGGGTGGTCTGTCGGCTACATGAGACTGTTACTCTACTTTCCGGAATGTATATGGCAATTCCTCGTGTACGGACTATGGCGACTGGATATCTGGACCGTCTTGCGGGCGCACAGATGCAGCCCACTAAACTGGGATGAAACGGCCTGGTTTGGCTTCCCCTTTGCCAATGAGATGCTGTACGAACTACTTCTCGATCAGAAAAACGTCAACCTGGGCAGGCTGGTCTCAGTCTATGATATCCCGGGTCAGAGAGAACCGATGCGCAAAGCCGTTGCTCAGTTTGTAGTCACTGGGCTTGCTGAATGCCAGTCAATTGAGCAAATCGCAGACATAGATCGAGAGGTAGCTTGGACTGTCGAAGAGATAGCCGCATTGGGCCAAGACATAGCGGACATCACCCACGAGCTTCTGTCGATTAGTCACGATCTCAATAGTGCACTAAAGTCCGACAGTTTGGCTCTGAGGGTGAGGGGGCTGGAGGGAGTAGCTGGCCGTTTGATGGGAATTAGGGACCACGTGGCGACATATGGGTTTTCGGCATCTGAACGTTGGGGAGTAGTCATTGGGAAGTGGTATTCTCTAGTCATTGACGAACTGAGCAAATATCCAGAGGTGTACGGGATTGCAAATCCGTATGTAGCTGGCAATCCAGTTGGTCCTAAGCGAGCTACCCTATTCCGAGGCCGCAGCGATCTGATAGAAGCGGTGACTCAGTGTTTGTCGGAATATGACCGTCCTACGATAGTACTCTACGGTCCGCGCAGGATGGGCAAGACTTCGTTCCTACTACAACTGCCGCGTTTTCTGCCAGGACACACCCTGCCGGTCTTCGTCGACTTGCAGCACCCCAAGAAAACCGATAGCACAATGGACTTCCTCTTCACGGCCGCCCACACGATTGTCAACGATGCCCGCAATCACAGTCGCTTGACTCTGCCCGTACCAACAAAGGAAGATTTTGAACGCAAGCCTTTTGTAGCCTTTTCCGACTGGCTGGATGGTGCCGCGCTGCCGGCGCTAGAGACGAGGGGCTTCACGCTGTTACTGAGTTTCGACGAGTTTGAGAAACTCGGCTGGGCAGTGGAGGAAGGCCGTGTGGACGAGCGGGTTTTGGACGAACTGCGCTATACCATTCAGCACCGCAGAGCAGTTAGCCTGCTGTTTTCTGGCATGCAGACATTTGAGGAGTTGGGACCACATTGGACGTCCTATTTCATCAGTACACGATTATTGCGCATCACGTACCTGCGCCCGGAAGAAGCCACCGACCTGATCCGCCATCCTGATCCGGAATCAGGCTTCAATCTGGAGTATGCCGATGAGGCAGTGGCAGACATTCTTGCTGCCACACGATGTCATCCCTACCTGGTGCAACTGGTCTGCGAGGCGGTGGTCAAGCTGGCAAACGAGCGGCATACACTCATCGCCACACCAGGCTTGGCGCTCGATGCACATATCGAGGCACTCGCAACAGGAGAACCATACTATCGCAATATTTGGACTGAGTCCACTGGTGTGGATGTGGATACCGTCGCAGCCGGACGGACCATCCTGCGGCAAGTGGCTGCCGCACCCGGGCCACTTGCGGTGGCAGCAGATAATCCAGTAACCGCCCGCGCATTGGAGCGCCTGCTGCGTCACGGCGTGTTGGAGCGCGTCGGTGACGGTGTACAGTTTCAGGTGCCGCTAGTACAGCGGTGGGTGCGAGAGTGTGCCGATAGGGCATGAAAAGAAGGACGAGGCGTAGGATTTGGTTTCTTGTCTAGCGGAAGATGAGTCAGCTGGTGCAGAGGGGACGGAACGGAAGCGGAGCCTGTTGCTGGGCCAGGTTATCGTACGGCGAGGGATGTTCCGCAAGCATCTTGGCCTGCACTTGGTTTCAGCATTTGCGTGGTGACGCAGGTCGCTATTCGCACAACATGTCCGACCAGGCTCCGTCCCCGCGGACGCGCCACGTTGAACACCGTGGTCAGCGTGCTGAAGACCATCTTCACACAACGGCGGATGCAGCTCAAGACGCGGCGTGCTTCTTCAGGCTATTGCTTCTTCTGGTCATCCTTCCGCGGAGGCAGGAGCAGGACGTGTCATTGGCGCCACAGATGTGCTTCCAACGGGCTCGCTAGGTGAACCCATAGATAGAGTTACAAATTACTTTCGACGCCTCTTGCAAGTACTACCAAATCGGGGAATCGGGGGCAGTAATGCCGATTTATGTCGGCCAAATCGTCAACCACCGCTACCGTATTGATGCCCTCCTTGGCCAAGGCGGCATGGGAGCTGTTTACCGCGCCTGGGATGTGAACCTGAATATCCCCGTGGCGCTCAAGGAGATGACACCAGATCCCCACGCCGACCCCTATACGTTAGCCCAACTGCGCCAGCAGTTTCAGCGTGAAGCCCAGGTGGTGGCAAACCTCGATCACCCTAACCTGGTGCGTGTGACCGACTACTTCCCCTGGGGTGGCTCTGAGTGCATGGTGATGAACTTGGTCGAGGGGGAAAGCCTGGCGGAGCGCATTGAGCGCGGGGGAGCACAGCCGGAGGCGCAGATGCTTGAGTGGGCACGACAGTTGCTCGATGCTCTGGCCTATTGCCACGCGCGGGGTGTGATCCATCGGGATGTGAAACCGCAAAATGTGATCATCACCCTCGAGGACAAACCAGTGCTGGTGGACTTTGGGTTAGTGAAGTTGTGGGATCCACAAAACCCACACACCCAGACGGTGATCCGTGCGATGGGCACGCCGGAATATGCGCCACCGGAGCAGTATAGTGTCATCACCGGACATACGGACCCCCGTTCTGACCTCTATAGCCTGGGGGCGACGCTCTACCACGCACTCACAGGCCAGGCGCCGATGTCGGCCACCGATCGAATGGCAATGCCGGAACGATTCGTATCGCCACGTGCTCTAGATTCACACGTCAGTCCCCAGACAGAGGCAGCAGTGCTCAGAGCAATGGAACTGCCGATTACTAAACGCTTTGGTACGGCCCAGGAAATGGCAGCAGCACTTGCACTGGCTCTTCCACCTTCTAGTATATTTGCTGACATACCTGTGCCCAGGCGTAGGATAATACCAGTCTGGGCATTGTCTGCAGGCGTGATCCTGTTGATTGGATTACTCGCCGGGTGTGTCGTGGCAATTGGTATCCTGGGCGCATCTGTCCAGAGGCGCGACGCCTCAAGCACTGTACAGTCAACTCTCGCGCTGACACCAACAATTACTCCACAAATGGCAATGGCAATATCCACTATCCGACCTACCAGCACTGTCCAACCTATCTCCATGCCAACCCCCACCGTTACCGAGCTACAAGCCATGTACTATCCCGTTTCGCTGGATGGCGTGTCCAATTCATCGCTGACCGTTGATTTCACCTCACCGCCGGTCGGCAACGTCACATTGGATGGAGTGCCGTTCCAACTGTCTGAGCGGGTTTTCAAGAGCCAGGCGTCCCCTTCGCCTAACAACGGCTACCTGACGCACATCACGCTGCCGGTGGATGTCTCACGGGCCAAGCGTCTTCACCTGCTACTGACCACTGGCAATGGCTTCAAACAGTTCAGCGGGATGATGATCGGAGAGATCATGGTCCACTGCGATGACACTCCGATGTCGGTCACCGATCTGCAACTGGGCCGCGATGTCCGTGAATGGCATGTGGCTGACAATGTGGTCTCGACCGCTTCACGTGTTCGCCAGGTGTGGAGTGGAGCAATCACCAACTTCCCAAATCTGACCGGGCACATTGACATGCTCAGTCTCGACTTGCCTGAAGCGTGTCTGAATGGAAATCTGACCGGGATTGAGATCATTGACAGTTCTACAAGTACCGTCAATTCCCTTGATCCCGCTCTCAATCTCATTGGTGTTACGGTTGAGCACTACCCGTAGCAAGCAAGTCAAATGGAGCGTATGTGTGCAATACCTCGCCCTGTGGACTTAACGCTAACCAGTTGGTGTGGCCCCATTCCGCGGGAAACCCATCGAGCGCAAACGGGGTTACGGCAACTACGCATGGGTCCGCCAGCCATGGTGTCCAACCATCTTCCGGGAGGTCTGGATAGCGCCCGTTGTTGCCGTATAGTGCCAGGTCGAGGTACCGGGCCACCGTGGCCGCATCGGGAAGAGGGCGGCCATTGTCGGTGGCAGCCAGATCGGTAGTCTCGGCATGTCGCCAGCCAGTTTCAGTAATCATCACCGATAGCGACGATATATTGTACGTGGACAACTTGAATAGTTCCCACTGATAGCCGTTGATGCCACGGTTGTACACGCCTGGCGGTGGCACGACATGGTTCGGGTTGCTGGCGTCGTTGATCCAGTCCACTTGATAGACCTGCCGCCAGGGCCCTTCAGTTAGTGGGCCCAACGGGTAGGCGTGGCTAGCCCATGCATCAATGTGGGTGAAGACGTCGGGACAGGCATTGTGCATCTGGTCGAGAAAGGTTTCCTCGTCCAGATAGTACATTCCGTTGATGAAAGAAACACTACCTGTGTTGGGGGCGTAGGGATCGAAGCCAGCGTTGAGCACACGGGCACCATCATCGACAGCATGAAGGGCATCAGCCACATCCATGAGAAAACGGGCATAGGCAAGTGGATCAGGGCGACCGCCCCACTCGTCGCCGTGATTGGGCTCGTTTCCTACCACTACATAGTGGATGGGCGCTGGCCAGCGTAATGCCATCACAAAGTCGGCGTAGCGGGCAGCAATCGTCCTGTAACTGCCGTCACCATCAACGGGGGGGACCGTCCACCAGCCTGCTTCACGATCATAGGTTGTCGCGAGTCGTAGAATGGGGGTCAGGTTTAGTTCAGCACACAGGTCCATAAACACTTGCCACCGCTCAGGGTTCAGGTCGTCCAGGCGGATCAACTCAGTCACGTAACCCCACTCATCAACCGCTTGCCTGGCGTATTGCAGGTGAGTGGGCCATACATCTATCGGCCAGGCATTGCGCCCATCGTCGAGCAACAGGTGCACACCCAGTTTGGCAGGCGGTGAATACGCTGAAGTTGGTGTGGATAGGGCTGCCGTGGAGGTAGGTGTGTACAAGGCAGGTGTGTGTAGAGGGAGCAGGTTCAGAGGAGTAGTGGATGGTGACATAGGGGTAGAGGCAGAAGACCCGGTCGGATTACAGGCAGACAGGATCAAGAGCAGGATGACTAGAGGCAAGAAGTACTTCATGGATGTGCTCCCAGAGCACCATGCCTGGCAGGCCAGTTGGAGATAACACCCGTGACGTAGGTAAGTATACCACGATACACCCATTCGCCAAATCGGAGTATCGAGTTAGAACAGTGACCCTGTAGCAGCATTTCAACATAAGGAGGTGACACCATGAACTGTCCAAATTGCGGCAATCCGCTCCGCCCGGGAGCGGCGTTCTGCGCGCGCTGCGGCCAGGCGGTGCCGGCCCAGCCCGCCCCACCCACCCACCCACCTACTGCCCTCCAGTCCCAAGCACCGGCGTATGCGCCCCCTGCACAACCGACTGTGCGCCATGGACCAGCAGCACCACCGGTCGGCCAACTCGGGCCGGTCGGCCAGGCAGCCAGCATCTGGGGGCCGTTCGCCGGGTACGGCACCCGCCGCGAGCACGTCGCCTGGCTGCTGGAAGGATTGGGAGACCGCGCCGAGGACCTGCGCGACACCATCACCGACCTGTTCGGACGCCGCCAGATCCCCGACGCTCAGGTCAGGCAGGTGCTGCTGACCGGCAAGGGAGTCGCCGTCGAACAGCGCCTCTTCTACCGCGTCCAGCGCGGGCTGGCGACCGTCTGGCTCTACGTGGCACGCTTTGGCCAGGACCTCTACGTCTCCCAGGTCTCGTACATCAAGGGGCCGCTCAGCGTCTTGCGGCTGTTGCTGGCAGCCGCGTTGCTCGCGGTCGTCGGCCTTTCGACGATCAACACGCTGGCTGTTTCCCTGAACATCCAGGCCGCGCTTTCCTCAATGAGCCTTCTCGGAGGCGGGGCGCAGCCCAGTGGCTTCCTGATCGGGGCGATGTGCTGCACCGGTCCGCTGGGCAGCATCGCCTCCCTGATCCTGATCATCGGCGCCGTCTACAGCGCCTACAAGTTCCTGACCGAAAAGGACCTCCTGGCGCTCTTCCGCTCGCCACCTAACGAGTTTCAGGAGGACGACATCGTCTCGCTGGAGAAAGCGGTCAACGAGACCGTCCGCCAGTCGGCCGACCTGATCGGCATTGACCGTACGCTGCTCGCGCCGGGCCAGGCCTATCGTTCGGGACGGCGGTTGATCTGACCATGAGGGAGGGATGATGCCCCATTGCACCCGCTGTGGGATGGCGGTTCGCCCTGCCGCGCGATTCTGCCCCGGCTGCGGGTCTGTGCTGGCGCGCACCGGCCCGCAGCCCTCCGGCGAGTTGGCGGCAGGGCCGCTTCGCCATCGGCCCTACATCCAGGTCGAACGCGCGCCAGGACTGCCCGGGACGCCGCTTTCCACCCCAGTCCAGGCCAGCGAGCAGGCGCTGTTCGGCTTTCGCTTCGACGCGCTCCCTGACTGGCTCACGGCCCCCGACGTCTTGGGCCAGAGCGAGGCGGACAGGCTGGCCTGGGCGCTGCGCAACTGGCAGCAATTGATCGGTAATCTGTGGAAATGGAAAGGGGCGGCCTTTGCGCTGCGCTTTCTCTCTCGCCCTGACCAGGGCGCTATCGAGGCGACGTGGTTGGGGCGTGTGCGGCTTCCGGCCAACACGTATCAGGTAGCCCAGGCGTTGGCCGAGGACCTGTACTCCCAGTTCACAGCGCTGCACGTGGACCCGCATCCGGTCACCGATGGCAATGTACTGGCTGCCGTGCGATGCCCGGTGCCGATGCACTGCCTGCTGGAGGTGCGCCAGCACGAGACGGTGGTACGGCTTAACCTGGGCGAGGCCTACGTCGTCTACCCGCTACGAGCACCGGCAGGCGACTTCCGCCTGGTCTTTGAGGCGCTCTTGCACACGGGTCAGCCCACCTTGCTCAGCCTCTATCTGGAACCGACCGACCTGACACCCGTCGAGCGGGACGAACTGGGACGCGCGGCTGCCACGGCACAGTCGCTCTCCGACTTTCAGTACAGCGGCGAGTACTATCAAGGCCGCTGGCAGGACCCGCAGGCAGCGTTGGTCAGCGAGACCTACGTCGAGTTCGTGCGGCGCCTGGGGCAACCCTTCCTCTGCGTGGCTCACGTTGCCAGCGCCGACGTGCCGGCCGCCTGGACGGTAGCGCGAGCGCTGGAAAACGGCGTCGCCGTCGAACCCCACGCCGCACCTGCGCCCGCGCGCCAGGTGCCGGTGCAATGCGACGTAGTGCAGGCCCGTGATCCCCACCAGGTCCGCGCCATGCGCGCGGCGATCGCAGACCTGACGTTGAGCGGCTGGGGCGAGAGCCTGGCCACGCCGGGCAAGGAGCGGCTGCGTTATCTGACTGATGCAGCGGGGGCTGCTTCGCTGGTACGTTTTCCGGTGGTGGGGCGCGGCGGCGCGCCTGGACTGCACGTAAAGCAGGTCGCTCCGGGCTACGACCAGGGCGTCCAGCGCCCTCACGCGGCTGCCGATGAGGTCAGCCTGGGCGCTTTCCTGAGCGGCGGCGTTGCCACCGTCAAGTTGGGCGACCTGACCCGTCACGGCCTGATCGTCGGCTTTACCGGCAGCGGCAAAACCAACACCTGCCTGCACCTGGTTGACCAACTCTGGCGACAACATCACATCCCGGTGTTGATCATCGAACCGGCCAAGGCCGAGTACCGGGGGCTGATCGGCCGGCCCGGCTTCGAAGATGTGCGCGTCTTCACCCTGGGCGACGAAGCCACCTCCCCCTTTCGCCTCAATCCCTTCGAACTGCTGCCGGGGGTGCGCGTGGAAATGCACATCTCTGCGCTCAAGACCTGCTTCGACGCCGCCCTGCCCCAGTTTGGCGTTCTGCCGACCATCGTAGAGGAGGCCATCATCCGCATCTACGCGGAAAAGGGCTGGCAACTCACCGACCAACTGCGCCCCAACGACGAGCGACTCTTTCCCACCATGCGCGACATGTACACGGCCGTCATTCGCGTGGCCGAGGGGCGTGGCTATGCGGGCGAGGTGCGCGACAATATCCGCGCCGCGGCCGCCGGGCGCATCGGCAGCCTGCTGGCCGGGAGCAAGGGGCACATGTTCGGCGGCCAGCGTTCGATCCCCATGGCAGTGCTGTTGAGCGGGCCGGTGGTCCTGGAACTGGACGCGCTCAACGACAACGAAAAAGCCCTGGCGATGATGTTCCTGCTGGCCCACTTGCGCGAGTACTGCAAAACCTGCCGGCAGGATAGCACCCTGGCCCACGTCACGTTGATTGAGGAAGCGCATCGCGTGCTGGAAAACGTGCCCTCGGTGGCCGGGAGCGAGGTCGCCGCCGACACGCGGGCCGAGGCAGTACGCTTTTTCAGCGGCGCGCTGGCCGAGATCCGCGCTTACGGAGAGTGCATCCTGATCGCCGAGCAATCGCCCGGCAAATTGGCGCCCGACGCGGTGCGCAACACGAATCTGAAAGTGGCCCACATGTTGCTGGATAGCCAGGACCGCGAGACGATCGCCGGGGCGATGATCATGGACGAGGAGCAAAAGACCTACCTGGGCAAACTGCCGGTGGGCCAGGCGGCGTTATTCATGACCGGCTACGAGAAGGCCACCTTTGTCCGGGTACCGCCGGTCAAGAGCAGCGGTTACGCCGAGCGGCTGCCGGACGAGGCAGTCGAGCGCCACATGCGGCCCTTCGACCAGGCTCACGCAGCAGCCTACCGGCCTTTCGATGGCTGTCGCTTCTGCGGCAGCCCGTGCAGGTACCGCCAGGCGATTGAGCCGGCCACACTGGACAAGGCGTTGCACGCTGGCTTTCAGCAGGCGCTCCTCACGTTTGACCGGCGTCCCGATCCGGCGTACAATGAGCGAAACTGGCTGGAAGTAGCCTATGCCTGTGCCGTCGCTGCTGCCCAGGCCGGGCAAAGCGGTCAGGTGGACGCGGCCTACTGCTATCTTGCCCACGAGGTTGACTTTGCGTTCACGCAGCACATGCGCGATCAGTTCGTCACTGCCTTCGGGCGGCTGGGAGACACATAGATGGAAGAGACAAAATTCGTGGCCGACGCAGCGATCAGGGCAGTACAGATGGGGGAGGCTGCTATGCGCAAGGCGTGGAGCCTGATGGAGGCGGCCACGGAGAAGAAGCGGCCGTCGGAAGTGTTGAGCCCCGCAGCAGTGCGGCGCATACAGGGCAAACGGCAAGGAGAATGAACAAGGAACTCTAGCGGAGGTAACCATGCCACTCACTACAGGTCAAATCGTCAACAACCGTTATCGCATTGCCCGTCTCCTGGGACAGGGTGGAATGGGCGCCGTCTACCGCGCCTGGGACCTTAGCCTCAACATCCCCGTAGCGCTGAAGGAGATGGTCCCGGAGCCCGGCATAGACCTTCACACCC
>Ga0307378_10002446_pt1 | contig 28432 bp, 22 predicted proteins | sample UN1MG_FD_202238 | JGI IMG/M metagenome (GOLD analysis project Ga0307378, IMG submission 202238) | Soil microbial communities from Risofladan, Vaasa, Finland - UN-1 | ecosystem: Environmental > Terrestrial > Soil > Coastal area > Acid sulfate soil | place: Finland: Risofladan, Vaasa | collected... | reverse complement strand
CGAGTACGCTCTGATCAACCCCGATGGCTCCCTGGGGCCTTGGACTTTGGCGTCAAACTGGCCAGCGAACCGCCGCGTCCTCAGCGGATTGCTGGCGTTGGACGGCTATCTGTACACAATCGGCGGCCATAGACACGAGTACCTCACGGCCACGGTTGAGCGCGCGCAGATCATGGGCGACGGCTCGTTGGGCCTGTGGGAACCTCAAGCAGATCTCCCCCTGGCTCTTGGCGGCGGAGGGGCCTGCGAAATAATGGACGTGGTCTTTGTCGTCGGAGGCTTTACCCAACCGTACGGCGCCGATTTCACTGACCGGGTTCTGTACTCGTCCCTTCAAGCTGACCACAGCCTTTCCTCCTGGTCAGACACTACGCCTCTTCTCGACGACGCTGTCGGCGTAAGGATGGCGTTCGCTTACGGCAACCGCATCTATGTGCTTGGTAACGAGGATGTCGCCATAGAGATTGGCACAGTGCACAACGTGCCCGAGCCTGCGACGCTGACCTTGGTCGGCAGCGGCTGTCTTGCCATGGCGGCTCTTCGGCGTCGTAGGCGAAAGACGGGAACCGGCTGAGCGCCCGATGCCCTCGGTTTGCGCTGGATTCCGGGGGCACTTGACGGACCTTGCGAAGCTCCTGCTTCGATGCCCGGCGGCGGGAGCCGCAGGCACCGCGTGCCCAAGCGGGAGCTTGGGCACGAGAAGGCAGACGTGGACGTTGTGGACACCGTGGACATTGTGGACAAGGTGGATGGGGTGAGCACGGGAATCCAGCCTTCAATGCTCGGCGTCCACGAGGTCCACTGTGTCCACCGTGTCCACTCTCCGCACCCTCACAACAGCTTGCTCTGCCCCGGGATGTAGACGGGGTAGGAGCCGGTGGGGCCGGGCTGGGTGGGCGGCTCCATGTCGGCACGGCAGTCCTCGGGCTTGGGGAGGAAGCAGAAGTCGCTCTTGGTGACCTGGTCCCAGGTGACGGCCTTGCCGGTGTAGCAGCTGATCTGGCCCATGATGGTGACGAGGGTGCTGCGGGCCATGTGGTGGCCGCTGCTGATGGCCTCGCCCTTGCGGATGGCACCGAACAGGGCGCGGTGCTCCTCGTGGTAGGGGCTGGGCTTGGGGCCGGTGTAGTGCCACTTGGTCTCGCCGTCAATGGTGCAGCCCATGAGGTTGGCGCGGCCCTTGGTGCCGAAGATGAGGCTCGAGACCTCACCGTAGCAGCCGGTGGTGGTGCGGGTGAAGGCGTAGATGCGGACGCCGCTGGGGTAGACGTAGACGACGGAATGGTGGTCGAAGACGTTGCCGTAGATTTCGTCGGTCATCGAGGAGCGGCCGCCGAGGCCGTGGCAGGTGGGGGGCGGCACTTCCTTCATCGCCCAGAGCGAGCGGTCAATGTTGTGGACGAGGCTCTGGGGCACGTCGTCGCCGCTGAGCCAGGTGAAGTGGTACTGGTTGCTCACCTGGTACTGCACCTCGGTGAGGCCGGGGGCGCGGCGGTAGAGGACGTAGGGGGCGCGGAGGAAGTTCTCCTCGATGGCCACGATGTCGCCGATGGCGCCGTCGTGGATGCGCTGCATGGTCTCCTTGTAGCCGGGGTCGAAGCGGCTCTGGAGGCCCGAGACGATGCACAGCTTCTTCTCGGCGGCGAGCTTGAGGGCGTCCTCGAGCATCTTGATGCCGTAGGGGTCAATGCCGTGGGGCTTCTCGACGAAGACGTGTTTGCCCGCCTCGATAGCGGCCTTGGCGTGCAGGGGGTGGAACTTCGCCGCGTTGGCGATGCACACGGCGTCCACGTGCTTGAGGACCTCTTTGTAGCCGTCGAAGCCGTCGAAGCAGCGGTCGTCGGGCACGTCCACCTGGTCGGGCTTCTTGCTCTTGAGGTGGTCGCGCTTGCCCTTCGCGCGGTCCATGAACATGTCGCACACGGCCACGAGCTTGACGCCGGGGTCCACGGTCATGGCGTCCATCGCGGCGCCTGTGCATCGGCCGCCGGCGCCGATCATGCCGAGCTTGATGGTGCCGGCGCCCTGGGCGTAGGCGCCGATGGGGGCCGCCAGATTCGCCAGAGCCGCGCCGGAGGCGGCGACCGCGGAGGTCTTGAGGAAGTCGCGCCGCGACGCCTGCCTGTCCCTTGCCTGTCGCTTCATGATGCCACCTCGCTTCCGGTTGCAGGGGGCCGCCCGCGGACGCGCGGGCGATGCCTGAGGACGAGTATAGGCGTGAGCCGCCGTATGTCAAGCGACGCGGCAGGGCGCCGGAAAAGAAACAGGGAGGGGCCTCCCGGCGGAGGCCCCTCCCCGCACTGAGTGTCAGGCACTCGAGGCCGGGCGGCTATTTGTCGCCCTTCTCCTTCTTGAGCGGGGTGGTCCAGAGGTAGACCTTGCGCTCGTTGCCATCCTTGCAGGTCACGGTGGCGATGACGTCGGGCTTCACGCCGCGCATGTCGAAGGCATGCGAGACGATGCGGCAGCCGGGCTTCATCTTCTCGAGCTGCGGGATCAGCTTCACGTTGAGGCTGGGCAGCAGGTAGAGGGTGATGACGCTGGCCTTGCTGAGGTCCAGGGTGAAGATGTCCTTTTCCTCGATCGTCACCAGGTCCTCGACCTTGTTGGTCTTGACGTTCTCGATGGATTCCTTGACCCGCTGGGGATCAATGTCGTAGCCGGTGGCCTTGCAGCCGACCTTCTTGGCGGCGGCGACCACGATGCGGCCGTCCCCGCAGCCCAGGTCGAGCACCACGTCGTCCTTCTTCACGTCGGCCAGGCGCAACATGATTTCGACGACTTCGTGCGGGGTGGGGACGAAGATGACATCGGGCTTGCGCTCGGGCTTCTTCTTCTCCTCGGCGGCCCAACTCGGCGACACGAGCAGGCCAGCGACCAGGATGCACACCCAACTCCAACGCCTCGTGTTCACAGACTCCGCTCCTTTCTCGGCCTCGAAGGCCGTCCCCTACTCGCCCTTTTCCTTCTTCAGCGGCGTGGTCCACAGGTAGACCTTGCGGTTCATTCCATCCTTGCAGTTCACCGTCGCCTCGACGTCGGGCTTGCAGCCCTTCATGTCGAAGGCGTGGGAGACGATGCGCGAGCCCGGCTTCAGCTTCTCGAGCTGCGGGACGAGCTTCACGTTCAGGCTCGGCAGCAGGTAGAGCGTGATGACGCTCGCCCCGCTGAGGTCGAGGGTGAAGACGTCCTTCTCCTCGATCGTCACGAGCTCCTCGACCTTCTCCTTCTTGACGTTTTCGAGGGACTCCTTGACGCGCACGGGGTCAATGTCGTAGCCCGTGGCCTTGCAGCCGACCTTCTTGGCGGCGGCGACCACGATGCGGCCGTCCCCGCAGCCCAGGTCGTACACCACGTCGTCCTTCTTCACGTCGGCCAGCCGCAACATGATTTCCACCACTTCGTGCGGGGTGGGCACGAAATGGATGTCGGGCCGGCGCGACGGCTTCTTCTCCTCCTCGCCGGCCCAGCCGGCCGGGGCCAGCAGCGCGGCCAACCCGAGCGCCACCAGAAGCCCTGTCCAACGCCAGTGTCTCATGCCCCTTGCTCCTTCCGCGAGTTCCACAACGGCGATCCCGAGGCGCCCCGGGAGGTCACCGCGACAAGCTCATTCCCGCTCAGGCAGCGGACCTCGCGGCCCGCGTCCTGCCGCACAGGTAGTTCAGCGGCACGCCCGCGAGCAGAACGCCCACGCCCACCCAGGCGCCCGCCCTCGTGTAGGCCAGGCTGCTGTAGACCATGTAGCCGCACATCAGCACGAAGAGCACCACCGTGATGGGGAAGAACGGCACGCGGAACGGCCGCTCGATGTCCGGCTCCCATGTCCGCAGGATGAAGACCGTCAGGCCCACGAGCATCATGAACAGCCAGAAGACGGGCGCCGTGTACTCGACCATGGCCTGTGCCCCGTCGCCGAACGCCTTCTGGAAGCCCTCGCCAAGATTCGGCAGCAGCACGAGCGCGGCCGCAATACAGCTCTGCACAACGAGCGCCGGGATGGGCGTGCCCAGCCGCGCGTGCCAGCGGCCGAGGAAGCCGAACGACCGGTAGTCCGTGCCCAGCGCGTACACCGCCCGCGCGCCCGTGAAGACGCAGCCGTTCACCGCGCCCAGGGCGGAGACAGCGATGAGGATCGTGATGGCCGTGCCGCCCCAGTCGCCGACGCCTTTGCCCATCGTCGCCGCCGCGACCGCGGGGCCGCCGCGCAGGCCGGCGAAACCGAGCGTTCGCAGGTAGGCCACGTTGACCGCCAGGTACAGCACCGTGAGCAGGGCGATGCTGCCCAGGAGCACCCAGATCATGTTCCGCCGTGCGTTCCGCACCTCGCCCGCCACGTAGGCCGCCTCGTTCCAGCCCCCGAAGGTCATCAGCACGAACACCATCGCGAGCCCAAAGGCGGCCCCCGACGTGTCCACGGGCGCGGCCGGCGGCGCCGCGGCGGGCGCCACGAGCAGGCCGACCAGGATGATCGCCGCCACGCCCAGCACCTTGGCGGCGGTGAGGAGGTTCTGCGTCCACTTGCCCGCCTTCCAGCCCACGACGTTGAGTGCCGTGAGCGCGGCGATGGCGAGCAAGGCATAGACCATCGGCCCCCAGGCGCCGATGGGCGCGAGCTGAGCCATGTTCTTCCCGAACACGTAGGCCAGCATCGCAATCGAGCCGGTCTGGATCACCGTGCTGCGCGCCCACACGAACAGGAAGCCCATCTCCGGCCCGAAGGCGCGGTTGATGAAGGAGTACTCCCCACCCGACCTGGGATACGTCGTGGACAGCTCGGCGTAGCAGAGCGCGCCGCACAGGCACAGGAACCCGCCGGCCACCCACGCCAGCAGCATCATGCCCGGACTCGTCGTGTTCTGCGCGACGAGGAACGGCCCGAGGAAGAAGATGAACGAGCCGATAACGATGCCCACGACGATGCAGATGGCATCCAGGACTCCGAGGTGTCGCTGCGGCGCGGCGGGCGCGTCCGTTTCGGGTGTGCTCACGCTCAGGCTCTCCGTTGGGTCGGGTGTCCGTCGCCCGTGAATCGCCGCATGATACGCCGAACGCCGCCAAAGTCAAGCGCCGCTTGGGCTTCGGACGATCTCGTGCCACTCGCAGGAGTTCCGCGTGCAGGCATGCACGCCCTACCGGCCTTCCTCTCCCGGCGTTCCTCTCCGTGCCCTCCGTGTCTCCGTGGTGAGCTCCTCTTCTCTTCTTTCGCGTGTTTCGCGGGCAGCTTCTTCTCACGCCTTCGGCGGATTGTCGAGGATGGCGCCGATGTCTATGAGGTAGAGCTGGCGGCCTTTCTCCTCGTGCACGCTGTCTATGCAGATCGCGCGGCCGTCGGGGGTGTGGCGGGGGTGGGTGTCGCAGCGCCACTCGCCGTCGTAGCCCCTTGCGGCGTAGAACTGGCCGAGGGTCACAACCTTGCCCGTCGGCACGTGGTAGAGGTAGACGGGGCGCTTGCGGTCGCCGCCGGGGTAGCGGTCGTTGACGATCCAGTCGGTGTTCGGCAGGTAGGTGCAATGGCCGTCGGCGGTCATGACGCCTTTGCCGATGGGCTCGACGTTGGCCGTCTTGTCCTCGAAGAGGTAGAAGCAGTTGCCGTGGGACGGGTGGCCGGCCCAGACGAGGATGTGGCTGGGGTCGCGCCAGATGAAGTGGGAGGCGAGGCCGCCGACGACGAAATGAATGTCCTTGCCCTCGGGCGTCGCGGTGAACATGCGGGTGGCGAAGCCCCGGCCGCCCTTGCCCTTCCAGCGGTGGAGGAAGATGAAGCGCGAGCCGTCGGGGCTGAAGAGCAGGTGGTTGAACCAGTGCTTCGCGCCCTCGGGGTAGCCGGGGGCGTAGGGGACCTTCGCGATGTCGGCGAGCGAGATGATGAGTTCCTGCTTCCCGCTGGCGAGGTCAATGCGCCAGATGCCGGCGTCGGCGGGCGCCAGGTCGTCCTTGTGGGGGTCGGGCAGGCCGCAGTAGCCGTAGCCGGGGCGGCAGTCGTTCACGCGGCGGAAGTCGGGCGCGACCGCAATCCTCGCGCTCGGGCTGGTGGTGTAGATGGGGTTGGGAATCGTCCGCTTCTTGGCCTTGTCGCGGGTGAAGACATCCATGACATGGCAGCAGAAGTGGTCGCCGTCGCGGTCGTTCCAGATGATCTCCGACTTCGAGCCGGGGAGCCACTGGAGCATGCAGCCTTGCTGCCAGCACCAGGCGCGGCTCTCGCCCAGCTCGATCCAGCGGTCGCTGTCCTGGAGGTCAACCATCCCGACCTTGATCACGTCGTCGGGCTTGGGCGAGCGGTGCTCGAAGCCGACCTCCATCCCCAGGCAGTAGCGGCCGGTGGGGTCGAACTGGAGCTTGTCGTAGTAGGCGAACCAGTGGAACCTGGGGCCTTGGGTGATGGCCCGGATGGGGGCCGACGTGTCGGACATGGGCTTCCCCTTCGCTTGTGCGGCGAGCACTCGGTGCGAGCCGGCGAGCGCCAGCGCACCTCCCGTGCTCTGAAGGAAACGGCGACGCGAGACGTGTGCGGTGGGCATGATCGACTCTCCTGAATGTGTCGCAAGCATTCTAATCGGCAAGGGGCGTTTGCGCAACAGGGGCTTGACGGGTAAGATGGCAGGAGAAAAGGAGGTCGCGGGGCGATGCAATACGCGATTCTGGGCAAGACAAGCTACAAGGTGTCGCGGCTCGGCTTCGGCGCCATGCGCCTGCCGATGAAGGGCGACAAGGTGGACCGCGACAAGGCGGTGCCGATGATCCACCGCGCCTTCGAAACCGGCGTGAACTACATCGACACCGCCGTGGGCTACTGCAACCACGACAGCCAGCGCGCCGTGGGCGAGGCCCTCGAGGGCTGGCGCGAGCACATCATCGTCTCGACCAAGAACCCCTACTACAACAAGCACGACGACCGGCCGTGGTGGAAGAACCTCGAGGACTCCCTCGAACGCCTCGACATCGAGACCATCGACATCTACAACTTCCACGGCCTGCGCTGGCAGACCTTTGTGGACCACGTGCAAGGCCCCGACAGCCAGCTCGCCTGGATGCGGAAGGCGAAGGCCCAGGGGCTGATCCGCCACATCGGCTTCAGCTTCCACGACTCGGCCGAGAACCTCGTCCAGCTCGCCAGGACCGGCGAATTCGAGTCGGTCACCCTCCAGTACAACCTCCTCGACCGCAGCCTCGAGAAGGCCCTGCCCACGGTGAAGAAGCTGGGCCTGGGCATCGTGGTGATGGGCCCCGTGGGCGGCGGGCGACTCGGCTCGCCCTCGCCCGCTATCCGCAAGCTGCTCTCCGGGGCCAAGAGCGTGCCGGAGATCGCTCTCCGCTTCGTCCTCGCCAACCCCCACGTCACCATCGCCCTCTCCGGCATGAGCGAGATGAGCCAGGTCCTCGAAAACCTGCGGGTGGCCAGCCGCCCCACCGCGCTCTCCCGGCCCGAGAAAATCCGCGTCCTCGTCACCCTCCGCCGCTACAAGAAGCTCGCCGACCTCTACTGCACCGGCTGCGACTACTGCATGCCCTGCCCGGCGGGCGTCGAGATTCCCCGCAACTTCAGCGCCCTCAACACCGCCCGCGTCTACGGCCTGCCCGACCACGCGAGGCAGCAGTACCGCCGAACCCAGGGCAAGGCGTCGCTGTGCCTCGCGTGCAGGAAGTGCCTGGAGAAATGCCCCCAGCACATAGACATCATCGCGCAGCTCCGCGAGACCGTGCGGACCCTCGACGACACGTATGGCAAGCTCATCGTCGCAGTGAAGCCGACCTCAGTGGAGCGCCTCACGCGACGCAAGCGCGGCTACGACCTCGACCTCGCCTGCCGCATGGAGTGCCACAACCTGTCGGACCAACTGGTCCGCCCCAAGCTCACCTTCGCGCCCGGCGAGCGCATCGGCGTCGCCGAGTCCGGCAAGATCGGCCAGCTCCAGCCCTTCGGCCGCCGCGCCGTGAAGCTCGCCATCGAGGCCCGCGGCCTGAAGGACGGCGAGCCGCTTCGCCTCGGCCCGACCCTCGGCGGCGGCGGTGAGAGACTCCTCTTCGCCCACGACCCGTTGCCCGTGGCCATCGCGCGGAAGGGCGCCCCTGGGAGAGTCCCGCTCGTGTCCGGCGAGCACGTCGCGGGCCCGGTCCAGCCCTCGGCAGCCGCCAGGGCGCTCCACTCGATTGCCGCCCAGTTCGCCTGGAGCACCAAGGCGCTCACCGTGCAGCTCGACGTCCGCGGCGCCTTCCGCCGCCCCGTCACCGACCGGCGCGGCATCCGCGAGAGCGACAACCTGTGGCTCAACCTCTTCCTCGACGACCTGCTGGGCATGAAGCGCCCCAAGGACGCCCCGAAGCACTTCCTCCTCGGCTTCGGCTTCCCCGCCAAGGGCAGCGCGATGACGGTCGCCGTCCATCGCCCCCGCGTGCCCGCCGAGCAGGTGCGGACCATACACGCCGAGGTCAAGGGCCGCGGCCAGAAGCGCCGAGTCCTCATCCGCGTCCCCTGGAAGCTCCTCCAGGTCACCGCCCCGAAGCCCCCTGCGCGCCTCGGAGCCAACTTCGGCCTCACCTGCTGGCCCGCCACCGGCACCTCCGCCTGGACCCTCTCGTGGACACCCGCGGGCCGCGGCTTCGTCCTCCTGACGGGCTAGCCCGCATGTCTCCCCCTGGACGTGAGATACGCCCCACTCTTGTCATGCTGAGCTTGTCGAAGCACCTTTCAGGGGAGCGAGCGCCGGCAACGGGGTGTCTTCCGTCGCGTCGGTCCACCCCGTTGAAAGGTTCCTCGACTTCGCTCCGCTTCGCTCGGAATGACAGTGTTCCCCGCGCGCTCCCGCGGCGGGCAGGTGCGACATGCGGGCCAAATGCCCGCTGCGCCTCGATGGCGGGGAGAGGGGCGCCCAAGGGTGCCACCAAGAATGCCAACTCTCCCCCCCTGGAGTTGGCATTCTTGGGGCCGGGGCAGCGCATGCACGGCGCCAACTGCTCAATCCCGAACAAATGAACCACGAGCGCCCGCCGCCTCCCGCAAGATGTTCAAGATGGCCAAGATGGCCACGCGCGCAACACAGGGGTTGGCCATCTTGACGGGCCGGCCCTCGACAATGCCTCGTCCCCATAAGCCCAGTTATAGCAACCACATGCGGCCCTGCTGCTCACTCCGCCCATAGGCTCCGAGGCCGCGTCAAGATGGCCACCCTCCTCTCCCCGCCGCCATCTCGACCAACTCGACCATCTCGACCATCTCCACCACCCTCCGCCCCCGCCACGCCTCCTCGTCCCCACACCCCGCGTGGGGACGCCCCCCCTTCGACCCTCCGCGTCCTTCCGAAGCCAATCGGCCACGAGAACGCTTGAGCACCCGGCATCGAGTCCCTCAGATCGGCGCCCTGCCGCGTGGACAGGAGAAAGCTGTTGACACCCCGATGGGGGCGCGATACAATCGGCGCCGCATTGGTCACCGGACTGCGAGGCCCATGAAGAAAACTGGATTGTTACGACCCGACCCCAAGGCCCCCCCAAGGCCCCCAGGTGCCCAACGACCAGTTCCAAGACGGTGAGATTGGCGATCAGGTGGGGCTGGGGATTTCGACACGGGAAAATCCTCTTGTTGACTGGTCAGGACCCGCCATCGCGGCTTGGCGGGCAGGGCGCCTTCTGGTGGATGGCCCCAATGGGAGACTTTGTAACAACGAGTTCTCGGTGTCAGGCAAGGTGGCTGACCAGGAAGGTACGCAATGGCTCAGCGTCTGGGGGCACCTTCTCAGGACGGTCTATCAGCGTCATGCCACAATGAATCCCGAGAACCACCCGCCGCATGGGACGCGAATCGCGTTCGATGTTACGAACAACCCGGCGCCGGCCTCAGGAGCACAATAGGTCCCATGAGGATGCGTTCTGCCTTTGTCCTTTGCGCACTCGTCTTGGCTGTGGTGGGCGCAGGGCCCGGCGGGGTCCGGCCCCCTCGCTCAGACGGCACGCACCTTCGCTCAGACAGCGATATCAGGGGCGATGGTGGAGTGGTGCGGCTCGGCGACTTGCTGTTGCCTTCACAGATGACCATCTCAAAGCAGCAACTGCGAGCAACGGTGTCAGAGCTTTGTGGACGCTTCGGGATCGGTGTTCTGTTTGAGGACACTCGCGATGAATTCCTCGCTGACACCCTCATGGATCGTCTGGAAGTCTCAATCTCCTTGTCGCAGGGTACAAGCCTGGGAAAGGCAATGGACCAACTTGCAGGGGCGTGCCCTGATGTCGTCTGGCGACAACATGAAGGCATCATAATAGTGTCGGCGCGACGGTTGGCTTGCATTAAGGACAATCCGCTTGCCTACGTGTTTCCTCACTTCGATTTCACTGGAAGCGTGGGGGATTTCCTGGCTAAGCTATATTGGGCAGTTCCCTTCAATTCGGGGCGGCGTCTGAGCATAGTGCATGGTGCGCAGGACCTTGAGGTCGCGCCCCAGGTCTCGCTCTGCGCCGACGCCCCCGTGTCAGTCGAGACACTACTAGCGCGCGCTCTCTCACGCTATGGCGTCAAATGTTGGCCAGTCGTCACGCTCGGTGAAGTACCTCTTCCTTTCGGACGTTTAGAGTTTGCTGTTGGCTGGCCCCCCCCCCGCGCACTCTCGCGGGCTGAAGAGCCGCGAGAACAGGAGGTCCCCACGAAGGACGAGCGCGCCTCATGCGGGTCCGCTCTGGGGATTTACGTGTGGCCCCTCGTGAGCGCGGCGGGGCTGTTGGGGGCCCTAGTTGCGGTTCTGCTACTGTCCCGGCGACGAAAGAGATCTCATCCGTGATATGGGAAAGGAAACGGTGTTGTGTCCGGGGACTGATCTCGGACAGTGCTGCCTGCATCCGAGCACTCATCGATCGGGCAACTGCTAACCTGGGTGGTTGATCCTCGATGGCGTCGGCGACGAGGCGCCGTTTCTCGTCGCTCCCGGCGTCGCGCGGGGTGTCGCCGAAGAGGGCGAGCTGCCGGGACCGCGCCTCGAAGCCCGAGACGCTGACGCCAATGAGGCGGATCTTGTGGCCCTTCATCCCCACGCGGCCAAGGTTGGCCGAGGCGATCTGGTAGATGCGCGCCGCCGTGTCGACGGGCAGGTCGAGGGTGGTGGCACGGGTGAGGGTGGTGAAGTCCTCGAAGCGGACCTTGGTGGTGACCGTGCGGCCTCGGAGGCCGGCTCGCCGGAGGCGGAAGGCGACGCCCTCGCAAAGCTCCATGAGGGTGGAGGCGAGGAGGCGGGGGTCGCGGGTGTCGCGCTCGAAGGTGTTCTCGTGGCCGATGGACTTGGCCTGGCCGGCCGCCTCGACGGGACGGTCGTCGCGGCCGTGGGCGAGGTCGCTCAGGCCGGCGCCCTGCGTGCCGAAGCGGCGGACGAGTTCCTCCCGCGGGCGGGCGGCGAGGTCGCCGATGGTGCGGATGCCGAGGCGGTCGAGGGCCTCCTGGGTGCGGCGGCCGACGCCCCAGAGTTTGCCGACGGGCAGCGGGCGGAGGAAGGCTTCGGCCTCCCCCGGCTCGACGATGACGATGCCGCGGGGCTTGCGGAGGTCGGAGGCGATCTTGGCCACCATCTTGCACGGGGCGATGCCGATGGAGGCGGTGAGGCGGGTCGCGGCCTCGATCCGCTGCCGGAGGCGCTCGGCCAGGGCGAGCTTGGTGCCGAAGAGATGCAGGGACCGGCTCATGTCGAGGAACGCTTCATCAATGCTCACCGGCTCGACGTCGGGGGTGAACTCGTCGAGGACTTTGAACAACACCTCGGAGGCCTGGGCATAGGCCTCCATTCGGACGGGGAGGTAGACAGCCGTGGGGCAGCGCCGCCAGGCTTCGCTGATGGGCATGGCGCTGTGGATGCCGAAGCGGCGGGCCTCGTAGGAGCAGGTGGAGACGACGCCCCGGCCCCGCCCGCCCTTGGGGTCGGCGCCCACAACGACCGGCAGGCCCCGCAACTCGGGCCGGTCGCGCTGCTCGACGGCGGCGAAGAAGGCGTCCGTGTCGAGGTGGACGACGACGCGCTCCGGCATAAGGGGCTCCGTGGAGAGGGCGGCGCTCCCATTGTACAGGCGCCGGAGGCGAGGGCAAGGGGATTGTGAGGTGCCGATGCGAGATTCCCCTTGATATTCTCTGCCGAACGAGGATGTATGTAAGCAGCGGCTGCGGCGGCAGTTGGGCCGCCCGCCGATGGAGGATGGACGGGATTGTCAGAATCGGGCAGTTTTGGGTCGGAAGAAGGTGAGACAGGGATTGATATGAAAGCGGCTTCTCCGCACAATGAGCGTGTAATCCCCGTGGCTTGGTGGCCAAGAGCGCTCAAGAGTGAGGAGAAGCCAATGGTGCTTTTATCTCTCCGCTGGAAGTTGTCAATGGGATGTGGGTGGCTCGTGGGCGGGGGCACGGGTGCGTGAGCCGGCGCTACTTTGCGGACAAGGCCACCGTGGGTGCGGCGGATGAGATTTTCCTGGGCCGCCTGCCGTTGATGTTGGTGGTGGAGCCGCGGAGCTTGCTGGTGACGGGGCTTCGGCTGGCGGCGGGGTGCGGGGCCGAGGACTGGGCGCCGGTCTTCGCGGCACTCGAGGGCCTCCAGCGCTGTGTGTCGGATGCGGGGGAGGGTCTGGTGCGTGGGGTGAAGAACGCGCAGCGCCATCCCGCCTTCGAACACCTGCGGGTTCTGGCCGAGCGCCTCGGCGGCTTCCACCTCGGGCAGGTCGGCCCGGGCCGCGAGGCCCGGCTGGGCCGCCTCGTGGCCGAGACCGTGCGCTGGCGTGTTCGGGACAAGGACCCCGTGGACGCTCTGCGGGCCGCCTCCAAGGGCACCCTGGCCGACCAGGTCGAGCTCGCCGTCGTGGAGGCGGTGGACTACGCCGTGCGGTCCTCCTCGGCGGTGGAGTGCGTCAACTCGCGGGTGCGGGTCGTCCAGGTCGCCCGCAAGCACCTCAGCGAAGACTTCGTCTACCTCCTGGCCGTCTACCACAACATGAGGACCTTTGGCCGAGGCAGCGTCCGGAAAGGCAAGACCGCTGCGGACCTCGCGGACATCCTGCTGCCCACGAGCGACTGGATTGAGCTTCTTGAACTGACCGCCGCATCGCACCGAAAGGCCGATGCGAAAGCCGCCTGACACGGCCCCTTGTGTCCCCACCGAACAGAGCCACAAGTCGTGCCATACCATCCACTTACAATCGACTCATTCCTCTCAGCCTAGAATCTGACAGTGCCGATGCGAAACTCCTCCCGTCAGCCACAAGTAGCCTTGAGTACAGCACTTACATCCGGATGATGACAAGCGGGGGGGCCGTCCGAGCGACAGCATCCCGCCAGGTGCAGGCAGTCCTGTAGTGGTCAAGGCGACGTATCGGTTCCTGGAGAGCAAGCGCGTGTCGGCCAAGCTGCTCTGGTCGCCGATTCACGATCACGCGGGCCGTGCGCTCCGGGGATGCGAGTGGGCATTGGTGCTCCAGGATACGACGTATCTGAACCTGCCGACCCTCGAGGCCACGGAGGGGTTGGGCACGGTCAACGGGAAGCACTTTCCCGCATTGCATCTTGAGTCGCGCCCGCGCCGGCGCGTATAATGGGAGCATGACACCCAGCGCCCCGAGGCGAGGCAGAGGAAAGCCACAATGAGCACCGAGGAACCGTCCGGCGGCTCGGGCCAGGACAAGCGGGACCCCTGGGTGGCGTCCCACCTCACGACGCAGAAGACCGACACGGCGCCCGGCCCGCTCCTTGGACCCGGCGCGGCCATGCCGCCGGCGCGGCCCACGATGGAGCCGTATCACCTGGGCCTCGTGCTCGGCGAGGGCGGGATGGCCATCATCTACGAGGCCCTCGACCCCGCGCTCGAGCGCTCGGTCGCCGTCAAGGTGCTCAAGCCGGCGCTGGCCCGCGACGCCGAGCTCCAGTCGCGCTTCCTCCACGAGGCCCGCATCCTTGGGCAGCTCGAGCACCCGGGCATCGTGCCCGTCTTCGCCGCAGGCACCCTCCCCGGCTACGGGCCGTTCTACGCCATGAAGAAGGTGCGCGGCCGCACCCTCCGGGAAATCCTGCGGGGCATGGGCTCGCGCGACTTCCGCGACCGCCGCCACACGGGCCGCCTCGTCGGCATCTTCGAAAAGGTCTGCCAGACCGTCGCCTACGCCCACGCTGCCGGCATCCTCCACCGCGACCTGAAGCCCGAGAACATCATGGTGGACGAGTTCGGCGTGGTCGTGGTCCTCGACTGGGGGCTGTCGAAGAAGCTCAACGTCAGCGCCGAGGAGCAGGGCATCGTCGCCACCCAGATCGGCATCGTCAAGGGCACCCCCGCCTACATGTCGCCCGAGCAGGCGAGCGGCAGCGGCGCCGACGTGGATTTCCGCACCGACGTCTTCGCCCTCGGCATCATCCTCTACGAGGTCCTCACCGGCTCGCTGCCCTTCTCCGGCCACTCGCGCACCGAGGTGATGGAGAAGGTGCTCTACCACGACCCCGCGCCGCCGCGCCACCTCAACCGCCAGGCCAGCCGCACCCTCGCCGCCGTGTGCATGAAGGCCCTCAGCAAGGACCCCGAGAAGCGCTACCCCACGGCCGGCGAACTGGCCGAGGACATCCGCCTCTACCGCGACCACCTCCCCACGTCGGCCTACCGGGCCGGGCCCATCGAGCGCCTGGGCAACTGGATCGGGCGCCACCACGCCCTCGCCGCCGCCGCCGGCACCGCCCTCCTCCTGCTTCTGGCCTTCGGCGGCTTCGCCATCCATCGGGCCGAGGCCCGCCGCATCCGCCGGGCCGAGCAGGCCGAGCGCGAACGGCTGGTCGAGGAGCTCGCCGAGCAGCGGCTGAAGGAGAAGACGCAGAAGACCCTCCTGGCCATTCGCACCGGCTCGAGCGGCCTGCGCGGGCTCGACGAGAAGATCCTCTCCCTCGAGGCCGCGATGGCGAAGCTCGAGCGCGACGACCCCGCCTACCCCGCCCTCCGCAACCAGATGGACGAGTTGGAAGCCGCCCGCTACGTGGCCTCGAACAACCTCCGCTCCATCGCCATCGGCCTCATCAGCGAGCTCTCCGCGAAGGCGGGCGGCGACATCCGCCAGCTCGACCCCGACATCCTGAAGTTCTTCCGCGAAGTGGCCGTCGAGCTCATCCAGTCCCTCGTCAAGCGCCGCGACTACTACAAGGCCCACTACCACCTGTGGGACTTCCTGCGCCCCGACCGCGAGTCGCCCATCCCGTGGACCGAGGCCCAACTCAAGGAGCTCATGGCCCTCCGCCGGCAGGTCGAGGCACAGCTCCGCGAGAGCCGCGGCCCCGGCGCCCCGCTGCCCGACTGGGCGAAGTACTCCGACCGCCTTCCCCGACGCAAGCGCGACTGAGCCAGCAACAGGAATGTGCCTGGCTGGTCATCAGGCAGTAGCAGATGTGAATGTGGAATCTGGTCACACCGCGGAGGGGGCGAGGAGGCCGTCGAAGAAGGCGCGGCAGTTGGCGCCCAGCGTGCGCGTGCGGTAGCCGCCCTCCTGGACGACGAGGGTGGGCAGGCCCAACGCGCCGATCAGCCGGCCGTTGGCCGCGAAGTCGTCGGCACGCAGGGTCCACGTGCCCGTGGGGTCGAGCCGCGCGGGGTCGAGGCCAAGGGCGACGACGAGGAAGGCCGGGCCGAAGTCCTTCACCGCCCTGAGGGCCTTGGCCAGGGCCTTGCGGTAGCCCTCGCCGTCGAGTTCCTCGGGCAGCGGGAGGTTGAGGTTGAAGCCCTCGCCCGGCCCGGCGCCGCACTCGTCGGCGAAGCCGCTGAAGTAGGGATACGCAAAGCTCGGGTGGCCGTGGAGCGAGACGGTGAAGACGTCGGGCCGCTCCCAGAAGATCTCCTGCGTGCCGTTGCCGTGGTGGTAATCCACGTCGAGGACGGCCACTCTCCCGTGCTGGCTGAGGTAGTGGGCGGCGATGGCGGCGTTGTTGAAGTAGCAGAAGCCGCCGAAGGCGCCGCGCTCGGCGTGGTGGCCGGGCGGACGCACCAGGGCGTAGGCGATGCGGCGGCCCTCGAGGAGTTCGCCTGCCGCCGTGAGCGCGCAGTCCACCGCGTCGCGCGCGGCCAGGTAGGCGTTGCGGTTCAGCGGCGTGAAGGTGTCAATGCAGTAGTAGCCGGCGCGGACGGTCAGCTCCTTGGGCGGGCGGGCCTTGTTGCGGATGGGGAAGACGTAGGGGTAGAGCGACTCCTCGGTGCCCATGAGTTCGCAGGCGCGGCGCAGATAGGAGACGAAGCCGTTGTCGTGCACGGCCGTGATGTGGCCGTCGCCGAAGTGCTTCGGCTCGATCCGCTCGAACGCCCCCGTGGGCTCGAGGGCGGCCAGGATGTTGCTGACGCGGACGGGCGACTCGACGTAGCCGCGGTCGCTCACGCGGTGAATGGCGTGGCGTTGGCTCACGACGAGGGCGATCGGCTCGCGGGGCAGGGGCGGCACCTCGGTGGTGAGGGCCTTCGGCTTGTGGTAGCGCAGCTCGCGCAGCTTCACGGGGTCGTCGTGGAACGAGCCGACCACGTCGCGCACGTAGTCGGGCGTGACCACGTGGCCGTACTTGCCGACGAGGATGGCGCGGGCCGCCTTCTGGGCGAACTCGCGTGCGAGCGGCTCGCCGCGGTCGAGGCCGTCGAACACCAGGTGCGGGGTGCACCGGGCGGCGGGCCTGATGGGCAGCTCGTAGAGGGTGTTGACGATGGGGCGGGCGCCGTAGCGCTCGTAGAAGCGCAGGCGGGCGATGTTCTCCTTGAGCATGTCGGGGCTGGGCGTTCTGGCGGGGTCGTCGGGCAGGCACTCGAAGAACACGCCCCGCGCGCCCAGCTCCACGGCCACCTCGCGCACCCGCTCGTAAAGCGCCCCGCCGATGCCGCTGCTGCGGAGCTGGTTCCCCGTCACCAGGTAGTCGAGGAAGGAGAAGTGCCGCTGCGGGTCGTGATACAGCAGCGCGAGGCCGAGGACCTTGCGGCGCCCATCCTCGGCCACGAACAGGATCGAGCGGAAGCCGGTCTTGAGGGGGTTCTGGAGCTTCTCCGCCAGGCGCTCCAGCTCGGCCTGGGGCACGGCCTTGAAGTAGGCGCGAAGAATCTCCTCGCACTGCTTCAACGCCGCCTTGTTGCGCGGCAGCACTTGATCGTAGATTCGGCGAATTCGGAACATCTCTCTCCTAACCTTGCGGCAAGCCTTTGAAGCCGAAGTAGCGTGCAGCGTTGTTATAGCACACGTCGCGGACCAGGCCGCCCACGGGGTCGCGCGGCACGAGAGCGACCGGCACGCTATCCGTCTAGCCGAACCGCTCGGTGTAGAAGCTGGCGACGGCCTGGCTGAAGGCGTCGTAATGGAGGGGGTCGCCAATCTGTGGAGCCGGCGGGGCCGTGACGAAGCTCGTGGCACTCAGGTGCTCGTTGTCCATGTCGACGATGAGAACGCACCTGGCCTCCAGGCCCTCGCCGTGCAGGCCCGAGCGGCCCGTGATGCTTCTCACCTGCCGCACGCAATGCCCGACCAGCGCGGCCGGGTTCCTGTGCGTGGTGCGCTCCGTCCGCAAGGGAGACATGAAGCTTGCCGCGGAGTTGACGACAAGGACTCCCCCAGCAATCGCCTTGTTGCTGTAGCGGTGGACGTGCTCGTGGTGCGCCTCGAGATCTCGCTTCCGGTTCTTCACGGCCTTGTGGTGCTCGGTCATCACGCTCTTGATCTCGATGGCGATCTGCACCGTTGAGGGCAGCGTCCTGCGGATCAGCTCGCCCCCCTCAGGCGGCAGGGTGCCCGGCGGCGGAGCCCCGAGCACGAGGTCAACGTTCCAGTCCGACGTGCCGGCGTTGATGGTGAAGTTGAGATCGTAGACCAACGCTCCGGCCGCGGCCCGCTCCGCCATGGAGGCAGAGCAAGAGAGGAGGTCGCGCACGATCGCCTCGGCCAGGGCGTTGGAGTGCTTGTCGGACCGGGGATGATAGCCGCGCTCTTGGAGGTGGCGGATGAACGAAGGCGGGTTAGGACTCATAGAAGTTCACTTCCGCAAGAGCAGGAAGATAGAGGAGCCTCTTCTTGGCCAGCGCGAAGTACCCTTCGTCCACCTCGAACCCGATGGAGTTCCGATGCATCTCGATGGCGGCCAGCGTCGTGGTGCCGAGGCCCATGAACGGGTCCAGGACGGTGTCGCCCACGAAGGAGAACATCCCGATGAGGCGCCTCGGGATCTCCACGGGAAACGGTGCGGGGTGCCCTCGTTGGAGCTCGCCTGGCACGTCTTCCCAGACCTGCTGAAACCACGTGCTGTAGTCCTTCTTCTCGATCATCGAGAGAGCGCGCTGCTCTTGCGTCGGGTGCCGATAGCCTCCCGGCTTGCGGAACATCAGGATGAACTCGACGTCGTTCTTGATGATCGCGTTGGGCTCGTACGGCTTGCCGAGGAAGGCCGAGCCGTTGCCGTCGGCCTCGGTCGTGGCGTTGGCGATCTTCCGCCAGATGATCGGCGCGAGCGGGTCGAAGCCGACTTCCTGGCACTGAACGAGCAGGTAGGCGTGAAGGGGGTCCACGAGGTGGCGGCCGTGCCGGCGGCGGGAGCGGCAGACGTCGCCCACGATGACGCACATCCGTCCCCCGGGCGCGAGCAGATCGAAGCATCGGCGCCAGACTCTGCCGAGTTCCTTCAGGAACGCTTCGCGGCCATCTATGTGACCGAGCTGGGCGCCGTCATGGTCACCGGCGTACCGCTTGAGATTCCAGTAGGGCGGGGACGTGACGACCAGGTGCACTTCAGTCTCGGGAGCAAGACCCCGCATCTCGCGAGCGTCGCCGAGGTAGATCCGATGAACGCTCGTGAGGGACCCGCCATGCTTCGCCCAAGCCTCACGCTTCGCATGGAACTTCTGGGCCAGTCTTGCTTCTCTGCCGTTGCGAGGCACTGTCGCCGCCGCGGGGCCGGGCGCCGCGAACAGCTCCCCCGAGTTCTTCCCCGATGGCATCTGATTCTTCCCGGTACTCATGGCACGACCTCGACACGGTTCCACTGCCCCAAGCATAGCACGTTGCCGACGGAATGGCAACCCCAGCCTCCCGCGGGTTTGAAACCCGCGGGAGGCTGGGCACTAACACGCCGGCAGCCCCTCGAAGCCGAAGTAACGGGCGGCGTTGCGGTAGCAGATGTCGCGGACCAGGCCGCCCACGAGGCCGAAGTCGCGGGGCAGCAGGCCGCGCTCGATCTCGCCGCCCAACAGGTTGCACAGCAGGCGGCGGAAGTACTCGTGCCGCGTGTACGACAGGAACGACCGCGAGTCGGTGAGCATGCCCACGAAGGGGCTGAGGAGGCTCATGTTCGAGATGGCCTCGAGGTGCTCGAGCATGCCGTCGGCCTGATCGTTGAACCACCAGGCGCTGCCGACCTGGAGCTTGCCCGGCACCGAGCCGTCCTGGAAGTTGCCCACCATCGAGGCCAGCACGGCGTTGTGCGTGGGGTTCAGGCTGTAGACGAGCGTGCGGGCGAGCCGGCCCTCGTCGTCGAGGCGGCCGAGGAAGCGCGACATCGGCGCCGCGACGGGCCATTCGCCGATCGAATCGCCGCCGACGTCGGGGCCGAGCGTCCTGAGCAGCCGGCGATTGTTGTTCCGCAGCGCGGAGATGTGGAATTGCTGCGTCCAGTCGCGCTCGAAGTCCATCACGGCGGACTCGTAGAGCATGGCCGACTTGAACTGGAGGATTTCGTCGGGCGCCAGGGTGTTGCCGCTGCGAGCCTTGATGAAGATGCGGCGGAGGTCGGACTCGGTGTAAGGCTCGGCGAAGAACGTCTCGATGCCGTGGTCGGAGAGGCGGCAGCCGTTGGCGTGGAAGAAGTCGTGCCGCTTGCGCAGCGCCTCGCGGAAACCGGCCAGGCTGCGAATGGCGATGCCGCTGGCCGCCTCGAGCTTCTCGACCCAGGGGCGGAAGACGGCGGGGTTGTCCACCGCCATCGCCTTGTCGGGCCGCCAGGCGGGGAGCATCTGGATGGCGAAGCTCGCGTCCGCCGCGACGGCCTGGTGGTGCTCCAGGCTGTCGGTCGGGTCGTCGGTCGTGCAGACGAGCACGACGCTCATCTGCCGCATGATGCCGCGGGCCGAGAACTCGGGCTGGGCGAGGAGGGCGTTGCACTGGTCCCAGATGCCCTTCGCCGTGTCGGCGTTGAGCAGGCGATCGCTGATGCCGAAGGGCCGCTTCAGTTCCATGTGCGACCAGTGGTAGATGGGGTTGCGCAGCAGCTTGGGCATCGTCTCCGCCCACGCGAGGAACTTCTCCCAGTCGGATGCGTCGCCCGTGATGAAGCGTTCGGCCACGCCGGCCGTGCGGAGCAGCCGCCACTTGTAGTGGTCGCCGCCGAGCCAGATCTCGGTCATATTGCGGAAGCGATGGTCTTCGGCCACCTGCGCGGGCGGCAGGTGGCAGTGGTAGTCAATGATCGGCAGGTCTTCGGCGTGCTCGTGGAACAGCCGCACCGCGGCCTTGCCTTCGAGCATGAAGTCCTTCGTAATCAGCGCATCAGCCATTGGATTGCCTTTCGGGAAAGGGCGGGATCCGCGTGCAGCCCGACAACTTCCATCTTACCTGAATCGAGTGGATCGGGCAACCGCCGAGGCTTGACGCACTGGGGAACATGATGCATAATCTTGACAGTGAAGGGCTAGCATACATGGAGTATAGCCGATGGCCAAGAAACTGATCGTATCCGACCCCCGCGTGATGATGGGCAAGCCGGTGGTGGCTGGGACGCGGATCACGGTGGAGCGCATCCTGGAGAAACTCGGGGCCGGGGAGAGCATCGAGCAGATCCTGGAGGCGCACCCCCACTTGACGCGCGAGGCCATCCTCTCCGCCATTGACTTCGGGGCCAAGGCTCTGCGCGGCGCTACTTGATCCCCAGCTTGCGGCGCTCGTCCTCGATGAGCTTGTCGAACGTCGCATCCCGCCAGCGCTGGTACTGGGGGCGCGCGGCACGCCACTTCTCGTAGCCCGCGAGAATCTCGGGCGTGAAGACGAACGTCGCGCCGTTGGCCTTCCACCACACCCGCCACTCCGCGGGCGACATGTCGCCTTTTCCTGTCAGGTGCTCCGCGCGGCCACCGGCAACTGCAATAGCCAGGCTCCGACGCCCTGGAGCATGGCCCTCAATCCTGGCGGGTTTTCCCTGGAGCCCCGGTCCGGGTATCCCCTGGCCTCAAGATGTTCACCCCCCTACTCCAAAGCGGCCTGAACATCTTGCCACGGCCTCACCGCCAGGGAGTCTGACGAGCCACATGTGCTTATTGCAACTCAGCTTATGGCAATGCCTCGCTGGCTGGAACTCAGTCATTTCAAGGTGTTCACCTCCCGTGTTGCGCAGTGAACATCTTGAACACCTTGAGCGCCAAGACTGGGAGCCAGACTCGGCGCCCTGGGCGCACTTGCCTGTGTTTGTGTTGACGCCTACAATAGGCGCGAGTTCCATCAAGGAGAGAGCCATGACCGACCGCGAGCGATTTGTGAACTGCGTGCTCGGCAAGCCGATTGATCGCGTGCCCTTCTGGCTCTTCTGGGGCGGGTGGGGGCGCACCTGGCAACGCTGGGAACGCGAGGGCAAGCCGCCCGAGATCGCGAACCATCGCAGCTTCATGAATCCCGACTGCCCGCCCTGCGTCGTGCCCGTGAACTACGGCCCGTGCCCGCAGTTCGAACGCAAGGTGCTCTCGGAGGACGACAGCTACAAGACCCACGTGGACCACTGGGGCATCGTGCGCCGCGACTACAAGCGCGGCGAGTCCATGTGCGAGTTCGTCAAGTTCCCCATCGCCAACCGCGACGAGTGGGAGCGCTACAGGGCCGAGCGCCTCTCGCCGCACCACCCCGCCCGCCTCGCGGGCGACTGGCGGGAGAAGTGCGCCGACTGGATGGCCAAGGGCTATCCCATCCAGCTCGGCTCGTTCCCCGACGTGGGCGTCTTCGGCAGCGTCCGCTGGCTCCTCGGCGACGAGGAGGGCCTGATGGCCTTCTACACCCAGCCCGACGTGGTCCACGACATCATGCACCACATGACCGACGTCTACCTCGCCGTCTTCCGGGCCGTGGTGGAGGCGGGCGTGCGGGTGGACGTGATTCACATCTGGGAGGACATGTGCGGGAAGCAAGGCCCGCTGATCTCGCCGGCCCACTGGCGCGAGTTCATGGGGCCGTGCTACCGCCGCATCAAGGCATTCGCCGACGCCCACGACATTCCCATCATCTCGGTGGACACCGACGGCCAGCCGCTGCTCATCATCGAGCCGATGATGGAGGCGGGGGTGAACTACCTGTGGCCGTTCGAGGTCGCCGCGGGCTGCGACGTGAATTTCTTCCGCGAGCGCTTCCCCACGCTCGGCATGATGGGCGGCATTGACAAGCGCGCCCTCGCCAAGAGCCCCGAGGCGATTGACGCCGAGCTGGACCGCATCTGGCCCGCGGTCGAGAAGGGCCGCTACATCCCCGAGCTGGACCACGGCATTCCCGACGACGTGTCGTGGCCCAACTACCTGCACTATGCAGGGGAGATGAAACGCAGAATTGTCGGCTAGCTCATGACGCGTGACTCGTGACGCGTGATCAGAGAAGACGCCTTGTGCCGAGGGCATTCGCATGCGAACAGCTACCCGTGCCTTTCTCTGGCTTCTCCTGGTCACGGGTCACGCGTCACGCGTCACGGACGCCGCCGAGAACGCCACAATCCGCGTGAGACCAGAGCGCGCCATCGGAGCCGTGAACCGCCTGATTCTCGGCGACAACATGCTCGGCTACGCGAATGGCCGCAACGAGTACTGCAACCTGGGAGCTGGAATCTGGGACCCCGAGAAGCGATGCTCGGTGCCCGAGGTGGTGGCCCTGGCGAAGGGCCGTGGCCTGAGCTGCTCGCGCTGGCCCGGCGGCTGCGAGGCCCACCGCTTCGAGTGGAAGAAAACCGTCGGACCCCTCGCCGAGCGCTCCAACCAGAGGTTCGGCCTGCCCGAGTTCATGCAGAATTGCGCCGACATCGGCGCCATCGCCGTCATCACCCTCGGCGACTTCGTCATCTCGCCCGAGGACGCCGCCGACATGGTCGAATACCTCAACGCGCCCAACGACGGGAAGAACCCCAACGGCGGACGCGACTGGGCTGCCCTCCGCGCCGCCGACGGCCACCCCGAGCCCTGGGGCGTCGTGTGGTTCGAGTTCGGCAACGAATCCGACCACGGCGACCACAAGGGCGGCAAGTTCACACCGAAGGGATACGCCGAGCGCTTCCTCGCCACCCGCCGCGCCATGCGGGCCGTGGACCCCCGCATCAAGCTCGGAGCGGTCCTCGAAAACACCAAAACCGGCCAGGTCGGCCCCTGGACCCGCGAAGTGCTGAAGACGACCGCCAAGGAGCTGGACTTCGCGATCCACCACTGCTACGTGCCCGGCTACTATGCCAATGACGGCAAGCCGCCCGCTGAGGAGCTGTTCGCCCTCAGCCTCGCCGCTGACGCGCAGATCGCCGACCTCTACCGCAGTCTGAATGCCCTCATCCGCGAGCTGACCGGCCGCGACGACGTGCCCCTCGCCATCACCGAGTTCAACGGCCACTTCGTCCAGCAGAAGCCCGTCCCGTATCGCCACTGCCTGGGCAACGCGCTCGTCAACGCCGAGGTGCTCCGCGTCCTGATGCAGCCCGAACACCACATCGCCCTGGCCAATCACTGGCAGTTCGCCAACGAATACTGGGGCTCGGTGAAGGGCTACAAGCCGCCCTACGTCAAGCGGCCCAACTACTACGTCTTCGAGCTGTATCACCAGCACTTCGGCGACGTGCTCGTCGAGGCCGACGTGACGTGCAGCCGCTTCGAGTCCGACGGCGGCTACGGCGTCCGCCCCCGCCGCGGCCAGCCCGGCCCCTTCCAGCTCTTCCCCGACGACCTGCTGCCGAAGCAGGACTGGGCCCTCTCGGCGACCAAGGGCGCCACGCACCGCATCGAGGATGGCGTGGTCGCTGTCGAGTTCGACGGCACGCAGGACGTGAATTACCACCACGCGCAGAAGGCGATGCCCGCCGAGCCGCTCACGGGCTACCGGCTGACGGGCTGGGTGAAGACCGAGGGGCTGACGACTGGCAGCGGCGCCGGCTTCCAGACCGGCGACGGCCGCGGCTGGCCTGCCACCCACTCCGCCTCCTGCTCCCCCTCCGTCGTCGGCACGAGCGACTGGACTAAGCTCGAGCTGGACTACGTGACGCTCGGCGACACGAAGAACCTCCAGGTCATCTGCCGCCGCATCAGCGGGGCCGGCGCCCTGAAGGGCAAGGCGTGGTACCGCGGCGTGCAGGTCCAGAAGTTCCGCCCCAAGAGCTACGGCGCCGCGCCCCTCCTCACCGTCAACGCGAGCAGGAGCCGCGACGGCAGCGTGCTCCATCTGATGATCGTGAACAAGAGCCTGCGCGAGCCGGTGCCCTGCACCATCGAGGCCGAGGGCCTCCCGACTGCCGAGGCGAGGGCCTGGGCGCTCACCGGCCCCGCCTGCGACGCCACGAACGAGCGCGAGCCGCTCAACGTCACCGTCCGTGAACAGGAAGTCACCGTGAACGGCGGCAAGGCATCGCTGAAGCTGGCCCCGTGCTCGGTCACGGCGCTTGAACTCAGGAGAAGATGATGCGCGAGAACCGAACTAAGCGTTTGCTGAAGGACGGCAAGACGGCGATCGGCGGCTGGGTGGTGTCGGAGGACCCGACGACGACCGAGATCATGGCCGACGTGGGGTTCGACTTCGTGGTGGTGGACACCGAGCACGCGCCGCAGACGGCGACCGGCCTGCAGGCCCACATGATGACCCTCAAGGACACGCCGGCCACCGGCGTCGTGCGCGTCGTGTGGAACGACTTCGTGCGCGTCAAGCAGGCGCTCGACGTGGGGGCCGAGGGCATTGTCTTCCCCTGGGTCAACACTGTCGAGCAGGCCCGGGCCGCGGTCGCCTCGACCCGTTACCCGCCGCGCGGCAACCGCGGCTGGGGGCCGCGCCGAGCCATCCGCTTCGCCACCGACCAGATGGACTACTTCCGCCACGCCGAGGAGAACATCCTGGTCCTGTGCCAGATCGAGACGCAGGAGGCCCTCGACAACGCCGAGGCCATCGCGGCGGCGGACGGCGTGGACGCGCTGATGGTCGGCCCGGCCGACTTCAGCATCAACATCGGCGTGCCGCTCGACTGGGATTGCGACAAGTTCATGGCGGGGATTCGCCGCGTGAGGCAGGCGGCCGACGCGGCGGGCAAGGCGTTCGGCGTCATCACCTCGGGCGCGGCCTACGCCAGGCGCTGGCTCGCCGAGGGGGCGCGCGTGATCATCGCCGGCTCCGACGGCGCGTTCCTGAAAATGATGGCGCAGGCCACGCTTGGCGAGATTCGGCAGGCCATTGGCTGAAAGGGGTGAGTCATGCATCGCCGCTGGACCGCTCTCTGCATGTGTCTCCCTGCGTTCGTCGCCGCGGCGGGCGAGCCGGAGCTGGCCTTCAAGCCCAGCGGCGAGGGGCTGTTCGCCTTCGACACCGGGGCGCTGAAGGGCACACTGCGCGCCGACGGCAAGTGCCAGGGCATCATCCCGCTCGTGGACACCAGGAGCGGGGCGAATCTCGCCCACTCCGTCGGCGTGCTGAGCTACTACCGCCTCTTCTCGACGGGCAAACGCTACGCCGACGGACGCAGCCGCCCGACGACCAACAAGCTGCTCCCCGACGGCGCGGTGAAGATCCACTGGCCCGCGGACGAGGCCAATCCGTTCGAGATGGAGGCCCTGTTCCGCTGGAAGTCGCCCACGACGATTGACCTCGAGACCACCGTGAAGCCGACGCAGGACCTGCCTCGTTTCGAGGTGTTCCTGTCGTCCTACTTCGCCAAGGAGTTCCGCAGCTTCGTCTACGTCAAGCCTGCCCGCTATGGCAGCGGCAAGCCCGGTTTCCTCGCCGCCGACGTGAGTCCGTTGCTCCAGGGCACCTATCTCGCCTTCCCGCGCGACCTGGCCGCCGCGCAAATCGTCCTTGATGGCCGCTGGGAGTTGGGGCACAACCCCGTCCAGTGGTCCGTCACCCGCTACCTGGCCGCCCCGATGGCCATGCGGCGGGACGAGAAGAGCGACCTCACCGCGCTGTTCCTGTCGCGGCCCGAGGACTGCTTCGCCATCGAGACGCCCTACAACATGACCCCGCCCGACGGCGTGGCGGGCCACTACTCCACCTACCTGTCGCTCTTCGGCGGCGACCTCAAGGCGGGGCAGGCGACGGCCGCTCGCGTGCGACTCGTCATTGACCGCGGCATCACCGAACAGCGGGCGGTCGAACTGTGCCGACAACTCGCCGCCGAGAAGCGGTGAGCCTGCCGCGCCTTCTCCCGTGACGCACACAGGCACGAGGAACGACACGCACGTCTCACCTCGGTGGTGACGAGCCGTCGTTCCAACATTCTGTAGAATGTTGGACCATCCGGCGTCGAGCGACGCGTGCTTTGCGGGCGCACACCGGCAGCGGGCCGGCCACGGCGCAGGTTCCGGAGGAGGGGCCTCATTCCATCATTCTGTAGAATGTTAGAATATCGCCTACTCGTGCCTCAGTGACGCAGGGGCTGCACACAAACGGCATGACCGCGGCCAAGTGCATATGTCCCGGTCGCGAAAGGCTCTTGCCCACAGCGCGCCGCCGGTCGGTGTATTGAGGAAAGCTGCCGCTCCCCCCGAAGAGACGAGCAAAGGCACAGACCAGGAGCCTCGGCAGCAGGAAACCTGGTTCCGCGCTACAGGGGGCGACACGGCGGTTCGCCCGACTGGAGCAAACCGACGCACCGCGGGGGCCGCCGGCTACAGAGCGGACACCAGTGCGGCGAAACCGCCGCCGGCCGGCCAGCGCCCCAACATGTGACGCGACGCAGAGATGCAGAGATGCACGACGGTCCAACATTCTGTAGAATGTGAGAACATTTCGCACCACCACCTCACCACGGACAGGAGGAGTTGGCATGGAGCACGCGGCAAGCAGCGAGCGGAGGCTGGAACGAATCGTCAAGGGATTCGCCAACCATCGGCGCATCCAGATGATGAGGCTCCTGGAGAAGCGGGAGGGCCTGTCCCTGATGGAAGTGTGCAAGGTCCTCCACGTGGGCCTCAAGGCCGGCAGCGAGCACATGCGCAAACTGGTCCTGGCCGGGCTTGTGGCCAAGCGGAACCACGGCCGTTGGGTGCGCCACCGGCTCACCCCAAGTGCACCCCATGTCCTCTCCCTCCTGCGGACGCTTGAGCGACAGGCCAGTAGCGAGGCCGCCACAGCGGGTGCGGGGACGATGCTCTAACATTCTACAGAATGTCGGACCATCGGCTCAGACGACTCGTGCGAATGCGGCACGACCAGTGCTTCGTTCCCGTGGAGAGTGTCCGGAGTCGGGCACAGCGTGAACGTTCCAATATTCTGCAGAATGTTGGAGTCTCCGCTCGCGGCGGGCTCACGCACGGGCTTGGCACGGAGCGTCAATAGCGGCGGCGCTCTGGCCGTCGGGTGGATACCGAGGCACTGGCTTCCCGAAGCCAACTCGTGCGGTCATGGCCGAGCGGGGAGCCAAGTCGTTGTAGCAGTGTGGGCGGTTAGGGGTCGGGACGACATTCTAACATTCTACAGAATGTTGGAACGTCAGGAGCACAGCAAACACGAGCAGGCAGGTCATTCCTGGCGCTCAAGCGTGCCAAGGAGCGTCAGCGGGGTGGAGTCTGTGATGCTCACCGCCACGGTGCGCCCCGCCAGCGCCCCGTCGCCAGGGAAGGCAACGATGTGGTTCGCGCGGCTGCGGCCGGCCAGGTTGGCGGGGTCCCGCGGGCTGATGCCCTCGACGAGCACGTCGAGCACGCGACCGACCATCGCGGCGTTGCGCCGCCGCATGATGTCCTTCTGGACGGCCAGGAGGCGGCGATTGCGTTCCTGCTTCGTCGCCCACGGCACGTCGTCGGGCAGCTCTGCCGCCTTCGTGCCCTCGCGCGGAGAGTACTTGAAGACGAAGCAGTTCTGGTACTCGACCCGTCGCACAAGGTCCACCGTCTCCTCGAACTCGGCGTCGGTCTCGCCGGGGAAGCCGACGATGAAGTCGCCGGCGACCTCGACGCCGGGCACAGTCTCGCGCAGGCGGGCAATGCGCTCGAGGTAGTGCTCGCGGGTGTAGCGGCGGTTCATGTCGCGCAGCACGCGGTTCGAGCCGCTCTGGGCCGGCAGGTGGAGGTAGGGGCACACGCGGGGCAGCTCGGCCATCGCGCGGAACAGCTCGTCGGTCGCATCCTTCGGGTGCGAGGTGACGAAGCGGAGGCGCTCGAGGCCTGCGATGGGGTCGAGCCGCCGCAGGAGGAGGGGAAATGACACCAGGAGTCTTTTGCCGTCCACGGCCCTTTCGGGTGCTTCGCACAAAAGACTCCTGGTGTCATTTCCCCTCCCGCCGAGGGTGCGGCCGGAG
>Ga0307378_10002445_pt1 | contig 28466 bp, 42 predicted proteins | sample UN1MG_FD_202238 | JGI IMG/M metagenome (GOLD analysis project Ga0307378, IMG submission 202238) | Soil microbial communities from Risofladan, Vaasa, Finland - UN-1 | ecosystem: Environmental > Terrestrial > Soil > Coastal area > Acid sulfate soil | place: Finland: Risofladan, Vaasa | collected... | reverse complement strand
AAGGAGTCCTACAATGAAGAGAAGTTATATTCCCTGGATGCTCTGCGCGGCGTGGGGCGTCGTCATTTTCACCACACCATCGTGGGTGTGGATCCTGGTGGCTCCACTGATCCTCGCTGCTACGATTTTTCTCAACATCAGGACGAGAGGGATGAAGTGATGGCAAAGAAAAACTACAATGAACTCATCGGGACCATCGAGTGGATGCGCGAGCGCCTGAAGGCGGAGACCCGGCGCAGGAAGATCATGACCTTTCTCCTCCTCGCCATGTTCTCCATCGTCGCGGCCATGGGCATCGCCCTGTTCATGGGGGTGAGATGAGCAACGAGAACCAGACCTATCTCTGGCACAAGGGTGTCATCGACAACCTGAAGAAGGACAACCGCAGGCTCACCGAGGAGCTGTGGGCCACGCAGGACAAGCTCTTCGACGTCCTCAAGACGCTGGACAAGAAGCAGATCACGAAGCAGCAATACCGTGTCCTGCTCGACCTGTTCATGGTCACAGACCCGTGGCCACTCCCGCTGGAATCTGCCTCCATCATGGAGGATTACCTGAACAAGCTGGCTCCTGATTTCGGTCACCCTAACTGGGTCGAGGCGTATCACAACGTGGAGAAGTAGCCATGAACCAGAAAGAAGCGGCCCTGGTCCTGGATGTGCTCAAGTCCTTCGAGCGGTCAGTGTCCTCGGGAGCCCCCTACCAGAGGCTCCACCATGCCATCAGCATCATGGCACCGCTCGCCCAGCCGTTCAGGATAGCCGTCTCCTTGAGCCTGGCGAGCCTGGGCTCTGGTGACTCCTTGGTCTCCGGGGCCAAGGACCTGCGCGAGGCCAGGACCATCGCCAAGAGATATGTGAACGAGGGGAGTGGAGAGGTCTGGATCTCCAAGAAGGTGAAGATCGTGGAGATCTGGCGCAGGGGAGCGGACGGGAAGCCGGAAAGGAGCTTGTGATGAAGAATCTGAGCAAGATGACCGCCGCAGAGATCGAGATCGAATTCAGTGTGGAGCTGAGGAAGCTCCTGAAGAAGTGGAGGGCCTCCCTTTACGCGGTGGAAGGGAAGCACGACTACGGGATGTGCGCCAGGGTTGGTTTCGTTGAAGTGCCTTTGGGATGGGAGTTCACCGAGAACGGAGCCAAGCCATGAAGCAGATCAAGAACATGACCGCCGCAGAGATCGAGGCCGGGTTCAAGAAGGACCTCATGGCCGTGCTGAAGAAGTGGAATGCCTCGATTGGCTCCATATATGAGGGGGGAGCCGAGGCGCAAATCCAAGATCCTTCCCACCCCTACAACACAATCGAAGTATACTTAGGCTACGATTTCGATGAGAATGGAAGGGTGTGAAGGCCATGATGAAGCTTTTGGAGATTTGTGGAGCCCTGTTGCTGGCTCTAACATACGGGGTGGTCATCGCAACCTTGGGAGTGGTCTTGTCTCCCTTCATCTTAATTTTCTTGGTCTTTTGGCCAATCGCTCGTCTTTGGATCTACGTGAAGGAAGGAATCTGAAATGTCATCAGAAGCAAGCTACCTGTCGGATGAACTGAAGAAGGCCCAGGCCCGTATCTCCCAGCTCGAAGCCTACTTCGACGCGATCCAGGGCGTGTCCCTGGTCCAGTCCGTGTGGCGCATCAGGGAGCTGGAGGCAGACGCATCCAAGGCCGAGCGGAACTTCAGGAATCAGATCAGCGCCGCCCAGTCCAAGAACGCCAAGCAAAGGACGGTCCTGTCCGGGCTTCAAAAAAGCAAGGCTCAGGCCCGTATCGCCCAGCTCGAAGCCCGAGTCGCCCTTCTGGACGACACCAACAGGATCCGGCAGAGGGACACGGAAACCCTCCAAAGGGATCTGTTGAAAGAGCAGGCCCGCATCGAGGAGCTGGAGAAGCGGAACCTGTTCCTGGAGGATCACGCGGCATCCTTCGCCGGGATCGCGGATGACGAGGTTGCGAAGCGCCGGGAGGCCGAGTGGCGGGCCAACTCCCAGAGGGAGCGCATCGAGGAGCTGGCGGCCAAGCTCCTCCTGGCAGAGCAGAAGATCAAGGAGCTGGAGTCCGATGCGGCCGCCCGCGCCAAGGTCCGGGAGCGGCTGGTGGAGAGCATCAACGTAAAGGCAGCTCAGGTCCAGGAGCTGGAAGCAAACCTGGCATTCTACCAGGAGAAGGAAGAGAAGGACCACATCAAGATCACTCAACAGCTCCAACGCATCCAGGAGCTGGAACTGGCCCTGGAGCGCCAGCGCGGCCACGCCAAGAACCTGCAATTCCGCCTGAACGAGATGCCAAGGGACGTGGTCCATCTACAGGAGCAGCTCGACCGGGCGCGGTGCGAGCGGGACGAGGCCAAGAAGCAGCTCGCCCAGCATGGGAACGAGGTCGGCGTCTTGCGCGAAAGGCTTCGGGATGCAATCTCGGCCGAGAGTCGTTACTTCAAGGAGAAGACCGAGCTGGAGGAGCGCCTCAAGCAGGCCAACGGCAAGCTCGACGGATGGCGCCGCCGGGCCCTCTCGGTGGAGGGGTGCAGCAACCGCTTGATGAATAGCCTGGTCAAGGCGTGGATGGAAATCGTGGAATTGAAAGGAAAGAAATGAAACGCTTCATCCCGGTGTTCGTGGTATTCTTTGCCTGGGCATGGGTGTGTGCCAACATGGACCTGGCCGTCTCAGCCACACTCCTGCCCTTGGCAATGATCCTGATCGCCCTGTCGGGCTATAACATGGTGAGGGAGTCATGAAGACGGTCAGCAGAGATCGCACCATCAAGGCCTTGGAGGAGATCTGGGGCGTGAGCTTCAAGGGATGGAAGATCTCCGTGAAGCCAAAGTCTACCGGAACCCTCGGAGGCTGGTGTGACTGCTTGATCAGGGAGATCATGCTATACCCCTGGTGTAGCGACGAGCCGGAATACATCCGGATCCTCCTGGTCCACGAGCTGGCGCACGCTTGTGATTCGATCCGATCCGGAGGGGAATACAGAAGGACGAAAACTGGCAGGCTCCTGACGCACGACAAGATCTTCAGGGGTATCCTTCAAGAGGTGGAAGCGGTGAGGCCCTCGTGGGTCCAGAACCTAAGTAAGCGAGGACTTCGAACGGCATATAGGAGAGACGAATGAAGACCAATCTCACGAACCTGCTTCGGAAGGTAGACTTCGGGTGGTCTATCCTGGCCACGGCGGCGAGCATCTCGAATCCTGAATCAGTGAAGCTATACCTGATTCACGCAACCAAGAAGCTCTCAGACTGCAGGGTCTTAATGAAGAGGGCAGAGGTCGGCTACATCAAGGCCCGGGATGAAGAGCTTGCTGTAGATCCTGCGGCATCAAGGACGGCGATGGTCTATCTGCAGCGGGTTCGGGCCCTGGAGAGTGAGACCCTCGCCTTCGAGCGAGCGATCCAACATTTATCGAACGTGATGGGAGTCGAATTGGAGTAAGGCCCTGTGGTGTAACGGTCAGCACGCCACCCTTTCAAGGTGGAGGACCGGGTTCAACTCCCGGCTGGGCTACCAGCTTTCAACAAAAGGAGAACGAAATGTTTTTGAGCATGGAAGACGAGGACATCCTGGATCTGACCGACCGCATCTGGGAGGAGACGACCGAGGACGACGACATCTTCTGGATCATCCGGCAGGTCTTCAACAGTGAGGGCATCGAGATCACCTTCCCTCGGGACACTGATCCGGACGAGCCCCTGTTCATCCTGCCGGACGAGCGTAAGGTCGTCGTTCGGTTCAACAAGAAACTCGGCATCGATGCGGCGCGGATCTTATGAACGCATGGCTCAAGAAGGATGCTCGGGCTGCCCTTGAGACCCGGGCCGAGTCCCTTGGGCTTGAGCTGGAGAAGACCAAGGGAGGACTGACCATCATCAAGAGAGGAGGACGGATACTGTCGTTCCTTCGGACCTATGACCGGATTGATGCGTTCCTGTCTGGGTTCCAGGCAGGGATTCAAGAAAAACCTGGCCCTGAGGTCTCTGACGACGTATCATAGCCTACCATGTTGAAACTTTACGTTCAAGACCAGGCGAATGTGACGAGGGCCAAGAGCCTCCACCCAGACCAGGGGGACGATCTACCAGATCTCCTCCCTGAGCAGGATCTGGAGGAGGCCCTCCGCAAGTCCTGGCCCACCGATGCTCACTTCCTGACCTACTTCATCCCAGGGGAGACAGACATCTTCCCCCTCGCCAAGATCGCTCTCGGGCTCATCCGAGTCTCGGGAGGTGACGTGCTGGTCCGCTACCTTGCGGTCGACCTGGACAAGGAGCCCCATGAGCAGTGGTCCGGCCCAGAAGAGCTGGCGGCCGCCGAGGACGAGCTGGCGACGGCATTCTCGAAGTCCGACGTGCCCCTGCCGGCGGTCTACTACCCGACCCTCAAGGGAATGCGGCTCATCTACATCCTGACCGAGCCCGTCTCCACGGAGAGGGCAGAGCCCCTGCACCGAGGGCTCCTGTCCATGATCGGCGGGCTGGGCCTGACCAAGGTGCAGGTGGACGGCTGGAAGAAGGGCAGCACCTCGGACTGGACCCGGTGCTTCCGCCTGCCCGACGTCGTCAGGAAGGGCGAGAGGACCCCTGATTGGCTCCTGGAGCGCCTGGAGATCGACACCGCCCTTAGGGTCAACCCGGACACGATCAACGAGCTAGGGCCTCCTGCGCGGGCCACACGGCAATCCCTGAACCTCCGGGGGCGGCCCATGCCAGATCCGGAGATGGCCAGGGGCATCCTCTTCGACAAGAACAAGCAGACGGAAGTCCACAAGCAGGCGAAGCGGCGCCTGAAGAACAGGGACTGCTACCCCTACATCTGGCCCGAGTCGCCACAGGCACTACAAGATCTGCTGCCAGAGAGGGGGACTCGGGACACGATCATGATGAAGGTGGCCGGGCAGGTGATCTCCCTGATCTTCCCCATCACCGGCTCCCGGCCCGAGCACGCCTTTGCCCTGCTCCTGGACTGGGTGTCCATCATGCCTCCAGAAGAGGCGGACCTGGATCCACTGTCGAACCTGTGGGGGAAGATTCTCAGGCTGTGGGAGCAGGAGGACGCCAAGCAGGAGATCAGGGAGGAGCTGGAGATCCGGGAGGAAATCCAGGAGGAGGTCGCCCGGCGCAAGAAGCTGGTGACCGCCAACGAGGTCCTGGCGGCGGCCCGGGAGATCTGGCCCAAGGGGATGCTACCGGACGACGACAACGAGGCCATGCTGGTCCTGTCCAGGAGGGCGATCTTGGCGAGGAAGCTCTATTTCGTCCTCCAGAAGAACGGCACCTACTCCACCATGAGCTATGGGCAGCAGGAGATCTACGCCGGGATCCGGGAGTCCGGCATCGACGGAGTGATCATCCAGACTCAGGGCGAGGACCGGCTGGTCCCCCTGGTGAACATCCTCAGGAACCACATGACCCCCGTGACGGAAGTCTCCTACCAGGTGGGCGGCTTCCCTCCAGGGCTCCGTGGGGGGATCCCTTCGCGGGACGGGAGCCTCCTCTTCCCTGTGACTCGGATCAGGGAGGACCTGGAGCCGGCCTACAACGACGACGTCAACGACTGGCTACAGTGTCTCGTGGGCGCGGACAACTTTCAAAAGCTGTGCAACTGGATCGCCTGGTCTTTCGACCTGGTCAACCCCATCTGTGCCATCGCCCTGATCGGTCCCCCGTCCACCGGCAAGAAGCTCTTCGTGCGGGGCCTGGCCGAGTGCTTTGACCCGTCCAACGTGGCGACAGGAGCCGTCTTCGGGAACTACGCTGCCTCCCTCAGAAGCTCGGTCATCGTGTCTCTGGACGAGGGCATCCCGAGCGCAGGGTTCGGCACGAACCACCCAAGCGAGATGTTCCGATCCCTCGTCGCTGGTGACCCGATCCATGTGAATGAGAAATACATCGCCCCATATACGGTGCGAGCCCCGTCCCGCCTGATCATCACCGCCAACACGATGGGGATCCTGTCCTCCCTCGCCAAGGCAGGCTTCACCGAGGACGACCGCAAGGCCCTGATCCAACGCATCTACCTGTTCTCCGTCAAGCAGGCGGCGGCGGACTTCTTGGCAGAGCGTGGGGGAGCGGCCTTCACCGGCAAGGACGGTGTCAGATGGATCGCCCCTGACGGAGAGGCTGACGGAAGCGACTACCTGATCGCCCGGCACTTCCTCTGGCTGCGGGACAATTTCAAGCGGCTGCCCCGTGGCAACCGACTGCTCATGGAGGGGATGGATGGGTCAGAGCTGACCTATCGACTCCGTGGAGAGGCCGACGTAGAGGCCAACCTCATCCAGCTCATCATGAACTACGTGGAGACGAGCGCCGCAGCACGTACGTTGCCTTCGATGTATGTCGAATCTGACGGAGAAATCTACTGCACGGTGGCTTTTGCCAGGCATTTGCTATCTCCGAACATTTCTTGCAAGGTAGCTTCCGCCGCCCTGAAGGCCATTAGCGCTGCGGAGTTCAACAATCAAGGCCAGAAGAACATCAGGATCCAGGGAATCGTCCAGCGCTGGCATCGACTGGACAAGCATCTTCTGTTCTGGGCAGCCGAGGAGATTGGCTACGCCCGGAAACGCTTCTGTGAAATCACCAACATCAAGTCACCCAGGGAGGCGTAATGGCTGGCCCATCTAAAGAATGGCTTGAAAGGAGGACCTGTGGTTAAGTTCCGCAACGGAGTCATGCAGTTGTGCCAAGGGGATTTCGTCTACTGCCCCATCTGCGGGACACAGACACGGGAAGGGAAGAAGTTCCGAGTGAAGAGCAGAATCATCGGAATGGATATCCTGCCTCACACGGCCCCATTCCTGACGATGCCCCTCAGCTTCGACCCAGAGGAGAGCACCATCCGGTTCGCAACCGACAGGGAGCGAGTGGGATGGAATGGCTACGGCGCCAGGATCATCTTCCTGTGCGAGGACGGCCACAAGTGGGAGCGGGTGTTGGTCAACCATGGAGACGAGGCCATCTCCTTCGCTGAAGCCGTCCTGGATCACTCGGAGCAGGAGGTGGAGCTGGATCGAATGGCTGAGGAAGATGACGACGAGGAGGAATCGGAGTGATCATTTCAGCCACGCAGTATAAGACCTTCCTTGCCTGCAGGAGGAAGTGGGCGTTCGAGAGAGTCTGGCGACTGCCCCAGGTCGCTAAATCCGCCGCCGCTCAGATCCTCGGGACCGTGACGCATGCCGTACTGGCCCGCTGGCTTGAGGCGGACGAGACCGGCAGGGACAAGGCGGGGAAGTCGGTGAACATCTATCCAGACGGGTGGATGACCTGCAAGGACGGGACCGTGACCGACGAGGAGGCCGAAGAGATCAAGGCACTGGTCCAGCTCGGCATCGACTCGGGCATCGTCCTCCGTCGCCCCGGTAGGGAGATCGAGAAGAAGTTCGACCTGCCGGTCGTCGATGACGTGGGTTTGACGGGCTACATTGACCTCATGCTCCTGGAAGACGCTGAGGTCCATGACCACAAGGTCAGCAAGAACAGCCGCTACTGCCTCTCCGAGGCCTCCATCCAGGACGATCCGCAGATGCTGATCTATGCTGCCTACGCATTCTACCAGCGCCACCTGAAGGGCCTGCCGGAGAGGCCGGTCCTGATTCGCCACAATCAATTCGTTCGGCAGCCGTCCCCCCGCGTGCAGGTGGCGGAAGCCCACGTCGACCTGCCTCGTGTCGACGAGTTCTGGATGGAACTGACACAGATGGCGAAGGAAATGCTGGACCTTCGCTCGACCGTTCTCCAGAGTTCGGAGTATGCTTCTGGCGAGTGGGCATTCGTGGCGGGCGCAGAAGACACCAAGGCCTGCAATGCCTATGGAGGCTGTCCGTTCCTCTCGATTTGCGGTGGAAAGAATTCGATCAAGGACTACACCAAGAGGATCAAGCAGATCATAGACAAGTCGGGTCAGCAGTTTGACCAAAAGGAGACGGAAGAAATGTCGCTGTTCGACAAGATGAAGAAGAAGAAGCTGCCATGCCAGGCCGAGCCCGAAGCTCCGGCCGTCGAGGATCCCAAAGTCGCCATACCCTGCATCGCCTGCGGAGGGAAGGGCCAGAATTCCAAGGGGTTCCCGTGCAAGGCCTGCATGGATTCCAACAAGGACATGGAAGTTCCACCGGCCCCGACTCCGGAGCCCGCGCCCGTCGTTGAGACCGCCAGCGCTCCGGAGCCGGCACCGGCTCCTCCAAACTCCCCAGCAGACGCCCCGGAAGTCGCCCCGGAAGTCCCCCCGGAAGTCCCCGGACCTGCCGAGGAGAAGCCGAAGCGCCGGGGCCGGCCCAAGGGGAGCAAGAACAAGACGCCCATCGAGATCACGGGCCAGACTGGGGTTGAGGAGGAAGTCAAGCCGCTGAAGGAGGAACCCCCGGCGATGCTCAACGAGATCGCCAAGCCCATCCAGACGACGCCCTTCCCACCGGAAGCCTACCTGCCGCCCGAGGCCAGGATCGTGTCGGCCGGCACGTTCCCTGTGGAGCCCCCGGAAGGGCCGACGCTCTACGTCCGGTGCATGCCTGTGGGCCGGACCGTGAACTGCGTGGAGCGGATCTTCAAGGCTGCCATGGCCTTGATCCTGGCCGACCTCGGGGACGATGCTCCCGACAGCTTCTGGTCCCTCGATGTTTTCAAGCGGAGGGACATGCTCACCCTCGCGGCAGGGCATGTCGAGATCCTGACCGACGTGTTCGTGGCGGCCCCGGACTCGACCCCCGAGATGAAGGCATTCGTCCAGGGCCTCCGCTCCCGGTTCGAGAACATCGTGGAGGGAATCTGATGCGCATCCAGGATCTCATGGACCGGATCAACCAGTATGCCCACGACAAGGGCTGGTGGGACAAGCCCAGGGAGTTCGGGACCTTGATCGCTCTCGTCCACTCGGAGTTGTCCGAGGCCCTGGAGGCCGAGAGGGTGAACATGCAGAGCGACAAGATCCCGGAGTTTTCCGGGGTCGAGGAGGAGCTGGCGGACACGATCATCAGAATCCTGGACATGGCCAAGGAGCTGAAGCTGGACCTCATCGGGGCCCTCCGGGCGAAGATGGATTACAACGACACCCGTGCGTATCGGCATGGGGGAAAGAAGTTCTGAACTGTGAGCCTCCTTGACAAGCTGAAGGAGAGAGGTCGGATGCCCGATCCGGAGCCGAAGAAAACCTCCAGTCTACTGGAGCGGCTCCGGATCGGGAGGCGGGATATTCCCCCGGACGTGGCAGAAGTCAGAAGGGTGACCAACCTGCCGATCCGGGAGCTTGCAAAGGAATTCGAGCTGGAGAAGCTCAACCGTGAGGTCCTCCTCGCGGACACGTTCGAGTCCGGCTGGCGCCTGTTCCCCATCCAAGCCACTGCCGTAGCAGCCTACCGCGAGGCCGGCGGGCTCTTCGCCCCCATCGGGGTCGGGCAGGGTAAGACCCTGATCACCCTCCTGATCGCGGCGCATGCCTACAAGGAGCTGCACATTCACCGCTCTGTGATCCTGGTCCCGCCCCAGGTCTATGAGCAGCTCTTCAAGCGGGATATCCCGTGGGCCAGGAAGCGGACCGTGTTGCCCGTCCAGTTTCATGGGATGGCGGGGAAGACCAAGGCGCAGAGGGCCCACATGATCGAGAAGGGGCTGATCGGCTGCTACGTGATCCCCTACTCCTTCCTGTCCACTACAGACTCCGTGAAGATCCTAGAGACCATCGAGCCGGGGCTGATCATCGCGGACGAGGCTCACCTCCTGAAGAACAGGACGGCGGCCCGGACCAAGCGTCTCATGAATTTCATCCGGGACCACAATCCCCAGCTCGTCTGCCTGTCCGGGACCATCACCTCCAAGGGAATCTCCGACTACTCCCACCTGATCCGGTTCTGCCTGGGGGAGAACTGCCCCCTGCCGCGCAGCCCGATCATGTGCCAGGAGTGGGGAGCCGTCCTCGACTCCACGAGCGAGCCTCCCAACGACGACCAGATGCGAGTGCTCTTCCCACTCCTCGAATGGGCCAAGGGCATCCAGCCGGCGGAGAAGTTCCCTGCCACCCAGCCTGGGCTCCGCAAGGCCTACCGGCTCCGGCTCACGACCTGCCCTGGCGTCGTCTCCACCAGCGACTCAGACATCGGCACAAGCCTGGTGTTCCAGAATTTGCCAGTGGACAAGCCTGAGGCGGCGGAGGGCTTCACCCACTTGGAGCACCTCATCAACCAGGTCCAGGACAAATTCCTCACGCCGAACGGCGACGAGATCGAGCACGCCATCCACACATACAAGTGGCTCTATGAGCTGTCGGCTGGATTCTTCAATTCTCTCGTATGGCCCGAACCAGAGGCCTTGGCTGCACGCGAGGGCCTGCCCGTGTCGGAAGCCTCCTCCCGCCTAGATCGCGCCAAGGAGCACCACCATGCGGCTCAGGAGTATGCTGTTGGGCTCCGAGAGTTCTTGCACGACCCCCCGAAGGGGATGGACACTCCCATGCTCGTGGGGTCGGAGATCTCCCGCAACGGCGGAAAGAAGGTGGGAGGGCTGCTGGCCGGGCTCTGGCGAAGGATGAAGGACCTGGACTTCGAGGGGCGCCCGAACCGGGACAGCATCACCGTGCGGGTGTGCGACTACAAGATTCGCCATGTCGTGAAGTGGGCCCAGTCCCTGGGGGGTGAAGGGGCCATCCTGTGGGTCTACCACCAGGAGATCGGCCGGTGGATCCTGGAGGCGCTCCTGGAGGCCGGCCTGCCGGGGCTGGAGTGCGCGGCTGGAGAGGCTGGCAACCGCAGGATCTGCGACCCCGGGAACGCCGGGAAGCTCTGCGTGGCCTCCATGCCGGCCCACGGCATTGGCAAGAACCTCCAGCACTTCAAGAACCAATGCTTCGTCCAGTGGCCCAGGCCTGCCAAGGACGCCGAGCAGATCGTCGGCAGGACCCATCGCAACGGGCAGTCGGCGGACGAGCTTCTGGTCCACACCTTCCACACCATGACCTGGGAGCATGTGCTCTACGCCGCGACGTTGTCGGATGCCACCTACATCCAGCAGACGACCGGAATGAGACAGAAGCTAATCTTTGGAACTCACACTCCCATGCCGCGTATCTACTCTCAGGAGTTCCTCAGAGAGAAGGGCCTCCAGCCCAAGCCGCTGAACCCAGAGCAGGTCAGATTTTTCCAGGAAAGATTCGGTGTTGACAGCGCGGACAAGGGGGAGTAGAGTTGGGCATGGAAACGACAAAGAAACAGGTCCGGTGGGACAAGATCAAGGACGAGTGCGACAGGTTTGACCAGAGCGAGTTCTGGCCGCATCTTCGGGAGGACGAAGAAGACCTGCTCTCAGAATGGATTCGTAACCTTCGCAGTGTAGCGGAGATCTGTGTCGAAGAAGAAGAAATGGAGAACTGAACATGGGACTTTTCGACGGGATCAAAGACGCAAAAGCAAGCCGTGGAGCCAACTACGTCAAGGCCGGCCACTACCTGGTGCTGATCCGCCGGGTGAAGCAGGACAAGACCCGCAAGGGGGATGACTTCGTCGCCATCGAGATGGTGAACCTGGTCACCCTGGCCGAGGACCCGGCCGAGCAGGCGCACCGCCCCGGGGAGCAGATGAGCCAACTGCTCATGCGGAAGAACGACTCCTTCCTCCCCAACTTCAAGGCCTTCGTGTCCAACGTGATGGCGGTCGAAGAGAGCCAGGTGGGCGAGGAGGAGGCCATGGAAGTGGTTTCCGACGAGCAGCCGCTGTCCGGGCGCGTCGTGGAGCTGCAGAACAAGATCGTCATGACCAAGAAGGACACGCCCTTCACCTTGGTCAACTACGTCCGCAGCCTGGACGCGGAGGAGATCAAGGAGAAGATCCCCGCCGACGTCATCGAGAAGTTCCTCACCGCCGAGGAGCAGGAGCGCCTGGCGGAACTCGAATAATTCAAAAGTCCCGCCGGTCGCCGCGCCCGTATCATACCTCAGGGGTGGACAGCGCGGCCGGCGGGACTCCTTCTCTCTGGAGGCAATCATGATCTACGAATACCGATGTCCGCAATGCGGCAAGGAATCGGAAGTCAACCATGGGATGACAGAGGACCCTCAGGTGGCCTGTCCATCTTGTGGCTGCGACATGAACCGACGCATCACCGGAGGCCAGGGGACCATCTTCAAAGGCTCTGGGTTCCCTGGCAACGACATGAAGAAGAAGGCGTCCTACGCCAAGGCGCAGGACAAGAACGAGGACGAGTTTGGGGCCAAGAAGCCCTGGGAGCTGATGCGATGACAGTGCTCATCAAAGACGACCAGGGCAAGATCAGGAAGATCTTGGCCTCCCCAAACGACACCTACCTGTGGGCGACCCGCATCCTGGGAGGGAACTGGATGACCAGCGACCTGCCGACGAAGCGGCTGGAGATCCACCTCGACAAGAACGAGCAACTGGAGCGCATCTTCATCAACGGGGTGGAGCAGGACAAGGGCCTGTCTCGACAACTCGCCAAGCACATCATGATGTTCATCAAAGAGGAGCTGCGGAAATGAAGAACGTGGTAGCATTCGACACGGAGACCTATCTCATCGGCCCTGGAGATGCCGTGGCGCCGAAGGTGGTCTGCGCGTCGTTTGCTTCACGTATCGACGGGGTCATCAAGAGGGATCTGCTGGCCTCTTGCGACGACAGCCTGCCGGTCCTGCTTCACAGCCTGTTCGACGATCCGGACACGCTGCTCGTCGGCCACAACACCGCATACGATCTGACAGTCATTGCCAGGACCTGGCCGCACCTCTTGCCCGTCATCTTCAAGGCCCTGGACGCGCACAGAGTGACGGACACGCGCATCCGGGAGAAGCTCCTGAACCTATCGACCATCGGAAAGATCGACAAGCTCTACATGCCTGACGGAAGTGAGCAGAAGATCGCCTATTCCCTGGCCGCGCTCGTCCTCAACAGGTTCGGTGAGGACAGGTCCGAGGAGAAGAACTCCCCCGATGCCTGGCGCCTGCGCTACAGCGAGCTGGACGGCAAGCCCATCTCCGAATACCCCGAGGAGGCCTCGCGCTACGCCATCCAGGACGCCATCGACACCTTGAGGATCTGGGAGGAGCAGGAGAAGCAGGCGAACCCTACAGGCCCCGGCTCCATGACGACCCACACCTTCCAGACCTCCGTGGACTTCGCGCTCCGCCTCATGACCGTCCGAGGCTTCAAGATCGATCAGGAGCACCGGGACAAGCTGGCGGCGGAGCTGGCCGTCGACCTGCACGAGGACAACCTGCAGCTCCTCATCCAATCTGGAATCCTTCGGCCATCTGAACCTCCCCGGGCCTACAAGAATGGCAAAGGCACGACCAAGGGAAAGCCCACCTCCATCAACACCAAGAGGCTGGGGGAAGTGATCGTCGAGGTGTGCGAGAAGAACGGAAGGGAAGTCAAGAAGACGGCGACCGACCAGGTGGCGGCCGATGCCGGCACGATCACCGAGCTGGCGCCCTATGACGAGCGCCTCGCGGAATACCAGAAGCGGCAGGCCCTCGCCCGGCTGGCCGGCACGGAGCTTCCCAAGCTGGCCGCCGACTCGGTCCATCCGAATTTCGATATCCTGAAGGAGACTGGGCGCACGTCGTCCTACGGTAACCGCAAGGAAGCCCCGATGGAGCCCTACCCGGCCACCAACATCCAGCAGGTAGACCCACGGGCCAGGGGCTGCTTTGTCGCCCGCCCCGGGTTCGTGATCTGCTCCATCGACTACTCTGCCCTGGAGCTTGTGGCCCTGGCCCAGAAGACGAAATCGCTGTTCGGCTACTCTGTCCACTGGGACAAGGTCATGGCCGGCTACGATCTCCATGCGTTCCTCGGGGCCCAGCTCGCCTGGCACTTCGATGAGGAGTTCAGGGAGTGGAGCGGTTGCGACCAGCCGGACGATATCTACCGGGAATTTCTGAAGCTGAAGAGCTGGCCCGGCTCAAAGAAGTTCTTCGGGCACTGGCGCAAATTCGCCAAGCCGACAGGCCTGGGGTTCCCCGGCGGTTTAGGGCCGGACACGTTCGTGACCTACGCCAAGGACACCTACGACGTCCTGGTGACCCGAGAAGAGGCCGTCCAGCTCAGGCAGATTTGGTTCGCCATCTACCTGGAGATGAAGGACTATTTCCAGTGGGTCAACAGGGGGTGCAAGGATCCATACGATCCTGACTCCTACTGCTACTCCACGCCCCTCGGCATGTATCGGGCCGGAGCCACCTACTGCGCCTGCGCCAACGGGGCCGCCCTGCAGAGCCCAGCCGCTGAGGGAGCCAAGCTGGCCGTCTTCGAGGTGGCAAAGGCCTGCTACGTCGGGGACCTCAAGGGATGCTACCCCCAGGCCTTCATCCACGACGAGATTCTCCTGGAGATCCCAGAGGGCCCGGACATGGGAGAGAAGGCGGACAAGGTGGCGGAGATCTGGAAGAGCCAGATGCACCTGATCCTGCCCGACGTTCCAATCGGTGCTTCCCCCTGCCTTATGCGCCGCTGGGACAAGGCGGCAGAACCAGTGCGAGACGAGAAAGGACGGCTGCAGATATGGTCTCCCTCCTCCTGAAGGATCAGATCACCGAGGTCGACCTGGCCGGTGTCACGGAGTTCATCGTGGTCCGGCCCCACTTCTCCCAGACTCCTCCCAAGGATCGCTGGTGGTCGGTCCTGGCAAAGATCGGAGTGACTCGTATAAAGCCAATCCTCAGGGCGCCAACCTGGGAAAAAGCGCATCTCCTCCGACGCCAACTCACAAAAATTGTGATAGACTTGGGGGTCGATGCTAAGGTCCACATTCGGACCGGCAGTGTCACGAAGAGGGATGCGCCAGATGAACCAGTCCACTGATGCGAAGAAGTCTTTCCTGGTGGTCACAAAGTGCTACTTCAGCGACAAGTGGTATGTGATCAGGAAGTTCCACGACGGAAGGGAAGAGATCAAGGAGCACACGACTACGTCATTCACAGCAGCTCTGGCGTATAAGAAGGAGCACAAATGAGTCCTGAAGAAGCCATGAACATCATCAAGATGCAGAGCGAGTCCGCGAAGAAGAAGGAGGAGCGGGAGACCCTGCCCAACGGGGCCCAGCAGTCGAAGCTGGAGGAGCGCTACGACCTGCTCCCACCGGAAGCGATGCGCCGGCTGGCCAAGGTCCTGGCCTATGGTGCCAGGAAATACAGCGACAACAACTGGCACGGGATCCCGCTCAAGAGCCACCTGAACCATCTGATCCGCCATGTGATCGAATACCTGGCAGGAGACAAGACCGAGGATCATCTCGGGCATGTGATCTGCCGGGCCGCCATGGCGGTCTGGGCCCAGGAGAACATCGAGAAAGAAATTCCCGATGCCGACTGAAACGATCATTGTGGTGGGGCTCGGGGCCTCTGCTGTGAGGCAGGCAGATGCGCTCTGCGAGTTCACGACCATCGGCGTGAACGACGTGGCCCGGTTCCTGAGCCCCACCCACCTTCTGGTCCTGGACGCCCCCCGCAGGTTCACGGAGAACAGGCTCCTCTACATCGACATCTGCCCAGCAGAGGTGGCCTGGATCTGCCACGATGCTTGGATGCCACGCTTGGGCGCCAAGGCGATCCGGAAGCTCCATCTGCAGAGGTTCAGCCCTAGGGCGAACCTAGACGTGGAGGACCTCCTGCACTTCAGGACCTCACCCTTCGCTGCCATCCACCTTGCCTACAAGCTCGGGGCGAAGAGGATTGGCGTCATCGGCATGGACCTCCTGCCAGACCACCACATGAGCCGGAGCGCGAAAGCCATCAACGAGCACCTGGCGTCCATGAGGGACAAGCTGGCGGAGAAGAAAGTGGAGCTGCTCAACTGCTCCAAGATAGCTAACCTTCCGTCACTTCCGTTTTTAACCTTGGAGGAATTCTAATGTCGCTCGAAAAGATCTTCAGGAACAACTGCGCGAGCAGGGTAGCCACGGCCAAGCACCTCCCTTACCTGAAGGAAATGGCCGGCAAATGCACCTCGATCTGGGAGCTGGGTGTGAAGTGCGGCCACTCCTCCAGCGCGTTCTTGGCCGGCCTTCCTCCAGAGGGCAGGTTGTTCAGCGTGGACCTGGTGACCACGAACAAGGCCCGGCAGCTCAAGAAGGCCGTGGACAAGAAGAGGTGGAGATTGTTCGAGGGGAACTCCATCGATTACTCATCCTTCGCAGGCTGCGCGACCCCAGACCTGATCTTCTTCGACTCCCTCCACACCTACAAGCACCTGCGCAACGAGCTGTCCATGTGGGGCAACGAATCGAAGAAATGGCTCGTCTTCCATGACACGATCACCTTCGCCACGATGGGGGCGAACCTGGAGACAGGGACCTACCTTCCCCAGCCGGATGACCGCTCCTGCTTCGATCCGGCATCCCACGGCATCCGCCTCGCCATCGACGAGTTCATGGCGGCCAATCCCCACTGGCGCATCGAGCGGCACGCCCCCTACGGCCATGGCCTCCTGACTCTGGTGCGAGGGTGAAGATCTACGTGGTGACGGCCAGCCTAGGTCACCATTCCGACACGATTCGGATCCCGAAGCTGTCCGTCTCCCGTAAGACCAAGGCCAGGTTCATAGCCTACGTCTCCCCCGGGCATCCTCCAATCTCCGGACCTTGGGAGAGGCGTGAGATCAAGGGCACGGATCCTGTCCACCTGACTCGCATGGTCAAGATCATGTGCCACGAGGGTGGGCCGGAGAAGGCTGCGGAATACTGGATCTGGATGGATGCCAGCTTCAAACTCCGCATGATGCCGGAGGACATGATCCGGAAATACCTCCAGCCCAAGGCAATGGACCTGGCCCGCTTCAAGCATCCTTGCCACTCCAGCATCATCCAGGAGGCCCAGGCCCTGAAGGAATGCGGGAAGGTCCGCGAGGCTGACTGGCCCTTACTCGATCACCAGGTGGCGGATTATCTGGCCCAGGGGTTCGACCAGAAGGAGCAGTCCTGTGGAGGGTTCCTGATCCGCAGGAACTGCCCCAAGATCCGAGAGATGAACAGGATCTGGTTCGAGGAGTTCAACAAATATCGCCACGGCAGGGATCAGATGAGCTTCGACTACTCTATCTGGAAGGCCGGTGTCAGGGCCAGGTGGTTGCCTGGGCTCTACTACAAGTTCCCTGGAGCTACCTTCTTCAGTGATAGGAGCAGCAAGTGATCGTCTACACCGCAATCATCGGCAAGGAAGAGAAGCTCTACGCCCCCTCCAATCCGGGGCATCACTCGTTCATCTGCTTCACCGACCTGCCGATCAAGAGTGATGTGTGGGAGATTCGAAAGGTCCACAACATCCCAGAGGATGGCAGACTCCAGGCCAGGTGGCTGAAGACACACCCCGAGGAGCTATTCCCGAAGGAGACGGAATCGGTCTGGATTGACGCCAACATGCACCTGCTCGCCAACCCGGATGAGATCATTCTCAAGGCCAGGGGCTTCGAGCTGGTGGGCCTGGTCCACCCCAAGAACGATGATCTGCTCCAGGAGGCCGACCAGATCAATGCCTCCCTGAAGATCCCCCGGGAGGACCTGGGGGCGCAGATCCAGAGGTTCCAGGCCCAGGGATTCGAGCTTCCTAACTACGTCACCAGCACCGGCTTCCTATACCGGAGGCACACTCCATCCATGCGCGTGTTCCACGACATCTGGTGGAAGGAGATCCTCGTTTGCGTCCGGGACCAGATGAGTGTAGACTACGCTGCATGGGCAGCAGGAATCCGGACGCGCCACTTCGCTGGGCATTTCCGGAACAACGATTTCTTCCAGTATTTCACCCACGGAGGCAAGCAGGCAATCCTTCGTCCCAGAAACCTGACCCGTAAATTTGGTAGGAGATTCCTCTCATGAGAAACTATGATTTGACCGTTTCCAATGTCATCCTCGACCTCACCGTCAAGAAGCCCATCTCCTTCTTGCGCTATGGTGATGGGGAGTTCATGTGCATGCTCCAGGAGATCTACGGCAGAAAGGCCAGGGCCACCAACTGCGACCGGCACGACTACACCTTGCCACTGGCTCTCGATCTGCTCCACGTTCTCCGGGAGGCTCCTCTCGTCAAGGAGAAGGCAGTCCGCTATGGGATGCAGGATCCCAAGTTCCTGGCAAGCCTCATGGGGATCCCGACCGAGGAGGCGATCAGAATGGTGGACGAGATGTCCCCAGGCGCGGTCTGGTTCCATGGGGACTTCCTCCACCGCGCCAGCATCGCCGGAGAGCTGGCCCCGTTCCTCCGGGCATTCCTGGCCAGGACCCCAGTTCTCGTCGGGCCCCCGATCTTCAAGAAGCTGGACCAGAGGATCAAGAGGAACATCAGCCACATCGAGATCCCATCCCTGAACTGCTACGATTCAAAAGCCACCATCAAGGGGTCGATCTATCAGTGTTACAAGAGGGGCCACCGGACCTTCTCCATCTCCGCATCCATGGCCGCCAAGCCCATCATCCACGAGCTGGCCCCGCTCATGCCGGAAGCAAGCCTCCTGGACCTCGGCTCGCTGTGGGACGTGTTCTGCGGCGCCCCCAGCCGCTCCTACCACAAGAAAATGTCGAAGGAGACCATCGAAAGGAACCTGGCGCTATGAAGGAAGAAATCAGCATCATCACCCCGACCGGGGATCGCTACCAGACCCTGCGCCTCCTGGCATTCATGCTCCTCAACCAGACCTTCCGGGGAGTGATCCAGTGGATCGTGGTGGACGATGGGGAAACTGATGCCTCGGCCCGGGCGCTCCAGGGAGTCGGGGAGTCCCTCCTGGCCAACCGAGGGGTCTTCACGATCCATTACAAGCGGATCTTCCGGAGGGAGGATCAAGGTCCCAAGAGCCTGGCGGCCAACGTCATGGCCGGCCTGGGGCTCGCCACGGCCCCGAACATCCTCATCATGGAGGACGACGACTGCTACCATCAGGACTATGTGTTCGACATGCACCGGAGGCTCATGGCCGCAGATGTGGCCGGAACGATCTGGCAGAAATACTACCATCTGCCCAGTATGACCTACAGGATCTTCCTGAACCGGGGGAGCGCCCTGTGCGCCACGGGATTCCGGAGCCATCTGATTGGGACCATAGCCGAGGCCGCCAGGGCTTGTCTCCTGACGGGATCCAAGGGGATTGATGCCAAGTTTTGGGAGCTGGTCAGCGGGTGTCCCTCCCTCAAACAGGACCTCTTCGACCCGGCCGTGGACCTGATGATCGGCATGAAGGGGATGCCCGGGCGCGGAGGGATCGGGGTTGGTCACCGGCCCAAGAAGTTCCTGGCGGATCCGGTGGGGGATACCCTTCGGCTGTGGACAGGGAAGTGGGCAGAGTCCTACCTGGAAATGAGAAAGGGGCTGTCATGAACTACATCGGCATCGATCCCGACTTGCACAACCTGGGCCTGGCCATCGTGGACGACGAGGGAGAGGTCTCACATGTCGAAGTGATCCGCGTCCCCGGGAGCTACAAGGGCGAGTCGGCCGTCCAGAAGATGGTCCAGGAGCTGGCCTCCAGGTTCCCGGTGCTCGGCCAGAGCTTCCCGGATCGGGACTACATCCACGCCATCATCGAGGGCCAGCAGATCTACTCCGGCTCCGGGCTGGCCCGGCCGGACTCCATGCTCCTGCTCGCCCAGGTCGCGGGCGCGGCGGCTGCCGCCCTGTCCCCCTTCTGCGCCCAAATCGAGCTGCCCAGGCCACGCAAGTGGAAGGGGTCGATCCCGAAGCCTATCCATCAGGCGCGGGTCCTGGGGAGGCTGGGATGGACCTACAAGAAGGGCCAGGGCTACACGATTCCAACCAACCCCCCGGCTCACCTGACAAAGCTCAAGCCCGAGGAGTGGAAGCATGTCGTGGATGCCATCGGGCTGGCCCGGTGGGGCTGGGGAGACTCAGGCTCTGAGGGATGACTTGCGGTAGACGATCCGCCAGATCAAGGACAGGAGACCACCCATCCGGGTAGAGACCATCTGATTGGGGAGATATTCCTCGGTCAGGTGGTCGCCCCATAGGACAAAGATCTCTTCCAGGAAGATCTGAACCAAGTCCGAAATCTGCCGCCCATACTTCTGCTCGGTCCGGTCGAAGAACCGATCCCCCTTCCATCCCTTGCGGACCTTGAAGAACTTCAGGCGGTCCCCGAACAGCTTCTTATACATCCTCAAGGCCCCAGGCCCAAGAGCGTGCATGGACTTGACATTGCTCGGGTCTATCTCATCCCGATAGCTCCTCGGCCTTCTCGGGTCCTGGCCCTTCGGGAAGACCAGGAAGAACTTCTTCTTGCTCGGGACCCTGGGGCCCGGCCCGTCGTGGTAGTAGGGGGCCCAATAGTGGGGGATATGGATGTTGACCGAGGAGGTAATGGGGAGACGCATCTTCCCGAGGATGAACTGGATGGACTTGCTCCTGGTCTCCTTGCCAGCCAGGCCCTTGAAGCACATGGCAGAGATCCAGGAGACTGAAGCCTCCACTTCGGACATGGTGAAGGCTCGTGGGGAGGCAACGACCTCTCGATAGAACGTCACTATCTGGGCCCGTTCCCGCCCCACGTTGAGGTTGGAGAGTGCTTCCAGGAACAGGCTCATTCCTTCAAGCCCTTGTTGGGGTCGCGGTCCTTGTTCACTGGAGCCGTGAACTCCTGGCGCATCCGGGAGATCGGATCGAGCTGCTCGACTTCCATCTCATCGGTGATCTTGCGGAACTTGAAGTCCCCCGCCTTGAGCCCGGACACGCCCTTCTTCCCGCCGAGTGTCTTGTTCAGGATCGTCTCGAAGACCTTCTGGCTCGGGCCGATCACCAAGGTCTGGAAAGCCTTCATGGCGGACACGATCTCGTTCGATGCCCCGAGCTTCCCCGGGATCTGGATGCCTGCCAGCAACGGTGGAACCCGGTGGGCCGTCACAATGCTGAGGGCCCATTGCTCCTCCAGCGCTTGCTGGCTGTCCCCATCCCGGTTGTCGGACTCCAGCTTTTCGAGATGGATTCCGATCTCGGGCGCAACGAGGTTCATCGCTATGGACTTGTGGCTGTTTCCCAAACCAACGCCAGCACGGAGGCTGTCCTCCAGCTTCGTCCAGTCCTGGGGTGAGACCTCGCCCCCGGTCACAAACAGGAGAAACTCCGGCACTCCCCTGTTCATAAAGAAGTCGAGCTGAAACTGATCCGAGCAATGGGACAGCTCGATCTTCGGAACGGCGGCCAACCAATCGGGGACTCCATACCACCGGGAGGCTGCCGAAGGCTTGCGGAAGTGGATGACCTCGGAGATCCGGGCTGCCGCCTCCGATGCGGCGGGGGTCCTCGCCAGGTAGGCTTCCTTCTCCCCAAAGGGAACGAAGGTCCTGGCAGATGCAGCCGAGTCCCCACCCTCAAGGAGGCTGCCGGACAAGAAAGGATTGATCTCATAGTGGATGTTGTAGAGGTCGTCCTCCACGACGACATAGACATGCGCCGCAGGGACATGGTGGAGGCCGACGATTTCATTCCCTGCGCGAACGACCTCGACGAATCCGTTTCCGGTCTGGAAGTAATCCTCGGCAACGTCCCCGATCACATCCTGCCACGAGACCCGGCAAAGCTCATCCAGCGCCATCTCGGCCTTCGAGGTGCTGCGGTCGGACAGGTCCAGATCATCCTCTTTGTTGACTCCCCGGGGCTTCTGGGGAAGCTGGATACCCCCGGGCTTGGCCGGGCCGGCCGGGGCCGCCGGAGGCATCGTGGCCATCTGGGCCATCTCCGCTTTCTTCTTCCTCTCCTCCTCGGTCACCAGGCCCAGGCCCACCGTGGCCTCCTTCTTGGTCTCGATGCAGGTGCTGTGGTGGGAGTTGGACTCCTTGAACTTGGTCACCAGCTCGAAGTTGAAGGGGTGATACTTCAACCCCGGGCAGGGATCCTGGGAGGACTGCGTTTCGTCCCCCTTGAGGATCTGGAGAAGGGACTTCCCACCCTGGTCCGGATAGAGCAGATGAGTGGAAGCCCCGACGATTTTCAGGATCTTTGATGGCTCCATTGCACTTCCTTTTGATACGGGCATCAAATAGAATTTTTTAACCGCACATCCAGGATGATGTGCTATCCTGTCCATGATACCCCTACATCCTGGACGGGAGGAATTTTCATGGCCAAGAGGCTCAAGAACCCGAAGATCAAGTGGGTCTCTCTGTGTCCCGCAGGGAAGAACCGCCTTCCAGTTTTGTTCAAGGCGGACGGGACCTTCGAGGTGGAGATGCTCTCCAAGATGGACGCGGAGGGCCTCTTGACCGCCCTGGTCTACGTCCCAGACCTCCTGGACTCAGACGGGGAATTCGCCGATGCAAAGACAGTGAAGGAGATGGCCTATAGCTTTCAGAAGGAAGGAGGACAGATCGACCTCCGGCACGATGGGAAGGCCCTGGGAGCTGACCGGGCCTGGGTCGCCGAGACCTTCATCGTCCAGAAGGGGGACCCGAGGTTTGAGGGGTTCCAGACTCGATCTGGTGAGAAGGTGAGCCCCGTGGGGTCCTGGGGAATGATCATCAAGGTGGAAGACCCCAACCTTCAGAAGCTCTATCGAGACGGCGATTGGCATGGGGTTTCTCTGGCCGGGGAGGCCGAGAAAGAAGACGCGGGCCAGGGTTGGCTCCGTAGAATGTTCAGTAAACCAAAGGAGTCGAACAAGATGGAGAAGGAAGACCGGGATCTCCTGAAGTCCCTTCAGGATGGTCTGGCGGCCCAGATGACTCAGGGCGCGACCCTGGCCAAGGCCGTCGAGTTCCTCGTCAAGGCTCGCCAGGACGATCTGGTCGAGCGTGCCAAGGTCGAGGCCGAGGCAAAGAAGACCGCTCTCGACAAGGAGAAGACGGACCTCAAGGAGCGTGCGGAGAAGGCCGAGAAGGACCTGGTGGAGCTGAAGAAGTCCATGGGCATCTCGAACCAGAGCACGGAAGACAAGTCCGAGTCCATCGTCCCCTCGTTCTATGCGGGGATGAACCTTCGCAAGGAAGAGGCGGATGAAGTCGCCGAGGCCCTGAAGGTGATCGAGCTGATGAACAAGGGAGGCAAGTAATCATGGCTTATGCCGCCAACGAGCTGTTCGGGCAGGGCAGTTACGATGCCTACCCGAGGATTCAGCCGGAGCGAGTGCTGCCTTGCACCTTCTCTCCGGACGTTGCCGAGACCGAGCTGGCCGTGGGGACCCCCGTGGCCTTCGATGAGGCAGCTTTCAACTGGAAGGTCTGGTCCGCAGCCGGAACCGGGGACGTGGACGAAATCAAGGGTTTCATCTATCCCGATACCGTCCAGCTCGACGGATCCGGGGAAGTCATCGCCCAGGTGATGGTCAAAGGTCAGATCGAATACGCTGACATCGTTCTTCCCGATGGGGAACTCGCGGCCGACCTGCGTGAGGCTCTCCGGACCCAGTGCCTGGCTCGCGGCCTCATCGTGCGCGGCCTGACGGAGGTGAGGTAATCATGGCTTACACGATTGATCCCCTGAAGTGGACCACCCTGACCCTCCTGATCAACGAGATCAAGGGGCCCCAGAACTTCCTGAAGAACCTCCTCTTCAGCGACGTTCAGACCCTCAGCACCGAGACCGCCGAGCTGTCCTACCTGACCGGCGGGATCGTGGCGGCCCCCTACGTGAAGAAGAACGGGGAAGCTCTCATGGTCGGTGGCCTCGGGCAGTCCTTCGCCACGGTCACCATGCCCAACATCCGCATCAAGCGGCCGTTCACCCCGAGTGAACTCCTGTTCACCCGCCGGGCCGGCACCAGCATCTTCATCGACGCCGGAGCCCAGCTCTCGGCCCTCACCCGGCACATCGCCCGGGACCTGAAATACATGAAGGACCAGATCGAGAACACCGAGGAAGTTCAGGCTTCCCAGGCGCTGCTCGGGACCATCTCCTACGAGGTTGCGGATCAGGAAGTCTTCCAGGTGACCTTCCCCCGCAGCGCGGCCAATGCCTACACCGTGAGCCCCCTGTGGTCCACGACCAGCAACCCCGAGGCCGACATCCACGCTGTGAAGCGCCTGACGAGTGATGGAGTGGGCCTGTCTCCCACCCACATGCTCCTCGGCCGCAACGCTGCCGATGAGTTCCTCAAGAACGCCCGGGTCTCGACTCTCCTCGACAATCGGCGCATCCAGGCCGGCGGGGTGAATCTTTCCGGCCAGTTCAACCCCCAGGGCGCGATCTTCCTCGGGGACTTCTGCGGAGTCCAGGTCTGGGAGTATGGTCGCCAGATCTCCGTCAACGGGACCGCGACCTCGATGATCCGCAGCGACTATGCGGAACTGGTGTGCGCCTCTCCGGATGCGGAGTGGGGCAGGCTCTACGGGGCCATCCCGGACTTCGATGCTCTCCAGGAGCGCAAGTTCCAGGGCCAGATCTTCGCCAAGAGCTGGATCACCAAGGACCCCAGCGCCTTCATCGCTCTCGCCCACTCCCGTCCTCTCTGCGTCCCCCGCAGGCCGGATGCGAGCGTGAGCCTGAAAGTCGTCTAAGGAAGGGACCCATGAGGAAGCGCACGGCAGTTTCTAAGTTCTGGGGGTTGGATCCCAGCAAGCTGGAGGGGAAGACCCTTCAGGAGCTGCATATCCTGCTCGTGGAACGGAACTACCGTGCGCCCCTCCCGGGGACCGTGGAAGAAGCTATTCAGATCCTGAGCAGGGAATGGAGGGGCCAATGAGTCCGTTGTTCATTGCGAACGTCGATACGCTAAAAGCGAATCTGAGACTGTCTGGCGCCTCCTCCCTGTCAGGATCTGATTTTGATACCCTGCTCGATCAGGCGATCCGTAAGGTCCGTCTGCATTTCAGAAGGAGACTCAGCCAGGCCAGGATCGAGGCGATCCAGGCGTATACCCAGGATTCCTCGCCCGCGAGCCCGGATGAAAACAGCGAATACTTCCGCGAGATGGCCGAGCTGGCCGAGATCGCCATGGTGAAGCTGGAGCTGACCTTTCTGCTCCCGATGATCTTCATGGATGCTGGAGCCAGCAACCGAGAAACCTACAACGATGAAGCCGCTTTCCGCAAGGCTGGGATGGACGAGCTGAAGGCCCTGCGGGCTGCCCTGACCATAGAGATCAACCAGCACTTGGACGGCCTTTCCAAGATGGTCTTGGTAGGCCCCTACACCAACAAGTTTTCCTCTATCGGTCCGGACAGGCCCACCCGTCCAGGCGAAAGCATCAAATAATGGCCACCTACGTCTCCCAGATCCATAGTGCTCTGACCTCTGCGGCCCTGGCCGGGGTGTTTCCCCCGGTGAGCTACTCGGGTCGGGACATGACTGTAGATGAGGAGTCTTCTGTGGTCCCCTCCTCTGCCTTGGCCTTCGAGATCGCAAGCTCCTTCGGGCTTCCGATACGACAGAGAAGGGATCGGATGCAGGAGCGGCTGAACTGGGAGTGGCTGCTCGTGGTGGAGTTCAACACGACGGTCACTTTCGAAAGGTTCGAAGAGGATCTGTGTGCCTCCCAGATCCTGATCCCGAGAACAGATAGCCTGCGCCAGATCACACTGAGGTTGGTGGGAGCGGAATACGAGCATCCCGCCAGGCAGCAGGCCGCAAAAGGGTCCACGGCATCTTTTCGATTCGAAGCAATACTGTCCCCGGCTTAAGGGACGAGGAGTAACAAATGGCTGGCAGGAATACTTCTGGGCTCCCCAGGACCGAGGACTACAATCTCGGCCGTGGGAAGGTCTATTTCGCGGAACTGACTTCGGGCATTCCGGGGGCCTTCCGGGACCTCGGCAACGCCCCCGCCTTCAACATCTCGATGGAGACCGAGAAGCTGGATCACATGTCCAGCCGGGAAGGTCTCAAGCTCACCGACCTCCAGGTCGTGGTGAGCCAGAAGATCAACGTCTCGCTGACGCTGGACGAGATCAACTTCGAGAACCTGGCGTTCTTCTTCAGCGGTGAGTCGGATACCCGGACCAACAACGGTGGGGCCGCGATTACCGGAAACGGGAACCTCGTGGTCACCGACCAGGGACGCTGGTATGATCTCTATGAGGGCGCCACGGCCGCAACCAAGACCGCCGCCACGCGCATCTACGACATTGGGGAAGTGACGATCACCCCCAACGCCGGAGGCTCGGCCATGGTCGAGACCACGGACTACGTGGTGGACGAGGCCCTCGGTCGTATTTTCGTCGTGGATGGCGGGGACATGGAAGCCGGCTCCTACGATGTGGACGTTGCTCTCAACTCCACCGCAGTCGCCTTGGTCTCCCGCGTGAAGGCCGCCTCTCAGAGCGCCATCGTCGGCTGCCTCCGATTCGTCTCGGAGAACCCGGCGGACACCGACAAGTGGACCGAATACACCTTCCACCAGGTCCGCCTCTCGGCCGAGGGTGACTTCGCCCTGATCGGTGACGACTGGACCACTCTTCAGCTCTCCGGTCTGGCCGAGCGCAATGCCACGGCTGACCCCCTGAGCCCGACCCTCACCATCGTCACCAACGAGTCCCAGGCGTAAATACCCTAGTTCGACCCGTGCCTGGTTAAGGGGAAATCCAGGCACGGGTCACTTTTTGTCTTGGAGGAACCCATGAGCTGGAAAGAGAAATTGTCGTTCATTTCACCGTCGTTCATCGAGCACCAGATTCAGGGCGAGACCTTGCACTTCTATCCCATCTCGCTCAAGCATGCCTTCGCCATCCGGTCGGTCGCGCAACCCATCGCCAAGGCCCTCACCATCATCCTGACCAAGCACGACGGGGACCAGGCCCAGCAGGCCAAGTCCAAGTTCAAGGCCGGCCAGATCGAGGACCAGGACATCAAGGTGGAAGCGATCTCGAAGGACCTGGCTTCCCTCCGGACCACGGAGAGGGCGAACGCTGTTTCGGATGCGATCAACACCTTGCTCGATCCGGAGAACGCCATGATCTTCGGCATCCTCTTGGTGGACTCTCTGCGGGACATCTTCCCCAGGGACACGAGCCGGGCAGACGCCAGGAATTTCGTGGAGGGCCTCGGGCTGGACGTTGCAACGGAGTTCCTGATCGGCCTCGCCCTGGCCAACAAGAAGGTGCTCGGCCCTTTTGCGGAGATGGCGGGGGAAGCGATGAAAAGAAGTCTCGCGGGACTAAGAGGAGAGGCGCCCCTGCCCGAGCCCGAGCCCCCAAGCGAGACTATTGGCTAGACCTACAAGACTCCGTGGTCCGGGGCGCGATGAACGGCTTGGACCTGGAGTGGCTGATGAACCTGGATCTCTTGTCGTTCGACTCGGTGATCGGAAGCCTTGACAGAGAGATGATGAGGAAGCATCGGATGACCGCCATCCTGACCCGGGCTGCCTACGGGGCCGACCAGAAGGGATGGAAGGACCTGATGAAGCACTTGAGTGAGGGCGGGGAAGACGAGTCGGATGAGAAGGAATTCCTAGCGAAATTCGGGGGAGGCATTTAATGGACAGGGGCCTGAACTATCGGATCACGACTGCCGCCAACCTTCAGGGATTGAAGGCTCTGGCGGTAGGGCTGGCGCAGACCCAGCGAGCCATGTCTCTGATGGCTCAGACCGCCAACCGGATGAATTCCTCGAATGACGCGGCCGCCCGGAGGATCGAGAGGTTGAGCCGGTCCGTCTCTGAGCTGAGGCTTCGGCTTGCTGCCGCCAGGACTCAGACAGCCTCCATGAAGCGCGGGGTGGACGACCTCACGACCAGCCTGGGCTTCTTGGGCCGGACGGTCCGGAGGTTCCTCACCTACTTGGTCCTTTTCGTGGCCATGGGAGCGGTGAAGAGGAGCTTCGACCAGATCACCCGGGCGGCCATCGGGTTCAACAAGGCCATGGAGGAGGGGTCCATTGCCATGGCCGGGATCATCCTGGCCACGGGCAAGTTTGCGGATGCCCAGGGGAAGGTTCTGTCCGTCTCTCAGAGTCTTCCCCTGGCAATGCAGGCCGGCCAGAGGCAGATGAAGCTCCTCCAGAAAGACGCTCTGGCCACGACCGGGGATTTCCAGTCCATGGCCGAGGCCATGCAGGTCGCCATCGCCCCGGGCCTCCAGGCCGGCATGACACTGGACCAGATCCGCATTCTGTCCCGCCGCATCGCCCAGGCCGCCACCGCGCTGTCCATGCCTGGTCAGCAGATGCCCGAGGAGATCCGGTCCCTCCTCGCCGGGACCATCCGGCCCCAGACGACCCGCATCGCTACGGCCCTCGGTATTACGTCTGACGACGTTCGCAAGTGGAAGGAGATGGGGACCTTCACCGAGGAGGTCCTGAAGAGATTCGAAGCCTTCGAGAAGATCGAGCAGCCCCTCGGCAACACCATGACCTTGCTGGTAAACCGGGTGAAGGATGCCTTCCAGGCCGTGGCAGGAACTGCCGGCGGGGGGTTCTTCCAGGAGTTGAAGAAACTTCTCAAGGACGTTTTCGGAGCGCTGACCGGAGAGGGAGAAAGTGGCCTTTCGACCGGGGCAGTTCAGGCCCTGACCGGGATGTTCAAGAGCCTGGAGGGCATCGTCAAGAGGATCAGGGAATACATCAACACGGCTGACCTATCTAATTGGAAAGACATTG
>Ga0307378_10002443_pt1 | contig 28474 bp, 18 predicted proteins | sample UN1MG_FD_202238 | JGI IMG/M metagenome (GOLD analysis project Ga0307378, IMG submission 202238) | Soil microbial communities from Risofladan, Vaasa, Finland - UN-1 | ecosystem: Environmental > Terrestrial > Soil > Coastal area > Acid sulfate soil | place: Finland: Risofladan, Vaasa | collected... | reverse complement strand
TTAAATTCCAGCAGCCTCTCAGCGGCCAGTTTAATATCTCCGAACCTGTCGTTGCCGGCTTCCCGCTCGATTGCAAGAACACCGTCAAAGCCTATGTCTTCGAGGACACCTATAAAAGCCTCTGTTCCGACCTGACCTTCGCCCCAGGGAACCTCAGCTCCCCATGTGCCGGGCTCTTCGGTCTGAGTCGCATCCTTAATATGGATGTGCTTAATCCACGGCGCCAGCACAGTTACCGCCTCGATGGGACTGCCCTTGTCATAAAGAATCATATTGGCCGGGTCAAAATTGACTCCTACGGCTGGATGGTCCAGCTCTTCGAGGAAATGCCTGAGCTCTTCGGCTGTTTCCTGGCCTGTCTCCAGCAAAAGCATTAAATCTTTTTCGCCGGCGGCATCGGCCAAGGTTGTGATGCGGTCGTAAAATTTTTCGATATATGCCGGGTTGCTTTCATCGATAAAGCCGGCGTGCATCGAGAGGTATTTGACACCGAGTTTAACAGTTGCATCAACGGCACCGATGAAGAGCCGGCGATTTTGTTCCCAACAGTCATCGGGGACAATTCCGCCGGTTACTTTTATGCTGTCCAGAGACGAATAATCTTCCTGCGGAAAATCTATCATTGTGCTGCTTACCGTCCAGTTTTGCTTCTGTACGGCCGCAAGGTAAATGTCTCCGTTTTCACCTACCGCGGCTCTGATACCTAAATGCACATGTTCAATTCCGATTTTACTCATCGCATCGGCTACGCCGGCAACATCCGTCTGCAGAGACCAACTGCAAATCCCTATAGGCCAATCCTTACATTTCATCGTGCTATTCTCCAAATCATAATTTTGTCTTGCTTATTTAATCGCGACCTTTTCCATTTTTCTTGCTGATTCTTTTTCCGCCGCTACGATTTTCACGGAATCGCGTGACTGCTCCAGAGTTGTTACTTCCTCGACCTTCTCTCCTCTTACGGCTTTTGCAAAATGCTCTATTTCCAGAAGCCAGCCGTCTCCTTTTTGGACTTCGGGAGTAATGACCTCTCCTTCGGCGGGACATAGCTTAAACATCGGCTCGCGTGTCAAATCATAAACGAGCGTGGCTTTAGCCAATACAATGTTAAAGCTCATTTCGAAGCCGAAGGTAGGCGTCATAGCCCAGCCGCCTTCTGCGGTTATCACCTTATCGTCATCGTAAAGATATTGTGTTACTATGTGCATAATCCCCCCTTTGGTATCTTTCGCGGCGAAACTAGAAACGGCATTCGGTATCCCGAAAAGGTACTGCACAAAATCCGTATCGTGAATATGCAGGTCCAGAGCCATTCCACCGCTGCGCTGTTCGTCCAGGAACCAGTTATCTATGCTCCATGTCGGGGCCGACCCCAGGCGTTGAAACATCGCAGCAATGACTCTTCCGTACTCGCCGCTGTCGATTATCTGCTTTGCCTTGGCGTACTCGGGCCAGAATCGTACGCAGTGCCCGATTTGCAGGATTTTTCCGCTGCGTTTGGTTTCAGCAATCATCCGCTCACAGTCTTCGACGTTTAGCGCCATCGGTTTCTCACAGAAAACGTTTACTCCCGCCGCCAATGCTTTTATCGAAAAGTCGGCATGCAGACAGGTCGGCAGTGTAATCGAAACGGCATCGAGCTCGGCAGTATTAAGCATCTGGTCGAAATCCGTGAATAACTGTAAACTGCTGAAATCAACCGCCTCGTCCGTGTCACCGATATTACCTACCGCTCTTTTGGTGTCTTCTTCTATGTTCGGATTTACATCGCAGATCGCCGTTACCTGTGCACCCTCCAGGGCTTTCCAGCACTTGTAGTGCGTTTGCCCCATAAATCCGAAACCTACAATGCCCACTTTCAGCATCTTCGTAATCCTCCAAAATTTCGGCTGCCAACCAAATCTTTACTCGATCCGTACCAGCAACAACCCGCCAATATTTTTTACTGATTCAGCATTTTATCAGAACCAGTAATGTACTCAAGCACATTTCTATAAATTTGTGAAGGATAAATTTTACTTAAGCGACCTCTTTAGCAGTAAATGATTAATATTCCGGATGCGGACATTAAAAGGCGGGTGCGAAGAAAAATAACCGCCAAGGTCGAATTGGCCGACAGGCTGGTTCAGTTTGGCCAGACGTGAAAGCAGCCGAACACAAGCCTGAGGGTCGTAACCGGCGGCGGCAACAAGACGCACTCCGAGCTTGTCGGCCTCAGACTCTATATCCTGAGAATAAGCGCTTTCAAGAAACTGCACACCGACCTTACGCAGCCAGCCGGAAAGAACGCCGCGGATAGGTGCGGCCCGGGACGCGGTGGCAATTGCCGAATTGCTGATTATACGGGCCATAGCGTGACCCCGGATGACATGGCCCATCTCATGTGCAAGGATAAATGCAACTTCGTTCTGATTGTATTGACACAGCTCCATCAGCGAGCGGGTAACAAAGATGAATCCACCCGGCAGAGCGAAGGCATTAGGTTCGTCGCCCTTGACGGTTTCAAAACTGAATTTACGAGACTTGTTGACAACGCAGGCAGCCAACCGAGTACCTGCTTCGTTCAGTATTTTTTCGGCCTGGGGTTCCTTATCAAGGTCCAATTGACACCTGACTTCGCGAGCCAGGTCTCTGCCGACCTCATACTCGATTTTGATGGCGTCGGCTTCCGTACCGGCTATTGACTGCCAGAACCATTTAAGCTTGCGAACTTTCGGCCCTACTTTTCTGCCTAAACTGTAAAACAGGCCACTCATTTCGTCAGGTCTCCTTAATCAGCCCTCATATCTTGCTTCGCAAGAAGCAATGGGGGCCGGATTCATACTAAAGACGGAATTAACTTTGTAATAAACATCGACAGACTTCCCGCAAGCCCAGCCTTTTACCGTACATGAGGATACCGGTTCGGAAAATTTTGGCTGCGGCCCATACCGCTATAAGGACGGTTAAGGCCAAAAGGATTATGGATGCTATTATCTCAACTATCCAAATATCAGAGCCGGAAGAGAGTCGCAGTACCATTACCATTGGCGTTAAAGGCGGAATGAATGAAAAGACCCTTGCCAGCGTTCCATTTGGGTCCTGGACAACCTTGAACCAGGATACTAACGGGATTATAAAAATCATTGTCATCGGCATCATCAGGCTTTGAGTTTCCTTGATCGTGTTGCAGACAGAGCCTGCCGCCGCCAGGACTGAGCTGATCAGAAGGAAACCAAGAATATAATAGATTGCAAAATAAAATACAAGTTCAGCAGTGACGTCAATATTGAGCCCCTGCGAGCTTGCCGTGAAAAATGCCGCGCCGGCCCACAGACTTACAAGCGTAAAGCCCGTGCCGGCCAATCCTAAAATCTTGCCCGCCATTAACTCAAACGGGCTTACTGCAGATAGAAGTACCTCTATGACACGTGAACTCTTTTCTTCAATTACACTACTAATCATTTGCTGGCCTGAGCTGATGATTCCCAAAAACATCAGGTACATAAAAAAGAAGGGTACCATCATCTTCAAAACGGTATCAGTCTTGCTCTGAACGCGGTCCTGGTCCTCAGTTGAGCCAATTTCCACCCGCTCAATCGGGACATTTCTGAGTTTTTCCAGAAGCTCCTGAGAAAGGTTCTGCATTTTGTACCGCTGATTGACAACCCTCTTGTAACAAATATATTCGATGGTCGATAGTATATCTATATTGCTTGCTTTCTGTTTATATGTATAGAGATATATTTTGCCGGAGCCATCCAGGACGTCCCTGTCCAGAACAACATAAACATCCACCTGTCCCTGTCGCAGTTTGCTTCTTGCCTGCTCTTCAAGAACGTTCGAATCTTTCTGTATTTCGAGCTGATGAAAATGGATCTGCCTATTAGGATTTTTTTGATTGTGCCTGTCGAACGAAGTTTTTATCTCATCAGCAAGTAAACCTGATAAATCATTGACTGCGACCTTTACCGGCGGCTGCGGCCCGGCTTTGTCAGGTGACATTCGTTTCATGACAACAATAATCACAACGATAATAAGAGGGAGCATCACAATACCGAGGAGAAATGCCTTCGTCTTGACGGTTTCTATATATTCGCGTTGGGCAATCTTAAGAATCTTCTGCATTACTTGCTCCAACCAAATCAACAAAGATTTCGTGCAGGGAAGGCACTTTCACTTCGAATCTCTGCACGCGCAGCCGCTCTACCAGAACTTTTAGCAACTGCTGAGCGTCTGCATTGCCGGCCAAAGTAATTTCAAAGTTATGTCCATCAGATTCCACCGCTTTTACTATAGGAAGCTTCTCGATAAAATCCGTATCGCCTTCAAGCTCGAGGCTGACTACATGAGATGATCGCTGCGACTTAATGTGAGCCAGACTGTCATCCAGGATAGCCCGGCCCTTGTTTATCAAAAGGATCGAATCGCAGAGCTTTTCTGCCTCGTGCATCACATGGGTGGAGAAGATTATGGTTTTGCCTTCGTTTCGCATTTCAAGCATAATGGCTTTTAGCAAATCCGTGTTCAGCGGGTCAAGCCCTGCAAACGGCTCATCAAGTATCAGCAGCTCCGGCTCGTTAATTGCGGTGACGGCAAACTGTAGTTTTTGATGCATTCCTCTTGAAAGCTCCTCGACCTTTTTAGTCGCCCAATCCGTCAGCTCTACACGCCGAAGCCAATGCGAGACACGGCTGGATATTTCATTGCCTGAAAGACCCTTGATAGTACCGAAAAACGCAAGTACCTTGGCAACGGTCATCTTTCGGTAGAGGCCGCGTTCCTCAGGCATATAGCCGATACGAGCTTTTGCCTGCTCGACCGAGGAGTCCCCGAATATCCTGATCTCGCCGCTGTCCGGGCGGATGATGTTCATAATCATACGCAGCGTGGTGGTCTTGCCGGCACCGTTAGGCCCGAGAAATCCATAGACAGAAGCCGGGGGGACAGTAACGCTCAGGTTGTTCACGGCCCGGACTTCACCGAAGGACTTCTGTAAACTGTTAAGTAAAACTGCATCCATATCCGGTTATCTTTCACGTAGCTCCAGTTCGGCATAAATACAGTAAAAAACGGGCTATATGAATATATGAGCGATGATTCAGCCCGGATCAGTCAATCCCGATGCCGTCAATCGGGACTGGCATTTAATCCTTATTATGCCATCAAAAAACCATTTGTACGCAGATTGTAAGCTATGAGCAAGCAGGAAATCAAGCAGAAACTTCACGCCAAAATAACCTCCGAACATTACCCTTTTTCCGAAGTTGTTTCTTAAAAAAAAACGGAAAATTAATAAATTTTCTTGAATTTTCTTAACAAATTTGATACGTTATCTAAGTTAAGATTCAGTATGGCACTTGAGGAGGAACAAATTGAGGAGTTCCTGTGTTTATCGATTGGTAGAACTCGACTTTCTGGTGGAATTTCTGTGAGCTTTTGTTAAGGAGGAAAGACTTATGAAAAAGCTGAATACACATTCGATACTTTCATCATTAATCATCTTTGTATTAATCTTAACGGTTGTAGGGGGGCGGTCCGCAACAGCACAAGACGGATTAGCGCTGGAAATCGACGAATTCATCTCTTCGGTCGAGATTGAGCTGGTTACCCCGTTCGGCGTGGAGTTAGTACAGTTGAGCGGCCCACTGACTCTGCACGTCCATTTTGATGGTCCAGGCGAGGGGGACGCGAACGATGACGACAAAGACGGGCAGGATGAAGTATCGACGGAGATAGTGTCAATGGAATTGAAGGGGTCAAGCCCCTCGCTGGGTGAGGTACACCTTCGTGTCAATCCCAATGTGCCATCGTTGGGCGAGATCCGAGAGCAGGTTAACAACACACCGGGTGTGCTGGACCTTCCGCCATTCACATCAGCCGGCGTGGCCGACAGCTTCTTCGACGTGTTTTTTGAGCTCGAACTTCCCGACGCCGGACAATCTTTTACAACACTTCAACCGAAGCGGCTGATGGGCGTGATTACACACAAACCGGCGGCACCCTGTGACTTCTTTGAGAGCCAGGATGAAACTGAGATATTTGACGAAAACGGTAACGCGACCGGCTTCTTCTTAGGGGCTATAAGGTTAGAACGCTTATGCGAGGACGAGTGCGACTGGAATCCTGATGATGCCCATAAGATGCACTGGCCGCAACTGCCTGATCTCGGTACTTCGGGTACGGATGTAGATATGTCCTTACTCTTCCTGGCAGATGATTTCAAGTGCACGGCTACCGGCCCCATCGATGATATTCATATCTGGGGCTCGTTCCGCGATGATGTGTTACCCTCGGACGGTCCGGAAAGTCTGACATTTGAAATCACCATTTATTCGGACATCCCGGCAACAGAGAGCAGTTGGAGCATGCCTGGGGAACCGCTTTGGAGGCGAACATTCAGCCCCGGCGAGTATTCAATTCGCAGGCTTAAGGACAGTCCGGAAGGTTGGTATGACCCGGCGAAAGAACTCTATTTAGCGAACAATCACACACAAGCCTACCAATACAACTTCTGCATTAAAGAAGGGGCCTTTACACAGGAACAAGGAACTATTTACTGGCTTAGCGTTAAGGAGCTCATGCCTGAGGATGCAGATTATAAATTCGGATGGAAAACAACCACTCATAAACTCAGATGGAATGACGACGCAGTCTTTTTCCTTGCCGGAAATCTCGTTTCATTCCCAATGAAGTACCCTAAAGAGCATGAGTATGCGGGGGAATCACTTGATCTGGCATTCGTAATTACCGGTGGTGAAAAAGACCAAGGACGGCATGACCTCGGCGATGCGCCGGACAGCTCCAATAGCTCCCCCGGGAAATCCATGCTCGCGTATCCGAGCGGAGTCATAGGTAACTATCCTACTGTTTACGAGGAGGGTTCACCTCCATACGGCCCAATTCACTGGTTGCCCCAAGCCAAGTTTCATCTGGGACAGACTGTTACCAACGAAAGCGAGGCGGATATCGGGTATGACGAGGACATCAAGAACAATCTTGTTCCACCCGATGATTTATCTGACCTGGACGGAGGAGATGACGGTGTCCGGCTAACACTGGTTCTGCCCGATTGTAAACAGACTTCGTTCGATTACACGGTGACCGTTTTGGAACCGGATATTAGTATGGCTATTGTCAATGTGTGGTTCGACTGGAATCGTGACGGTGACTGGGATGATGTCGAGGTATGTCCTGACGGCACCACCGTACCGGAATGGGCCGTTCAAAACCAGCAACTGCTGTTCATGGGACCGGGTATGCTTACAATAACCACACCGCAGTTTATGTGCTGGCATCCACAGACGGATGCAGAGCTGGACCCGATATGGATGCGAATTACAATAGGAGAGCTGGTTTGGGGAAAGGATGTTACCAGCGGCGCTCTTGTAACCGGCGGCGCCGGACCGGCCAGCGGTTACGACTATGGAGAAACGGAAGACTACTACATTCACCCAAGAAGAAAAGACGAACCGCTCAAATACGACTGGGGCGATGCCCCTACAGGAACGGTCGCGGCAGGTTACCCGACACTTTTTGTTACAGACGGCGCCAACCACGCGATTGCCGGTCCCTGGCTTGGGGACGTAAACGATCGGCCCGACAGCGAGCCGGACGGCCAGCCGGATACCAATGCCCTCGGTGACGACAATGCTGTCAACGATGATGAAGACGGGATTACTATTCCCACGCTGATTCCGGGCCAGCCGGCGAATATAACGGTTGAGGTCAACGGCGGCGGTGGTATTGTCCAGGGATGGATTGACTTTAACGGCGATATGACCTGGGACGCATCTGAAAAGATATACGATGGTTTCCTGCCCACCGGCATTTACACGATATCGATTTCCGTACCGGTTGGAACTTCTGCTGGACAGACCTTCGCACGATTCCGAATAAGCAAACAGGGCGGTTTAACTCCCAAAGGCCCGGCCCCGGACGGCGAGGTCGAGGACCACGAAGTTTTTGTGGAGAGCAGCCCGCAATTCACAACAAGACCTGTCAGTGCTACTCAGTGTCCAGTTGCGCAAACACAATGTCCAGCTTCAGTTACCCGATGCCCGGCTGCTGTGACAAAATGTCCTGCTGTTCAGACTCAGTGTCCGGCCGCAGCTACAACGTGCCCCCCTGTTAAAACTCAGTGCCCAGCCGCCGAGACAACATGCCCTCCAGTACAAACTCAGTGCCCAACAGTAGAAACCGAGTGTCCACCCATTTTGACAAGATGTCCGCCTTTAGAGACTAAATGCTCTCTGACACCTACTATTTGTCAGGGTGTTGAAACGCAATGTCCGGTCATAGAGACCGCGTGTCCGCCTGTATTGACGGAGTGCCCTCCCACGCAGACTAAGTGCCAAATAGTAGAGACTAAATGCCCCCCGGCTGAGACGAAGTGCCCGGCTGTGCTATCAGTTTGCCCACCCGTTCCTACTCAATGTACCGCAGTAGAAACGGTCTGTCCTCCGGTAGAGACTCTTTGCCCGGCAGTAGAAACTGAGTGTCCGTCTATTTTGACCAAATGCCCCCCTATAGAGACTAAATGCTCTCTGACACCTACTATTTGTCAGGGTGTTGAAACACAATGTCCGGTCGTGGAGACCGCTTGTCCGCCTGTATTGACCGAGTGCCCTCCCACGCAGACTAAGTGCCAAGTAATAGAGACTACATGCCCCCCGTCTGAGACGAAGTGTCCGGCTGTGCTGTCAGTTTGTCCGCCTGTACGTACTCAGTGCACCGCGGTAGAGACGGTCTGTCCTCCGGTAGAAACTCAGTGCCCTGCGGTAGATACGAAGTGTCCACCAGTGTTGACAAGATGTCCGCCTGAGGTAACTAAATGCTCACTAATACGCACTATGTGTGAGCTTGTTGAAACACAATGTCCGGTCGTGGAGACCGCTTGTCCGCCTGTAATAACCGAGTGTCCGCCGGTACCAACGAGGTGCCCGGCAGTAGCGACTGAATGTCCCCCGGCTGAGACAAAATGCCCGGCTGTGCTGTCAGTTTGTCCGCCTGTACGTACTCAGTGCACCGTGGTAGAGACGGTCTGTCCTCCGGTAGAGACTCAGTGCCCGACCGTAGATACAAAGTGTCCACCAGTGTTGACAAGATGTCCGCCTGAGGTAACTAAATGCTCACTAATACGCACTATGTGTGAGCTTGTTGAAACGCAATGTCCGGCCGTTGAGACCGTATGTCCGCCGGTAGTTACCCAATGTCCGCCTATGCCGACAAGGTGCCCGCCGGTACCAACCGAATGCCCACCGGCTGAGACAAAGTGCCCGCCTACACTGTCAGTTTGTCCGCCTGTGCCTACACAATGCACCGCGGTAGAGACAGTCTGTCCTCCGGTAGAGACTCTGTGCCCTGCCGTAGATACAAAGTGTCCACCAGTGTTGACAAGATGTCCGCCCATAAAGACTAAATGCTCACTGATACATACTATGTGTGAGCTTGTGGAAACACAGTGCCCGGCCGTAGAGACCGCTTGTCCACCCGTAATAACCCAATGTCCGCCGGTACCAACGAGGTGCCCGCCGGTGCCGACTGAATGTCCACCAATAGAGACTCGATGCCCGCCGGCAGTGACCGTCTGTCCGGCCGTCTGGACCAAATGTCCGCCGACAGCTACTATATGTCAACTTACGGAAACACAATGTCCGGCCGTAGAGACACTGTGTCCACCTTTAGAGACCAGATGTCCGCCCATAAAGACTAAATGCTCACTGGTACCCACTATGTGTCAGCTTGTGGAAACGCAATGTCCGGCCATAGAGACCGTTTGTCCACCTGTACTGACTCAGTGTCCCCCGGTGCCGACACGGTGCCCGGCAGTACAGACCGAATGTCCACCGTTAGAGACTCGATGCCCGCCGGCAGCGACCGTCTGTCCGCCTGTATGGACAAGATGCCCGCCGACAGCTACAATATGTCAACTAACGGAAACACAATGTCCGGCAGTAGAGACTTTGTGTCCGCCTTTAGAGACCAGATGTCCGCCCATAAAGACTAAATGCTCACTGGTACCCACTATGTGTCAGCTTGTGGAAACGCAATGTCCGGTCGTGGAAACAAGGTGTCCGCCTCTGCGAACCCGTTGCCCGGCAGTAGAGACTTTGTGTCGAGCCGTGGAGACAGTATGTCCGGCTGTGACAACATTATGTCCGCCCGTGCAGACACAGTGCCCAATAACTTTGACCCACATGACACAATGTCCCGCAGTAGAGACCCGCTGTCCGCCCGAGCCGACTAAGTGTCCCGTAGTAGAAACAGAATGTGTCCTTGCAGAAACAAGGTGCCCGATAGTGGAGACCAGATGTCCGCCTTTACTGTCAAAGTGTCCACCTGCGCCTACTCAGTGCACAGCAGAACCTACAGTGTGTCCACCTGTTTCGACTCTGTGCCCGGTGGTAGCGACTGAATGTCCGCCAGCGATAACGAGATGTCCACCGACAGCTTCGAGGTGTCCGGTCGTTAATACGACATGCCCGGCTTTAGATACCGAATGCCCCTCAGAACCGACTAAATGTCCGGTCGCGATAACGAAATGTCCGCCGACAACTTCGAGGTGTCCGGTCGTTGACACGACATGTCCGGCTCTGGATACACAATGCCCTTCCGAGCAGACAAAATGTCCGGTCGAAATAACGAAATGTCCGCCGACAACTTCGAGGTGTCCGGTCGTGGACACGACATGTCCGGCTCTGGATACCCAATGCCCCTCCGAGCAGACAAAGTGTCCGGTCGCAATAACGAAATGTCCGCCGACAACTTCGAGGTGTCCGGTCGTGGAAACGACATGTCCGGCTCTGGATACCCAATGCCCCTCCGAGCAGACAAAATGTCCGAGTGAACCGACATGGTGTCCTGCGTCAGAGACAAAGTGTCCCTCATTGCGAACACACTGCCCAATAATAAGTACTGAATGTCCAGCGACACCGACACCGACAAGATGCCCGGTTGAGCTGTCAGTTTGCCCACCTGTTCCTACTCAATGTACTTCAGTATACACGGTCTGTCCTCCAGATAAGACGAAGTGTCCCTACCAGGAGAGCATATGTCCACCCCGCGACGTAACGGGAGGTTGCCCGGGACCTCTAACGGCTCAGGATATAGTGGCAGGAACAAGGTACTATCTTATTATAGCAGAATGTCCCGCGATAGATGTAGAATGCCCAACTGTTGTGCCAAAGCTATTGTTAGCAAAAGCACCCTAAAGTTTGAGATAAAATAAAAACATATTATTAAGATTGAATTTGAACCATTGCGTTAAGTTACCAACGCAATGGTTCAGGCATATTCCGGTTGGCCGGAAACTCTTCAGAGCATAAACTTACTCACTGGTTTTTCCATATTTATCTATTATAAAACAGAGAAACGCTCATCTTGTATTCCGAGGCCAATGCTCCGGATAGGAAAGCAAAGTATCTTCGGGGAAAGGTGACAATCCGAATATCAATTCACTCAACCTTTCGTCCGGCACACAATTTTTTCTTGTTGCATAGGGTATGATATAAGCTATAATCCACCGAGTGGTTAGAAATAAGCAAAGAAAAACCGAAGAATTAGCCACAGACTCTCCAGCAGGCGCATCAGCGTCGCTGGGACCTGTAATCGCAGTTATAGCCGGTCTTGCGGCTGCCTGGATTGCGGCCGGCTCAACGGGATTATTAGCACATCCATTGCGGCGGGCGCTGACGTTGGCGGCTTTGGGTGTTGTAATCATCGCGCAGCGTCCTTTCCCCTGGCGGGGGAGCAAAGGTCTTTTTAAACTGCTGGTAACAGCCGGTCTTGCCGCATACATGGTAGCCTCGTCCCTGCCGGTTATTAATGTAATGAGCGTCCCGCTTGTTCTGGCTTGCCTTGCGGGCACATTCCGTGGACAGGCAAAGAAGATGCTGCGCATTGTCTCTGTGTCTGTTGCGGTCTTTGGCCTCTATCGCATGGCCTGCACATGTATCCCTTTGGTATGGTCGATGGCCGACCTGCTTGGCCGTGCTCTTGGAAACATAGGAGGCCTCATCAGTCATCAATCTATTTATGTCGGGTCCACTTTTGCCGGTCTTGATTTCCTGGTGCTTATGAGTGTGCTTTGGGTTTTCTGGTTGGCATCCAGCCGGCAACCAAGGAAGAAACGCGCTGTCTATGGTTTTGCGGCGATCCTTGGCGGACACCTCTGTTATTTAATTGTAATGTCATATACCCAGCAGCTGCTTGCGGGGGTAGCCGAGCCTGCCGCACAAGCAGGCTGGTCCTGGGCGGCTCTGTTCCATAAAGCCATACCGTGGAACCTGCCCGTATTGGCTTGTGTGATACACCTGCTTACCGTCTCAGCTATGTTCCGATGGACTGCCGGGCTCGGGGAAACTGAGCAGAATTATATAAAAGCTTCTGCGGCCTATACCCGGAACCAATATATACTGCGATTTGGAGCTCCTGTTCTGGCTATCCTGTTACCTGTTATAATTGCTCTTTACCCGGGCAAACCGGACCTCCAGGGCAAAAAGATTGTTTTCTATGAGAAGGGATTTCTCAACTGGCTCAAGCCAGCGCACGGTCAATACGGCAGACTGTCGAGCGGAATGTATGGAATGCTTCCGGTCTTTATAGAAAGCCTTGGAGCCAGCAGTCTTATATCGCCCGATTTATCAGATAAAGACCTTCGGGATGCAGATGCTTTAGTGCTGCTTTTTCCTGATGACCCATGGGCCGAGGGTCAGCTTGAACGTATATGGGATTTTGTACATCGGGGCGGCTCACTTCTGGTAATGGGCGAGCACACTACCCGGGACGAGAACGGAAACAATCGTTTCAATGAAGTGCTGGAGCCGACTTCGATACGGGTCGAGTTCGATTCGGGCACATTCACGGTTGGCGGCTGGCTGCAGTCATACGAGGCGATTGCGCACCCGGCGACAACAGGTGTCCCTGACGAACGCAATCAGTTTGGTGTTGTTATTGGTGCTTCTCTCGAAACAAACTGGCCGGCGCGTCCATTGTTAATTGGACGGTGGGGATGGTCGGACATGGGAGATGAAGGAAGCGGCCGGGCAATGATGGGCAACGGTCACTATGATTCAGGCGAGAAACTCGGCGACCTGATTCTCGCGGCCGAGCAGCCGCTCGGAAAAGGACGCGTCATTGCATTTGGCGACACATCGGGCCTGACAAACGGCATCAACGTCAGCTCGCATGTTTTCAACTCGCGACTGTTTGGTTATCTGGCCGGTGGGAAAAGAAACGCGCACCCGATATGGCGGCAGCTTCTCGGAATATTGGGCTGTGGACTGCTCATGGGCCTTCTGACCCGTCAAACAAGTGAGGGCAGGGTTGTTTTAGTGACATTATGCTTAGCAGGCTCACTTGCCGCCTCTACCGCAATCAGCCGCAGCGCCAGCGAGATTCTTCCCGATGGGCGATATAAATTACCCAACAACCTGGCTTACATCGACACATCTCACCTGGAAGCAAACAGCGGGGAATCCTGGCGTCCTGACGGTATCGGTGGATTTATTCTTACACTTATGCGGAACGGATATCTTACTCTTTCTCTTCCAGAGTTGACTGCCGAGCGGCTTGTACGGTCGGACCTTTTGGTATCTGTTGCGCCTTCCCGCAGTTTTTCGAAGACCGAACAAAACGCGATAAGAGAATTCGTGCTTAACGGCGGGACATTCATTCTTATGGCGGGACTGGACGGGGCAGGCTCCAGCCGCTCACTGCTTTCGATGCTTGGATTTAGTATCGGCAATCCCGGGCCAAATCCTGTTGAACCTGAAGTCATGGGACACTTCAAATCTCCGTATCTGAGCTCGGGAGACCAGCGTGTTCATGTTCGTTTTCACGCGGCCTGGCCGGTAAGTTGTAACGACCAAGGCGCCCGGGTAATCGCATACGGACACAACAATTTGCCGGTCATAATTTTACGTGAACTCGGAGCTGGTAAAGTTGTGGTCATTGGGGATACATGCTTTGTTGCCAACAAGAATCTCGAATGGGAAGGAGGAGAGCCGTTCGAAGGTATGCGGGAGAACGCCGATTTCTGGCGATGGTTCATCACACAACTTCGAGACCAGGAGATGTGGATTCCTCCGGCTCTGGGGAGCGTACCTGAACCTGCAAATAACGGAACGACATCGAATATACCTGATCAGGAGGTTGCAAATTGAAACGGGCCTGGATTGGCTTAGCGTTATTGAGTACCTCGTGGCTATTTGGGCTTAGCTACTACCATAGTGCCCAGTGGCTTCTCTGGGCGATACTTGTATCGGCTGGAATAGCATTGCTCATTGGCCTGGACATTCGCAGGCCAACAGTTATCGAATCAACAGCAGCCGCTGTGTTGCTGCTTCCCGCTGTCTTTTTGGCACCGTGGCCGTACCGTATTGCACTATTGCTTATCTTCGTCGGCCTTGTACTTGGTGCCTTACCGATTCCCCGCCGCTGGCCCGGAGTTCTTGCCCCGGCGCTCATATTAGGGGGAATCATCCTGGCAGTACAATCACTCGGGATTCTCGGCTACGAGTACGTCACTGCAAGATCACATGAGCTTCCGTGGCCATGGCCCGGTCTGCTTTATTCGATTTCACGGCTGTTAGGTATCCGGGCAGGATTGGCCGGTACTAATCTGGCCTTATACACTCCGAGAAGTTCCCACTGTCTTGGGACTACATGGGAACTGCTTTTAGACCCACCAACATTAGCCTTCCTGTTCGGCGGGATTGCGATGCTGTGTTTCTGGAAATCTGCAAGCCAACCATCACCCGTACCTGCACAATCACCGATGCAGACAGGCAAACAAATTCCTCGCTTAAGAAAACGTTTGGCGGCTTTCGTCATATTGATTGCCGCCTGGCTGCCTGTTCGCACAGCCATATTAATATCGATTTTTATGCATCGTGCTCTTCGGACAGAATATGATGCAGAACTGGTTTTAATAAATCAATTCTGGAATCCATGGCTGCTGATGGCTCTTCTGTTGGGACCAATTTTTCTATGTTTGCGGTTCATTCACACACCGTGTGGTGGACGGCGGGCATTTGTTTCCCAGCCAGGTGTGAAGCACCCAAAACATCTCAGGGCAATTGTTCTGATCATTGCAGGGAGCTTCATGTTGATTATGGGTGTGCTTTTGGATGTGCCGGGAAGGCGCAAAGAAGGCCGGGTTTGGGTCGATGAATATCACTCGACATGGGAACCAACCGATAAACCCTTTGATACGGAATGGTACGGGCATGACTCCGGATATAACTATTACTGCATCTACGATTACATTTCACACTTCTATGAGACAGACCGCCTCAAGACTCCCATCGACGATGCCGCTCTCATGAATTGCGATGTCCTTGTCGTAAAGGTACCGACCGAACGATACGAACAGAAAGAAATAGCAGCAATAGAACGATTTGTCGAACGTGGCGGAGGTCTGCTGCTCATCGGCGAACACACAAACGTCTTTAACACCGGCACACATATAAATGATATTGCAAAGATTTTCGGTTTCAGTTTTCGTTACGATTGTTTATTCGGCATCGATACGGTTTTTACTCAACTATACAATCCGCCGTTAGTGCCCCACCCAATAGTCCAGGACATGCCCCCGCTCGATTTTGCGGTTTCCTGCTCCATTAGCCCCGGATTCAGTCACGGCCGAGCGGCTATTCGTTCTACGGGCCTGAAAAATCTTCTGGCTGATTATCACGCAAGCAATTTTTACCCTCAGGTCGAAGATAAGGCCCAGATGCGATATGGGGCTTTCGTGCAATTATGGACAACTAATCGCGGTAAAGGCCGAGTCGCAGCTTTTACTGATTCGACAATTTTTTCCAATTTCGCAACATTCGAACCAGGAAAGGCTGAGTTAATGCTCGGCATGCTCGAATGGCTTAATCACCGCAACAGCCCTTATCCGTTACGATTATTTCTAATCATTTTGGGGCTTCCACTTCTTGCCTATGGACTTGTGCTCTGCCGGAAATGGAGCGTGGCCTGGTTGGTTGTTGTCTGTGCGGGAGTATTCGGGTGGTCAGTCGCAGCAGCAGGTACACGAGCAATTCATCGGAATTCCATGAGCCTTCCAAAGGCTGTTCGCCCTATGGTTCAAGTTGCTATTGACCGTACCGTCTGTAACGGACCTTTGTCCAAGAGCGGATTCATCTCAGGAAAGCAGAAAGGTTTCGGGATTTTCGAACGGTGGATATTGCGCCTTGGTTACTTCACGTCCCGCAGGAGCGGCACCGATGTGCTGAGCGGTGACCTTGCAGTGTTTATAGACCCCAATCAGACAGTCACGAATAATTTCCGCGAGGAGCTGGTCAAGTATGTCGAGTTGGGAGGAAAAGTGCTCGTCCTGGACTCTCCGGCAAATACCGGGTCAACCGCAAACAGCCTGCTGTATCCGTTCGGGCTGACTGCAACTCCAAATATGCAGCTTAGGGGCCAGTTGAAAGCGCCGGAGAACTGGCCTGTGATACAAATCGACTCGACCTGTGAGATTAAGGGAGGGCAGGCAATTGCGTCGGTAACAAACGTACCGGTGATCGCAAGGGCCCGTCACGGCAAGGGGACAGTTACCGTCGTAGGCTTTAGCTCGCGATTTGCAGATGCCTATATGGGCGTCACCGGTGACGTTGTACCAGATGACGAATTGCGGAAGGTGTTCGACATACAGTTCGCGATATTAAAGGACATCGTTTCCGAACAACAATAAACTTATCACGAGAAAATGTAAAACCGGATTTATTGAGGAGGACTGGACTATGCGAAACCTGAGCCTGCTGATGCTGACTTTCGGAAGCCTTCATTTTTTTGCCGCACCATCCGACGCCGACGGCTATTCGCCCCGCGCCGGTCAAGTCCACCCTGATTTCATCCTGCCGAATATTGTGGACAACAAGCCTGTATCGCTGTCGCAGTTTCGCGGCCGGAAAGTCCTGCTGGTCCACTTTGCCTCCTGGTGACGAGGTTGTCGTCAGGCCGTGCCGGCCTGGAATAATAAAACGCAAGAGTGGGTTCGAGAGGGAAAACTCGTTGTGCTGGGGATCGCACAGGAGCAGCATCCCGACCGCAGCCGGCTATTTGCACAGTGGCATAAGATAGACTGGCCCGTCCTGCACGATCCCATCAATGTAATGCAGGTAAGGGGAGTGCCAATCGAGGTGGCTATCGACGAGAATGGTATTGTGCGCAGCCTTCAGCCGAAGATGGATAACTTCGAGGAGGAGTTTCTCAATAAGACGTTTACAGGCAAAGGGACAGAACCGCCGAAGATTAAAGCGACCAGGCCCGACCCGAGAGCCCTGCGCAGGCGTGCGGAGAAAAGCCGCTCATCCGAAGCGTGGAGAAGGCTGGGCGATGCGCTGGTGCTCTGGGGGGGAAAGTCTAAAATCAACGACTCCATCAACGCCTACAAGCAGGCACTTCAAATCAATCCGGACGACGGTGATGCGCATTTTCGCCTTGGAGTCTGCTACCGCCTTCGGTATGATTCCGGGCAGCGAGCCTCAAGCGATTTTCAAACGGCCGTGAACCATTGGACCAGGGCCCGGGTGCTTCAGCCCAATCAGTATATCTGGCGGCGGCGCATTGAGCAGTACGGCCCGCGACTGACTAAACCATACCCATTCTATGATTGGGTGGAAACGGCGGCCCGTGATATCATTGCACGGGGAGAAAAACCGGTTGAACTGATGATTTTGCCCACAGGCTCCGAAATCGCCGGCCGGGGGAGCAGCTTTGAAACCGAAGAACACATCGTTAAGCCGCCCGATCCTCAAGGTCAAATTTATCGCGACGAGAAGGACCTGATCCTGAGCGAAGTTACAGTAGTCCCTCCACAAGTGAAGCCTGAAGAGACCGTCCGTGTCCACGTGACACTTCGCCCGAACGCCAGGCTGAAAGCGCATTGGAACAACCAGGCCGAGCCTTTGAAGCTCTGGGTCGATGCACCCGACGGCTGGAAGGTGGAACCCCGGTTGTTGACAGCTCCGCAAGGAAACCAACCGGAGACATCAGAGCCGCGGCAACTCGAGTTCGAGGTACGCGCTGCGGCCGGGGCAAAGGGAACATCCAAACTGAAGGCTTATGCTTTGTACTATGTCTGTGAAGATGCGGGCGGAGTGTGCTACTTTTTGCGAAAGGATATCCCTATTACAATTACAGTAGAAAAAAAGTAACCTTGAGGGCCATATCCTTAGTGAAGTCGAATGAAACCGATAAAGCAGGGAAAACGTGCCCGCAGATTTTCTCAGTAGTCCTTAAAACTCTTCATCCACTCCGGCCAGTCACTCGGCTGACACCCCCCTGCCGTTGTCCAGAGGTTACTGGTGTTATACTGTCGATGCCACTTAAACGTCCACAACTCTTTAAGCCCTATTTTCCTGGTAGAAAAATCCAGAAAAAGTCCGTTCACAAAGCCATCGTGCCGATTTAAACAGTAACGCAACATACGTCCATCACCACCTTCAGACCATCCCTGGCCGTCAAATTCTGGGGGAGCATCTACTGAATCCACTACACCATTATAGCGCTGGGCCCCCAGGAACAAGGGCACGTACGCAGCCCCCGCCACAGCCGGCCCGCGCCAGTACCAATTTACTTGCCCGCGAGGTTCCCTGCCTGGCTGGATATCAACACAATAGCCATTGATACCATAGCTTCCCTTCATCGGCTTTTTCCAGTGATCCTCTCTGGGCATATAGCCCCAGGCCATAGTCACGCCGACGTCTGTTCCCTCGGCTCCTTCACTGATACCGTTCTCATCAACCCAAGGCTTCGTCGCGTTCGGACAACAGGTAAATTCGTCATCCCATTTATAGTAGTCCCCCATTGCGCTGACCCACCGATTGGCCTGAGGCTCGGCCGTGTGGCCCTGCATGAATCGGCCATCGTGGTCTTCGGCATACATCGCAAAGTACAAGCCCCATTGTTTGAGCCTGTTCAGGCACGCAACGCTTCTGGCCTGTCTCCTTACCCGCTGTAAAGCCGGCATCAATATCGCCATCAGTATTGCAATGATGGCAATCACTACCAGAAGCTCTATTAGTGTAAAGCCTTTTTCTTTGCTCATGGCGTTCATCCATCTCCTTCACATAGATATAATGAGTTTTGCTGATATGTGTTTCAGTCATAATTATAACAGATTCAGTCACCGTAATTCAAGTTATTGGTTGATTTTTAAGTCAGGAATTTATGAGATTGTTAAATCGGTTCGTAGTTTTTTAACAGGAGCGGTTAGTGTAAATTAAATATCAGAATTCGAGAATCCGGCCCATCGTCGGGAAGAAAGTACAAATTTCCATCGAAAGCCATACCTTCACGAGTTAAAGTGCTCTTCCATTTATCTTTGGGTAAATCGAAACGTTTTATCAAAGTCCAGTTTTCAGTGTCGATAATATCTACAGCGGAAACATCGTCCTTATGGCCGCTGCACAAAAGTTTACCGGCAAAATACTTGATGTCCTGATAGGCCATTGAGGTTGGGGAATCGACTTTATTTAACTTTCGTCCGTCAATGTCCCAGGTATAGAAATGAAGGGCGTCCCAATTAACTCCATAAAGAAGGTTTTTTCCATCAGATGCAACAGCTCCAATGTGGTCGTCAACCGGAAACGAAGTGCGTATTTCCAAAGTATCAGGGTCGAGGCCATAGACCATTGTTCTGCTTTGTCTTTTATACTCAGCGTTCGGGACCCACAGGAAACGGCCGTCATACTGCAGGCCTCCGGGATGAATCAATGCGCCATCAGTCAATTCTTTTTTTGAAATCAGGCTTGCGTTTTTTCTGTCAATCTTAAACAGCCAGTCGCGATTTTGCTCTGTGTCCACCGAGGTCACAAAATAAAATTGCTCTGTGATATCGAGCCCCTGCACATGATAAGTAGAAAACTTCAGCGGGACTTGTCGTATGAGTTCCACATTGCCAAAGTGAAATAAGATGTCCAAGGCATCAGCCTTAGAAATTTCATTGCTTTTGTGGCAATTTAAGGTAAGCGGCAGGGCTGACAATAAAATAACGAAAAGAACTCGATTGACAACTGTAATAGTGCGTCGAATCATTTTTGGCCTCAATCTTAATTTTCCAGTAACTACGCCCGGTTATCTCGATACGTAGGCAGTAGAAATTCATTTCCAATACAATATCAAGTCTGCCCCGGAAGGTCAATTTTTCCGATTGCTTTTCAAAGATTCTACGGGCTTAATTCTAAAAAGACTATTGCGGGCAAAGCGGAACTAAAGTATTTTGGTGTAGAGTCGTTACTTGAATATTATTTAAGAAGATTTGATAATTCAAAGGAGCTATTGGTTATGAGTTTGTCCTATTATTTCGAACATATGCAAGGTATTGGTATTTTGGCCACCGCTGATTCAGACGGAATGGTTGATCTTGCCATTTACGCCAAACCGCATGTTATTGACGAGAAAACCATCGCATTTGTTATGAAGGAGCGTTTGAGCCACATGAATCTCAAATCCAATCCGCACGCCGCTTATATGTTCGTTGAGAAAGGCGAAGAATACACCGGCAAGAGGCTGTATCTGACCAAACTCCGAGAGGAAACCAACACATCGGTAGTGGAGATGTTCAGACAGAAACAGCCGGAGATATGTGCAGCCGACGATGATTCAAATAAATATCTCGTGCATTTTCAGGTAGATGAAATCTGGCCGCTTGTGGGCGACAAGACATAGAGCACAAAACCAATGCGAGAGGTGCTCTCTGCAGATTTGAAAAAATGAAGAAAACAGGGGCAAATATATCATACAATCGGATTATCTCAGGGAGGCCTGTGTCTGGGCCAGGGCCTGCTGAAGCTCTTCAGGAGTGAGCAATTCAATCTGCCCACCCAGCCGCAATACACTGCAGCGGCCATCATGAACGGGCTTCGACTCATATAGAAGAACATTCGCAGGTGACATGCCGCCATTTTGACCGGGAACATAAACATATTCCCCGGCGTCACGAGAGGGACATTTAAATAACTGTGTACTTCCGCTCCATTCGACTAAAGCCTGAAGTGAGGGTGGAAAACCTTCATTACTGAGAGCATATATTTGTATATTCTGAGCAATTGTTCGCAGGTTTGTCTGGCACTTGACCGTTTCAGCGGTGTATTTTGTATCTATCATTGTCTGAGTATATTGCTCTCCGGCCTGCCCAAAGCTTTTGATAATCCACCAAACGCCCAAGCCTATAAGCCCAAGAAAAATCAGAGCAAAAAGGAGGTTAATAATCGTACCACCATGTAAATCCGCTCTATGAGAGTTTGTGGGCTTTTTGAAATGAGCATTTTCGCTAAACTTGTTTCTTGAATGTGTCATAACCGCCCCTTTCTTTCCGTTCATATACTTGCTTTAGTCATTCTCACCGCCAGCTCCAATATTTTCAATAGTTTAGGCAGACAAAGGTAATCCAAGTAAGCTGAAAAACAGGGCAACCAGCGGCAAAATAACTCTATCAAATCCTCCAAGAAATATAAATCCTATAAGGATAAACATTCCATATCTGGAAAAGTTTCGATACAGGTTGATGGCTTCGGGAGATTTCAACCTGGCATAAACCATTCTTGAGCCATCGAGGGGCGGTATTGGAATCAGGTTGAAAACAGCCAAAATGATATTGTAAAATATAGCCAGCCAAACGAAACTTCCCAGAAGCGGCATCGCCGACAAATGAAATAAATGAAAAGCAACTGCCAGAATACAAGCCATCGATATATTTGCAAGAGGTCCGGCAGCAGCCACCATGAAGATTTGCCTTTGGCTAAGGATTGAAAAGTTGACAGGCACAGGCTTTGCCCACCCAAAATGCACCAGAAACGGAAGGATAATCGTACCGAACAAACTGATATGAGCCAGGGGATTCAATGTCAATCGCCCCATTCTTGCTGCCGTGTCATCACCGTATCTATAAGCCATCCAGCCATGGGCATATTCATGAATCGTCAGAGAGATAAGGAAAATTGGAAGAATAAACAAAAATGTTAAAGCCTGGCTACCTGACATTATCTTTATTACCTCGAAAGAAGGGAAATGTTTTGTCTGAAAACAACATTCCCTTAAACTATTAAATCATCTACAATCCTTTAGAATCCACCAAATTATACATAATCCTTAATAGTATTGCCAATAGGTTTACGAAAGTAGATACAATTTTGGAATGGAATGGTTGTTGTTGAGTCGTCGCAAGCAAGATGCTCTCTTGTTTGTTTATCGGCGGCAATCTTATGTCAGCAATTCATCACAAATCATTTAACCGGGTAAGGCGGCAATGGCGGTATCTCTTTCTCCTGTGTTTCCAATTCTTCAAGAATAACTTCTATTGCCTTATTTAATTGCTCATCGATTCCGGCATATTCTTTAGCAGGATCGTTATCGATGTAAATATCCGGTTCGACACCGTATCCTTCGATTATCCACTTTTGTCCTTCCACATCATAACGGGAGAACTCCGGCTTATTGAGAAAACCACCATCTAATAGCGGCAAAGAGCCCCGGATTCCTACGACGCCACCCCAAGTTCGTTTCCCGACGACTTTACCCAGTTTATGCCACTTAAAACGATAGGTAAACAAATCGCCGTCCGAGGCAGAAAACTCATCCGCCAAACACACCATAGGCCCATAAATCATGGCGGCCGGGTCCGACTCAGGAACAGTATTCCTGGCGAAATCGACCATGGTAATTTCTCTTCTGAGCCGCTCAATCAACATTGGTGAAACGTTCCCGCCCCCGTTACCACGAACGTCTAATATCAGTGCCTTTTTGCGAATCTGAGGGTAGAAATACTTAACAAACTCATTCAAACCGCGGCGCCCCATATCAGGCACATGAATATATCCGACCTTTCCGTCGGTCGCATCACTTACTTTTTCGATATTGTTCTGCACCCATTCATAATAATATAAATTCTCTTCGCTCTCGGCCGGTACTACTATTACATCGCGAGCATCCTTGACAGACGGCTTCGAATTGAGCTTCAAAGCCACCTGTTTGCCCGCTTTGTTGATAAGCAATTCATAAATGTTGTTCACATCCGCAGTAGATTTGCCATTTACGGCAAGAATATAATCGCCCTGATTTGCGTCAACTCCAATCTCCGTTAGCGGCGAACGCAAAGTCTTGTCCCAGTTTTGACCGCGCAATATTTTTTCAATCCTGTAGTATCCTGATTTTGCATCACGCTGAATTTCAGCCCCGAGCAGACCGGTTGTTATCCTTTTCGGTTTCGGGTATTCTCCACCACCGACATATGTATGACCTACATTTAATTCGCCTATCATCTCACCGATGATATATGTCAAGTCCGCCCGGTGATTCACATGAGCAACCAGAGGTTCGTAACGCTCTCGCATTGCTTTCCAGTCAACACCATGCATATTCGGAACATAGAAAAATTCCCGCATCTGCCGCCAACATTCATTAAAAATTTGCATCCATTGCTTTTTCTTATCAAGGTTGACTTCCATACCGGACAGGTCTAACGTTTCTTTCATTTCGATCTTTGATTTGGGCAGGTCGATAATGGCATATTTTCCGCCCGAAGCAACGAGCATCTTCTTCTGGTCGGCCGATATTTCATATCCGTTTATCTGGCCAAGCTCTGTTTCCTTTTGCTCTTTCAGATTATACATCTGCAACAAGGTTCCGCTGTCTTTACTTCCTCTTCGGTTGTAATACAAAAAATCACCGACCGAACTTAGATTACTATAATTCGAAACTTCCGTGGGCAGCGAGGTAATACGGTCCTTGATGCCGTCTATGTCCACTTTAATATTCTGCTTTTCCTTCTTCTGCCTCTTTTCCTGCTGTTTGTCAGCATTGTCGTTCGGGTCAGACTCTTTACCATCGGTCTTTTTGTCTTTATCTTCTTTTTTGACCTCTACCTCGTCACTTTGAGGTTTAAAAGGAGAATCGGTGCTCTTCGACAGTGTGATAAGGTAGATTCGGGACATCTCGCGGTAGGCGTGATTCCATTCGGTTCTACTGTAAATCGGATTGAAATCCCGTTCGGAAGTAAAGAACACGAATTTACCATCTGAGCTGAATACAGGATTGCTCGACGAATACCAGCCATCAGTCAGCTCACAGGATTTTTTATCCTTGAGCGAATAAAGATAAATCCTGTCCATCGCCTCGGTTTCCGATTTGGTGTAAACAATCCACCTGCTGTCCGGCGCCCAGGAATAATCCCTGAACTCCCATTTATCAGATTTATCAACCTCGACAATCCTGCCGCTCTTTATACTTACAAATCTCAGACGTAATCGTTTATCCCCCCATAGAATCTTCTTGCTGTCCGGCGACCATGCGATGTTGTATTTGTAGGTTTCGGCGTTTCTTGTTATCTGCTTTTCCTTTGAGCTGCCGTCCTGAGGCGCGATATAGATTTCATCCTCACCGGAGGCGTCGGATATATATGCAATCCACTTGCCGTCGGGTGACCATTTGGAATTTCGTTCATGAATTCCCGGGCTGTCCGTCAGATTTCGGACAGCACCGTGTTTGGCCGGAACGGTAAATACATCGCCTCTGGCGCCAAACAAGGCGCGTTTCCCATCAGGAGCAACTTCATAATTGGTGACATTGTCACTAACACTGACAATACCGCTTCTGCCGCCGGATAAATCTTCCTGAATATGAACAACAACTTTCTCATACTCCTCAGTCTCGATGTCTAAACGATAGATAAAGCCTGCGTTTTCAAACACAATTGCTTTTTTACCCAACGACGGAAATTTGATATCAAAGTCAGTGAAATCGGTTATTTTTTTTGTTTCCTTTGAATTCAGGTCATAAACGTAAAGGTTCATGCGTTTATTTTCATCACGGTCGGAGAGAAAAAAGATTTTATCACCGCTCCACATAGGGATAATATCCTGTGCAGGATTGTCGGTAATATTCTCGATTTTTTTTGTTTCGAAATCATAAATCCAGATATCATCCGCCATACCGCCGCGATATCGTTTCCACGTTCGGAATTCACGAAAGATGCGATTATATGCTAATTTCCTGTCATCCGGCGAGAAAGAGCAAAACCCCCCCCGAGGAAGCGGCAGTTCATCAGGAAGGCCGCCTGACGTAGAAACGCAATAGAGTTGACCGTTAAAGCTGTTAAATGAACTCATTCGTGAACGGAAAATGATATTCTTACCATCGTTTTTCCAGGCCATCACGATGTTATTTGGACCCATTCGATCGGACACATCATCCCTGCCAAGCGTTGCAGTGAAGGTCAAACGTTGAGGTACACCGCCGCCGGCGGGCATTAGGAAAATCTCCGTATTACCATCATATTGAGCGGTAAAAGCAATTTGCTCGCCGTTAGGAGAAAAACGGGCAAACATTTCAAAGCCATCGTGATTGGTAATCTTGCGGGCAACACCTCCGACCGATGAAACACTATATAGATCGCCGGCGTAAGTGAAGACAATCTGATTATCATGAATTGCCGGGAAACGCAATAGTCTCGCTTCATTACTAGCAAATACAGAGTTTACAATTAAGACAGTAATAAACGTTATAGCTCTAAACGTTAAATTCCTCTTAGTCATTTTCAACCCTCTCAACAAGTGTCAGCTTCTGATGCGTACTCACGCGCGATATTATCGCAGGAATACGAATTGGAACTACTTACTGTTAATATAATTATATACTCCGGAATGCCTTAAAATCAAGGAGAAAATAGGCACAATACAATACCACGTTTTTGCATTCAGGCAAAATAAGTTCTTCGAGTCAGCAGGCTGTTACGAGAGCTATTGAAACTTAAAGGATGTTATGTTATTATGGGACTTGCAGCATGTAGGAGTTTTTCTATGAAGGGTATATGAGAAATCTCAGATGAAATAATTTTTTAAAAGGCGTGGTATGATGCACAGAGGAAAGGGTTTTACTTTAATTGAACTTCTGGTGGTCATCGCCATTATCGCTTTGCTGATGGCGATACTTATGCCGGCCCTGAGTAGAGCGAGAGACCAGGCCCGGGGTGTCGTATGCAAGTCAAACCTCAGCCAATGGGGTAAAATATTCTATCTCTATGCCCATGACAACGAAAGCAAGTTCATGGTGTGGAATGAATCATCTACGCCGGGCGGCGGGACATGGATCATCCCATTGATGCCCTACTACGAAAAAGGCGGTGAGAAGAGCCGGTTATGTCCGAATACCCGGAAAACCGAAGAGGAAGGAGAAACGGTTCCCGCTCGAATGTCGTGGAGCTGTGAAATCGACGGGAAAATTCACAAGAACAGCTATGGAATCAATAACTGGTGCTATGATTTACGTCCGGGCGTGACAACTATATGGGGACTGCCGGATGCGGACAGGAGGGCCTGGCGAAGGATAGACCAAAGGCAGTCCGCCCGGATACCAATGTTTTTGGAGTGCTGGCGTTGGGGAGGTGGTCCGGTGCTCCGAAGCGACCCGGCCCCGCCCGACGAGGCCATACGACATAATACAGGATTTGGACGCTATTGCATGAATCGACACGCTTACACAATCAACGTCTGCTTTATGGACGCATCCGTTAGCAGGGTGAGATTGAAAAGCCTGTGGGATTTGAAGTGGCACAAAGAATATCTTATGGCGGACCCGCTGCCGGAATGGCCCCAATGGATGTTAAACCTGCCGGATCCGTAGCCTGGTTGAGAGGATTATTATCAACCATGAAAGGTATACCAGTGAAAAACATGAAACTCACGAATAAGCTGAGACAAATCTTTTTCGGCATTATCGGTTGTATTTTTTTGTCGGGACTGGCGGTCAATACTTCCGCCGCTGAGGTGCGAACGCAGACTTATACCTACAAGCAGGTAGGAGAACTTGAAATCAAGGCGAATGTTTATCGCGCTGATGACGAGAAGGTTCGCCCCGTTGTTGTCTGGATACACGGCGGTGCATTAATCATGGGAGGACGTGACGGTGTCAACGGGCGTGTTAAAAAGATGTTTCTGGACGCTGGTTATGCAATCGTTTCGATTGATTATCGCCTGGCTCCCGAAACGAAATTACCGGCGATTATCGAAGATGTCGAAGACGCCTTCAAATGGGTCCGGGAAAAGGGGCCGGAACTGTTTGACATTGACAGCAGTAAGATAGCGGTGTTGGGCGGCTCAGCCGGAGGTTATCTGACTCTTGCTACGGGTTATCGTGTGAAGCCCCGCCCTGCCGTGCTTGTTGCGTTTTGGGGTTATGGCGACTTGATTGGCGACTGGTACAGCAAACCCAGTCCTCATCCCCGCCATCAGAAACCGAAGATGGCCGAAGAGAAGGTCAGGATGCAGGTAAGCGGTCCGGCTATTGCAAATTCTAAAGACCGAAACGGTGACGGCGGAGCTTTCTATCAGTTTTGCCGTCAGCGTGGAATCTGGCCAAAAGAAGTTTCCGGCTGGGACCCGCACAAAGAAGCGAAAAAGTTTTATCCGTTCATGCCGGTCAAAAACGTGAGTAAGGAATATCCGCCAACGCTATTGATACACGGCACGAAAGATACGGATGTGCCTTACGAGCAGTCGGTAATGATGGCAGAACAATTCAGAAAGTTTCATATCGACCATGAGTTTATTACGATAGCCGAAGGAGAACATGGATTAGCCGGCGGTGCCCCTGAGAAAATCGATGAGGCTTATAAAAAGGTTTTTCAATTTGTTCATCAAAGAATGGCCGGAAAGTAAATCCCCCCTGCCAACTTTGAGTGCTTCGAACAAACAATAGTAAGAGCGGAAAAAGTTAACCTGAGAAAGGCAATACAAAATGTTACTAATCGGCAAAATCAGATTTCACACAGCAGTGTTAGTTACTATATGTTTTGTCCTTGGTTTATGCCAATCAGAGATAATCGCGTCCTCAGAACAAAAAGAAGATTCTACCGACATTACATTCAGCATAAAAAGAAAGGTTATCCATAAGATTAACCCGCGTATATTCGGTCAGTTTATGGAAAGGCCAAGCTGGGGCGAGATTGGAGTTGAGGGAGGGCTAACTCCCGGGACCCGGAAACTCCAGGCCGGAGTGTTGAAGCTGCTGGCGGAAATGGAAATACCGGTAATCAGATTTCCCGGTGGGACCGATGTGGATTTCATGGATTGGCGAGATATGATAGATAACGTACCAAACCGAACATCTCAGCGACCTGTCAGCACCGGCCATCTCGGACACAAGGTAAGTAATAACTTTGGCTATGATGAGTTCCTTCAATTTTGCGAAGAAGTAGGCACAGAGGCAATCCTGGTAGTGAATTTTCGGGATGCTCTGCTTAAGAAGAAGCCGCTGAGGCAAGCTGCTATGCACGCGGCAGCATTGGTGGCCTATTGCAATGCACCGATTGGAGCAAAGCTGCCGGAGGGGATGTACGATTGGCCTGCCTTGCGGGCGAAAAATGGCCGAGCCAGACCTTATAAGGTTAAATATTTTCAAATCGGTAATGAAACATGGGCTTTCATAAAAAATTTGAAGGAGATGATGCCCAATGCGGCACCTCAGTTTTATGCCGAGTGTTTGA
>Ga0307378_10002441_pt1 | contig 28479 bp, 20 predicted proteins | sample UN1MG_FD_202238 | JGI IMG/M metagenome (GOLD analysis project Ga0307378, IMG submission 202238) | Soil microbial communities from Risofladan, Vaasa, Finland - UN-1 | ecosystem: Environmental > Terrestrial > Soil > Coastal area > Acid sulfate soil | place: Finland: Risofladan, Vaasa | collected... | reverse complement strand
TGGATACTGGAGGCAAAGCTGAAAGACATGGCCGAAGATGAAATGGTTGACGTAAAATCACAGGTAGCATAAACTATGAACCAAGGGAGTAGCCAATAAACCTCCAACTACGACAGGGACAACGTCTTGCAAAAGTATTAGGTTTCCTTTACCTGCTGATAGGAATAACCTTGGCCGTTTACCACTCCGTACCAAACACCGGACTTTTTCGCAGACTTTTGGACGCCCTGATACTGAGAATACCACTTCTGGGTCAGGCTGTTCGGCAGCTCTCGATATGCCGGTATTGCAGGGGCTTTAATATGCTCTATAAAGCCGGCGTTCCAATAAAAGATTGTGCGGCACAAGCCACCGAACTAACAGGAAACTTAATCATAGCCGATATGTTCAAAGGCGGTGCGACAAGCATAGCAGCAGGAAAAATGGCCTTTGAGGGATTTTCTAACAGATTACCTTTGGACTATCTTAATATTTGGCAAACCGGAGAACAAATCGGCGAACTCGACAAAATGGTTGATAAGATAGCTGAAATTTCCGGCGATAGAGCCGAGCTGCTGTTCACTGAATTTGCCAAGTGGCTGCCAAGATTGATTTATGCCCTGGTTGCTGTTGTGCTGATTATACAAATATTCAAAATGGCGGGGTCGATAAGGACTTCATACTCTATATAGATATTCCTTGATAGAGACTGCTGCAATGGTATAATTGTCCGGATTTTTAAGGACAGAATAATGGCTGTATTAAACGTAAATATCGACCATGTTGCGACTGTCAGGCAGGCGCGGAGGACCGATGAGCCGGACCCTGTCTGGGCGGCGGCTGAATGCGAATTGGCCGGTGCAAACGGAATCACCATCCACCTGCGCCAGGACAGACGCCATATCTGCGACCGTGATGTTCGGCTGTTAAAGGAAACAGTCGCCTGCAAATTAAATCTTGAGATGTGTATGGCTGAGCCTATAGTCAAAATCGCCGAAGAAATTAAGCCGGACCAGGTCACCTTAGTTCCTGAAAAAAGAGCCGAGCTGACTACCGAAGGCGGTTTGGATTGCGCCAGACACAAAAGACGCCTTGCCGAGGTTGTCAAAAGAATGCACAGGAAACGTATTCTGGTAAGCACCTTTATCGCGCCAGACAAAGAGCAAATAATCGCCTCGGCCCAGACCGGCTGTGACGCTATCGAGCTGCATACCGGTATGTACGCAAACGCAAAGGGTCAAAGAGCTATCAAAAAAAGATTGAGCGAGCTGGAGCGTGGCCGCGACCTGGCAATAGCAAGCAAGCTGGTGGTTCACGCGGGCCACGGCCTGACATATCGTAACATTGCAGGGGTGGCGCGCATCAAAGACCTTTGTGAGTTCAATATCGGCCACAGCATTATAGCCCGGGCAGTCTTTGTCGGCATAAGGCAGGCAACAGCCGAAATGATAAAATTGATAGATAAATTCAGCGCTTAAGGTTAAAATGAAGTAATTAGTTCCTGTAGCGGAAAGAGTATTTGTCATTCCCGCCCCGCATCGTGTGCGGGATAAACTCCAGCGGGAATCCAGCTTTTTCGCTCTGGACCCCTGCTTTCGCAGGGGTGACATCGTCTGTTTTCGTTTTCCGCAACAAATACTAATCAACCGCTAATATGCAAAGAAAAAAGAAGTGAGCCAAAATGAACTAAAGTTTGGAGTGCCTAAAGTGACAGCAAAGCTGTCATTCTGAGCGAAGCGAAGAATCCCTTTTCGTTGGCCAGATCCTTCGGCTGCGCCTCAGAGCTTGCCCTGAGCTTGCCGAAGGGATGACACTTAAGTGTCACTTTAGCTCACTTTAGGCACTTTACACTTTAGGCACTTTCGTGTAGGAGACTAAAATGTTTACAGGGGCAATGGTGGCGTTGGTTACGCCTTTTCAGGAGGGCGAAATCGATTTTCAAACGCTCGATGAGCTCATCGAATTCCAATTAGAGAACGGCATAGACGGGATAGTACCGGTAGGAACGACCGGCGAATGCCCTACGTTAAGTCCCGAAGAGCACAAACAGGTCATCGAAAGAGTTGTCCAGGCCGTGGGCGGACAGGTGCCTGTAATTGCAGGTGCCGGCTCAAATAGTACCGCTGAGGCAATTGAATATACCGAATTCTCAAAAAAGGTTGGCGCCGATGCAACGTTGCAGGTCGGGCCGTACTATAACAAGCCCATGCAGGAAGGATTTTATCAGCACTTCAAGGCAATAGCGGAAGAGGTTGACCTACCCATAGTATTATATAACATACCGGGCCGATGTGGAGCCGGTATGACACCGGAAACAATTGCACGCCTGGCCGAACTCGAAAATATCGTCGCAATTAAAGAGGCGACCGGCAGCCTGGACCAGGCCAGCGAAATTGCAAGCCGATGCGACATAACCATCATCTCCGGCGATGATTCCCTCACGCTGCCGTTAGCCTCGATTGGCGGCAAGGGTGTCATCAGTGTAGTGGCTAACATTGTGCCCGCCGACGTAAAAGCAATGACCGATTTAATTCTCCAAGGAGATTTTGTATCAGCCTTGAAATGGCACAACAAGCTGTTTACACTTTGTAAAAGCATGCTTACCCTGGCAACCAACCCGATACCCATTAAGGCGGCAATGGCGATACTCAATATGTGCTCCGACGAATTGCGATTACCGATGACACCGCTGGAAGAGGATAAAAAAGTCATCCTCGAACAAACATTAAAAGACTACGGCCTGCTAAGCTAAAAATCACTGCTACTCTTGATTTTATCATTCAACTCTGTCAGTGAAAAACCTTCGGCGATAACAATATGGTTACTGTCAGTAAGAACGAGCCAGGGCATCGACTGCACAGCCCAGGAGCGGCCAAGAACCTGCATATTTCCATCAAATTTTCCGGATGGAATAGTAACCCTGTTTTTCCTCAGCCAGTCGTTAAATGCCGACTCAACAATCGGCCCCGCATAAACCAGGACCGTATAAACCCCCTTGTCGGCCAATAACTTTGCCCTTTTATCAAGCTGTAGCGCACAATTTTGGGATGGCCGTTGTTTCATATTCCAGAAGCAAACCAGCATCTTCTTATCCCCAGCGTTTAAGGCAGACTTCAGGCCAAACTGCTCCAGCTCCGGCAAGGGCTTACCAACCAGCGAGAATCTATCCGTATGCACGCGTTCCTGGCCAAGGACAATCTTTACATCCTTATCTCCGGCCTGTGCATCAAGAAAACCCACATCCTTGTCCCTTGCCCATCCAGCCTGAAGCCGCAAAGGTCCTTTGCAAATTCGATTGATCGTGAACTTCCCTTCCGCATCAGTTACGGTTGACCGGCGGGGTTGACCATTACCTCCTGGCGGGCCGTCTAAGTGGACAGCTTTGTTGGGGACGGTCTTGCCCTCAGCATCAACAACCACGCCCGAAATCGACATATTCAATGGCTGCAAAATAAAAGAACCCAAATCGGCTCGATTCGCGGAAGCCGCCGCGAGCGAAATCTCCTCAAGGTGCAAGGGGCAGTATCCTGCGGCAATGACGTTAATATAATAAATATCTTTCTGCTGTGGCGGAACAGCCGGTATCTCGTAACGCCCATCTGTGCCGGTAAATACCTCTGCTCCGACGTACGCAAACCAACCCGAGAGGCGGGCAGCAAGCTGAATTCTCGCCGCTGGAATCGGGATGCCGTTTGGGTCGGTTACGCGCCCGGCCAACGTCAAAGCCGGCTTAAGTAAAATGTCTATTGGCCTGTTTCGGTCTTTGATTTCATCCGCTGCGGCGAGATTACGCCGTGCATCTCGTGCGAACAAAAACCTGCGTTCACTCTCTCTTCGATAAGTGATATCGAACCTGCCATCTTCGTCGGTACAATCCACATAAAAACCGGGTGGTACAACCGCAACCGTTACACCAGGCACGGCTCGGCCGGACTCATCCCGCACAGTACCGGAAACCTTCGGAGAAGGGTTCAACTTAATTCCCAGCCGCGACGGTCTTTTCTTGACCACATGCTTTCCTACAATGGATGAATACCCCTCACTCCAGACCACGAAGATACATTCTCCAAGTGGCGCCCGAACATGTGCAAACCCATTGCTGCCGGTCTTTGCAATCTGATAGAAGCAGGGACACTTCCCGAATCCGGCGCCTTGGATAACAGACACTCTTGCATTATTAATCGCCCTGTTCGTGGCCGCATCGTGAAAAACCACATCGAGCATACCTCCTTTGCTCACCCTCACAGTAATGCCATCTGTCGTTTGCCCTGCATTGGCAACGACCTTGACATCCTTGCCCACCCACTGGGCCATTGTATCTCGCGGTGCGACCACTTGGAGAGAATATGTGTCAGCGGGTACACCTTCGAAAAGGAACCGGCCGTCCTTTCCTGAAACTATGGAGTTAGTGCAATGATACATCGCCTCTCTCTTATCGGGTCGGGCCAGCAACCTTACTCCCACAACCGGCTTGCCGGCTGGGTCCACCACCCGGCCTTGAATCTTTGCCTCCGGTGGCAAAACGATGCGGATATCGGTCTGACCGGCAGCATACCGATAGCCGGGCGAATTGTCCGAGGCCATAAATGTGTAAACATTTGCCTTCCCTTGGGCTGTAACGAGAAAGTCTGCGCTCGCGTCGGCGGGAACATTGCTGAAACAAAAGCCCCCATTAGCGTCTGTTTCCGTGGTGAGCCAGGATTCGGGCACCTCGAGCGTAACACTTGGGCCACTCAGCATAGAGTGGGTCGGGAGCATACGAACCAGGGCCCCGGCAATACCCCTGCCGGTCTCATCCACAACCGTCCCCGCCATAACACAAGGCTCTTCCAGCATGAAGGTAACTTCCTGGTCAAAAGCATGTTGGGATATATGATTCCAGGCGAACGCCAGGCCGTTCTTTCTGGCAACGACCCACGTGGCAATTCTCTTCGTAATATTGATGTTCAGGACGTAGATGCCATCCTCATTCATCTTTGTTGTCTTGTCCAGCAATTCAGTAACTGTCTGCCCTCCCGCATAATCAAGGAAGTCTTCATAAGCCGCAACTTCGGCACCGACGACCGGCCGGCCATTGACGTCCACGACCTTCACACGACAGGTAACCTTCCCTCCAGTCCGCGGGCCGACGGCGACCGCTGGCAGACATACTAAAATCAAAACGCAAATTTGTCTTGAAAACCCGCTCATAATCCGCCCCTTTCAAAAAAGATATGGCTTGAACAATAAAGACTAAACTAAATACACCATCCGCGATGTGAATATAACTATACCATATATTATAGACGCAACAAGGGCGCTTTTGTTACAAGAAAAACATAAATATGACATCCAAATTCATGTCTCAGACCTGGTAAAACCGAGTGTTCCGGAATGCCAAAATAAAAATAAACACCAAAAATGGAAAACAATGTGAAATGTAGGCTCTCAGGCTTTCAACCACTGTTGTGCCTGGTGATAGGTCTGGAGTGTAGCGGAAATCATCTTGCTGACGGTGTGATTTTGCCTCAAATACTCCTGTGCGGCTTTAGCGGTTTTACGCGCGAAATCGCGTCTGTCTAACAGCCGCTGCAGCACGCCCACTATACTAAGCTCATCATTCGGGTCAAAGATTACGGCGGTCTGGCCCTCAATAATTAAATCATCTACGCCGCCCTGACAGGCTGCGACAGCGGAACCGACACTCATCGCCTCTAACAACAAAGTATTAAAAGTAGAGCTGGGCTGAGGCTGTATGAAAATATCGCCGGTGGCAAGAACCGACCGCCAGGGCCTTAATCTCGGGACAATGGTAACAGTCTGTAAAAGACCAAGTGCAGCCAGCAATTTCCGCAATTGCCCTTCGGCCCGTCCGCCGCCACTTACAATCATCATAAATTCATATCCGTCAATCATCAGGTGCCTGACCGCGTTAAATAAATTCTCAAAGTCATCGGCATTATCCAGAGGATGAGCCATCACAATAGTGGCGGGGTGGGAAGGCTCAGAAAAACATACGTTGCCTTCGGCTACAAAAGTGCCGATATTTATCTGCTCAATCCGCTCAGCAAGGCGAGGATAGGCTTCGGCAATATCAGCAGCGATACTTTTAGCCGGGGTAATGATTTTTGCACAATGCCTCGATGAAACAGAAAACCGAACCAACTGCTTGGCAAGGGAATTAACCATCAACACATATGGCAAATCCAATTGACGAGCCAATCGCTTTGTAAGTAATGCTTTGCTTTCGCAAAGGCAGTGTAAAACGGTAGGCTTGAATTTTGCAAGCCGTTCGACAAGCAGCCTTCTATTTAGATGCCCGGTCAACGGCAATTCAAAAACCGGATGGCTGATAACTTCAGCGGCGCCGGTGAAAAGAGAGTCCGTATCGTAGTCTTGCGGACGAACCAAGGCTACAGGAATCGACTCGTCCGCCAAACCAACTAATAGATGCTCTAAGAATATTGAGTATTCAGAAACTGTACGTTCCGATGCAATCAGAGCTAATCGAAGTGATTGCTTTGTGTTTTTTTCCACCGCCAAATTCATTTGCTCCTTGTTCGCTCACTTGCTCCTGTTTCGTATTTAGAGCTTATCCGAATAACCGGGTCGTTATGAGGCCGAGCGAAAAGTCCGAGGCCAAGGCGGCAGGCCAAAAATGCTCGGAGGCGTGGTTTTCTCCACGTTGAGAACGTTTTTGGCCGACAACGCAGGCATCGGACTTTGCAGCCGGCCGCAATAGAGCGGGTTATTTGGATAGGCTCTTAGTATCGCGTCTGTCGTATATTCCATCATGTCTATTACGAGGTAAGTGCAACCGTGCCAACATTACAGTACACAACCACAAAACCAGATGCATAATATACTATCGCATAAATGATTTTTTAGCCACTGTAAAAACCAAAATCAGTTACCTTGCAAAGTATTCGTGCTTCTGATATACTAATGGCAGGCTTATGCTATTTTTGCAAAGAAAATCAAAGCATACACTGCTAAACGAATTTTTTTCTGCCTTTTCTATCTCGATTCAGAATAGAAACAGCATTAACAGAGTACAAAGATTATGGGGAAATTGCTTGTTGTTGCAAATAGATTGCCGTTTAATATAACAAAAAGAGCGGGAGAATTTCATTTCCGACCGAGTCCGGGAGGGCTTGCTACGGGTCTGTCTTCACTGCCCGAGTCCTACGAGCAGCTCTGGATAGGATGGCCGGGAATAACGAGCGAGAAGCTGGCCAGCGAGGGCAAGGACCAAATCAGAGAAAGACTGGCTGCAGAAAACTGCCGGCCGGTATTTCTTTCGAGAAAACAAGTCGACCATTATTATTTGGGATTTTGCAACAAAACTGTTTGGCCTCTTTTTCATTACTTCCCAATGCGTACTGTATATGAAGAGCACTTCTGGAAGACATATAAGCAGGTGAATCAAATCTTTTGCGATGAGATATTTGAGATTGCCAAGCCTGGTGATCATGTCTGGGTTCACGATTATCAATTAATGTTACTTCCGCAATTTCTTAGGGAGAAACTGCCGAAACTCGAAATTGGCTTTTTTCTGCATATACCGTGGCCTTCATTTGAGTTGTTCCGACTCCTGCCCTGGCGAGAAGAAATTCTGAACGGTTTGCTGGGAGCTGACCTCATAGGATTCCACACATACGACTACGTACGACATTTCCTCAGCAGCGTGAGCAGAACAATGGGTTTTGAACATACCTTAGGCAAAGTCGGTATGGGCAACCGTGTTATTAAGGTCGATGCTTTTCCTCTGGGCATCGATTACGAAAAATATTCCAAGGCCATCAGTAGAGCCAGCGTCAGGAAGGAAGTGGACAAAATACTTCAGGAAGTGGGAAAACGTAAAATCATCATATCTGTTGACAGACTGGACTACACAAAGGGTATTATCCAGCGATTAGAGGCTTTCGATTTATTCTTGTCTAAAAATCCCGAATATAAGGAAAAAGTCACGTTAATTATGGTAGCTGTCCCATCTCGCACAGGCGTTGAGGACTACAAGATGCTAAGAAACAGGCTTGAGCAACTCGTGGGAAGGATCAATGGAGAACACGGAACGATGGGCTGGGTGCCTGTCTGGTATCTTTACCGATTTCTGCCCTTCAGAAGGATTACAGCACTGTACAACGTTGCTGATGTGGCTTTAGTAACACCCCTGAGGGACGGGATGAACTTAATAGCAAAAGAGTTTATAGCAACCAAAACCGAAGGCAGAGGCGTTTTGATTCTCAGCGAGATGGCCGGTGCGGCAAGTGAATTAGGCGAGGCCCTGATAGTCAATGCAAACAATAAAGGAGCAATAATAAAGGCAATCAAGGAAGCCCTCGAGATGCCTTTGTTAGAGCAAATGGAACGCAACAGATTAATGCAGGAAAGGCTTAGACGTTATGATGTTTCAAGATGGAGCAGTGATTTTTTGAACGCGTTATTTGATATTACAAAAACACAAAAAGAGCTCTCTGTCCGCAAACTATCCGAACCTACTAAGCAGAAATTGATTAATGATTATGCCAAAAGCCGGAAACGATTGCTACTGCTCGACTATGACGGCACGCTTGTAGGTTTTAAAGGCAAGCCTGCACAAGCAGAGCCGGATGAGGAAATTATGAGCTTGCTTCAGAGTCTATCGAGCAATGCCAATAACACCGTGGTGATAATAAGCGGGCGGGACAGAGCAACGTTGGAAAAATGGCTTGGCAATCTTAAGGTGGAATTGGTTGCTGAGCATGGAGGCTGGATTAGACAAAAAAACAAAGACTGGCAAAGTTTAGAGCCTTTTACAGGAGAATGGAAAGATACAATCAGGCCTATTCTCGAGCTTTATTCGGATCGAACCGCTGGCTCTTCGGTTGAAGAAAAGGACTTCTCGTTGGTCTGGCACTATCGTAGGGCGGACCCTGAGCTTGCCTATCTCAGAGAGCAGGAACTAAGAGGTACTCTCCTGAATCTGACCGAAAACCTCGATGTTGGCGTGTTTGAAGGCAATAAGATCCTTGAAATAAGGAAGGTCGGGGTAAACAAGGGCCGAGCAGCAGAATTCTGGATTGCAAAACAAGATTGGGAATTTTTACTGGCGGCAGGTGACGATTATACCGATGAAGAAATGTTTAGTGTCCTACCGGATAGGGCATATTCTATAAAAGTAGGAATAAGTATTTCAAAAGCTCGGTTCAACGTGGATACCCCAAACGAGGTTCGGTCGTTACTCAAAGAATTGGTAAGGAATTAGTATGTTACGTCTTGAAGATTTCCGTCATATAGTACCCGACGAAACATTAGCTGAAATTTACGCCAAAGCAAGGCGACTCTACGGCAAACACATTGTCCACCTAAATGCCACATATCAGGGTGGTGGTGTAGCAGAGATTCTTTATTCTCTTGTGCTTTTGATGAATGATGCGGGTATAGATGCCGGTTGGAGAATTTTACATGGGAGCCAGGAGTTTTTTGAGATCACAAAGAGTTTTCACAATGCTCTTCAAGGGGCGAAGTTAAATTTATCGCAAAGAAAAAAACGCATATACCTTCAAGTCAACGAGAACTTTTCAAAGTTTTCCCACCTGGACCATGATTGTATCATTATTCACGACCCTCAACCACTCTCAATCATACAGTCTTACAGGAAATCCCAGCCCTGGATATGGCGATGTCATATAGACCTGACTAATCCGCATAAAGAATTATGGGATTTTCTGAAAGGCTTCCTGCTTAAATATGACCAGATTGTTGTATCAAGCGAAAAATACTTCAAAGATGACCTGCCGGTTGATCAGAGACTAATGTTGCCGGCTATTAATCCTCTTAGCCAGAAGAATAAAGATATCAACGAGAAGACCATGATTGAATACATAACCAAGGCCGGCATACCCACAGACAAACCGATAATTACCCAGGTTTCGAGGCTCGATCCATGGAAGGATCCGGAGGGGGTGATAGATGTATTTAAGCTGGTTAAGCAAAAAGTCGATTGCAGACTGGTTTTCTGCTATAATGTGGCCAGTGATGACCCCGAAGGCATGAGGATGTACAACAAGGTCCTGCGAAAAGCAAATAAACTTTACAAAAATGGCCATATTATTTTTGTTGTTGGTAATAACGAAACACTGGTCAATGCAGTACAGCGATTTTCAGACGTAATAATTCAAAAATCGACGAAAGAAGGCTTCTGCCTTTGTGTTACCGAAGCATTGTGGAAAGGCACACCAGTTGTAGCCTCAGATGTAGGGGGCATACCTTCTCAAATAGAGGATGGTGAAAATGGCTTTTTGGTTGCCCCAAAAGATACGGAAGGATTCGCAGACAGAATTATTCATTTACTTAAGAACCCTGATGATGGCAAAGCTATCGGACTGAAGGCTAAAGAAACCGTAAGGCAAAAATTCCTGATAACACGGTTGCTTTCAGACTACCTGTATATGTTAAATTCCATAATCAAATAATCATTCAAGCAAGGTATTTACGCTTGAGGTGTTTGTGTAATCTGTTTTGTCAGTTCCCCCAATAGGGTGTGCATTTGGGGGTCGGATTTCTCGGCCTGGCTTATCTTGCTGCAGGCGTGCATAACGGTAGTATGGTCTCGGCCTCCCAAATGACCGCCAATTTCTTCGAGGCTGTGTTTGGTTAAATTTCTGGCTAAGTACATGCAAATCTGACGCGGCTCAGTAATGCTCTGGCTGCGTTTTTTGCTCTGCAAATCGGCAAGCCGAACGTCAAAATGGCTGGTTACCACTTCGATAATATCTGTGATACTTATATGTCTGACCGCTGCTTTAATCTGGCCATCGAGAGCTGTCTGGGCCAATTCGAGGTCGATTACTTTGTCGGTGGTAGTCGCCACGGCATAAATGGTTGTCAAAGCGCCTTCCAATTCCCTGATGTTTGCGTGCACCTTGCGAGCAATGTATTCTGCTATTTCGTCGGTAATATTAAGGCCTCGAAGATGCGCCTTCTTTTGCACGATTGCAACTCTTGTCTCGTAGCTCGGAGGGTCGATTCTTGTCACCAGGCCCCAGTTGAATCTGCTGATAAGACGGGCTTCGAGTGAAGGAATCTTCACCGGCGGGCTGTCGGCGCTGAGAATTATTTGTTTGCCGTTGTTGTAAAGGGCATTAAAGGTATGGAAGAATTCCTCCTGGCTGTGCTCGCGTTCGCGCAGGAACTGAACGTCGTCAATTACCAGCATATCAACAGTGCGAAACTGGCTTTGAAAGCCGGATAAATTCCCTTCCTCGATGGCCCTGATAAATCTGTTGACGAAATCTTCACAGCTTAAGAATTGAATTACGGCGCCATCGGACTTTCGCTGGGCCTCGAAACAGACGGCATGCAAAAGATGGGTTTTCCCCAGGCCGGAATTGCCGTAAATAAAAAGAGGATTGTAGGTATTTCCCAGCGACTGACTGACCGCAATACAGCTTGCATGAGCAAGTCGATTACTTGGTCCTACTACAAAATGATCAAAAGTGTAATCAGGATGAAGCTTAAGGATTGCAATTTTGTGCCTCTTTTGCAAAACGATGTCCTTAGGCCCGGATGTAAAGCGGCGAGAACTGCTATCCGGTTTTTCGTGCGCCTCAACGTCGAAATCTACCGAAACAAGATGGCCGGTTATCTGCTGAGCGGCCCGGGTGAAACTACTTTTACAATTGTCCCGCAAAAACTGAACGGTTGCTTCATCGGGACAACCTATTCCAAGTGAACCGCCGTTCAGATGCAATACTGTCAAACTGTCGAACCACTTGCGGGCGTTGGCCGGGTCAAGCGTTTTTGCACGGTCGATTATATCAGTGAAAATATCTTCAACTTCGCGAACTGCCACGTCACCATCCTTTGTGAATCGATGCTATATGCGAAAAGTAACTGCTCATAAACGGTTATTGGTAATTACCATTCACCATTCACCATTTGCTATTGGTGTGGAACGGTAGTGGAAAATCTAACTTGAATCGCCTGATTTGTCAAAGAAAATTACTCCGTCAGAAGTAAAAAACAAAAAAATACAATTTTTTTTCGTGACCAATGAAAGCCCTGGAAAATTAAATCTTAGCTGGACTTGAAATTTTCACAAATCCCGATACTATCAGGGCTGCGTCAGTCCCTTTAGAAGCAAGGCGACAGCTTCTAACTGGGCCAGATAGAATTTTTAGCGAAAGGCGAACAGCTATGGGAATCTTTACCAAAACAGCAGGATACTTCAAAGACCGATTAGGTAAAACGCGTGATAAGATCAGCAGCTCACTTTCGTCGGTACTGAGTCTTGGCAGAAATATCGATGAAAGCCTGCTCGACGAGCTGGAAGAAACGCTGATAAGCGACGATATCGGCATCGAAACGACGGATAAGCTCGTATCAGAGCTGCGCGAAGCCTATCGCAGCAGGCAAATCGCAACGACCGACGATATCGTACCTTTTCTCAAAGAGCACATTAAAAGCTATTGGCCGGACCGCGACAGACAACTACATCTGGCTCAGTCCGGCCCGACTGTTATCCTTGTCGCAGGCGTCAACGGCACCGGCAAAACAACAAGCATCGCCAAACTCGGGTATATATTGAGTCAAAACAATAAGAAGGTCATCGTCGCCGCGTGTGATACGTTCCGTGCCGCCGCTGTAGAGCAATTGACCATCTGGGCTGAGCGCATCGGCGTGCAAATCGTAAAGCACCAAACCGGCGGTGACCCGGCGGCCGTCGCCTTCGACGCCTGTGAGGCTGCTGCCGCAAGGAACGCGGACATCCTGATTCTCGACACAGCCGGGCGATTGCACACGAAAAAAGACCTGATGAAGCAACTGACAAAAATTCGTGATGTCGTAGCCCGCAAAATCCCTGATGCTCCAAATGAAGTGCTGCTGGTTCTCGATGCCACTACCGGGCAAAACGCAATTGCTCAGGCAAAGATATTTACCGAAGCGATTAACGTTACAGGGATATTCTTAGCCAAGCTTGACGGCACCGCACGGGGCGGAATTGTTATCGCTATAAAAGACCAGCTCGATATACCGGTGAAATTCGTCGGCCTGGGCGAAAAGCCGGAAGATATCGCAGAATTCGACCCCAACACGTTTGTAGAAGCGCTGTTTGATTAACCGGAAAAGGGAGTTTCTTTTCGGACCGCTTAATAAAAGAGAAAGAATTCAACTGTGTATAATGTTTTATCCGCTAAAAAAGTTCTCGTTCTCTTAGCGTTTCTAATGGGCACAAATGCGCCGGCACAAGAGGTGCTTCCTACACCAAAACCGGTTCCGCGTATGCAAGTCATACCGATGCCTTACTATCAGGCTTCGTTTCAGCGCGACGGTTTAGAGCTTACCCGATACCACTTCGGTCCCGGTCTTCATCGGCCTTTTCTGTTTCCGGTAATAGGCCCCTCAGGGCGGTCACTTACCCGTATGGGACATCCGCACGACCCCGAATCGCACAGCCACCATAATTCGGTCTGGATTTCTCACAATGATGTCGATGGAATAAGCTTCTGGAGCGACAGCGGTGGTGGAAAAATTTACCATAAACGCATCGTCAAGTTCGAAGACTCCGGCGAACGTTCATCCATAGTTACAGAAAACGAGTGGCTAACCAATGAAGGTAAAGTCCTGCTTTTAGAAACACGCCAAATAACGGTACTTCTGCTGCCGGATTCTGAATGGCTGATGATAATTGATATGGAATTCAAGGTCAAAGATAAGCCGGTCACACTTGGAAAAACTCCTTTCGGGATGATTGGTGTGCGAATGGCCAAAACCATCGGCGTCAATGACGGCGGCGGGAGAATTCGTAACTCCGAAGGAGCGGTCAACGAAAAAGATGTCCTCTGGAAACGAGCCAGATGGGTTGATTATTCCGGTGCCGTTACAAACGAAAGACTGGAAGGCATTACGCTATTCGACCATCCGGACAACCCGAACTTTCCCACCTCTTTTCATGTCCGAAACGACGGCTGGATGGGAGCTTCTCTAACGTTCGACGGCCCAAGGAAGATTCAGTCGAATGAACCTTTGTACCTTTGCTATGGGCTGTATATTCACAGCGATATGAAAACCAAAGAAGCTATCGAAGCAAAATGGAAGCAGTTTACCAAAATTCATACTACGAATCCGGCAAATCCTTCCGGAAAAAAATAAAACGCGGCACAACAACTATGAAATCAGTTTGTGCCTTTTATTTCGAGATTGCCACGGACAGTTGCAGCACCCTCGGCGATTGAAAGACCGCCGCGATTTACAATATTGTCAGCGATTAAATTGTCGCGGCCACCTTCTATTTGGATTGACGCTCCCTTCATAGACTCCCGGCGGCGCTCAATTACAGAACAGCCCGTAACACGGCAACGTATCGCATCGGTTAGCGTAATGCCCCGGTACCTGAAATCCAGAACCTGGCAATTTACAATTGCGACATCCTCGCTTGCCTTGACATCAACTGCCCCGCCGGTCTGAGCAGAACCCTGAAAACTGTTTTCGATAATCGTGTCCGAGAGAGTGACTCCCTTACAACGGTCAATAAGAATGCCGTCAACCAGTTGTTTTTTCTTATGGTCGGGATTCCAGTCGATACTATTATTGCCGACCACGATGTTAGCGCATTCTTCGAGCCAGAGAGTATGCTCGGCGGCACTATAGAGGGAGTTGCCGGAGATGGAAACACCTCGGCAGTTGACCAGATGAATGTTGTGCGTTTGACTGCCGATAAGGTTTCCTGTTATAGCTAAAAGACCACCGACTTTGAGATTTTTGCCGCCGAGAAAGCGGATGTTGGCTCCCCCCGGGCTGGGTATGGCCTGGATGGTATTGCCGACGATTGTCCCTTCCCTGAACGAGCTGCCCGGTATTGTCATATCTATCAGGATATCCGCCGAGCCCTGGCTGTTGGGGTCGTAATTGTATTCGATGTCGTTGCCGACCATCTGAAAGTTCCGCATTTCGCCGCCCAACAGCCGGATTCCCGCAACCGGATTGTAACTGATATGACTGTCGGCGATGATTGCCTGATGCAAGTTCACCTTATTGAAGTCAATCCCAACCTGCCTGTTATGATAGATATGGCAGTGGTCGATTAACAAATTGCGATTTCGCTCTACAAGTTCGATGCCAACTTTACAACGTCGGATTAGCAGATTAGTAAGTACAGCCTTCATGGTTTTTTCCAGGCGCAGGCCAATGGATTCCGGATGGGCACCCCTGATTTCAAATCCGTTTATAAGCGGCAGTCGCTGGCGCTGCCAGACCTGCTCACGAACACTATCAGGGTCACCGGTTCCATCGTGAGTGCCAATAAAATGAAATGCCGGCCCAGACCCTGCCATAATAACAGTCGCCGTGCCGTCTCCGACCAGCGAAGTCCTATCGCAAACATTCAGGTCCACTACGACAGTGCGGGTAAGACGATAGTTTCCTTTTGGAAAGTACACAGCACCTGTGCCGGCTTTCACGGCTGCCTCTATGGCGGCAGTATCGTCAGCCCTGCCGTCACCTGCAGCTCCAAAGTCTTTCACGCTGTGTGTAACAATGCCAGCCGGCATTGTATTTCCCGAATCAGCCCCGCTCGACAGCTCCCCGGTAAATGCAGCAGTGGTGACAAAAAATAAAAGCAAAACAGGGAAATTTTTGCGTGCCATCTCTCCACATCCCCTTTTGTAAAATTGAATTTGCCGGATATTTTCAAACCCTGGGGTAACCACCCAGATATTCGGTCTTTGGTAAGTCGCCTACCAGCGGCATTGCATATTCGATAAAGGCGTCGGTCACGCCATTGCCTTCGGCATTGATGAATTCGTCGGGCATAGGTTTTGTTTTTTCGGCCACACTGCTAAGCTCGGTGCGGAATAATTCGATTTTATAATCGGCACCGTTGCCGAGACGTTTTATTGCCACTGAGCCGCTGTCTTCAGTCATGGCATACTGAACCGCATGACGCCCACACCACCGGGCCTCATTAACATCAACAGGAGACTGAATGCCGGGGAAGCTCCTCTGCAGGTAGCCGAAGGTATCGGCGCGGACACGCTTGACCTTTAGCTTGGTCTTGACCTGCCCTGCTAAAAAGTCAGCAAGAGCGCCCGTACCGGACAGTTGTATATTTCCGTGCGCATCGGTTTCCGCCTGCTCTGCAAGTTTTTTCGCCCAGGTAACGCCGTCGGCATCACAGATTCCCTCACTGACCGTAATGACACACCGGCCGAGTTTCTTAATGACAGCTTCCACGTCGCTGAGAAATTTGTCCATTGAAACGGGCCTTTCGGGAACATAGACCAGATGAGGGCCATCGTCGTCCCTTTGCTTACCCAAGGCGGTGGCAGCGGTCAAAAAGCCGGCGTGTCTGCCCATAATCACGTCGATTTTCACGCCCGGTAAGGCACGGTTGTCCAGATCGTCTCCCATCAGGGCACAGGCCTCGAATTTCGCAGCGGTCCCATAGCCGGGACAATGGTCGGTTACAAGCAGGTCGTTATCCACGGTTTTAGGGATGTGAAATGCCCGAATGTCAAAGTTCTCCTTGTCGGCCACCGTGTTGAGGATATGAGCGGTATTGGCTGAGTCGTTGCCGCCGATGTAGAAAAAATATCTGATATTGCGCTTTTTGAAGACTTCAAGAATCTTCGCACAATATTCTTCGTCGGGCTTGTCCCTGCTGGTGGCGATAGCCGAAGACGGCGAAGCCGCTACCAATTCAAGCGTCTCAGCTGACAGCTTCGTCAAATCGATGAAGTCGTCTTTGACCATCCCGACCACGGCATGAATAACCCCGTAGATGTTCTCAATTTCAGGATGTTTCTTCGCTTCTTCGATAACGCCGACCAGAGAGGCATTTATAACGCCGGTCGGCCCGCCTGATTGTCCTACTACCGCATTTGCTTTCGGTGCATCTGCCATTTTATATATTCTCCAAAATTTCTTCTGTTACCACCACTGAGAACGAGATTATACAGAAGCCATTCAAAGACACAAGGATAATCGGAAATTGGGTTTGTTTTGGGTTTGTTTTTTTGGGCCGGAAAGCGGTAACATTGTCATAATCCTTTTTTGAAAAAGCATTTACGTTCATTTTGGGCCTTTAAAGAAATTGGGTTTGTTTATTCGGACTGAGAAATCATCTTTTTTTCTGTAATCCTTTGTTATAAATGAGTTTACATTCATTTGGGCTTTTCGGAAATTGGGTTTGTTTGGGTTTGTTTTCACCAAGTGTCTAATTGCGTTTATTTTCATAATCCTTTGTAATACATATCTTTACGTTCATTTGCAATCCGCCTACGGCGGACAAGATTGGGTTTGTTTTGCATAAAAAGGTCGATTTGTAGAGGATTCTCTACAGATGTAGAGGGCAAGTTAGTAAAGAGTGAACTAAAGTGCCTAAAGTGAGCTAAAGTTAGATTCTCGATGGTCATGATTGTTAATTCCCCTAAGGGATTTTCACGAATATTGAATATTTTCTATTGATTATTGACTAATTCGACTGGGCTGGCTGGCTCTAAGTCCTTGCTGAACTGCAGCTTACGACATGCAAACTGAAATGTCATCTTCGCCTGCTGGCGGTTTATGTTTGCCATCTGGCTAACATAGGCGTATTATAACATATTTTTAAACATTAATCAACAAAAAACGACCAAAAAATGAACTATTTTTCTTGAAAATCCCGCTTCAATTGTGTAAAATTACTCTTAATGAGCGAGTACATCTTTGATTAGCGGTTCATTTTTTGGGCGGTTTTTTTCCCAGTTTAGCGTAGACAGACCTAATAATCCTATCAATCTCTCCCACGTCCATATTAGTATAGGATCGAAGGATACCGCAGTAGTTGGCGTTTTCCAGCTTGAAAAATGAATTCATATCGTTTGCTTTTGTTGGTGTTGGATAACGTCCAAACCACGTGGCATATATAGACATTTGTTTGAGCAGAGTCTCTGTGAGGTCTGGGTAATCGTCCTCCGAAAGTAACCCAGAGTCTTTCGCCAAAGAGTATATATCGTGAGTTACGAGTTCTTTGGGAAGTTTTGGTGTTTGCTTTAATTTTCCTTCAACCTGACTATTTTTTTTTATCTTCAGTGCCTTTAACAAGTTCTCAAGTGCATATGACATAAGCATAAAATAAACCGCGAAATAATGTTCCTTCAATAGCGTTCTTTCACGTTTTTCGTTCCAAGCTTTCTCATCGATATGTGGCTTTATGAGGGACGCAACTTCGATAAGTTCTTCTGCTTTCTTAACCCACAGTTCCCAATCGAGAGCTTTTTTAAAGAACTTTTCTATATGGTCTTTCCTATCCATTTTTATTGGCCTCTGCTTTCTTCTTCTAATCTAGGCTAAAGCATTTGTGCCCGCAAATCAAGAAGAATGGAGCAAATTCGTGTCCATTCGTGTCTAAAAATGTTTGAATATTAGGACAGGTTAACTCGTCTCGGCGAAGGCTAAGCCGGAACTGGACGCCTTCATTGTTTCCTACACCGCGACGGAAAGGCGCGGGGTTAAGAAATAGAGCCATTTGGCGATGGATTCGGACTTGAGAATTGCTGAGGCGGCCCGGCTGTAAAGGTCCAACTGGCGGCGATAAAGCTCGGCTCGCTGATTGACCTGGCTGTTTGTTACATTATCGGTTTTGAAATCTATAATGACCAGGCCCTGCGGTGTGCGAACCAGCATATCAATTATGCCCTGAACAATAATAACTTCGTCGCTCGTCGCCCGTAGCTCGTCGCTCGAATCAGTGTATTCACAAGCCGGTAGAGCGAAAGTGAAAGGCCATTCACGCAAAACAGTATTCTCGGCATTAAAAGTCATCTTACCCAGCTCGCTTTCAAAAAACGCCATTATCGAGTCAGTGTCGATACGCTCGGCGACGGCTGTGCTTATGGCATTGTCGGCTAAAAGTTTGTCTTTTGTTTTTTCGATAGATTCTTCGGTTACAGACCCGACTAAATCAAGCTCGGATATTACAAGGTGTGTAGCTGTGCCGAGCAGTCGCGGTTCAATAGTTTCGGTCAAAGCAGCCTCGGCGGATACAAGTGCACCCGGTTGTCGGTCCAGGACCCGGGAATAATCGAATTTTATGTATTCATCATTACGATGAGTCAATTGCGTTACCGAAGTTTTGGCAGGCAAAATGTACGCATCGCCAAAACGATATCGCCAGGCCAATGATTTTTTTACCTGAGCAAGCAATTTTGATTCTGCTCGTTTCGGGAGATTCTTCGCTCCGCTGGCGCTGCGCTCAGAATGACAAACAGGTGGAACAGAACGAGTTAATTTGTCGGTCTTTAGCTTAAGGACAAACTCAGAGAATTGTTTTAGCCGGGCCTGGTCGTAAAGTTTGAAGCTAAATAAATCGTCGTCGATAGCCTGCTCGGCCAGGCCGGTTCCAAAAGCACTGTGTAAACTTTTCTGTTCGGAAAGCGCATAGAGGACCCACTCCAAAGAGCTGCGGCAGGAGCGAAGCTGCCAGTCGGGAATGGCTTCGGCGCCGAGGAAAAAGCCGTTTGAAATAATCTGCCAACAATTGGTTTGCTTCTGCGAAGCAGTCAGAATAAGTCGCTCTCTGGCCCGCGTCGTAGCAACATAAAGTATGCGCATTTCTTCGGCCAACGCTGTCGATAGTTTCCGCTCTGCGATGACCTCGTGTGCAAGTGAGCTTAGCTTACTGTTCGATTGGCGGTCGATGATTTGCAGGCCTAATGTATCGTCGGCATCGGTAAGAATATCCGCCTGTATGTCAGTTTTGTTGAAGGGGCTTTCCAGCTCAGCCAGAAAGACGACTGGAAATTCAAGTCCCTTGCTTTTATGGACGCTTAAAATGCGAACGGCATTACCCGCCGATGACTGCGGCTCGGCAGGCGCCCAATCCTGGCCAGTTTCCTGAAGCCTTTCAATAAAATCTACAAATCGCGTTAGTGAAGGCATGCCGGCACTACTAACAAAGCCCTCAAACTGGATTGCCCTGTCGTGGAGTTTGAGAAGATTGGCCCTGCGCGCCTGGCCGTTGGGCAGAGCCGAAACAAATGCCAAAAAGCCGGTTTCGCGATAGACCTGCCAGACCAAATCAGCGAGATTACCGCGTCTGGCGATTGTCCGCCACTGCTCAATCTGAGCAATTATTCCTTTGAGCTTTCCCGCAAGCTTTGCATCCCTACCGCAGCGACAATACTGGAGTACGCAGTCATAGTAATTTTTGTGCTGTTGAGATTCTCTGCCGTGTATTTTTATCTTTGCTAATTCGGTGTCACTGACCCTGAACAACGGGCTTCGCAATACGGCGGCCAATTCGATGTCCCGCTGCGGATTGTCCAGGACCTTCAGCAGGCACGATACATCGCTGATTTCAGTTGCCTGGAAATATCCCGCTGTGGCCTGGCAACTGACGGGCACGCCTGCCAACCGGAGCACTTCGACGTAATCATTGGCCTTTTTAGCCAACGAACGCATCAGTACAACAATGTCACTATATTGGACATCCCGGAAAGTGTCCTGCTGTTTGTCGTATATTTGAAACTCGGGCCTGCCCGTATCGGCACCGACCATTTGCCTGATACGCCGGGCAATCATTACAGCCTGACGCTGGCGAGAAGAAACAAGATTGAGATCCCCCTCATCCTTAGATTCACCACTCTTTTCGTCTTGTACATCATTGTCCTTGTCGGCTTCGTCAAGTATGTGGAACTCAACAACCGGTCGATTATCACTTACCAGCCGGTCCTTAGGTTCATCTGTAAGTGCCGGCTTTAACTGGGCCGACTCATCGTAGTCAATCTTCGTAAAAGAAGGAGTCATTATCCGTGAAAATATCCTGTTGACAAAATCGAGGATTCCTTTGGCCGAGCGGAAATTAACATTGAGGTCAACACGTAAACCACTCGCCGCATTTTCAGCCTCAGCCGAAGCCAGCTTCAACTGTTCGAGGAAAATATCCGGCTGCGCTCCCCGAAAGGCATAAATACTTTGCTTGACATCGCCGACTTCGAGGATATTTCCGCCGGGACTGAGCATCCGGAGTATCCGCTGCTGGACGGAATTGATGTCCTGATATTCATCGACAAAAATGTGCTTGTATTTTTCTCGAAGCATAAGAGCCGTCTCAGACGGTTTGGGCTCATCTTCTGTGGAATCTTCCTCTGTTAATAGTCTCAATGCGTAATGCTCAAGGTCGGCAAAATCCAGACAGTTGAGTGTCCGCTTGGCGTGGCTGTACAACCCGTCAAATTTCTTAACGAGCTCAACAAGCACTCTCGTCTGCAATCCAACCGAGCTGCCGAGCCTGTCAAGGTAATCGGGATTTACCATTGCAAGCTGTGAAAGCTCTTTGAAGTCATCCACAGCCTTTTTAGCCGTCTTCTGCAGCAATCCCGCAATCGGTTCGGACAGGCCTTTGGGTTTATATGTTTTGGGCTTATCGAAATTCCTTATCGCCTCGGCGCATTTGTCCCAGCGGCCGGACTTTATAAATTCGATACATTGTGCAACCGGCTTAATATGAGTATTCCGCAGCCATTCGGTCTGGTCAGCGGCAGCCCGGCTTTCGGCAAGCTGCCGGGCGTATTGAAGCTGATTAAGAATGGCCTGCAGCTTGTCGTTAACGATTTGTTTTTGCTTTTCGGCAAGTCCGGAGCCAAGCGGATTGGTGACTTCCGCAAGGCGAGCCGCCCTTTCGTACCAGTTTTGTCGTGAAACCACACCGTCCAGAAAATCACTAAGGTGTATTATCTTTGAAAGGAAGCCGTCATTTGTGCGAAGGTCCCGCCGATACAAAAGCTGCTCAAGAGCCGCTTGCAGGTTACTCTGCTGCCAGGCCCAGTCGATGGTTTTTTCGAGGACCTCTGCCTTGAGCAGCTTCTGTTCGTCGCTGTCAATCACACTGAAGGTCGGGTCCAGGCCGAGTTTGTAAAAATGCTCCGTGATAAGCCGTTTGCAAAACGAATGTATCGTACTGATATCGGCGCCCTGCAGCAGCATAAGCTGGTAGCGAAGATGGCCGTCCGGCTTTGCTTCAAATGCGTCTTTCAATCGCTCGGCGATTCGCGAACGCATCTGCTCGGCAGCGGCTTCGGTAAAGGTCAATACGAGTATGTTCCGGACATCAGCTTTATCAGAGACTATCTCGACACATCGGCCTGAGAGGACGGCGGTCTTGCCTGTGCCGGCAGAGGCCGTTACGAGAACGTCACTGCCGCGAGCCTTAATTGCCCGCTGCTGCTGGTCGGTCCATTTAATCTTCTTTTCAGCCATTGTATGTTTGCTTGCTAATATTTTTGTTTATAATATGGCTACTTGTCTTTTTTTTAAGATCTTCATTACTCAACTCCTCCATACTTACGGAGTAAATTTACCACTTCAATGTGATCATTCTTAAACGCTATATATAGAGGAGTTCTACCCTTTTTATCTTTGGTATTAACATCTGCTCCTTTAAGAAGAAGAATCTCTGCAGTTTCTTTTTGGCCATTGTGACATGCATAAAACAAAGGCGTACAGTTCTCATCGGCCTTGGCATCTATCACCGCTCCGCTTTCAATAAGTAATTGTGCTACTTCCGTATGGCCATTAAAGGCAGCAAAATGTAAAGGAGCACACCCTCTACTCTCACCGGCGCTGACGTTTGCTCCCTTAGCGATAAGAAACTTAACCATCTCTTTATGTCCATCCATAGCTTCATAGTGGAGCGGAGTCGCACCTAAGTTGTCTTTAGCATTTACATCGGCTCCCTTTCTGACCAGAAACTCAACAATTTCCTTATGCCCCTTAGAAGCCGCTAAGTGTAGAGGCGTCCCACCTCTCTTACCCTTATTGTTAACCAACTGAGGTCTTTTTATCAACAGAGACCTGACCTTATCAAGGTCTCCCACCTTTATTGCATCGATAAGCTCCCGTTTAAGATTTTTAGAATGATTTTTGTTAAGACCGACAATAACAAGTAGAATTATGAAAATTACCGCCAGCTTGGAAATTGGTGTTTTTTGGCCTCGTGTATTATTGTCTGTATTGTTCATCTTTGACTTATCTTCGGCTTTATTTGTTTTGAATTTTGTATTTCGATCATTCAGATTCATTTCGGATTTCAAATTTTCTCCATCTTTTCAAGAACTTCGGCTTTCCCAAGCGAAACCAGAGGGTTGTAGTCATTTATCTGCCAATCGAATCGGCAAACAGAGCTATATTTGCAATAACTACATGGTGATTGGTTACTCAAACGATACGGCCTGACATCAATTTCACCGGAGAGAATTTCTTCGGCCAATTGCAGTATCTTTCTCTCGGTAAATTTAAGCACCCTTTCAAAATCAGCCGGCCTTAATACCGCACTTATGCTGTAGTTTCCATACTGTTCGTCCCTGGAGGTAAACCGAAAGCTGTAAAATTTGCTCCAACCGGAACTTACCCGGCTATCTAACTGCTGGAAAAATCTCCCGTTGAATATTCCCCTTGCTTTATAATTGAAAGTATCCGTTTTCTTCGATATTTCATCGAGAGTGGCTCTTTGGGGACTTACTTCGACCGGCATATAAAATGCACCTACAGCGTTTTTTATTTTTGAGCCGCCTGCACTGCGAACAGCCAACATATAAAGCGGCAATTGCATATCCAGACCGTAGTGGAATTTTGACCAGCTAAATGATTGTCCTTTGCGTTTATAATCGAAAACTATTGCAGCTTCCCCATCATCGAGCCTGGCAATATCAAGCCGGTCGATTTTGCCATCCAAAGACAGCACACGGTTATCAGCAAACATAAGCTCATATTTACCGAGAGTTTCACGAGATTCCTCCCCTTCGGCTTCGCTCAGGGCTAAAGGCTTTTTGCGCTCGGAATGACGGAGTTGGCCAAACGAAATTTCCGAGAGACCTGGCTGAAAACTTCCCGCCCGTACCATTTGCCCAATCGCCAAAACACAATCCCCGAGAACACCAGCGGCTGAGTTAATGATATAAGCGTTATGGGATGAGTGCCGGCTGAAATTCGACAAAAAAGAATTCGCCTGAATAACCACTTCTATCTGCTCGTTGAGAATCTTCAACAACTCTTCATTCTCAATTGTTGCAAAATCCTTCTTTTGTTCATTAAGCTTTTTTAACAAAGCATCCAGAACACTATGATAAAAGTTTCCTAAGTCCAACGGTTCAAACTTAAATTCCTTTCGTTCTTCCAGCTCCAATATGTACCGGGCGAAATAACGATACGGACAGGCGGCAAAAGTGCTCAGCCTCGTGGCTGAGGTTTGTATCCACCGGCCGAAAAGATCCCCAACTACGTCACCGTCCAATCGTGCGCAATTGTCATAATTTATCGCCGAAAGAACGTTCGTGCCTAACTCTGCGAGCTGTTTATCTGAGCAAATATCATCTAATAACCCCTCAAGCCGGCTCTTATCATTGGCCTCGGACTCAAAAGCATCTTTACCAAGCCTGCTGCAGAGCAAATCCGCAAGCTCACTTTCGCTGTGCACTTTCTCAATGTCGATTTTCTCGCCTGCGATTGATTCTTCATGGAGATTTTCAAACAACGATTCGAGATTGGCTATGAACTGGGAACGAGGTACGGCACCACCCTTATCGTCAACCGAAGGATACGTAACACACAGGAACTCTGAAGGACGAGTAAATGCGATGTAGGTAAAATACTGGCGCTCGGCGAGCGTTTGACTTGAAGCCGGGGCCAGTTGGAAATCCGCTGACTCAGCAGCGATGCGGTCGTTGTCTGTTAATATGCAGTCCGAACTGAGCGGCACCGGAAATTGTCTTTGCGTGGCACCGATTAAAAAGACCGCTTTCAAATCGGGATGCCGGCTGCGCTCAATTGAGCCGACAAGGACCTGGTCCAAAGTCGGCGGAATGAAGGCCAGAGTCAACTGCGAAAAAGCGGAATTGATAATTGCAAGATAATCGTTGGCCGTTATATTCCGGTCGGCAAAGACCTCGACAAGCTCGTCGAATATATCAATAAGCTTGTTATAAAATTGCTGATGTTCATTAGCAGCAGCACTGTCTTCGTTCTGGTTGGCTTCTTCAATCCAGACGCCAATTGTCTCCTTAACCTTAAGGTCATCAAGAAAATTGAAAATGGTTTGCGTGAACTGGGCAGCAGTGAGCATCTCTGCCGGATTGCCAACCGGACAAAGAGCATTTCGAAGCTCAAGCAAAGAGCTGATAGCTTTTAGCCGGATTTGATTTATCCGCTGTTCGTCAAAGTCTTCATTATCCTTACCTTCAAAGTTCCACTCCTTATCGCTCTGCCAGTCATTGGCTGTTATGCCAAAAGCAAGACAGTAATTTTCCAGCAGGTCGATATCGTATCGCTGCATCGGCACAAGGTCGGTTTTAAGATAGGCGAAAATATCGCTGTGGCCAAAACCGCCCGTAACCGCCTGCAGCGCCGAGCAAATAAGCTGAACGACAGGATGCTGGTTCAATAGCTTTCGCTTGTCAATAAAAAACGGGATGCCGTAATCGTCAAAATACGCCCTTATATAGTGTTGATAACTATCAATGTCCGATGCGATAACCGCAATGTCACGATATCGGTAGTCTTTTTCCCTGACCAATTCGAGTATCTGCCGTGCAACGAACCGGACTTCGGCCCGGGCATTCGGCGCCGATACAATCCGAATATTATCCGCAGAGTCAAGTTTCGATGGTTTAAGTTCAAATATATTACGCTCGATATGAGCAAGCTGAGGGCTGCTTGAGAATCTTACCGCTTCTTCAAGAATTATCGGCCTGGTCAATTGAAGTTTACATTTTTTTACTCTATCGACAAGCTCGGCGTATGTTCGCTGTGTCGGGTTAAACAAGCCGACCGGGTCAATGTTCTCGACCGCTGGATTCGCTAAATCAATCTCCGAGGCGTCCAGGCAAAAAGCAATTTGTGCATCTGCAACCACCTTCAGCAGCTCGGTAAGGATTGCAAGCTCAGCTTCGGTAAAGCCGGCAAAACCATCAACCCATAGCTTTGCACCCACGGCCAAAGTTGACGCCGAGACCGCCTGGCAGGCACGAGTCAGCTGGACATCGGGGTCAAGAAAATCACCCTCAATGAACTTTAAGTATTCTCCAAAAATCAGGCCGATATCGGTGAACTTCAGGACTGCTAAATTATTACGCTCATCTTTAGCCAGCCCACTCAGCAATTGGTCAATATCATCCGGCGTCTTTGCGTACTGGTGCAGCTCGGCGATAGTTTGTGCCAATTGTTGAGACAGGCCGGGCCATGCTGCCGATGTATCGAAGATTTTTAATCGGCTCTTGTTGTCCCTTAAGAGCCTGTGGACTATCATTTGTCGGCCGATGCGTGAAAGGGCCGGCCGGGCTGTGTTTTTACCTAACAACAGAAATTGCAGACGGTCGAACGAAAGCACATTTAATCTGTTATAGCCTGCTATCCTTTCGTCGGCCAGAATGGCACGCTCAGCCTGATAGGTGGCCTGCTCGGGAACCAGCAGAATCAACTGCTGTTCGCCCGGCTCCAGCAGTGCGTTGACGACAGCCTTTATGCAATAGCTGGTCTTGCCGGTACCGCTTCTGCCAAGAATAAACTGAACCGCCATAAGGACAATCCCTGATCTAAGGACTTGTAAATAAATTATCTTCCATTTTTGGCTGGCTGCGGCTTCGGCCGGCGGTGTCAGCAAAACTCGGACTACCAACCAGTAGGCCTGCGTTTTGCTTCCTTGCCAGCCTTGTCCTCGCTGGAGCCAAAACGAAACCTAATTTCTTTACCAGTCCTAAGTTAGTCTTTCGTGCTCTTTTACCACAATCAGCGATTGTTTTCAATTATCATTGAAAGTTTACTTTTCTCTGCCTGCTTTGCCTTAATTGGGCTGCGGCGTACCTATATATTCCGGCTCACCCGGCCGGCTTGCCGCCGGGACGAATGTCTCGTGGACAACCGCCTGAATTTCACCTTCGCTGGGATATGTAATTACCTCATACTTTTCAAACTTATAATCCTCTCCAGGTTCGAATTTGAAATAATGTTCCGCTCTTTTAGGAAGTTTTGTACGCGTATCTACAAAAACCCGCCACTTCCTAAACTCAATCGTCTCAGAGCCGGCTTCTTTTTGTGGCCAGGTTAGTTCATAGACCTTAGAGCCGGACACAACAGCCGCCAATCGGGGATCCTCTACGCGACTCCAACGAGCCCTGGAAACATCGCTGATATCCGAAAAGGGGACCAAGCCGAACCTCCGACTCGCCGCTTGTTCAACTTTGGCAAGTATCTCATCAGAAAGCATTTCTGTCTTAACAGAATCCGAAGATAAATACCTTGTCATTCTGACTCTATTTGGAATATCCCACAAAACAAACCGCTCCCCAAACCTGACCATGTCGATATTCAAGCTTTGTGAGACCCACTCGGTCTGTACCGGTTCGTTCGCAGGGGGCTGAAACGTTGCAATACAGACATTCTCAACTCTCCCCAGTGCTTCATAAATCTCGCCGAGCCCGAGAGCTTTTGTGGCCCGTGTGCCAAAGAACAAAGCAAAAACCACAAGAATCACAGCAGCAACGGCAGCCAGCTCTGCTATTCTGATTCTTAGAGTTCTTCGCCGAGCGCTGCGTCCAATTTGGGGTGGTTGTTTTTGCGTGGATTGTTCAAGTGCAGCAAAAGCATCCTCAAGAATGCGTTTGTCTGTCCCGGCTCTGGTAGTTATATGCAATCTCTCGATCGTTCGTTCTATCTGGTCTGTGGGATTCATCTTTTTGACTCTCCACTTAAGATTGTCCGCAGTTTATTCAATCCATACCGGTACCTGCCTTGAACCGTATTAATTGGGATATGCTGCATTTGGGCTATTTCCTTAAACTTCATCCCGCCGTTAAGGTGCAGGATTATTGTTTCCCGTTGCTCCAACGGAAGCTCAAATAAAGCGTCGGCCAATAGCTGCAATTGCTCATCGAATATTGCCGACTGCACGGGACCATCTGAATCAGAGCTGATTTCGCCAACCTTATCAAGCTCAACCATGTGGTGTTTCTTTTTACGGAATCTATCCCTAACACGATTAACCACACTGCTCATTAAATAGTTCCGCAGACTTACCCGCAGTTCAAGCCTTCCAACGCCGGCGGCAAAAGAAACAAAGACATCGTGGAGAACATCCTCCGCCGCACATGTATCGTGTAAAAGAGAAGCTGCTATCGTCAGCATATTATCCTTGTACTTCATGTAGATTTGGCGCAGGGCCTCTTTGTCCCCTCGTTTGAGCTCCCATATTAGACGCTCATCTTCCAACATCCAAGGCTGACCCAATTAGGTTGAAAACCAACCTTCACTATCAATATGACGTTCCGGTGCACACTTTAATATAAAAAAATTATCTCTTTCCGCCAGATTTATGTTCGCGAACACCTGAAAAGCCCCTTCCACGGGAAATATTTCCTTGCTTTTCGGCGAAAAACAAGATAATGGTTCTCACTCATGATATTGGTAAAGAAAAACTATAAAAATGGGCATTTGGGGCGTATTTGGCCGATGTATTATCGGACAACTTCTCATTTTTTGCCGGGAGGCCCAATATGCCCAAGCAAAAAC
>Ga0307378_10002440_pt1 | contig 28482 bp, 30 predicted proteins | sample UN1MG_FD_202238 | JGI IMG/M metagenome (GOLD analysis project Ga0307378, IMG submission 202238) | Soil microbial communities from Risofladan, Vaasa, Finland - UN-1 | ecosystem: Environmental > Terrestrial > Soil > Coastal area > Acid sulfate soil | place: Finland: Risofladan, Vaasa | collected... | reverse complement strand
ATGGTGTTTATGAAACGATTTCGATTAACGTTTCGTATTTAGGATACGAAAGAACGGTTGACAGAATTGTTGAATGGATAGGCGTTGCTCCTGCTGGTACAGAGGAAGAAGACATACCGGAATTTGGGTTTAAAGTTACTGGTGTATCCACTGATGGAGCATGGTCCGACGGAGATAGTTCTTCTACTTATGAAATAGCCGCCGCTCTTGACGATCCGGAAAACCTAAATCCTTTTATGGTTGGCAGTATTCCCGGAGCCATAGACGCTCTTAATGGGGAAGGACAAGAGCCTAATGAAGATTTTCCAGATGGAGCGCCTCGTCCTGTTGGATTTAGATCAAGCGGCAGTAATTTATCTATAGTGTCTAATCAGAGAAGATGGACAGATGGCCAAGTTGTAGCTACGGTTACAGGACTTAATAAGAATATTGGTCATCAACAGCCCGAGGGCGAAACAACAGGATGTTCGGCAAGCCATGGCTACTGGAAAATAGCACTTAATATTACTACTAGTTATCGTAAGTACAATGCCTCAACAGAACAGTATGATTATTTTTTGGGCACTGGGGTTAGTAGTCGCCCCTATCCAATCGTTACCGATACTGGAGACGTTTCTTTATGTTTCCCTGCTCCGGTTGCAGAATTTGAAGAGCCTCTCGGAATTACTGTTGATATAGAGTCATATAATTCAGAATTTATTCGAGACGGAGTTGATTCTCCTAATATTGTCGCAACAGTTACATGGAAGGGGAATCCTATTACAGGTAATTTTACGAAACACGAGGGGCAATTAGATGAGACGGTTATCGATTATCCATTCCCAGATGTAGTTTTTGAAGCTGGTATTTGTTTGGAAGAGAATTTAATTCCTGGTGTTGGCACAACGCCCTCTCAGATGAAGGATACAAGAAATACGCTAGGTGGATGTTTAACTATAGGCGACTATCCTGGCGTTTTATTAAGATCTTATAGTGCGGCAACTTCATTAAGTCGAACTGATATTTATACTGAAACAATCAATAGTCATACACATGCAACGATAGTGGATTCTTCTGGAAACGGTACGACTAATAGTACAATAGTTTTAGGCGGAAGTGTTGCAGATCATACTCATACGATACTGGACTATGAAGCCTCTAGTGCTGGTTCGCCTGCACATATTCATAGCCTTAGATCGGTAGCTATTATTCAGTTGAACCCCGTTACGGATTCCGATGTCAATATTGCTATAAATTCTTACGTTAGATATGACCCGACAAATTGTGCTCCTTATGAAAATGAGCCTGTTAGTTCTACGGGCAATAGAATGATGTTCTCTACTGTCTATTTGAATAGCAGTGTTATAAATCGAGAATTGAATTTAGATTTATTTGTTGGAAATGCCCAACTGTCTTCACCCAGATTTTATACAGCAGAAACCGTTACAGATACTAGTAAGGCCTTTAATATTGTTGCGAGCGCTAATTTTACCGAATATACAGTTGAAGATTATCCGGGGCATTGGGTGACAATTCCTGCTCGTCCTGTAGATGACGGAACTCGTATTTTATTTGAGATAGATACTTATAAGGCACTTCCGGTAGAAGAAGATGAAGACGTTTTGATAATCAGTCCAGATACTATTAGAGATTATATGTATATTAAAGTAACGGCAACAGTTTATGCAGAAGACTTATCTGATGTTCAAGAAGTTTTGTTCAAAATCTCTACTGCATTACAATGGTTGCCAAGCGTTAGGGGGTTACTATTGGAGCCAACAGACGACAGCATTTATTTGGCAAATGCCATTAGTCAAATTGGTACAACAGGATCAAGTCAGATCAATGATGCTGTTAAATTGAGTGCTCAACAAATTATTCAGTACCAGACAGATAATTCTGCATGGAAGGACGCAAAGAAAATTATTTTTCTTTTGACGGATGGCGATGAAAATACATCTGAATACTCGATCAATCAGGCAATTGACAATGTTAATTTTATAGACGGTACCAGTGAAGTTCCAGTTCTTCCAATTAGGTTGGGGTATTCTTTCTCTTCGGACGAGGTTCTGCTTAGAAAGTATGCGTTAGGAACTAGCGGCACATTAAATTATTTGATCAATACTGAATCCTCAGATATTACGGCGATTGTTGATGATATCATAATGGGCGGAGATACAAGAGTGAATCAGGGGACTTATATAAATACGATAGATCTTGGATCGGATAATTTGGCAGCTACGGTTACGCTTGATAATATTGCATTGCCTGTTGGTTCTAGGGTTTTATTTAGAGTTCGATTCAGTTCTGATAACGAAACGTGGTCGGATTGGTCTGAATGGTATGACTCATCTGATTCTCTTGATTATTCTTTGAATATAGAATTTGTAGGTCGATACTTTCAGTATGAGATTAAACTATATGGCAATGAGAATTTTGAAAGTCCATCGTTGTATGCGGGCATTGAATTAGATTATTACAAAGCTAAAAACTTTACTGTCTTCTTTCAGCCAATTGATTTAGATATGAACACAGATGAATATGTTGCTTCGATTCATATTACTCATGAAGCAACGATACCAGATGCATCATCTATCGAATATGGATATACCCAATTTAACTCAACCGATATAGAAGACTATAGTGGTGTTACTCGTCCGCTTATAACCCCTGATAGGCATACTATTTTATTGACCAGGTATAATGAGTTGTTCTTGACGCAGGACTTTTTGACATATGCAGCTATTAATGGAAAGTGGCCCGACAGCGTAGATATAGAGGTTTATAGGGTTAACGATGACATTCCTAATGGGGAATTAGTGGATGCATCTTTATATGCTTCTAACAATAAAGAAGGAACAATAACCTTTGTTAATGCCCAGAGCGAAACAGATCAATTTGTTTTGACTGTTGCACTGTCCCCCTGCTTCCGTTTTCTATGTAAGGTAATAAATTATGGCACAGAGGGGGCAACTATAGATCATATAGGGCTAATATATAACATTACAAAAAGGATTCCAGTTGATTCAGCAGGAAATATTATACATAGTTCTATTAGCAGAAGGATATATTAATGAGAAGACGTTACGATTTAAGGCGATCTGATAATTACATGTTTACTGGAAGAGTATCGACAGTGGTAACAACTACTAGTGGCACCATAACTGTTGTTACGGGGTTTCCGGTAATGAGAGCAACTGTATCTTTTGCAACTATTCCTTGTGATGGAGGCGAGCCGTCAATTTGGAGTTCTTCTTCAAGTAGTTCTTCTGAAGGATCCGAATACGTCCCGTGCCCTCGTATTTATGTTTCTAGTTATACCAGTACTGGGTTCGTAGTAACTTATGAAGGTATTTCTCTAGATGTAGGTTATGTAGAGTTTAACTACAGCGCCGTCTAAAATTTTTCTATTTTCCCCAGAGTACTGTATAATAATATTTATGAATCTAGTATTTCATAAGGACAGCCTTAAAGTGTTGTCTTTATTTGACAATCATTCTCTAACTGGCTCAGACGAAGATATTTTGAAATCCATGTTCCCTAAGGATTTTAAGAAGCTATCTTTATGGCAAATTGAGTCGTCAATCGCTTACAATCCTTGTCACTTGAAAATTAAGATGGACGGAGAAGATAATCCAGAAATCCTCTTGTATAGGGGCAAAGAGGTTTACAAGAGGAGTAATGAGGACGAGAAAAGGCAAGAAAAACAAAAGATAAAGAATGTAAAAAAGATTTTGGGAGAAATTTTGCCTCGTGGATTGTTTCGTTCTGTTGGTTCAGATATTATCAAACTATGGGTTGAGTCTCCTTATACTGATCCCTATATATCTAAATCTCTTCAGAGTTTTGATTATTTTATTAAGAAGCCAGTTATGCCCGTTTTATGGTGGGGAACGTTTATTAATGCTGGCGGCTATGCAAATATGAACCGTTCAATTGTTTTTCGTTTGCATAATTATCATATCGTTGCTAAAACCCAAGTTGTTCCCGCAATAGCACAAGTTTCCCAAACAGCACAATATTACGTTTCTAAATATTCTTCTTTGAATTTTAGAAAAATAAAAAAGTACCCTCAAATATATGGGTTTGGTCCTCAGCCACATGCTCCTCATCCAGGCAAAACCATTTTTTATACTATGATGGAAACCGAAACTCTTCATCCTGAGTTTAGAAACCTCTGTAACATTTATGCCGATGAAGTATGGGTGCCTTCTTCTCATAATAAAAAACTTTTTGAAGAATATGGAGTGCAAAAGCCCGTTCATTTAATGCCTCTTGGAATAGATGAAGTTGTTTATAGGGAGGATGACAAAAGAGATATTGGTGTTTTAAAAGATAAAATACTTTTTGCAGACATATTGGGCAAACCTGCCTCTCAAGGAATTAATTCTTTTCGTTTCATTACGCTATTTGGATGGAGCTTTAGAAAAGGAATCGATGTTTTGATTAAATCATTTGTAAAAGCCTTCAAGGGAAATGATGATGTGACTTTAATAATTGCATCTACTCATGTTGGGCCAGATATCGTAAAAAGAGATACGCTAAAATATGCTGGGATGGTGAGGAAATCAAACTATCCTCAAATTCTTTTCTATCCCCATGTCACTCCGGAGATGGAAATGCCTTTAATTTATAAAATGGGGCATGCTTTTATTCATACGTCCAGAGGAGAGGGTTTCTCACTTCCGCAGATAGAAGCTTCAGCGGCAGGTTTACCAGTTATATCTTGTAACAATACAGGAATGAGTGAATATCTTACTGATAAAAATGCGTTTCTAATTACGACAGATAAGAAAGAGGTTTGCTCTCCTGAAATGCTTTGGATTAGCGGATATTATCATAATCAATTGTTTCCTAAACTTGGCAATGATCAGATAGACCAAGCTATTAAGCATATGCATTTCGTGATTAACAATTATCATAAAGCGAAAGAAAAAGGTCAGAAACTAAGGGAAGAAGTTTATCAAAGATACACTTGGAAACACGTGACTGAGCGAGTAGCATCCAGAATTGAAGAAATATACTCAGGAAATTAGTTTTTTTTGTATAATAATATTGTTTTGGTTAAAAATGAGGGAGATATTATGGCACGAAAACGCAAATGGACGCCGGAAAAGTTACTTGAATTGCATAAATTAAAAGAGAATGGCAAATCGTTTAAAGAAATAGCTAAGCACTTTAAAGAAGCCGGTACGGCAGTTGCTAGGGTATGGTATCGAGTTCAATGGGAACCATTTTTGGCCGATCCTGACAATTATTATGGCGGCACGATGAGTCAGGCCAAAAGATGGACCGACGAAGAAATGATTCAGCTCGACGCCTATCTTCAATCCGGAAAGTCTTATAATTTTATAGCAGAAAAACTTGAAAGATCTATTATATCAGTAGAAAGAAGATCGCAGAATACGAACTGGAAAGCTTGGCGTGAAATAAGAAAGGCGCCTACAGTTGTTAGTGACCAAGAAGGTGCTGACGAGAGGAGGCAATCTCTTCTGGTTCAGTTTATATCCGCCTTGTTAACTGTATGTCGTCATGATTTTACAAAGCTTAAGAAAATAACGGAGGAAGATTTTTTAAATAGGGTTAATCTTGATAAGACTAGACTTTTCATTCCTTTCTCAGAATTAAAGGAGGCAGCCTCTAATAAACTTATAGAATTGGGCTTTGGAAATCCTGGAGTAATGGATTTAGGAGCTGGTGTATATGTAATTGTAGGCGATTCTCATGGTAAACATACCAAGAAGGACATGTTTGCTTTACTTAGGTGCGTTAATAAGACCCTCTCACCCGATAAAATTATCCATATTGGACATATTCTTGATGATGATAATGATATTAGTTATGACTGGGGAACATTCGATAATCTTATTATTCTCGGTAAGGCAGAAGAATTAAAGACTATTCAGGATCAGCGGAATAAGTTTAAATTTAATTATGATATCGTTCAAGATAGTATTTTTCTAGGAGATATGGTTGTTTTTAACCAAGATTTGATTAGTGATTTTGTCAAATCTCCAATAAGTAATTTAGATTCTGAAATTTTTGATTCTAAAGCTATTGTAAATTGCCATAGGCATGAGTTTTTTACTAGGTGTAGCAACGAGGAGACTTCCTATTTGGCGTCTCCGGGCAGTCTTTGTGAAAAGCATATTATTACTACTATAAAACAAATAGATTTTGAGGACGGGAGGGTTATCAAGCAGGCGTTTCCTGAAGGGTTTATTAAATATCGCAGAATGAACCACATGAATAAGTATTGGGAACAGGGAATGCTAGTTGTTAGTGTCGATAAATCCGGAAATCATACGGTGGTTCCTTGCCGCATTAAACATACGGCAAAAGGATTTGCAACCTCCTATTTTGATAAAATTATTACTTCAAAGGGCGTATTTAAACCTGAAAAGAAAATATTTGTTAATGGAGATATGCATTGTGATTTACACGATCATAATGTTCTCGATATCCAACAGCAGATTTGCAAGGATTATAAACCAGATGTGCAAGTTAATATTGGAGATACATTTAATTATTTATCGTTGAATCATCACATTATGGATCGTGGAGGAGTTATTACCGAAAGAAAAATTTTAGACGAAGCGGCTCAAACTCATTATGCCCTAAGGAAAGTTGCTGGATGGGCTCCAGAATCTTATTTAATATATGGCAACCATGAACGTTTTGCTAAAGATTTCGTAGAGAAGTTTCCTCAATTTGGACGCTATCTGGACTTTAGTTTCATTTGCGATCTTGAAAATCTTGGCTATAAACTTGTAGATCTTAAGAAGGAAATTAAAATTGGCTCTGCTACATTTGTTCATGGAGAAATAAGGATGTATGGACAACCGGGTACTAAACTTGAAAAAACATCTAGAACGTTTGGGAAAGATGTCTTTATAGGTCATATTCATCGCCCCGCTATTAGATTTGGTTGTTATAGTATAGGGCTGACCGGAATGTTGGATCAAGAATATAATGAGCCTAACGCATCTAATTGGCTTCATGGGTTTGGTCTATGTAATCAATTTCAAGGTAAGAGCTGGTCTACCACGATTGCAATTATTAACAACAAATGTGTCTTAAATAAAAAAACATATAAGCCTGTTAATCCCGTAGAATGGAAGATGCCCAAATACAACGCACGAATCGTTTATGACTTTTAAAATTAAAGGTAATTGGGCTCTTTTTTCTGAATAAGATTTAATATGCGTTCTAGATATAAATATTATGAAGCTTAAAAATAAGATTCTCAATTATTTTGTAATCCCTCCATTAACTTCTGGCGGAGTGCCTAGAGTTATGCGTTCGCCCGTTACGATGAATGCTAAGGTAGCTAAGCCGTTGATAGCCAAGCAACTAAAGAAACAAGATGGTACTGTTCTGCCTTCTGGTAACTTGCTACATGTTTGTTTTGACTATGATTCTGAGATGATTTATATTCCGAATGCATCTGATTTTTCAGCAAATCAGATGGAACTTTTGCTCAAGGCTGCTGAAGTCAGAATTACGAAAGACTTTGGAGGCTTTTCTTCAAGACCACCTATTGCAGGAAGCCCTTTTAGTTCGTTGAGAGTAAGATCTCTTGGTAGTTTTAGTCACGCAAAAGAAATTATTCAGAAACACTATAATGGTAAGGTTTTTGGAGACCTTCCTGTTGTTGAAGTCAACCTTGGGAAAATGCCAACTACATTGAAGTCGTTGCCAGAAGAATTTCGAAAAAATGAAGAGTTTTTAGGGTCGTACATTCCTTCGTCTTTTGCTAACTCTATTACTTTTGTAGATGAATTAGATAATTATGGGAAAAAAATCAAAGAGCCTCATGTTTTGTTAACTCAAAAAACGCCATTTATTTTAATTAACGTTGCACAAAGTAAAAAACGTAAAGAGCCTACAGCTACAGAAAAAGAATGGGTGGTTCTTAACGGATACAGGGATTATCTATATGATACTGATATTTCGGAAGAAGAAAAGTATGCTCCTGACGATATTACAAGGTTTGCTGATTTGTATGCTATTAAGCGTTATTTGTATTTAGGATGGTCTCTCGAAGAGGTTTCGAGTTTGCTTTTGAGAAATGTGCAGGATTTTGGGGGGCTTATAAAAGCAATAGATTTATTGATGCAGTCCGTCAATTCTCTTGTGCAAGAGGGGTATAAAAGTCCAGCGGCGGTTCCTTACTATCTCACTTTTAAAATTAATCCTAAAACGTTCCCTTTGAAAATAGAATCTGTTATTGATAAGAATACTGGTCGGATAAATTCAGAGATACAATATAAGAATTTTATTATAATAGATTATGATATATCGTCGGGTTATATTTTAATTGAAACTCCGATGTTTGTTTCTCCTGATATTTGCAGAAAAGTATTAAAAGCTGAAAGCCCCCCATTCATTTGTAAATATAACCCGGTAGTTAATAAGATTGATATAAAAAGCGAACGCAACTCAGTTAGTGACCTAGAGAAGAATAGAGTTCAATTAGCAAAAATCAAAGGTGTTGTTAGGAGCGGTCTGGATAAAGAGAAGAAAGACGAAGTAGCTTTTCGAGGAGGAGCACAGGCGTCGGGCGAAAGCGCTGTTAATCCAAATATTTTTGTTGTTCGTAAAATATCCGACTATCATTATGCGGCAGACTTTATAAAAAAAATGTGCGCTCAAAATAATGTCCCGTTTGAGGATTTTGACGTTGTTGTTGGTCCTATTGAGAAGAAATTTGGCCGAGGTACTATGGGCGGATTTATAGATGAAAATTTATTTAAGAAAAATAAGTGGGACGTTCCATATGAGTTAGAAAAGGATATATTTATTTCTCCTCCTGTTATGATGGTCAATTCTATTGAGATTCCTTCTTATGCTGAACAAACTGAAACATTGATTCACGAATATAGGCATTACATCTTTGGGCTTAGCAATCCTAATTATGAAATTACATACGGACGACCAAACCCAAAGAAACGTACTGATTATGAGCATTGGTGGAAATACTTGAGTGATGCTAACGAACGTGCTGCCCACAAAGAAGAGATAAAATTTGAATTAGGGCTTGGTAAATCCTATGATGAAATTATCAGAAACAAAGTTGGAGGCGAGATAACTGCTGAAAATTATCCCATTGCCTTAAAATTTGCAGAATTAGTAAAAGAAGCATTGAAAGAACTAGAAGAAGAAGGAGAGACTAATGAAAAGCCTACTGGAACAAGTTAATGAATTAGATGTTTTAATTAGACAGATGCACAAAATGATCAGCAAAATGAATGCGGGACAGTTTATAGACGCATACAGGGAAGCTAATCGTATTGCTGCCTTACTTGAAAAAGCTAAGCGGGATTTGATTAAAAACGAAGGGGAAAACGATGCTGAATAATTTTTGCGAAGACGAAGCTCTTTCCGATACTATTCTCCGTTTCCACGAAGAGACATTAGAAACCATGGAAATTCCAGAATGGATGAATGTTAAATGTCCTTTTTGTAATAAAGATCTTCCATTGCGTTCTATTAGATCTGTTTCTCTTAAGTTGAATTCAAGAAATTTAGGCGACCTTGCCCTTGAAATTTTTTGCCCGTCATGCTCTAAAATGGATACTGTTTATTTTAGGAAAGAAGTAAATAGTATTAAAGATTTTAGCTTGTTTTTAAATGGCGTAAAACTCCCAAAGAGTGACTCTATTATTGAAGAAGAGATGTATAAGCTCCGGTATAATAATTTGATGGATAAGATGGTAGAAGATACAACCCAAACTAAAACGGAGAAATAATAATGACGATCTGTAAAAAGGGATCTTGTCATTCTTCTGTTATTATTTCTTCCTCTATATATTCCTGCGATTCCTGTGGTCACACAGAGATGGCTCAAGGAGATATAGAGGAAGGAAAGGAATGTCCTAAGTGTCATTCCACAATGAGAATTATATCGTCGCATGCAGAAGTTGCTGAAGATTCAGCTACTTCGGATAACGTTTAAAATACTGACTTAACAGGGGCTAAATGGTCAAAATTGTTATAGGAAACATTTATTCCAAGATAGTTGGATTTTTGCCAGATCCTGTTCAATCTGATCTTAATAGAACTCTTTCTTACAGAGTTGCTAACGCAAGACATATGCCTAAGGTTAGAGCTGGTGTTTGGGATGGTAAAATCAGACTCTATATGAAGAATAAAGGTCAGGCATTTTATACCGGACTTATGGCTTTCGTCAGAGATATCCTCAAGAAACATAATATTGAATATTCCATTGTTGATAATCGTAATCGTCCTGAAGTTAATTTGCCTCATTTGATATTTACTCCTCCCTCTGATTTTGAAGAAAGAGAATATCAAAACTTTACGATAAACAGATCCTTGAAATTTACTAGAGGGATATTAGAAATGGCGACAGGAAGCGGCAAAACCCTAGTAAGCACAAAATTAATTTCAGAAATAAAGACTTATCCTTTTATCTTTTATGTTCTTACGAAAGACTTGATGCATCAGGCACATGGTGTTTTATCATCTTGTTTGAACGAGCCTGTTGGAATGATTGGCGATGGTAAGGCCGATATGAAGAAAATAAGCGTCTGTACTATCCAAACAGCAATAAGAGCGATTAATGCCAATAATAAAAAGTTTAAAATAGATGACTATGTTTTTGATGACGAAGATACATGGGATGAGAAAGGTATTGAAAGTTCGGAAAAAATCGAGAAAATCCAAAAGCTTATCAGAATGACTAAGGGAATATTTTTTGACGAGTGTCATCATGCCGCTAGCAAGACGTGTAAAGAGGTTTTGTCTGCCTCTCCTCTTGCGTATTGGCGATTTGCCGGTTCTGCTACTCCATATAGAGAAGATAATGCTGGTATAATGATTCAGGCCATGTTTGGTTCAAAAATAGTAAATGTTAGTGCGTCATATTTGATTAAGAATGATTTTTTAGTCAAACCATATATTTTTATTGAGCCCATTGAAAGTAGTGCTGATTTTCATTCTTACCCTAAAATATATGAACATTGTATTGTCAAAAATAATAAATTTAATGACCATGTTGCTCAGACAGCCAAGCATCTTGTGTCGAGAGGATTAAGTACGTTGGTTTTAGTTCAGCAATATCCTCAGGGCGATTATTTGAAAGAGATAATTCCCGATTCTGTTTTTGTTACTTCTCGAATGACATCAAAACAACGAAAAGATAGCTTGCAGGATCTAAGGGATAAAAAGACGATGTGTATGATCGCTACGAGTTTAGCCGATGAAGGTTTAGATATACCAACGCTAGATTCCGTTATAATGGCGGGCGGTGGCAAGTCTGTTACAAGAGTTAATCAGAGGATAGGCAGAACCATTAGGAAAAATAAAGCCGGTAAAAAAGATAAATCTCTTGTTGTAATTTATGATCATTACAAAACTAGGTTCCTTTTGAGACATACGCAAAAAATAAAGGTTATTTTGAAAAAAGAGAAGGAATTTGAAGTACTTCCTTCTAAGGGTTGTAATTTTATATGCGATGAAATAGACGATTTATTGGGAATTAAAAATAATAAAGGTAGCCTCTTTGAATAATTGAGAAAAAATGTATAATAACATAGAAGTAATATTAAAAATGGATGCAAAACAATGGATGATTTTTTTAAAACATTGTCAACAAGAGGAAGTCGGCACGATATAGTCAAACTAATTTCTTCTGTGCCAAGTAATTATATTGGGAGCAAAAGAAGATTACTAACGCACATAGGGGAAGTGCTTGAGGAAGAAGGAATTCGGTTTGAGAGTGTCTTTGATGCTTTTTCCGGCAGTTCCATGGTTTCTCTACTATTCAAGTTTATGGGGAAAAGGGTTATCGCAAATGACCTTTTGACCTCTTCTGCTATTACGGCTGTTTGCCTTCTTGAAAACGATCATATTCCTATTTCTTCAAATGATTTACGCTTCCTTTGCAAAAATATTCCAGAAGATTGTAGTACGTTCGTTCTTGATAACTACAATGGAAAATTCTTTACAGAGAAAGAATGTAAGTTTTTAGATAGGTATAGGGCTAATGTAGAGGTTCTTTGTGGAAACAAATTCTATTGTGGTCTTGAATTACTAAACAAAGCAACTCTTGCAAGCATCCCGAATAGTAATTTTTCTATTTATGGCAAAGACTTGAAAACACTTAGATCGACACATACTGTTGGAAAATCTTTTTGGAGTGAAAAATGGAGAGATACTACTCGAAAACGAAGAGATGACAATAACGAGATTATGTTTACCGAATCTTTGAGTGAAATGTATCTTAAGTATAAGGGCGCCTTCTCGTTATTCGCTATTGAGAATCATGTTAATCAGAATTGTTTTTTAGGCGGTAGGTATTACAATGGGCAAACAGTGGCAAATCTTGAGCATCGTTTAAATCATTCTAAAAACAAACAACGAGAGATAAATAAAATTCCCATTACCGTTAATAAATTTAAAAAGGTTCTGACAGAAGGTAGCGAATGTGTAGTTTTAAACTCAGACATTATTGATTTGTTGCAGTCTAAAATGATTGATGCTGATTTGATTTATCTGGATCCGCCTTATGGGGGCGCAAGTAGTGATTATGCAGTGCTTTATCGCTTCCTAGAAGAGTATTTGTATGGATGTCCGTTAGAGGAGATGGAGCACATCCAACGCGGTTCGAATCGATTTAGTAAGAAAAATGGTTATCAGGAGCAATTTGAGTTTTTACTTTCGCTCTGTGGTAATTTCAAGACATGGTTAATAAGCTACAATGAATCCTCATATGCAAATCTAGATATTATAACGTCTACAATAAAGAACGCTGGCAAATCTAACGTTAAAGTTTTTGATGTACCAATTACATATCAATATAGAAAAGGAAAAAACATTGTTAATGTGCCTTGCCACGTAAGAAAGTATGATGAGGAAGGGCATAAGTATTTACAGCGTGGTACAGAGTATTTAATTTTGGCGACTTAAAATGAGTATGAAAGATAGAAATAAGATTATAAATGGGCTTACGGAGTATAAGCGGAATTTTAAGCAAATCAATTTTGTTTTAGACGCCTGCTATAATGCGTTACCTCTTGGCAGTGACGTTCGTATGGTTAGGGCGCTTTTGAATTTTGTCTTGAGAAATAAAATGTACGGCAAAAAGAATGACAAATCTAACTTAGTAAAAGACAATCGAATCTATACTAACATAAATCTTTCCATGGAAGATGTTTTGTTAGAATGCAACTCTATATCTTATGCCGAGGGGAAAAATGTTAAAGATCATGTCACTAATTGGAAGAAGGTAGTCATAAGATTACATGACAATAATATTTTCTATTTTTGGGAATTTAAAGGGTCGATTATGTTTATTATGGAAAGGTCGTTTAGTAGCTGGATTATATATAATAGATATGGATGTGTAGTGCCCAAGACGCTTAAAAAGATATTAGCTTTGGCCGAAGACATGATTGGCTGTATGGTTGGTTATCACAGGGAAAGACATATTGCTAAGTGTGACGTAGAGAATTCGTTTGGCGATTTTCTTAATGATATGATTAGTAAGATGAATCCATCGGTTGCTTCGCTTCTTACGCTATGGAGTGAAGGAATGAAGATGGAAGAGTATCTTAATGTTTTGAGGCGTGAAATTGATCCCTTGGAAGATTTCGAAGGACTGAGGGAAGCAAGTGATTTTACTCAACGCCTTCCATTGAGCGTTAATAATAAAATATGCAAGGCCGAAAGTGAAAGAGGAGTAGAGATGAGTATTGAAATAGAGAAAAAAATGGCCGACGAATTAGTCCCAAAAGATCCTAATTTAATCAAAATAAGAAAGACTGACGAACCCTCTAAAACAAAGAAAGCATTGCCTAGTGAAGATTCGTTGCCAAAGCTTTATTCGTGGGACGCAGAAGTAAACCCCTTTAAGGACAGTAGGGAGTTCGTTAGATACTATCATGTTTTTTTAGAACATTGCTCGGGAGGCAGTGTAAAATTTGAAGATATTGCGGTGGACGTTAGATATGCATCTGAAATCTTAGATGTTATGGCTGAAAATAACCGTAAAGATAAGGTTTTTCTCAATGCGTGGTTGAAGTATTTCTTTGATAATAAACTAAAAGGGCAAAAGACACTGAAGGAAAAATATACAGGCGTTAAAGTATTTCAAGAGACGTTTGAGAAATTTAATGCTGCTTTTTACGTTCCGCAATAAAAAAATTGTATAATAGACATGGAGAAATAACGATGGATTTTCAGAAACATCCCGAAATAGAGGAGTTGAGAAAGACTGCAAGGGCTAGAGCTGTTGCGCTGGCCGTAATACGCAGAGGTCGGGCTGCAGGAATTCCAGAGCGTTTTTTGAGGATTAATGAAAAAGATTTTAGGTCTTTGCTTTGTGAAAAATATCAGGATGCCGATAAGCTATCTTCTTTTGTTTATAACGAAGCAAATAGTTTATTAACTAAGCCGTTTATAGCAATAGACGGCGGCGATGTAGCATCTCGCAAGAAGGCCGGATATGCGTTGTTGTTCCGTATTATTGCCTGTAGATTATTTGGATTTTATGTTGAATGTACACATTTGGCACATAAGCTTTATTCTATCAAGTCCACTGACGAGATAAATAGAAATGACATGGCTGAATCTTTAAAGAGTTATGATGTTTTATTTATTAGCGAATTTTCTAAGAGTATTTTTAAACCTCATTGGGAAAGTGGCGAATTTATAGATGAGATTTTGAGTCATAGAGAGAACCGTTGTAGGCCTACTATTATATCTTTTAGTGAACCGATGAAAGGCCTTGATGATCTTAATAGGGCTGCGGCAGAAAATGGTCTTGACAAAAATTGCGGGGTGTATTTGACGAACTTGATGTATAAAGAAAAACAGACGGATGACGTTTTTAGAGTTAGGGTTAAGGTTGTATAGTATGGAAAATATATTTATTAACGAAGACGATTTGCATGCATCAGAAAAGGAAGAGCCTCGCTTCCTTCATATCCTTCTGAAAGATAAAGACTGTCTTATTGAGTCTGTCGCTTTTGGCATAAAACCTGATTTAACGGACAAGTTTGGCAACGTTGTTCCGGGGCATTTTTTCATAGACAAGAATAAGTTTCTTTTTAAAATGATATATGATAATTTTAATAAATATCAAACGCTTCTTACTCGTGGTGCGATGGACATTATTATCGATAAATATCCGTCTGGCTCTGATGAACAAAAAGCAGCTATGAAGGGGCACTGGGACAAGGTGTGGAATCGCCATGATGTTTCTACGCAAGATTATGGTCTGCTCAGGGACAGAATAAATGATCGATATGTAGGAATGCAGGGAAATAAATTATTAGCAGAACTTCAGTCTCGGTTAAAATCTACTGAATATAAAACCGATGTTGTCAAAGACATTAAGTTAAAAATGGATTCGATTGATAATTTAGAGCCTGACTCTTATAGTCTTACAATGGGTATCGAAGAAGGTATAAAAGACGCAATGCAATACGTAAATCATCGGCGTGAAAACCCAGATGACTTTGGGGGTATTTTTACGGGGATTCAATCCTTGGATAAAGTCGTATACGGTCTAGAAAGAGGATCGTATACTGTTGTTAGTGGTGCTATTAATGGGGGTAAAACAACCTTACTGTTTAATATCGGTTTCAATATGGCAAAGGCAGGAAATAATGTTGCTTACGCTAGTCTTGAAAAAGAAGCAAAGCCATTTTTTAGAAGAATTTTATCTTTGCATGCCTCAACGGATTATAATAGAATTAAGCGTGGCGGGAAAGAAAAAAATGGTTTGAGCGATTATTGGTATGGTAAACTTAAAGAAGCCGCTGATGATTTAATTAATAATATTAAACCGCATTATGATTGTTTACAGTTCCTTCCCGATACAACTCTTACTAAAATTTTATCTGATGTTGATAAAATTAGGGCTACGAAGAGAGTAGATGTTTTGATAGTTGACTATTTGCAGGTTATTAAAACTGAGACATCACATCAAGGTAGATCTGATTTAGATTTAGCAGATATTCACAGGCGACTTAAGGCGTATGGCAGGAAACATAATATAGTTATTATTACCGCTATGCAGCTTAAGAAAGATTCAAGCAAAGAGATGCGTAAAAAGATAGATAAGGTTAATAGTGATGATGATGCCTCGAGACTAGAAGTAAATACAGAAGATATTAGTGGATCTCAACTTGTTACTGCCGATGCTGAAAACGCTTTTATTGTTTTTTTAAATAAAGATAAGCCTCCTACAAAAATGACTCTGACTATTGCTAAAGCTAGAGATGATGAGTCTAAAATGACAGTTGTGTTAGATTTTGATGGAAGGGTTGGTAGGGTTTCGGATCAAGAATATGGTGATGGCCAAGTCAGGGCTGTTGATGATATCGTGTACAACAATGACATTACAGAGGAACAATTGGCGTCTGAAGATGATTTATTTAATTCTGTAGAAGAAAAGCAAAAGGAAACCTCTTTGCCCGAAACAGAGAAACAAGGTGCCGATCCGAATAATTCTGAATTGGACTTTAGTATTGAGGCACATTCTCCTTCCCCTCCTTCCCCACTTTCATCTTCTTCCTCTTCTCAAGAAGAATCCGATGTAGAAGAAGAACCTAAGGCGGAAGAAAAAGGATTAGGTATTGCAGAGGCAATAGTGGATGATACCGATGATGAATACGGAGCGTTTATGAAATCAATAGGGAAGCAATGATAACACAAAACGATCAAAACTATTTGCCTTATCTCTATAACTTTGTTAAAAAGAAAGTAGATTTGGCAGAATTCTTGGAAACGGATATAGGTTGCACTATTAAGTGGTATGAGCCTGGAATTTCTGGCGGAGTCAAATGTCCTCTGCCTCATCATTCCGATACGAAGCCGTCATTTCGTATTAAGTTTGTTGAAGAAGATGGATTATGGATTTATCATTGTTTAGGCTGCGGCGCAAAAGGAACAATAATAGATTTTTGCATGGATTATTATGGGCTAAGTAGTTCTGCCGAATCTGTGTTATTTATATGTGATAAATTTGGGTTTAAAAAAAACCAAGATGTAATTCTTGACTCATTGAAAGACGTTAAGAAGCGAGTAAATTTTCAAAAGAAAACTGAATGCGCTCATATTGTGAGTGCCAATCAGTGTAGGGTTTTGTTGAGAAAAGATTATAAAAAACACAACAAATGGGTTGCTGATGCTTATAATAAAATGAATAAAGCTCTTGACGAAGAGGATCTTGAAACCGTCGAAGGTGTGGGATTTGAAGCTTCGTCTAGAATGGAGGAGGAATAAAATGTTGTCAGATAAAGAACTTGAAAATATTAATATAAAAGAAAATTTGAGTAAAAGACCTAATTGGGATGATTATTTTTTGGCTATGGCTTTTATTGTTGCAAGGAGATCCTTTGACCCCTCTAGTAAATGTGGTTGTGTTATTGTTTCTGGGGATAAAAGGGTATTATCGGTCGGATATAATGGGCCTATAAGAGGATCGACAGATGAAGAAATACCGTTAACGAGACCAGAGCGTTATAAATTTATGATTCATGGAGAGGAGAATGCTCTTTTAGCATATAATGGTTCTTATCAGGATATACAAAATAGTGTTGCTTATGTTACGGGACGCCCATGCTATAGATGCTTAAGAATGATGATACAAAAGGGTATCAAAAAGATCAAATATGGCAAAAATAGCACTAGGGTTGTTGATAGGGAAGATATGAATGCTCAATTATTAATGCTCAAGCATCATCCTGAAGTTGAAATTAAAGAATTATCAAACGCCTCAATAAAAACTGTTTTTATTGAAACCCTAGATTATATAGAAATGAAAAGTCAAATTGAACCGAATTTTTAGTTTAAAAGTATTGTATAATTTTGATTTAACAAAAGTAGAAGATCAAAGAAAATGCTTTAGTTATAAAAATTTGAGACCTATGTGGAAAGAAGACAATATGAGAAAAAATTCTTTTTATGATGGTAAATATATTAGAAAAAAAAGGAACAAAAATGGCTAAAATATTCGTAAGCGTACCTGTTTTAAACCGTCCAGAACTAAAAATGATGTATTCGTTATATAGTGCCGTTTTGTCATGTCCTCAGCATAGTGTTAGATTGTACTTTAACGAGAATGACTCGCTTATTTCACGAGTTAGGAATGTTCATATCTCTACATGGTATAACGATTTCCCTGAATATGAATATTTTATGTCTCTAGATTCTGATCTTGAAATTGTCAATGTTTATTCAAATAACAATATCTTTCAGAAACTAATATCTCATAATTTGGACTTTTGCGGGGGGCTTTATGCGGTTAAGAAGCCTGGTCCACGTCAATGTTCTTCAATTACAATAGATGGTGGTACCCCAGAATTTGATAGTGGAGTTAAGGAAGTAAGATGGCTTTCGTCGGGTTGTTGGTGTCTTAAGAGATCTGTTGTAACAAAGATGATAGAGGCTTATCCAGAGTTGATTTACGATGGCGACGACAATGTTACTGGTAAAAAAATATATGGGCTTTACATACCAATGATTTATGATATAAAAGATAATGACTTTCCTAATGCGTCCGTTCCATTCAGAAAATATTTATCGGAAGATTGGAGTTTTTGCGAACGGTGGAAGGCGATTGGCGGTAAGGTTTATGCAGACACTAGTATTGTTCTTAGGCACATTGGAAAGACTCCTTATACTATATGGGATGTTGAAATAGTTAAGGGAAATAAGCCTCCGGAATCTGATGTTAAGCCACCCAAACCAGGTTTTGACCTCAAGGATAAAAAAGATGGATAAGCCACTCGTTACAGTTATTACTCCTACGACCGGAAAAGACAGTCTAAAGAATCTAATTAATTCTTTAGATTGTCAGTCGGTTCCTTTCGTTCATATTCTCTTGTGGGATGATAAGAGAGAGGGAATGTATTTATATCCAGATCCCCAAACCCTTGTTGTAGCCGATCCTTTTAAAGTAGAAATTTCAAGAGAAGGAGCGGTAAGATATAGCATTGTTGTTCCGGGCGGATTTGTTAAAGGTATGGCTGCTGGATCCTCATTGAGATCACTAGGATTAATGGCGGCAAGTACAGAGTATGTTACATTTGCAGATGATGATGTTTGGTATGACCTGAACCATCTTGAAAATATGTTGAGCGTTATTCGGTCTGAAAAAAAGGAATGGGCATATTGTTGTAGAAAAATATGGACAGAAAAGGGAGAATATCTTGGCGAAGATCATTTTGAAAGCGTAGGAGATAGTCCCTCTAGAAAAGTCCCCTATGAAATGGTTGATAATAACACTATGATATTTAGTAGGAGATTTGGAACATCTGGAGCATGTTTGTATAGAGAAACGACGGAGTACGATGACGACAGATTAATGTATGCATTTTTAAAAGAACACGCTGGCGAACCTGCAAAAACAGAGGCAGTTACGGTTAATCAGGTTTGTCCGGCTAGATTAGAGCAAATGTTTAGACAGAACTGTACAAAACGGAGTAGATAAAATGCCAGAGACTGTAAATATAAATGGTAAAGAAATTCCGACAGAACAATTTAGATCGGATTGGGCGCTTGCTTTGATGAGTCAGGGTGTTATTATCAGGCTTAGTATTTCTAGGTGGAGAGCTAAAGCCAGATTAACTCCTGACGCTTTGGGACTGAAATTTATTGATGGTAAAAGCCAAGAGTTTATGAGGAAGTACGTCAGGCTTGGAGAGCAGAATCTTCTTCCTCCTAAAATTTTATATGAAATAGAGCGACTGGAACGTAATGCAAGAGATGTTCTTAATGCTTATAGTTTTCATACGGTTTGGGGCAAATTTGTTCCTTTCACTGCTTTTGAAAGATGGGAAAGAGATAATAAAATAATACAAAATGATTTTATGCAAATGGCTGTAACTTTAGGTGCTAAGTATGACTCGATAATAGCTTTGCTCAGGGAAGATTATAGAAATATGGCGAGAGATGTTTGGGCACGATTATATCCAGAAGATACAGCGGGGCCTACGGAGTCTTTTACAGAAAATTTTGTTTCTAAAATTATTGAAAAGATTCCGTCCAGAGAAGTTGTAGTAGGTAGTTTTAGGTATGATGTGACTTATTTTATTATTCCAATGCCGTCATTTATAGAAGAGAATATAGCAAGGGCAGAAGAAATAAGAAGATCGTCAGAGATAGCGGAATTGGAGAATCAGTTAGAACGAAATACTAAAAGGCGAATTGCAGAGGATTATCAAAAACGAAAAATAGAACTTATTGATGGGTTTTTGGAGTCTACGGTTACAAATATGAGAGGATATGTTAAGGAACTTTGCGATAACGTCTTAGAATCTATTGGAAAACAGGGCAAGATAGGAAAACTTACAAATAGAAACATAAATAAGTTGAAAAAAATGACTGCTAGGGTTAGAATATTAAACTTCTATGATGATAAGGAAATATCTGATCTTATGGAAGAGTTGGAAACAGAGATAGAAAAATTTAAGGGCGAAACAGACGATGAGGTTATTGCAGATAAACTCAGGAAAATTGTAGAGGTAGGAAGCAAAGAGTTTGTTCCTGTTAATTTTAACCCTGCCATTAGTTACTTGGAGGTATAATGAGTGTAGTAATAAAAGATTCTAAAGGGAGAGAGGTTGCTAAAATCAATGATAAGGGGCGGATAGCTATAGCCAGATTTCCTGATATGGACGAAGGATTTAAGACGTATATAATTGATTTGTGTAAAGAAATGACTAATGAAAATCCGCAAAAACTGAGAGATTTTTTGGATTATAAAACCGAAGAAAACGAGTTTTGCGTTTAATAAGGGGTAACAGTATGCCTGATAGGGGGAAAAAGCCATTTGATAAATTTGATAAGTCTGTAATGCAAATTGTTATTTTTGCAAAGGCGTCCAGTATTGATGCGCAAGTTGATTGCATTTATCCAGAATCTTTTATGATTGGGATTTTAACAACTGGCGAGAATGACGTTACTTCTGTTCTTGTTGAGATGGATATTGATTTGCAAAGATGTTTGAGGTTGTTAAAGAAAGAATTGTTAGATAAGAGAGATAATAATGAGTCAAAGGGTGAATTTAATGTAGAAGACCTTAAGATTTCCAATAAGATAGTTGATGTGTGTGAATTGGCGGATCGAATAAGGGTAGATTCATTTGGAGATGAATATATTGGTGTTAAGCATATCTTTCTGGCTCTTTTGCATGTTTCTCCGTATATAAAAAATCTTTTTGAAAGTTATGGGTTAACGGCCTCTGAGTTTAATGGTAGGGTAAGAAGGGTTAAAGAGATGGTTTCGTCGTCCCATCCTCAAAGAAATTCCAGTTGCCAAAAAATAGATGCGCTAGAGGCGTTTTGCATAGATGTTACGGAGCAGGCACGGAAGAATGAATTAGATCCAATCATTGCTAGAGAAAAAGAAATAGAAAATGCTATAACTATTCTTTGCAGGAGAGGAAAGAATAACCCGATATTACTTGGCGAACCTGGAGTTGGGAAAACCGCAATTGTAGAGGGTATTTCTCAAAGAATAGTTAGTGGTACTGTTCCCAAACAACTAAGGAATAACAGAGTATTTTCTCTTAATCTGTCTAGTTTGGTGGCAGGAACAAAATATAGAGGGGAGTTTGAAGAGAGAATTCAATCTCTTATAAAGGAAGTTCAGAACGCTTCTGATTGTATTTTATTTATAGATGAAATACATACGTTAATAGGTGCTGGTTCGGCGGCGGGCGGAGCCTTAGACGCTTCAAATATTCTAAAACCCTTTTTGGCTCGTGGAGATCTTAGATGTATTGGCGCTACTACTTCGGCTGATTTTAAGAAATATTTCCAGAAAGACGGGGCATTAACAAGAAGATTTCAACAGATAATAGTAGAAGAGCCAACTAAAGAACAGATGTATCAGATTTTGGCTGGCATAAAACAAAGATATGAAGAATATCATAGATGTATTATAAGTGATGACGCTGTTCATTCTATAATTAGTCTTACTGATAGATATTTGCCAGATAAGAATTTTCCTGACAAGGCTATTGATTGTATGGATATGGCTTGTGCTCAATATGCTTCGTGGGAATTCGGCATGGTCAGATGTACTTCCAAAAACTACGAAAATAAAAACCTCGTTATTACTGCTAACCATGTTGCATCTATAATAAGTGACCAATGCCAGATTCCGCTCGAAGTTATTCAATGGGATAATAATGAGCGAATTCAAAAGATTGAAGATAAGTTGTCTGAGAGGGTTATTGGACAACCTGATGCTATTAAAACCGTATGTCGTGTCCTTAAAAATGCATATAGCGGGATACGAAACCCTCAAAAACCAATAGGAAGTTTTGTTTTTGGCGGAGAAACCGGAACTGGCAAAACCTATATGGCAAAGGAGCTAGCGTCTATTGTGTTTGGGCGGGATACCTCTTTTATAAGACTCGACATGACGGAATTTTCTGAAAAACATTCTGTTAGTAAGCTTGTCGGAAGCCCCCCAGGATATGTTGGTTTTCAGGAAACAGATATATTTATAGATAAGGTTAAGAGAAAGCCATATTGCATTGTTTTGCTTGACGAAATAGAAAAGGCGCATCCTGACGTATTAAAACTATTTTTGCAGGTTATGTCAGATGGTATTATGAGCGATGCTACTGGGAATAGAGCAGATTTTAAAAATGTAATATTGATAATGACAGGTAATTTTGGGTTAAATACTCCTCCTAAGAAAACAATGGGATTTGATGATTTAGGAAGTAAGTCGGATGGTGCAGCTGCGGATATCCAAAAACGATTAGTAACATATTGCAAGTCTAAATATGGCGCCGAGTTTATTAATAGGGTTGATGAGTTTGTGCCGTTTATTCCATTTGTTGACGAAGACTTAAAAAAGATTATCCAGATGCAATTAAATGAGATACCAGAGAGAATTGTTGACAGAGATTGTAAATTGGTATTCTCGAGTAAAATTGTTGACCTAATAGTTAAAATGAGCAAAAACAGTTATGGTAAGAACGCTACAATGTTTAAGCGGCTGATAGTAAAAGAAATTGAGCCATGTATTTCAGATGCGTTGATGTCTTTAGGCAAGGGGCGTTATGTTGTCACAATAGATGTTAAGGATGATAAGTTTATATATAAAACTACTACTAAATCTATAAAGCCAACTAAATCTACAAAGCTAAAGGAGAAGAAAAGTTGAGTTCTGCTTCAAAAGATTATTATGAGGTTTTAGGCATTGATCGTAATGCTGACGCTGATTCTATTAAAAAAGCTTACCGTAAAATGGCCATGCAATATCATCCTGACAAAAATCAGGGAGATAAAGAGTCTGAAAAGATGTTCAAGCAGGTTGCAGATGCTTATGAAGTCTTGTCAGATCCTCAAGAGAAAGCTTATTATGATCGAGTAGGGTCAAGAAGGTCTGCATCTGGGAACCGCCGTAGGACTACTGTTGATCCTCGTGATGTTTTTCGATCTGTTTTTGGAGATGCTGGTTTTGGAGGTGGTGGTTTTGAGTTTTCTTTCGAAGAAGTTGATCCTTTTGGTAGGTTCGGTGGCGGTAGCGGGTTTGAAAGAACTTTTGCTCCAAGAACCCACGTCAACCCAGATAATCGAATTGTTTATAGAACCACAATAGAAGAACTTTTGAAGGGAGAAAAGGTTCTAATCCAGTTTAGAAGGCAAATAGCATGCGCCAAATGTCAGGGAATGGGGTTTTGCCTTACAAATAAAAAATGCCCATCTTGTAATGGTACTGGGCAAATTAGACAGCAAAACGCTAACATGCTTTTTTTAAGAACGTGTGGTGATTGTCAAGGAACAGGTAGCATGGTCGATAAGTGCTTAGAATGCCATGAAACCGGATATACTTCAGTTGAAGAAAAAATCTCACTTGTTATTCCGGCCGGTATTAAACCTATGTCTGCTTTGAGACTAAAAGGAAAAGGAAATGAGATTGTCTTTAGCAAGCAGCGATTGATTGGAGATACCTATATTATTATAGACTATCCTCGTAGTTATAAAGGAGTTATTCTTGATAATGGCAATCTTTATGTCTCAGTAAATGTTCCTTTTGATACAGTAATGGGGCAAAAAAAGATTAAAATTAATGTTCTTGGTTGTAGAGAATTGGAGATTGAATTAGATTTTACAAAAAAATCTGGCTATCAATATAAGATTGCCGGTGCAGGCGTTACCAAAGATGATGATGCATTTATAAAGGTATTAATTGATTTTCCTAAGAATAAAATAAGCAAGGAAGACAGAGACAAACTTGTTAAAATTCTGAGGGATATATATGGACGACCAGTTACAACCTTTGACGCTAGCTCCATTGACTGTTAAAGATTTAAGGGACGGCACCTTAAATGTCGCCACAGATACCTTGCAACTCCAAACAGACGCTATTAATGTTCTGGAAGGCCGTGTTGCTATGAACACATTCTCTCCTGATTATCAGCGTAAAATAGAAAATTATTATAGGTTTTCTTCAGTGTCGCCTAGCACTATAGCCGGTGGGATGGCTCAAGTAGCTATAAAAAGAGTAGGGAAGGGTTAATATGGTAAAACGATCACAACCGGCTAATGGAGCTTTATGGACGGCTGAGGAAATGATTGACACTTCTTTTCCACTTATTGTTCCAGAAGATACGTTACAGCTTCAGGCCGATATTCTTAATGTCGAAGAGGCTAGGATAAGTATTGATACGTTTCGCCCTGATTATCAAGAGAGAATAAAGACATATTATCGTTTTTCAGCAACATTTCAAACTAGCGAAAGTGATAACATAGCCCAAAGAACTATTGATACTTTGGACTTAATATAAAAACAAAAGGAGATAAAATGAAATATTTGTTAGGAGTTATTTTAATGATGGCTTTGTTGTTTATAGTTGGATGCAGTAAGGCTAATGAAACAGGAGATGGCTCTACAAATTCTGTGAACACAAATATATTGTTCGTCACAGATAATGTTACTGCCACGAATTAAGTATGGATAAGGAAGAACAAGAATCATTGCAATATAGGTTCAGTGGCTACCAGTTGCCCACGATTCAACTGGATGAGACTGGTCCCGCCTATTATGTCGTGCATCCGCATCCATATTTTTACAATCAGCCTGTTTATTGGCAAAAAGCAGCTTATCTAGGTAATCAATTGCCAGCTACTAGTACAATAGAAGGAGATGTTGCAATAGAGCAGACAGGGAATGTAGATCCTCCTGGTATTGTAAGAGGAGTTACATACTCTACCCTTCCTCCAATGCTTCCACTCACTTAATCTTATAATTTTTGTTTATAATTTTTAGTGTTTTATGTGAAAAAATAAAAAAAACTGTATAATATAGTTATGAATAAGTTTTCAATATTTTCATGCATAGAAGTTAAAGAAAGTGACTACCAGGGTGCTTGTGTTATTCTGAGTTGTTGTTCTGATCCAGCCTTTATGCTCTTTTTCCCTATCTCAGATGAAACTGCCGATATAGTAACATATGTAATGGAAAGTAAGGAAGGCTATACTATTGATACAAATATTTTAGGCATTTATAAAACAATGGTGGATTCATGGAAGGCAAGTGACCGTTATTTATCAGGTATTATTATGGACTCAATATATAATGAAGAAGTAAAAGATTCAATATTGATGATTCGACTGGTACTTGCAGATTCAAATGGCGAAATGGATAGTCTTGTTAGAGTCAATTTTGTTCACGCAATTCTTTTAGCGGCGATGGAGAAAGTAGATATAATTGTAAGTGATGAGCTTTTGTCTCATATGATGCCTAACGAAGGTACATTTCCCGATGGCATTTATTCTGATGAGGACAAAAATCAGCAGCACATGTTTCCAGAAGATAAAAAGATAGTGGACATTGCTCGTAAAATCATGTCAGGTAAGGTTAAAGAATAAGGGGTGCGATTGTTGTTATTAGGAGCATTAGATTTTCTAGAGATCATTAGTTGGTAATTTATTGCCGATTATTCTGCTCCGGTTGATGATAGTTGCCCCCCTTATTTTTTTCTTGATTCTCCGATTCAATATGATATAGTGAGTGAAGTCTAAAATAACTCAAGAAAGATCTTGCATTTTTAAAAATATTTTGTATAATATGAAGGAAAATAAGGAAGAGTTATAGAACGATTCTAATAAGGTATTAAAATGAAACAGATAATTACACTCAGTTTGTTAAGTTCGTCATCCTGTTATCTAAGTAACGGGCTGAGAGTACTCTGTTCTGTATCGTAAGTAAGAACGAATTATCAGCCCGTTAAGAAAACTTAACGGGCTTTTTTATTGTTTTAAAATAGTATGACGCTAAATAGTATAACACTAAATAGTATAACAAGGAGAGCAAAATGAAGAAAAGAGAAGGTTTTGTAAGTAATAGCTCAAGCGCAAGTTTTGTTGTTTACTGGAGATGTCTGAAACAAGATGAAGACGAAAATCATAGCTCCGACGTAGATGAGGCAATTGATGGAATATTTAAATGGAGCAAGGAAGTGTCAGAATATTTGAAGGCGAATACAAAGGAAACATCATCGGCAGGAACATATGCGACGACAGGATGGGTTTCGATGTATAATGATATTACTGATTTTCCTGAAGAGATAGCTTATTTAGTCTTGGGACTTAAAGTTGAAGCAGGATTTGAATTGATAGATGTTAGAGTGGAACAAGAGGGGTAAGGAATAAAGCGGGTATGGCTGAATGGCTGAAGCGGGGGACTGCAAATCCTCACATACTGGTCCGATTCCAGTTGCCCGCTCCATATTTTTGTTCATTGAAAATTGAATATGACTTTTGATGGGAGGGGGTTTTAAAACCTGCCTGAAGTTAGCATGGTGTAAGTGGGTTAAAATGGAAGCTAACATAGACCGCTTACCCTCCCTCCATTTTAATAAGGTTGGTTACAGCACTACCAATTTAAGGCGGTATGATGGAATTGGCAGACATGTGACACTCAAAATGTCATGGTAGTAATATCGTAGGAGTTCAAGTCTCTTTACCGCCACCAAATTTCAAAATGCCCGGCTGATGAAATTGGCAAACATGCTAGACTTAGAATCTAGTGCCGCAAGGCTTGGGGGTTCAAGTCCCTCGCCGGGCACCAAATTTTGCCTCGGTGGTGGAATTGGTATACATCCAGGTCTTAAAAACCTGGGCCGAAAGGATTGAGGGTTCGAATCCCTCCCGAGGCACCAAACTTAAGGAGGAATAAAATGAGTATAATTAATTCGATGTTGGAAATGGAGGTGCATGAGTGTTTTCTTTGCTTAGACGATGTGGTATATGCAGAGAAAATAGATTATAAAGAATATGGAAAATTGAGACGCTTAATTAGTTTAGGGATGGATCAGATTATTGAGGGAAAATTAAAAAATTGGGACTGGAAATTTATGGCAAAGAAAGGATGGCTTTGCGAACATGATTTTGAACCATACAGATTTAAGGAGCAATTGGAGAAAGAGGGAATTACAAAAGAAGATTATTGTAAGAACTGGCAAAATGAAGATTATTTAAAATAAGGAGAGCAATGATAACATATAGAACAGAAACAGTAAAACATAAAATACCAGAAAGTATTACTTGTGATGTTTGCAAAAAGAAATATTATTGTGGTAATGACGATATGGAAATCCAGGAGTTTCACTATATTGATTTTAGGGGAGGCTTCGAATCGGTTTTTGGAGATGATGTTTTGGTGAAAGGAGATGTTTGTCAGCATTGTTTAAAGGAAAAACTTGGTGAATTTTTAAGCACTGATGAAGAATAAAGGAGGAGTGGCTGAGCGGCTGAAAGTACCCGACTTGAAATCGGGAGATGGGCAAAACTCATTCGGGGGTTCGACTCCCTCCTCCTCCGCCAGAAATAGATATGGAAGTGTTTGATAATGGTAATCAGCCTGACTCGAAATCAGGTGCTCTAGTAATGGGGTTGGGAGTTCAAGTCTCTCCGCTTCCGCCAGATTTAAGGAGAGATGACTGAGTTGGCCGAAAGTGCATGACTGGAAATCATGTGTACTCGCAAGAGTACCAAGGGTTCGAATCCCTTTCTCTCCGCCATTTTCAACTTGATTTATGATAGGATAAATATTATGGCGCATTGGAAAGAACATTGTAAAGATTGCTTAGAAGCCGGTCTCAGTAGGGATTGGCAAGTTGTTCATATATGGTTAGATGAGTTTGCGAAGGCTTACTGGCCATGGATGGTACATAGGGTTCATCGTCATCATCAAGAAGGAATTCAAGAAGTTTGTGTTAAATGGGGCGAAGAGGCAGCTAAGGCGGCAGAGATACATATTTTGAAAGACGAGGGTAAGATATCCGGCCGAGACGAGATAGAAAAAAAATATGGGGTCGATCATAGTCCTCAAAAGGAAATAGACAAAGGGCAGGGATTGGATTTATGATATTAATTTAAGTATTAAGGAGGAGTACCCAAGTGGCTTACGGGACCAGTTTGCTAAACTGGCGATGGGATTAAACTCATCCGAGGGTTCGACTCCCTCCTCCTCCGCCACTTTTATATAAATAAGGAGATAAAATGA
>Ga0307378_10002439_pt1 | contig 28491 bp, 30 predicted proteins | sample UN1MG_FD_202238 | JGI IMG/M metagenome (GOLD analysis project Ga0307378, IMG submission 202238) | Soil microbial communities from Risofladan, Vaasa, Finland - UN-1 | ecosystem: Environmental > Terrestrial > Soil > Coastal area > Acid sulfate soil | place: Finland: Risofladan, Vaasa | collected... | reverse complement strand
CACTTTAAGTGCATCTGGGCGAACGCGCTGGAGGGTTTCAACCTCTGCGTTTGGCAGTTCTGCCGTGTCTCCCTTGACCAACTTGCCAAGTGAAGTGTGTATCTTGAAGCCTACAACTAAAACTTTTTTCATGTCATTTCTCCGATTGGGTTAAAGGGGCGACAAAGCCGCCCCTTTACTTAGTATATTACGAAGTTGTGTTGTCGTAAATCGCGCCGTTTGCTTTTTCATTTTTTGAGCAAAGAGCGAGTTCTGTGGTGACCTGTCGGGTAGTATTGTCGCCATTTTTTGCAAGTGCAACATTCTTGGTTCCACGCAATACTGCGCATTCCCACATGTTGTCCTGCAAAATGAAGACGTCGCGCGAACGGTTTTCCCGTGAAGGGTGGAATTGGACCGTACCCCAAGGGGTCACATACACCGCCAGAGATTTTACAACAGTCTCATCGCCAGCTTGTACTGCTGAACGCTGATTATTGTTCCCTGTAAAGCCCAAGGCAACATTCTGTTGGAATGCTGACAGATAAACCGTATCTGGCTTGCCGCCCTCGGTCCAAATTTCCTGCATAACGTCGTCAAACTTGGCCTGCGAGAATGCAGTTGCAGTGCCGTCATCTGTACGAGCGTTGGAACCGTCGCCAGTTGGGTTTGCGCCGCCGTTACCGTTTTGGAAGTTTACGTTAGTAATCAACCATGATGGAACGCCGCCAGTTTTGCGAGCGAGAACATTGCTTCCGGTTACGTTGCCTTGGTTAGCAAACAGAGCCTTTTCGATGTCCAATTTTTGCTCTTTAGCTATAAGCAAAGTTTGGTATGCCAGTTCTTTGGCACGACCTGCATTGTCAACGGCTTCATCCGTATCGGACACGACCACAGCATTTTTGAAAATCTGTGTGCGTGCGCCAAGGCGGACAGTTGGAGTGACGGCATCGGCAGAAGTTGCGTCACCCTCAATGTGAGCATTTACGGCTGATGCGCGCAATGCTTGTGTTTGCCACTCGACGAGAGTGTTCTTTGCTTTCGTCTTGCTCGACTTGGAATAGAAGGGCGTAGCACTAGGGTCCACATTGTATATCATGTCACTAAGGTCTTCACGAATTCCTACAGAATCGTATGTATCAAATAGGTTGGCCGGTTGCGTCATTGTCTAGTCCTTTCAAAGACTTACTGTTTAAACATCAAGCTCAATGCGTCTGCATCTGAGCCAGTTTTCTGCAAGCGCACTTGCGCTTTTTTACGAGTGTCAGCGTTGCTTTCAGGTCGCTTTTTTGCACCAGCTTTTACCACAGGACGGGCTTTTTCACCCTTGGACTGTGCTGATTTGCGCTTTGATACCAGCTCACGATATTTACGGGCGTCATTCAACGCACGTACATATCTAGCATCGGTTACGTTCTGCATTTCTTCGGCACTAAAGCCGTAAGAAACGCCGGTTTCAACCAATGCGTTTTTAATTGCTTCACCCTTCTTGGGGTCGGCAATCTCAGGAATGAACTGCGTCAACACTTGTGCTTGCTCTTGAAGGTAGGTCTGATGAGCCTCTTGCTGAGCTTGCGCGCGTTGATTTTGAACATTCTGAAGTTGGTACATATTCTGGTCGTATTGTGCCTTACCCTCGTCATACTTGAGCTTTTCTTCCATGTACCCAATTGGGTCACTTTCAAATAACTCCCGTGTTGGCGGGATTGGGGCTTGCAAACCACCTTGTTGCGCTTGCTGGTACAACTGCACGATCTGCTGTTGCTGCTGTTGCAATGCGGCTCCATGTTGCTGAATTTGCTTTCGCGCTTCAGCCACTTCTTGGAACCTTTTATTAATTGCCGCTTGTCCCGCAGCAGATTGCTTTAACTGATCCAGTGTCCACATTTCTTCTTTTCCGTCAACTTTGACGGGGATGAAATTGGTGTCTTCAGCTTGTGCCTCTACAGGGTCTTCGTCGTCAATCTCGACATCATCGTAATCGTCGTCGGATGCCGCAACGTCATCTTGATCCTCGTCTTCAACTTCAACTTCTTCAGACTGACCGTCGTCAGGCTCAATCATTGAGTTTACAGCTTCATCAAGATTATCTCCGCCAGAATTGTCTTCTGCGGGTTTCAGTAGGCTTTCTACTGCTGCTAGGGTAGTCGAATCCATCGGTGCTACGTCCTTTGTTTGCGATCCAAAAGTGTCTCTGCTGCAAGCGCAGCGTCAAGGGTCATTTCGATCTGGTTTAGCGCGCGCATAATTGCGTGGGCCTCTTCACGGGCAGCTACGTCAGCCGCCACACTGTTTGCGAAAATCTGCATTTGATTTTCGCGCACACTCTGCACAAACTGCTGGAAAGCAGTGTCGTTTTTTAAGCGACGGGCATCATCTGCCTCTATGCGTATTTCTGTTGTCATTGCGGCATTCCTTGAGCCATGCCGCCGATCATCCGCATTTTATCTTGCTCAGCTTGGATGCGGGCGACATCAACCGACGTGCCGTATTCGCCGTAGATTTTAGCTGCATCTACCAGCAAATCTTGAGCCATCTGGTCACGCTTTAAGTCGTCGTTGGCTGCTGCCTTCTGGCCGTCAAGCTGCAACTTAGCCATGTCGGATTGCATCTTAACTTGAGCTTTCATTTGCTCAGCCTGCAAGAATGCGGCGTTTGGATCGGCTGCTTGACCTTGCTGAGCTTGAGCCTGCTGCTGCTGTTGAAGCATCTGCATTTCAATCTCTGGCGTGATCGGCGCAAAATAACGGTCAGCGTTGCGAATGCCAGCAACGGCCAATTGGTCGGCCAATGTATTGCGGATATTAGTCATGCTGACCAAGCCGTTCATTGGCCCGTAAGTTTGGTAAACCATAGTTTGCATTTGCAGCGCCTGGTTAAGCGCCATGATCTTTTCTTCTTCACGGCCAGTGCCAAGGCCCACATTGATAGTAACGTCGAAACTTGAATCCCAGACCCGTGGATCGACCGGCACAAATGTGCCGTTCATCCGCATCATCTGCTCTTCGTCAACATTCTTGCTCATTAAGCGCAGCATAATGCCAAACAAGTCACGCATACCGTCAGCAAGGTTGCGAACCATGACTTCAACTTGACCCGCTGCCGACTGCACAGTGGCCTGCACAGCAGCCTTAGTTGTAGACTGCATTGCGCTCGGGTCTAAGCCCATTGAGGCCCGTGACACACCTGTCTTCGTCTCTACGAGGCTATCTAGGTATGTTAGTGCGCCAAGTGTCTGACCGGCAGTAAATGGCACGGTTAATTCTTGGACTGAGCCGGGTGCGCGCATTCTTACGATTGCGCCAATTTCATTTTGGAGGACGTCATCAATATTGACGGCCCCGTCTACGATAGCCAAACGAGGGTTGTTTGTCATTGCCACGTTGTCGAGGATTGAGCGCAGCACGGCTGTGGCAGCGTCTTGGTCGTCTTCAACAATCTCGGCCAATGAGCGGCCATAAAACGTGTGCGGTTCTGGGTCGACTTCAAATTTAGCAAATGGTATTTCGTCACATGGCTCAAAGTCCAGCAACTCATATGCTGTCCCGCCGCATGTAAGTTTGTGCAGAACTGGAATGCCTGTGCCGTCCACGTCAATGCGCATATAAGCCTCAGTAACGCTTACGTTCTTCATTGCCGGGTCTTGCTCGCTTTCATCAGAACTGTCTGTGTCGTAGCCCTGCCGCTCAAACACTTCAGTCTCAGCCATATCTGACCCGCTAGAAAAGCTGTCTAGGTTTAAGACAACTTCTGCGTCATAACCCATAGCGATCAAATCCCCAGCGCGCATTTCTGTTCGGTGCGCAGATATATACGCATCCTTTAAATTGCGAGCATCACGATCAACGAAAAACTCTTCAGGCGGAACGCTCTCAATGCACAGCTCGCCCTTTTCTTTCTGGCGGCTTAATTTAACGCTGTGGATTGGCATTTCCATTTCTATGCCCATTTCGTCCAGCTCAATAGAAACCTCAACGCTGTGTTCAATGACCGTCACGTCGTCATCGTCCACCAGATAGGTATATTCGTCGTCAGACAGGTCAGTAAATGTGTAGATTTCGGCCTCTGGGTAGGTCATCCAGTAGGCTTTGACGATGCCTTGTTTTTTGACCAGCGCGTCTTGGAATGCGTCATTCATTACGCTGTAGCCGTTTAGTCGGGTAAATTCGTGGTGCATAAACTCAGTGGCTTGCTCAGCCATTGCCACGTCTTCTGGGCCGCGCGGCACATATTCCACTGGCTTAGCTGTGCTAAGAAAGATCCGCATTAGGCTTGGCTTTACGGCGCGGATTGTGTCACGAACCTTGGTGGCCACAACTTTGCTGCGACCTTTCTCGTGGCCCAGATCGACCTCGCCGTCGTAGTAGCGCTGAGACTTGATCCGCTCTTCGCTGATCTCGCCCTCAACAAAGCTCACTGCGTCTTCAATTGCGTCTTGAACGATGCTCTCTACTTCGCGGCGTGATTTTGGTTTAAGTTCCATGTTAATCCCTTTATTCGCCTGTAATCGCTGGCGTAGAAGCCATAAGACCGACTTGCGTAAGCATGTTTGTCAAATTTTGCAGCTTGGTTTTATCTTGCAACTTGGAAGCCTCGCCCAAAAGCTGAGCAACCACTGCGTCACGCTCTGGACCTTGCAGCGTAAGTATCTCACCGATTTCGCGCCGAATATTCCCCGTGCCATACATGACCTCATCCATGATCCTGTTGACCGGCGCAGCCAAGGCAGCCTTGACGCGCTGGCCGACCGAAGGTGCCGAAAGGCTGTCAGGGTCACGCAGGTCACGCAAGCCGGCAGCAGCCTCCGTGCGAAAGCCAGTTTGCGAACCAGCCAGAACGTCAGATGAGGTTTTGGAAAACTCTTTTTCAGCAAGCAATCGCTGAGTAATCGCCATAGCGTCATCTTCCCCAACAAGCATTCTCAACTTCTCAGCATTCCAAGATTTTGCAAACTCGCCCCAAGCTGCGGCAGCGTCGTTGCGGGATGTCCCCATCAATGCGCCAATGTAGTCTCTAGCACCTTTCTGGAAAGCTGCCCGCTCTATGTCTGTCATGTTTGCAAGTTTTGCTTCCAATTCTCGGGGCGAAAGCGCGGATGTTTTGCCGCCGGTAAATACCCTTTCGCCGTCTTCAACCGCTCTCTGGATGGCGGATGCGTCAGAATAGCCGGATCGGGCTTCTTTGTAGCTGCCAAGCGTATCCAACTGGTCATCCATTTTGTGCAAAATTGGCTTTAAATTTACAGCTACGCTGCCACCCTCTTTAAATATTACATCGCTCAAGGCTGACCTTACGTTGTGCAGCTTTTCTGCGCTAACCGGGCCGGTTGCGCCTAAGTCCTTCAGGACAGCATTCATTTGGGCGCGCACGGCCCGTGAGGAATCTTTGCCATACAAAACCAATGCGCTGCGCAACGTGTCAACGTCGAATGTCTTGTCGCTCTGCGTTGCCGCCTCATACATTGGCCCAAGCACGCCAGACTTTAGCTCTTGCTGGGCCAGAGTTTCCTCGAAGCCGACATTGGGCTGGTCAATCCGCTGCGTCATCACATCTTCAATGCGTTGGCCTGCGCCTGCGCCTCGCGCTCCAATTTCACGAGTCAAGACTTCCTGACCCTCGCCCGGTATCGTCGCTAAGCCTTGGGCCATTGTACGGGGGCGACCCGGCACGTCGGCCAGCATGGCCTCTGGGCCAAGGCTGTCTAAATATGACTGAATATCTTGCCCGGTTGCTTGCGGGCCTGACAGCGTTTTGGCAACTTTGCGAGATGCTGCGCCGCCGTATCCGTCAACACCCTTGCGGGCTAAGTTTTGCGCGCCACGGGTTACAGCGCCAACCATTCGGCCAGCGACAGGTGCAACCGCGCCAAGTGTGCCGCCTACAGCGGTAGTCAATGGGTCAACCTCTGACATCCTTGCAGTGAAGCCATCTTCGCCGCCCGCAAACTGTGGCAGAGCTGTGGCCGTTGCGCCAACGCCGCCAGATGTAGCAATCTGGCCCAGCACAGGCAGCTTTGAGCCAGCCCTAAATGCCACGCCACCCGGCGCAACCATGCTCACAACTGCACCAGCGGTTTGCCCACTGGCGTATTGTTCTGGCGCGACAACTTGCAGCGCTTGGTCAATCTGGCGCTGAAGGTCACGATATTTTGCGTAAGCCTTCTTTGCGCCTTCCAAGTCACGAGATTTCAACAGCTTGTTGGCAAAATTGTATGCCCCGCGAGCTTCGTCGTTTAAGTTCATCATCGCGCCAGCGGTAAGGCCGCCGTATGTGGCTCGAGTTTCCAAGGCAGCTTGCTCTGCTGGCTTTTGCTTGGCCCGTGCGCGATCCAATGCGGCCTGCTCACCGGCGCTGATTGTGCCGTTTGCCTCTAACACTTCCAAAACCTTGATGGCTTGGAGTATTTGAGATGCGCCAGCCGATGTCATTGTCTCTGCCATGTCCGGCCCCTTATTGGTTTAGAATTTTTAGCGCGTCTTCTGTACTCATGTCAGTTTCAACTGGCCCCATTGAAGCCTTAAAACTTGCAAACGGGTCTGGTCGGCTATTTAAGAGCTTAAACGCGTCAACTTTTGATATTTCTTTAGCGCGGAATCTTTGCACAATTTCAGAACCCATCGCGTCATATTGCGCAAGCCCGCGCATTGTGTCGATAATCATCTGGTTGCCGCCGGGCGAGTTGATTATGCGAGGCAAAGATTGTTTAAACAAATCCAAGTCAGCATCAGACATTGGCCCAGAACCGACTGGCCGTTGTGCCGGGACAAGTGCGTTAATTATAGCTGTCGCAGCTTGAATATCGCCTAGACCCTCTGTCTGGATGCCGAAGTTACCAGCAAGCTGCTTGATGTTTGCGCTCATGCCGGTTGGTACATTGTTTAAAAGCGTTTCAAGCCGGTCGATCTGCATTAAACTTCTTGATGCAGAGGAGCCGACATTATCAATAGACGCTAACTTTCTTGCGTCAAGTTGGCCAAACTCTTTCTCAAACGCTTCCGTGCCTTCGCCGCCGACGGTTACATTAACGCCGCCGCCGCCAACTTTGTTCGCTGTTCCGTCAGGCTTTAAGTTGTAAAGCCCATCTTCAATTTGAGCGCCGGGGAACATTTTGCGCAATGTTGCTGCGTCAACGGTTCTGCCTTTTTCTTTCGGCACCGCCAGCAACTGCCCAGCCGCCTCAGTCGGTGAAATCATGCCACGCTCAACCATGTCTGCCAAGTCTGCGCGACCTCTAGCTCGCAACATCTCAATGGTTCTGTTCTTGTTTCCAGCAGCAACCCGTTGCGCGCCACGCTCTCTAATGCCTTCACCACCGCGAAACTCTTCCATAATTAGTGGATCAAGTGCAGACGCAAAGCGCTCAAAACCTGTCATCCCGGTCTGCGGGTCAACGGCCATTGCCTTGTCTTTCAGCGTTGAGAGCAAACCGCCAAGCCCGCCCTGCTGTGGACGCTGAGCTTGCTGAGCTGCCTGCTGCGATGCCTGCGGGTCGAATTTATACATTGCCTCGCTGCCCATCAAAGGAGCTTTTGTTGGATCAATCATGGGTGAGGTTCCTTGGCTTGTTGTAAGTAATCCGCCGCCGGGTGTAGTCGCCGGCAGTGATGTAATATCGCCCACATCAACACCGGCAAAGTTGGCCAAGTCGTCCATCCGGCTGCCACGCCACTGCGCTACGCCGTATGTGCCTTGACCGCCTGCCATAGTGTTGCGGGCGTCTGGGTTCATTTCCTCGTAGCTTTCAGCCATCAAGCGGCCAGTGACGCCGGCGGCTTGCTGTGGCGTCATGCCCTTTTGCGTTAGATAGTTGTAGGTAAACTTGGCGTTTGGAGAAATTAACTCTTGGTTTGAAGTGCCGTCGGACATGGCCGCAAATACGCTGCCTGCGTAATCTCTAGCCTTTGCATCGCCAGCGCCGCCAGAGCGCTCATAGGTTTTATCCCACAGCGTCGCATAGTCTTCCGGCGTATTAACCCCGGCGGAAAGAAACTTGCCAAAGCCAGCTTTTTCCTTTCCCTGAAGTTCACTCCAGAGGAAGTCCATTTGCTTTTCGAGAGGGATAAAACCTTTTGCCATTACTTAAATCCAATCGCCTTACGTTTGGCGTCCATGTAAGGACGAATGATAGCTTTAAGCGCTGGCATTTTGCTGACAGCCTTTGCCACATTTTCGCCATATTTGCTGTAAGCCTTGTAAAACCAATCTGGCGAGTAGCCGATAACCCACTCGCGGAATTGAAGCCACTTAGGGTCGTCCTTACCGTAAACCTCGCGGGCAACCCAGCAGAGCGCCGCAATCTTAGCGCCAGTTTGCAAATAGCTGAGCAAGCCGGGTTGATCTGAGTCAGTTGTCGTTCTTGCTCCTCCCTGCTGGGCAATGCCAAGCGCGTCCAGCGGAGCCTGAAGCGCCGTTTGTGGCGCGCCTGTGTAGCCAGCATATTGCTGCCTTGCAGCATCAATAAGCGCTTGCTGAATGCTTTGCTGTAACAAGCCTTGCTGCCGCTGATTGCTCTGAATAGTCTGACCCACGCCGAACGCTTGCTGACCTAGATAACCAAGTTGAGACGCAGCGCCAAGTCGAGCCTGACGATCAGCCATTGCAGCTCGCAATGATGCATTGAAGCCCTGCGACCGAAGTTGGGCGGCTTGATCCAGCGCCTGCTGGTTAAAGCCTTTCATTGTTTCTGCTTGCGCAATACCGTGACGTGAGCCGCCAAAGGCTTGGGCTGCACCGGCTTGAGCATCAAGCTGATTAAGCCCCATTTGCGCAGCGCTACCAACATCGCGCATGGATTGCTGAACAACTTGATTTTCGTATGGATTAGCATAAGCGCCAATGTTAATTGGGGCTTGCATTGCTTGTTGTGTACCCTGCATGGCCTGCTGCAATCCGCCTGCCGCCGCTTGGTTTACATTAAACTGACCCTGTGGAGCCATTGGCGCGTACTGAGCTTGCCCTTGCGGCATAGCTTGCGGCTGTATTGTTGGTGCTAATGCTGAGCTTCCCATCTTACACGTCCTTCTTTACTAGGCGACCAAGGAAAACGTGGCCAATTGCGCGGCAAGTTGGATGGCCAATGGCCATAATAACTTTGCCAGCATAGTTTGGTTTATAGTCGTCTGGACGCATCTGGTGCGCCATTTCTTTTGCCCAAGCCAATGTAAGCGGCAGTAAAAATGCGCGCAATGCTCTAGCTCCAAGCGTGTCTTTCTTAATAAACTCAGACACGGGCAAAGCCCACAGGCGATAACCGTCACCCAACACTGGGTCTTCTCGGTTGACCTTTAGGCCAAATTCCAAATCCAGCGCGTAAATGTCGTCAGGCAGTAAGCCCATCTTATTCATAGCGGCGCAGATGACACTGGGCGGGGTTTTGCCGCTGCCAGTGTCGCTTGTATTACCACTGTCACTGCTATCAGTACGATTTGGACTTGCCAATGGCCTGACCGGGGCAGTCCCTGAAGTTGAAGCTGTGAAAACATTGTCGCTGCCACCGGAGTAGCTGCCGGTAGTCGGATTATATTCCATTCCGCTCGGGGCGTTAGTAACCACTTCATTAATAGTTGGTGTTTTAATCGGATTGTTTGCACCTCCAACATTGTAAGAAGGCCCAAGCAGGAACTTACCGGGAAGTGTATTAGCCGCAAGACCAGTTAAAGCCTCACCCATGTCGTTGCCAATTCCCTCAAAGGTACCCGGTGCAGATGTGTTTGTAATCGAACCAATTCCAGTTCCGCCTGCTGGATTTGTAATCTGCGAGTTCGCGTAATCTCCGCCAGCATAGGTTTCCCCACCATAATTGTAATCTGGAGTTGATAATCCGCCGCCAGCTCCACCGCCATCTCCGCCATCTCCGCCATCTCCGCCGCCGCCACCTGCGCCGCCAGCGCGAGCTGCCGCAGCATTGGTCTGATACTGCGTGTAGTCAATCGGAGCAAAGTTGCCTGCTGATCCGCTACCGCTGGTCGGGTCAATAAAGAAGCTATCAATGTAAGCCTTCTGGCCGGGACGATTTTGAGCTAATGCCTCCAACGACTGTTCGTAAATTGGCGCGGCAGAGTAACCCTGAACCCCGCCAGCATATTCTGTTGGTGGAGCCATGCCGCCGTAAATGTCTTGCTGGGAAGATGGCGCCGCCATGCCAAATGCGCCAGCAGTGTCAGCCGTGTTCTGAAACGCAGCTTGCTGCATGGGCGTAAACCCTGCAACGTCTGGGCCATAATACGGTGTGTAGCCAATTTGCGAAATACGCTCGGCTTTGTTCAGGTTGCGCTGGGCAGCAGCCTCAATATACTCAGGTATTGTAACACTAGATGTGGTTGATCCACCTTTTCCGCCAGACATTAGCCAAACTCCTTAACATATGACGAATGTTGGGCTTCCCAACCGTGCGCCTTCAATGATTTCTTCCAGCCAAAGCGGCCAGTCATGGTAAGGGCTACGCAACCTTGTGCTTTTGCCCACTCTATTACATCGTCGTGCATATCCAAAATCTGGTCCAATTCACCGCCACCAAGAAACACGTTTAAAATCTTCTTCCGTGGATATACCACGATTTCAGTTACTATGCACCCCTTTGGCGTTGGCCACAACTGCATCGTGCCTTTGTATATGCCCTCGGCCACGTCAATAAAGTCGTGAGTGCCGCCTGAGTAACCCAAGGCAGCCTCAATCCAAGTCCTGCAACGCTCTAGTTCTTCATTCATGCGTTCACCCTGGATATAGCAAGTGTTGAAGCGGGAGTGGCTGGGGCAAACGCAGTTGCGGCGTGGTGCTGCAAGCTGCCATTAGTGCTGTCTGTCGCCCAATATGCCTCTAAGTAATCGCCTGCATCAACATTAAATATTTGTGTACGAGATACAATCATTGTAGCGCCATTTTGGTGTAGTGTATTTTGCATACCGCTATCTGCAATGTCTACTCCATTTATCCGAGGCCAAAACCAAAAATTAACAGTAGAGCTAGACGTAGATGATGTCTGTGCTGTAAAACTTAATGTATATGATCCACCTTCCGTAAAGATTACGCGAGAAGCTGGCGTGCCAAGCGAAACGCCAACGCTACCAGCCATGATTGTATATGTAAGTGGATACGCTGTATTAATAGCAGCAGCAGTTTGGTCTGTGTTAATTTCAAGGTGAGCCACGCCATTAGCAATAACAATTTGCCGCCAAACGCCGTTTCTACTAATAACAGGCCACTGGTTTTGCCTGTCCCACATGATCGTTCCATCTTCTGCCGCACTTTCGCCGCCAGTTTGCTGAACCAGCGCAGAGCGAGTTTGGGACAGGTACGACATAAGGCGTCGGCCCCAAGTCTGCCAATCTTTATCCTGCGGCTCTGGTGGACGGTTCTGCTGGGTCATCTACGACCACCAGCAACAGCGTCAAGCCGATTAATTCCAACGCGCCAATCAGCTAAGCGCTCACCCTCAATACGCATGCGAACCTGACGCCCGGTAAACCTTACCGACGTTGGATTGCTCATGGAATACGGTCCGTATGACCGTTCCTCGCCGTTTGGGTAAAAGCGCGTTTTAAAAATTGCAGTCACGTCGCCTTGAGATTTTTCATCCGGCAATAATTCAGTCACTCTCATAACTTGGTTGCCAGTGCCAATGCGAAAAGGCCCAGTTTCAGCAAACGGCGTCAACGTGCCGTAGTCAAAACCAACTTCATGCTCATATATCTTATAGTCTGCCGGGTCAGCCATCATGGGCTGGATAAACGCGCCACGGTCGCTTCCTGCCGTGCGGGCCAAGTTGCCGATCATCCAAGTGTTTTCTGTGTAGTTATATGTGACGTAGCGGTCATTCTCAATTGACGCTGAGCTTGGGTAGAACCAAGTTACTTCGCCAAACATTGAGTTTGACATGCCAAATACTTTGCTGATCTGACCTTTGTTAATGTCATTAAACACATAGTCAGACACGTCGCACGGAAGTTCTTGCACAGCTCCGCCCTGATATGTGTAAAACGAATTAGCGCCCATCCAGAATGCGCTGGCATCAACCACAACGGCAGCTTGCTTTGCGGCTAACCCACATGCCGTGCCAACCCGCTCAATGCCGTAAACATAAGGTGGCCCAATGTAGTTGGCAATGTGGGCGTCGCGTGTTGTTAAAAGTAAAGTCTGGCCGCGAACGGTCATGCCCTTCATCAGCGTGCCGGAAGTGTTTAGCTCAAGATCACCGGCTTCGTTAGTAGCGGCTGGCGTCCATAGAGTATTATCTTCACGATCTGACCATTGTACCTTGCGGGGATTGCCGTCAGCGCCAAGCGCAAACAAGAAGCGCTCTTCGGTTACAACGCAGCCAAGATTGTCAACTGGAGCGTTAGACAGAACCGCTGCCACTACGGCTGTGTCAAGCTGCCACTCGTAAATCTTACCGTCATCTTCGTTGCAGGCCAGCAAATATTCGCCCCATGATTCCAAATCCCAACTTGTAGCAGGTTGGATTCGAACTGTGTCAGGTCGGGCGACGCCATATGCGTAACTGCCGTATGTCCCGCCGCCAAAGCCTGTGAACGCAATAGCGTCCTCGCGGCCCGATGTTAAGCCAGCGGGAGTAATGTCAAATCGCGTGCCTACTGTATTCCAGATGTAAAGTTTGTCGTATGTGCCAGATGCAATCCAACGGTCTGAGCTGTTATCAATCCAAGTCAACATGCCGCGCAGGACGGCATTGGCCGCTGTTGAGGAGCGTAAACGCCAGCCTCCAATTGGGCGCATAACGCCGTCACCCCAGCGGATTAAACTTGCATCATGCCAGCGACCCATGCTCTGCAAGTCCGTCCCGTTTTTATAGACGCCAGCGGGAATGTTCAGATCAATTAAAGCCATTGTCGCCTCTCAGAGTATGCGCTTGGTCCAACGTAACACAAAGTATGGAATAATAACAACGCTGCCAACTATAGTTGCCATCCTGAAGAGGTGCAGTCGCTTGTCTAGTGCCATCATGGTGTTTCTAATGCTACAAGACGTGCTTCCATTGCGTCAATCTTAGTTAGTGCTTCTTGCAATGCAGCAGTCAGCAAAGGTACTAGCTTGCTTTGGTCAATGCCCTGCATGTCTGGGACGTTGCGAGTACCCATAACTGCAGCAACTGCGGCTGTTAGCTCGTTGCCATCGTCATCGTATGTGGCTTCGATAGCTGCTGTGACTTCGTATTCTTCGTCACGCATTGCGTCCTTCGTGCCTGTGACTGCCTCTGGAACAATTGCCTGTGCTTCATGTGCAAGGAAACCATCGACACGAGTACCGTCTGAAATCCACTCAAAGTTCACTGGGTTCAGTGCTTGGACACGGGCGGATGCACCTGCCATTGGCTGGGCGTCAGTCTTTAGGCGGTAGTCTGATGCTGTGGTGTAGGCTGTGGCTATGCCGCTTGTTGAGATAGAACCCACTTCCCCGTTTGGATTGTAGAATTTATACTGCTTGTATGAGGCTGTTGTATTCACACTAGAAGACGTTATAGCATTTGGGCCATCTATTTTCTGTCCTGCGGTTACCCCTGTCGCGGAAAACCCAGCCACCAACACGCTGCCTGACGAATTAATTTGCATACGCTCTGAAAACGTAATTGCAGTGCCAGAGGAGCCAGAGGGTGCATTGTACCAAATGTGATTGCCACCTGTTTGCTCATATCGCTGCGCTGTCAGGGTGTCTCTGTATCGCCATCCCGCAGAGGTAAGTGTGGCATTTTGTGAAACACCAGTGCCACCGTTCCAACCAAAGAAACTAGCGTATGCAGTGTCGATTGCTTTATAGCCAGATAAAGTTGTCCAAGCGTAAGGCGATCCCCCAATGCCCACGTTGCCATCCACAGTCACTGTGCCAGTAACATCCACACCAGTGGCAGTCGTCGTAATCTTGGCAGAATCTGCATATGACAACGTAGCAGCGGCAGTTTTGCCGCCAATCGCGTTTACAACCGTATCCAAAGTATCCAGATCAGTGTTGATCTTTGTACCCCAAGTATCCTCGGAAGCGCCAATTTCTGGCTTCGTTAGGCCATATGCCGTTGTGGTTGTATCAGCCATGAATAATCTCCGTATTTGCCATTTTAAGTTACTTTAAAATCGGCCATTTCGGCCACTATACCTTACTTTGCCAGTTATGGCTACGCCGCCTGCTGTTCGGTCCAAGTCGTGGCCGACGTTGATTGATCTGTCCAGTTTGTAGCCGACGTTGATTGATCTGTCCAATTTGTGGCCGCAATAGACTGCTCCGTCCACCTGAAGCTGGCCGGGCCTACCTGCGGGACACCAGTCACGATATCACTCAGCACAATGACGTGGGCCTGCGTCATGCTCGGAGAGCCGACTACTGGAATGCCGGCAACAATGTCCGAAGATGTAATGTTGCTGCCTTGACTGATTGATACAGCCGCAACAGTCGGCACGCCAGACGTAATGCCCGATGCCGCCAGCGCGTTAGCTTGGACAATAGCGGAAGCCTCAACAGTTGGCGCGCCCGTTACAATGTCAACGCCAGTAAAGACGTGGTTCTGGTCTAGGTCAGGCGGCCCGACAGTCGGCGTGCCTGCCACGATATCGGCGCTTGTTAGTGCATAATCCAACGTGGCCGTTGAGGATGCAACAGTAGGTACCCCAGACGTAATGCCCGTAGCCGCCAGTGTGTGGACCTGAGAAATTGTTGAGGACGCAACCGTAGGTACGCCCGTAACAATGTCTACAGTAGATATAACCTGCTCTGAAGCAGCCCCGGTATCCGCGAGCGCGGCAGAAGCTAGAGGACTAAATCCAAGCATCGGTTATTCCTTATACGGCAGTTGAGCCAGCCATGTCGTCTTGAGCCATGACCCAAGCGTAGCATTTATCCAAGAATGCGTCACCAGATGCAGCTTCGATGTCATCCAGACTTACGTTATATCGAATAAAATTCACCTCTCGAGTATCGTCGGTTGGTGTTGCTGTCGCATATGCTGACAGGTCAATCATGACACTGAACTTGGGGTCATCCCCACGTTGGCGTGATACTGCTGCGGTAGCAATGCGGTAGTAAGCGTTGTCAAAGGCTATACCATATTGGCTGCTACCTTCAGCGATGTTGTTTTGAATAGCCATTGGTTTCTCCTGTTAGGCGTTAAGGCTTGGTGGGCCAAGTTATACTGTAAGGAAACCCAGCTTGGACCGTTACATCTCTAAGCGACTGACGGTAGGCACCCATTTCGATTGGCATGGTGACATCTGATAGAGCCATCCAGTCTGTGGCTGCTAAACGGCGGTCACGGCTATTGCGAACATTAGCCTCTGCCTGATCCTGAGGTAAGTTCTCCGCAGTGTAGCTAACATTCCAGCTATCACTATACACGGGTGTGCCTCTGACTAAACTCTGGACGAGATGATCGTAAGACGGTCTGTCTGGTTCCGTTACAGAATAGACACCGTAGCTCTCAAAGATAGCACTTGGTATCTGCTTGGGAAAGCTAGTCTGTGGGTTGTCACGGCGAAGGTCTCCGAGCGTGTATGGAAATTGCTCTACCTGTCCGCTTGTTGTTTTTACGAGTAGCATGATTGGTCCTTATGCTGTTGGTTCAACTTCAAAGGCCCACGAGAAATGGCCTTCGCTAACGATACCACTGGCGTTTAAGTCGGGGGGAGTAAAAGTTGTGGAGTCTATTACACCCAAAGCGTAAGTTACGTTCATTGAACAACCTGAACCAGCGCCAGTCCCATAGAAATCAGACACAATAACGGAGAAATCTGTTTGAGTTGCGTCCCCAGACTGAATATCGTCATCATACCAAACGAAGCAGACACACGAATTGCCTACTGTAGCACCAGAAAAAGCAGTAAATGGTGTTGGCGGGGTGTGTCCTGTGCCTCCACTTATTGTGTTTGATTGCACATAAGCAGCGTTTCTGAACGAAGAAACTATAGCCCCACCTTGAGCAGGATTAGCCCCCTCGGGAGCGATCACTGAGGTCTCCGCACCTGCTGTGCGATAAAACACATCTATAGGGGTATTTCCTTCAGCAAGTTTTGTCCAACCCGAAGGTGTACCGGCAGAGACACTGCTATCATTGCCGCAAAATAAAAACAAAAGGTCGCCACTTTGTGTGCCTGTTGGATAGTCAAGAGTGTAGCTACCCTGAAGGTTAGTGTCGTTGTAGGACACAAACTCAACACCGCCAGCAGACACACCAGCAGCAGCCTGTTGCATCATTCTAGCTATACTCATCCCATTGCTCCGCCAGCGAGGAAGCCGTAGTAAGTCGTGCCACCGTCTGTCGTATAGAACGTATAGACATTCGTGTCACCGCTAGCAGGGGCGTCAGGTGCAGTTGCAGCAGCCCAGTCAACCGAGGCAGGCCAAGTGATTGTCACAGTCGCAGAGGGCGTTATCTTGAGTGTAAAGCCATTAGCTAAACCAGAGGCGGCAGGGTTACTGAATACATAGGTCGCATTGGTAGCAGGCGCATCAGCGAAGACGTTGCCAGTAGCAAGGTCAATAGTGCCAGTTGTAATCGTGCCTACAGTTTCGTGCAGAGTGGAAATCTTAACAGTGTGTCCCGCCGCTCCCACCGCTACTTGGTTTGTTGTAGTTGTTGCTGCGAGATAACCAACCGCTGTTGAGCCTTGGTGGGTTGCTTGCGCACCTCTACCTAAAGCAGTTGCATACGCTGCTGTAGCATCCGTAGCGGCTCCTGCGGCAAAAGATTGTGTACCAGAAGCTACAGCCTCCAACCCAAACGCATAACCACCGTTTGCAGCGGATGAATCTTGACCAATAGCAACAGATGTACCGTCAACTGCTTTTGCCCTTTGGCCCATAGCAATACTGTTAGCGCCAGTAGCACCGTAGCTTGAGCCGCTATTGCCTATAGCTGCTGCGAAGGAGTCTGCGCCAGAGGCGTAGGATTTTGCAATAGCAGTTGCTCCTGCGCCTGTGACGGCATGCGAATCACGGCCAAAGGCATTTCCTTCAGTCGATGTTGCTGTTGCGCCATAACCTATCGCAACGCTGCTGATGCCACTAGATACTGACAGCCTACCAATCGCTATGGAACGAAAACTTCCCGTTGCACTGCTGTCTTTGCCAAGGGCAATTCCGTCTGTAGAGGAAACTGAAGCCCCACTTCCAATTGCGAAAGCATTTGTACCAGTAGCAGAAGGTGCAGTGGGTGTGACAGGGTTCTCAGCATACAACTCAAGTGCTGCACCACCCGCAGCGATCCAGTCGTAGTCCGTTCCAGACCATGACAAGACCTCGCCAGTCGTAGCTGTGCCTGTGTTTAGGTGTGTATCTACGTCTGCGTCTGTGTATATATCCTCCGCCGCAGCCCCGACAAAGACCACCGCAGAGCCAGTTAAGGTAATTGCGGCGTCCGCATTGCTACTTTCGCTTACCGTGCGTGTGAGCGTCGTCCCAGTTGCCGTGTAGGTTCCTGTGCCGATCTCCCATGCCGCGCCATCCTCGATGACATATCGGACGACGTCAGCGTCTGCCACGCCAGCGTCGGCAAAGGTTTGGTAGCCACTCTCGGCAGAGCCAAGCGTGATTGTTCCAGTACCCGTGGTACTGGTGGACATTTTTGCCCGGTTCTTGAGAACGGCCATTTTTACACCTTATGCTGGATCTGGAATGCGGATGTCTGAAGCTGTCAAGCTGAATGTATTTCCAGAAGTCACCGCCTGAGACGCCGACAATGAGCCAGTCGCAAGCAAGCGGCTATTACCCGTGTCAACAATTGCGTAGTGCGTGGCAGTACCAGTCCCGGTAACAGACGCGCCAGTAATTGCGGCCAGCGTAACCTTACGGCCATTTGGCGAGGCATCAGCCGGGGCTGAGACGCTAATGCTAGTCTCGTTGCCCAGCGTGTAAGTGCTGGTTGCCGCCGCATAAGTCGTCGGCTCTTGAGAGCATATGTCTACGCGATTTCCCTCTGTGTCCAAAACGGTCAGACCGTTGTCGAACACTCGATCGTTTAAAGTTGCCATTTAGAAGCTCCTGATTTTCATGCGGTGGCCAGAGCCGCCAAATTTAGCCTTGTCGCTATCTGCATTGATAGCATTAATAGCGTTATCATACAACGCTGCCCAAATACTTAGCCTATTGTCATCAGCCAAGAATGGCGCGCTATGAATTAACGATCCGTACAGATACGCATCAGGGTAGTAATTCAAAACCCAATTGCTCGGATTAACGTCAGTCAACGGAATAATCTTTGAATAGTAAACCATCTCCAGCGTGTAAGTGTCGTCAGGCGTTGGGAATACCTCAATTGAGCCGTCGGTCATGGCGTAATACTGTGGCCTGCCCGTCACGTTGTCTGTTCGCTGCCTCAAACGCAGCAAGTCAGCCTGGCCCACAAGCTCAAGGCTGTAAGTCGTGCCGCTGGTTATGCTCAGCCGGATAGGCTCGTAAAAATCAGACGGCAATGCGCTGTATTGCGTAGTTAAATCAGCAATTGACCGCTTCTCCATGCGCCAGTGACGGATCGTGCGGGACATATCCGCCTCAACCATGTCGATGAAGTTAGGAATCGTGGAGGTCAAGTCATCCCGGTTAAGCCAACTGGCTATCGCGGCCTGAAGCTCTGCGTATGTTGTGATTGCCATTACTGTAGTAGTCCTTGCCTTTGTTGCTCTTCATTAGCACGTTTTTGCATTTCTTGTAAGACTAGTAAGCCGCCGGGTATAATAGTTAATCCGGCTGATAAATCTCTCAAATGAGCCAAGCGTGGATCAAATCGAGCGAATTTGGAACGAACTAAATTAGGTGACAACCGAACATCTACATTTGAAGGTTTTGATAAATCCTCCATATACTGTCGCTGCAAATCACGCTCTTGTTCTTTTGTGTAACCTAAATTCTTAAACTGGTTAGAATTAAAACCCGGCCCAATATCGTTAATATCTTTAAACTGAACACCGCTCCGACCTTCACGCATTGCTGCACGCTCAACTCCGCGAGTAGAAACCCTACCTGAACTATCTGAAAGCTCATCATATCCAAGCCATTCCGCTATAGCAGGATCAGTTTTGTATATTTCATCTGGGTTTAGCTGGTTCCAATTTACGCCGCCGCCCTCAACCACCGTGTCGCCTAACTTACTTCCAAGCCGCAGAGGATAGATTTGAGCGTCAGCCGAACCCCTAGCATAAGTGCTGGCGAGTGTTGGGTTTTCTGACGAAAAAACATTGCCTTGAAAGCCTTTTATGTCTGCGTTTGTCCCGTGATAGCTGTCATCTCGGGGGAACATAACTTCCGCCCTAGCGTCCCTTGATGCAGTATCCATTGGCATGTCCATTCCGGTTGCGCCGCTTTGGTACAATTCAAACAATTCCATGTTGTCGTTCGGTGTCAGCTTGCCCAGCATCTCATCGGTAACTTCGTCAGCACGGCCAGACGCCAGCAAGCCAGAGACTTCTTGGGCTGGTGATGGAGTTGGTGTTACAGGGTCACGATACATAGTGTTGCGCGTTGTGAAATCTTTATTTGAACCCTTGTTATCAACAAATCCAAATTTCTTATAAAACTTTTTTAATCGGGGCTTGCTGCCTCCAAAAGCACTATCCGGCGTCAAAGAAACCCTTGCGCCTTGAGCGTCAGCTAAAGACAAAATTTCTTCCATGACCTTTGTGCCGGTGCCTTGCTCGCGCGAACCTTTTGGCACCACAATTCTACTTAACTCATAACCCTTTTCAGAGTCGCCGAACAAATCAACAGAAACGTCTGGATACTTCGATTGAATGGTGTCTTGAATGCTAACCTTCGGCTTCAACCGCACATTACCTAACAGCGAACCCATTGTATTCGGGTCAACCTCAACGCGCTTAGCCGTATCAAGTAAACCACGCGCACCAGCCTTAACAGCTTTTGCAGCCGCATCGCCAGCGCCGGGTATTAAGCCCAGCAAGGTAGCGCCGCCTAAAGCGCCAACCAACGCCCAATTCGGGTTTTCTGAAGTAGCCTCGTCCCATACCTCTTTCGCAGCCATCGCGTCACCAATGATCGGCGTGGCTTCAGCTATGAATTTGGCCGCGTCTTCGCCAGTAAAATCCCGTTCGCCAGTGCGTCGCATTTCTGCACGTCTGGCAAAATATGCGTCACGATCAGCAGCGCGTTTTGCAAAATATGAGTCACGGCTTGGTGAGTCAAGTAATCCAGCCATTAGTAATTGCTCCCACCTGCCTTCAAAGCCTGAAACACAGCCGCCTCTCTGTCAGGGAAGCCCCATTGGCGGTTGAGCTTGAGGAGATTTTCAAATTTTGACCGGAACCTCTGGAACTCAGCCGCGTCAACTTGGGGTATTGGATTTACCTGTTTGCCCATACTGGCATCTGAGCCGACAACCCCAAAAACCTGAGCGGGGTATGCTGGCATGTCGCGCTGAATGGCACGGTCAGACGGCTGAGAAAATTCCATAAAATTATCACGGCCAGCGTAGGGGCGGATTGGCCGCTCCAAACTTTGCAAAGATTCTGGCTCAGCGCCTAGCGGAAATTCAGCTTGTGCGGGGTATGCTGGCCTGACGCGCAGAATATCATAGTCAGACGGCTGAGAAAATTCCATAAAATTATCACGGCCAGCGTAGGGGCGGATTGGCCGTTCCAAACTTAGCAAAGATTTTGGCTCAGCGCCTAGAGGAAATTCAGTCGGGTAGTCATAGCCATACATTTCTTGGTTCATCTGGCTGTTAGAGATGATGCCACCGCCGCTATATGGCTCATGCGCGTAAGATGGAGCAGTATCATTCCATAATCGCGGAGAAGCAGAATCCTGAGGCTGAACCTGAGGCGAAATTTGTCTTGGCGAAGCAGCTTGAGCCTGAGCATTCTCACCGCCAGCAGAATTAAATCCGCCGCCGTCAAACAAATCAACGTACCACGGCACATATTCACGCGTTTCTGGATTAAAATAACCCGGCAAACTATCATTACCAGTAATTTTCATCATCTCATCGCCACGCAACCCAGCCTCAGCTGCTTTACGCGTGCCTAAAAGCGACTTTAACCCGCCAAGGTCAAGTTCCTTGGCGCGTTTAGATGATAAGTCGCTAAGAAAATCAAAAATACCCATTTAATAGTCCTCATTTTCCAGCACAGTAGCACATTTATTAAACAATGACCACGCAATGGCAATATCACACATCCTCTAAGCCAGCCATGACCTTTTTCATCCTGTCTGACAGCTTCCAATGGCCAGCGCGCCAGCGGGCGGCGTACTGCGCATCCTCCAAGTCTAATCCGCGCCCGATATATGTCTTTATCCAATTATTCATGCGAATATTTTTCATTTTTGGCGATAACTTGTGAAATGGAATTTTTTTCATGCAATACCTTTCAAATTACGCTTGATAGCTTTCTTCCAACTTGACATCGCGCCAGATAAAGCCGTCGCCGCGTCACTGGCCATCGTCAGGCACAATGCGTCAGCCAAATCCGGCGATTTAAGACCACGCCGACGCATCTCGTCCTTACTCTCAGCCTTCATCTTGCCCGACGACGTGAATGAGTATCTAATCGCCGTCAGTTCTGACAAGAGCTGGTCATTGTCAGGCAGTTTGCACGACCTATCCTCAAGCCAACCCTTCGTCTTAAACCACAGCTCAGCACGCAAATTCATATACGTCTTGCCCATCGCCGGTGCCTCGCCGACATTAATACCCCTGACCGGCGCACCTAACTCACGCAAGCGATCAACCACACCACCGCCGACGCCAATGCTGTCAACAAGTATCTCACTAGGGCGCATACTTGACGGTAAGTTTTCAAACTCAGCCATCACTCGGCCCACAGTCTGCATCAAGTCCAAACCATGCCAGCTCGTTATCTCAGTCACCACGTTGCCATAACGTTTGCACAAAGCCGTCTTGTCCGATCCAAATCGAGCTACATCCAAACCCCAGATCGGCTTTACATCCGGCGTGACCTCAATGTCACGATGAATGGCGCTCTCAACCAGGTGAAACGGAATAATCGTGTTGTCATCAGCCAGAGGAAATTCACCAAGCACACGGATGCGGAAGGCATTGCTATCTTCCCCATATCTGGCCCGCATCTCGTCAACAAATTCATCGCTGACAAGCGGGCTTTCTATGCACGACCAACGCCGGGTCCACCAAGTCGCCGCCAGCCGGGTTTGGCTCTCGTAAAACGTGCCACTGGAGCGTGTTGGGTTGCTCAGCAGGATAGTCGTCGCCGCGTGGCCCGACATCGAACCAGCAGCCGCCTCAAAGACCTTCTCAGGCACACCAGAAGCCTCGTCAACGACAAGTAGCACATTCTCCGAGTGAACACCGGCCAATGCCTCCGGCGTCTCAGCGCGGCTTGTGCGAGCCGAGATAAACGCCTCCGCCGGTGCAGCCGTAAGCTCAACTCTATCCGACTTAACAGTCAGCAAGATTTTCAACTGGTCCGGCAGCTCGTTGATCCATCTTTTCAACTCAGCAAACAAGGCATCGAAAAGCTGACCGCTCGTCGGCGCAGTAACCACAACTTTATTCGGAAAGCGCAGCAATACAAACCACAGCATCACCCAACTGGCCGACGTTGACTTGCCCGTGCCGTGGCCACTGCGGATGCTGATCTTGCGCTCGCCAGCGGCGACAGCGTTGAGAAACTCAGCCTGATAGTCGTGCGGCGTCGCGCCCAACACTTCCTTGACAAATAAAACCGGGTCATCTCGGTAGCGCAACACAAACTCTTCTAGGGGGTTGGCTTCATTCATCGCTCAAGTCCTCATAATCCGCGTCAATGGCCAATGCCTCGCGCTCACGGTCTTCCGCGTCAATCGCGGCAATATCAGAGTTGACTTTTCTGAGAGCATCCAAATGCATGTCGCTCACGCTAATCGTGACATTTGTCTGTGGCCGGTTGCCGTAGCGCTCCTGGTTATACGAACCAGCCATAAACTTACGCCACTGAACCTTCTCGCGCGTGGCGGCAATCTCTTGCGTGGAGCTGGCACCATCCAGCGCGTCAACCATGCCCAAGCCCTCCTCAACCAGCGCGTCAGCAGCCGCAGACTTCGCCTTGCCTATGACCGCCGCATACTCCGGCACGCCATGTATCGTCTTGCTGAAGTATTCACGGCTGCACCCGTAGCCCTCCGCCAGCTTAGTCATCGTCTTGCCCGACGCCAACTCCTCAAACAAATACTCAGCACCGCCGCGCTGGGCGACATCAATTAGAATTTTTTTTCGTAAAGGTTTGCCCGCCATTTTGCTTTCTCCAAAGTTTTCAAATTTTACGCTGGTTATGTGTTGGTTGGCAAGGGGTCAGCGTTTGCCGTGGTTGGGGTGATAGCCATACTTAACTTCAGCAGACCTGCGCGCAAATACTGCTTCCTCAAAATCTTTAAATGAGCCAATTCTAACTGTTTTTTTGTTCACTCCAATACTAACTATCCATCTCCAGTCTCGCTTGTCCCAATTAATTCCTATAACGCCAGACATATTCGTTGACGGAATTTTCGTATTTCTGGAATTTCCAATTTGGTCAACGGCGCGTAAATTTTTAATCCTATTGTCAGACCTGACGCCATTTATGTGGTCTATCTGATCTTCAGGCCAATCGCCGTGGTGTATAGCCCACGCTACCCTGTGAGACATATAACTCTTGCTAGAGAGTCTAATTCGGCGGTAACCCTTGTGCGCCTCTTCGTAAACTGGTTTGTTTGCAAATTTTGAGTTGAAAATTCTTATGGATGTTATCGGTGCGGGAAAACTATTTGTGCGCTTACGCCAAGTAAGTGAACCTGTCTTTGGGTTGTACTTGAGCGTTTGGTTGAGATCATCTATTGAAATTGTCATTGGCTGTACTCCTTCGTTCCTGCCGGTCAAGTAGTCGGGGCGCTGTAACGTCGCCGACTACCCCCACAGTGTACCCCCCAAAGGATATGGGAGCCAGCTCATTTTTTTTCTGGCCGCGTGTGCGTGCTTTTCTACACACGCACACCCGGCAAAAATCCTGACCGGGTGGGGGTCATTTTGCCTCATCCGCCAGCTAAGACGCATAACCCGTATTATGTTAAATTTAATATGCAATGATTACAGTGCGTTGACATTTATGGGGCGTGATAACACCCTTCTGCCTTATTGTTGCCACAATGTTGACACGTTGTTGACTCAATATTGACACCATTCTGCCTTGTTTGCTACGCGAGCAGATGCGCGCTGAGCTGTGGCGATGTCTCGCGCAGAGCTTAACCCGCCATCCAACCTTCAGTGAACTGTGCCGCTATCATCATGCAGCTCAACGATAGCCTCAACCATTGCCTGTACGACACGCTCATAGTCTGAGCCATCGGTCAGCCTTCTTGCTATGTAATCTGCCAGCTCATCAAGCTCTAGCTCGGCCTCGTCGCTATCATCACAGTTCAAGATCATCCTTAGTTCTATTCGGTACGCCATCGGCTTCCCCTTAAAGAAACGCCCCTGACTGCACTTGACGCAATCAGAGGCAGAGTTGTCGAGCTATCGGGAGGACAAGCCCGCACGTTCAGTTAAAGTACAACTGCGCCCAGAAATCAACCTCAGTTGTGCTTTGGCTTACCCGGCATCCTTTACGCTCTCAGCGGCCATCTCACCGGCCAACGCTGCGTATCCGCAAATGTCCACAAAGTTATCGAGATGCGGCGAGGCTGACCCGCCCTTGCTCCTGCTGACCTTCATCAGCACCATCATAGCCGCCACGTCAACCGCGCTAAGCTCTATGCCCAGATACGCTGACCAGAACGCAGCTATGCGACTGTGAGACGTCGCGCTGTCTCCGTATGTGTCGTGCCGATCTTTGCTTATCAAATGGCCGGCTGTCTTCAGTATTTCGTCACGCTTCATCTTGTCTTCCTTCAATCATGCCCAAATGGGATTTCATCATCATACAACCTAACGTCAACAATCTTGGCGCTGGGAAACTTGTCAACCACTGCGGCCATCATTTCATCTGTGCGCACGCTCAAGACGGCACACACGTCGCCCAGGTGATACACAGCCCACGTCGGCCTAGCTTTGCGCACTGCTGCCAAATCACCGCTGGCGAGGAAACAATATATCTTGCCCTTCCACTCTGCGATATGACCGTCAACCTGCGGCGGCTTGAAGCCGTCTTCCCTAGCTTTCTGGTTCATCACCCTGAGCGCCTTAATCATGCTTGTAGACAGCGTTGCGCAGGCGTCATAATCATCGAGAGCTATCGCGGCATCCAGATCACCTTTAAGCTCACGATACCGCAGCGCGTAGGCTGGCGGCACACAGTCAGTCAGCGTGTCACCCCAGACCATTGCGGCTGAAGCTGTCGCCGCACTCAACGGAGCCACTGCGGCTGCTACCTTGTAATGGACCGGCTCACCGTAGTCAGTGTACTTGCTATCGAACTTTCCACGATTGGCCATCGCCGCTTTTGCTGCTGCTGACTTTGGCTTTCCTGCTTTAACTTTATTAACCATTGTGGACCAACCCCTTTAACCTATTCCAACCCTGCCAACTGAAGCGAGGACGCAAAGCTGCGACTTTGACGGGGCTTGGCGTCAGCCAAGAAAGCCCCGGCAATGGCGCTGCTGGTCGTCTCAAAAAAAGAGAGTGTTGGCATTGGCCAACTCTTTTTAGACCTGCGTCTTGACAAAGTGCGCCACTGGGTGTAAATTTCCGGAGGAAATTCAGTAAATCCAGTGGCGCACTATATAAATAAGGTGTTTGCGATATTTCCGAATCACCCTTAATTTCACGGCTTTCAGCCAAATGCGCCAGTCGCGCCACTGGTGCGCCACTGAGAAAATCCACTGGCGCACTACTCAACGACATCAAAATCTTCTTCTCTTTCGGCTTCATTGATCCGCTTTATTAGCTCACAGATAAACGCGCTCAGCGGCTCAATGGCCTTCTCATACTTGAACTGCGCCTTTGACTTGTGTGGCCAGAAGTTCATCTCAACGTCGTCATCGCCTATCTTGGTGACGCACTGGATGTGCCACGGAGCCTTGTCACGATTTGGCCAATAAAACTCAAGACTTGGGTTACTGTTTGCAAACCAAGTAAACTCAAGCGCGTTTTCTTTTTCCTCTCTGTCGTGATACCTGTGAAAGCAATCTTTAGAGTCTCCTGTCCATCCAACTATACTCATATTCCTATCTCCCCAACTCTGCCTGTTGACATCACGCCGCCACGCTCCTTGCGCTGGCTTGGGCTGTGATACTGTTGCTCTTCAATCAAGCCCTCATCCATCCACTTGCGCAGAATTGACTTGGCTTGCCCGCTGGTCTTCGCGTCGTCTATGTTTGGGAACACATAACCCGTGATGACTAGCCCGACCCACCTCTGCCGGTCTTGTGGCCTGATCGAGTATCGTTCGCCGTCCTCTGGTCCCTTGTCGATAAGTGTAAGCATATTGTTTACAACACTGGTTGACATTCCTGACCACTGATCTGGCAGGTTGAACTCAACGGCCACGCCAATGTATTCTTCGTTGTCAAGTTTGACGCCAATCATGCGGCGGTAGACTGCCTTGTCTGCTGGCGCGCTGAGATTTGCTTTGCCATCGTCAACCCTAAACAGACCTCTGGCGCTGTCATCTGGCACGCCCAGCGCGGTTGCATCTTCGAGGCTTACCCGGTTGATAACTCTGGCTGCTCTGGCCGCGCCGATAAGTGAGCCTGCGCCTCGGACGCTATCTATGTCGGCGTCAACGCCGTTGCCCTTTCTGACGTGATGCACGACGTGAATGGCGACATTGGCCTCTCTGGCCAGCTTGCGCAGCATTGCGACCACCACTTGCACGCTCATGTTGGAATTTTCATTAACTTGGTGAACTGAGACAAATGGGTCGATTATGACTAGGCCAATATTGTTGGCTTTGATTTTGTCACGCATTAAGTTGAGCAGGGCGTCATTTTGGATGATGCCGTCCCTCGTCTCAGCGGCCAGCGTGATGCCAATTGTGTCTTCCGCATCCATAAACAGCTTGCCTTCAATGTCATCGTGGCTGACCTTGTAATGTTTCATGGCCGCTGCCAAGCGCAGTTGCATTTCTGACAGATCGTCCTCTAAATTAATTATCCAAGTGTTTGTCTGCTGGATTACCTTCTCGCTCAGCAATGGCCGATTCGTTGCGACTGCCAACGCCTCAACCATAGTAAGCGAAGTCTTGCCTATGCCGCCGGCGGATGCCGTGACGCTGACAAAGCCTCGAATGTGGTGATGGCCATAAACCCACTGCCTGCGCGGCAAACTTGCCTCATCGAACCGGAAGACCCTAGTCGGCCATTCCTGCCTCTGTGCAGGCTTAGGTTGGGCCTCTGGCACGGTGTCGAAGTCGTCTAGGCCGTCATCAGGCTCGTATTCGGCCTCTGGAGCCGCCTGCTTGACCTCTTCAAACGGACTGGGCCGCAACACGGCTGCGTAAGTCCTGACAGCCACCCGCATGTCGTTTCCATGCTCGAAATAGCAATACAGGTCAAATGCGTCGCCCCAGCAAAACTCTGCGCTGGTCTGGCCTATGCCCGCCGCCATGTCTGAACCTGACAGGCTGACCCAGTGCGTGCCGAAGTCTTTGGTGGCGTGTGAGCCGGATGTCTGCATTGGTGAGCGGTAGCTGTCGGAGCGACCTTGCTTCTCGTAACCATGCTTGACCATCAGGTCGGCAATCGTGTTGCTACGATTGAACTCGGCAACTGGATCACTTTCACCAAACTTATTTTGCTTTTCTTCACGCTGCTGCGCTCTAATTGCGCGCTCGGCGGCGGCGCGTTGCTCAGCTATCTCGGCATTCTTCCGCCTAAAAATCAAGTTTGCCCAGACTGTGCTTTCCTTTGGCACCATCAGGCCGTCACCGCGATTGCGTGCGCCGTGGTAAAATAGAGGGTTGCCTGCGTCATCGCGCTTGGCTGGCGGCACATTTGGAAGATAGATTGGCTGACCAGTGCGCGATAATGCAGGGTCACAGGTTATACCTTCGGCGGCTAACAGCTCGAACAGAGATAGCTGTGCGTCAACGTAATCCTCGCCTGAGATAGGTTCTGACAGCGGGATAAGCGCGCGCCACTTGCGGTTGTCTTCGCTGGCCCCGGCTGACGAGTAAAACAGCGAGGACGCATTGCCGGTAACTCGGTCAACGGCTGTGCGCAGCTCTGTGAGCGACGGGTCGCCCTCATCCACGTCAATGGCCAGCATCCAGTATTCGCCGCGCTCACGTTGAGCCGCGTGGCTCCTGCCGTCATACTCACGATAAGTTGATGGGATGATAAATGCGGCCTTTGACTTTTCTAACGCCTGCGGTTCGTCAACCAGTGCCGCAATTTCCTTCAGCTTAATTGGCGAATAAGTTGACCCGGCTTCGTTTATGCGAGTGTCCAGCGCACCGGCTGCAAGTAGCATCTCAGACTTGCCAACGTCGCTTGTTTTTGTTAAAGTTTTCATATTCGGACTTTCTCCAATCAATCAGTCTGTTTTCCTAGTGGAACCCCGGCAGTGTCCCAACTGCCGGGGTTTTCTTTATCAAAACGGGATTTCGTCGTCTTGTAAAGCTGCCGGCGCTGGGGCCGCAA
>Ga0307378_10002436_pt1 | contig 28536 bp, 44 predicted proteins | sample UN1MG_FD_202238 | JGI IMG/M metagenome (GOLD analysis project Ga0307378, IMG submission 202238) | Soil microbial communities from Risofladan, Vaasa, Finland - UN-1 | ecosystem: Environmental > Terrestrial > Soil > Coastal area > Acid sulfate soil | place: Finland: Risofladan, Vaasa | collected... | reverse complement strand
TATACAGAGAGACTCACGGTGAGAAGATTGCTGCTTACCGGAAGGCGAACGGGGAACGCCAGAAACTGTATGATGCCAAGTATTGTGTCGGTCACCGGAAAGAGGTTGCAGCTAAGAAGCGAGATTGGGCTTGCCGAAATAAAGATAGAATGCGGGCCGCGGAGGCGCGATATAGAGCGAGATATCCTGAGAAACATGTCGAAAGTCAAAGAACAGGAAGGCATCGGCGTAGAGCAAGAATGCGAGGGGCCGAAGGCCGCTTTGGGGCCGCCGACATTGCGATCATGCTCAGGAATCAGAAAGGACGGTGTTGGTGGTGTGGGAAGCCGATGAAACGGCATACTGTAGATCATCGCTTCGCTTTGACCCGAGCCGGCACGAATGATCCCTCCAACTTGGTGCTGGCCTGTGGCCCTTGCAACCGTAGAAAATGGACCCGGACGCCTCAGGAGTTCTGCGGAAGATTATTCTAAGAAGGAGGTTCCCGCACATGACCGAGAGCGCGGAGAGGACGTTGATTGAAGCTGTAAAGGCCCACAACTTCTTTTCGCGGCCAGGGCAAGAATGTCCGTTATGCTTACGGATACTCGAAGCCATCGCCGCCGCCGAGGCCGAGTTGGAGGGGGAGCGGGTGATTCGTGCGATATGTGAGTTCCACATAGACGCCAATTACGAGAGCCACAATATGGTCAAGGGAAGTCGTATCACATTCGCGCCCGGCCGCTACGCCATCCGCAAAATCGCCCCGGAGCCGGAGAAGGTGAGGCCGTTCGTGTGGCGTCGGCCTTCTGGCAGTGCGCTCTACCTCTGCCCATCCTGCCATTGGGATGGGCGATGCCACCCTTGCGACCCGCTGCCTCGAGTCTGTCCGCAGTGCAAGGTGGTCTGGGCCGAGCCGCGGGAGCTCCCGGCTTGACCTGAGTGTATCTGTCTGGTATACTGCTCCCGTGGAAGTCGCGGGAATGGCAGGCGTGTTTTTGTTGCCCTGGCTTTGCGGCCCTGGACGCCCGCGACTTCCACAAAAGAAGCGGCTGCCGTTTAGGGCCGTAATCTTTGGGGGGGGCATAATGGAAGACGCTAGTCTGGGTTGGATGGCTGGGGTAATGGATGGTGAAGGCACAATGTGCATTCATGTGATAGAGAGGAGCAGTCGTGCGAGGCTTTTCGTCAGTGTATCTAACACCGACTATAGGATGATTAGTGAGCTCCGCAGGCTGACTGGATTGGGTAGCATCCGGCGGGAGGAACGTTCAGAAAGGCAGCGTGCGCGATGGATATGGCGTACCGCAGGCCAAAAGGCCGCAGCCTTTCTGGAGATGATTCTACCATACTTGAGGGTGAAGAAAGAACAGGCTATCATAGCCTTACAGTTCGCTAATGCCCAGAGGCGCTATGGGGGAGGTGGATGCCAGAAGGATCATCGCCGTTGGGCTGAATATCAGCGTTTGCGTAGAGAATTGAGGGCTGCCGTCGCGTCGAGGGTTACAGATATGGTGGAGGTTGAAGAAGTTAGGCCGAGTTTGCCAACATTGTGTTTTCATAACCGGGAGCTGCCGGAGTGACCAGTCAAGAGGCTGCTTTTCGAGAATGGGCGGCGCGCCTTCTGCCGCAAGACGCACGGCACGGAGCCGCCGGCGCGATTAGAAGACCCGCTACTCGCCGCCATGCGAGAGACACGCTTCCCCTGGGCGGCGCTGGGGCGGGCCCTGACGGAGTGGGCGAGGGAGGCGAGATGTCTCTCGCCCGCGCTGAGTGCCGAGACTTCCTGGCTTCGCTGGAGCCGGAGAGCGTGAATTGTCTCCTGACCTCGCCGCCGAGAAGCTGGGGCTTCGGTGGGCCGGGGCCGACGCCTCGCAGATCTATGTGGACATGGCCAACCGCCGCCTCCGCACCTGCCCGCGCCGCCGCCGCCGCCCGCTTCCATTGCGTCTCATCTCTACATGCCGAACGGAGGAGGGCGATTACGCGCTCCACCGCAGCGGTAATGACCTCCATATACGGCTTCTCAGCATTGACGCCTTGACTTGCGAGGAGGGCGAAGCGGAGATGCACCCGATGTCGCAACCCCGGTTTGGCCCACCATGTGGGCAGCGGCAACTCGGCCTCGACTCTCTGTGTCCAAGAGCCCACCTTGGTCCCGTCATCAGCCCGTACATCCCCCCGAATCCGCCAGAGACGGGGCGGGCGGAAGTTCGCGCCAATCGGATTCATCAGCAGCGCGAGGTTTGCTCCTCGATAGGCATGGAGCACCTCCTTGCTACAAAGTGCGGTCCCGCGCCTCCCGCGCGGGAGGCGATGCGTCGTCCCCACTTCCCACGCCATGGCTCCGCGGGTTTGGCCGTTCCCATTCGTGAGCTTGTAGAGTTCAATCAGTTTCGCGACCATTTCTTTCTTCCTCCTTGGGATCGTCTCCTTTCGCTACCATTTCCCGCACCCACTGCTCGCAGACGCGGGCCTCGTCCTCCAGCCCGTCCGCTTGGGCGCGCAACCGGACGGCGATCATTCGCAGCGTCTCGGCCCTAGCCCTGATCTCAGCCAGTATCAGCTTGGTCATCGGACATGCCTCCCCTCGATGCTCCCCCGCCGCTCTAAGTCCCGGCGGACTCTCCGCTCGCTTTCCTGCCTCCACTCCTCCAACCAGAATCTTGCCTCGGAGGCTTCGGCCTGCTGGAGCCGGAAGCTCCCCCTCTTGACGCCTTCTTCTCGTTGTGGTAAACTGGTTTCGGTGTTCACTGGATACCCCCTTGACAGACGGTGTGGGGCCTCCCTCTCTGGGAGGCTCTACGCTTTCCGGGATACCAGGAGGCAAGCCGCGCATTCTACCTGCCACCGCAGCCTCCGTCGCCACCACCTCCGCCCCGCACCTCGGTCTTGGCTTTCGCATCGGTCTCTCCTTTCTATGACTTCCCGTTAGTCGGCGGGGAAGTTGGTTTCCCTGCTACTGGTCCTCGGCTTATTGGAAGGAATGAACCCATTCGCTTGCTGACATTCGCGCGGAAAAGTCTGCGTTGGCATCCTCTTCTCCTTCAACGTCCGTTCCGTAGTCAGCTCGGCCAGCAAACAGGCCGCCTCCCCTGAGCGCAAAGCGGTGGTAGCCTCCTGGCGCGCGGGAAGACGGCCTGTCTTGTGGCCTGTATTGGGTTGGGTACGCTTCGCGCCATGTGTCATCGGAGGCTACCATATCTAATATACCTCACCTCCCCCTCTTTGTCAAGCGTCCCAGGAAAGTATTTTGACTCCCATCCGCGCCAGCTATTCCCTGCCTCCGCTGATAGGCCGCATTCCTCTCGCCCCTCGCGACAAGCCCTGCCGCGATCCTAAATCCCCCGCCCCTCTACTCCTCGCCTCCCCTTGAAGCTTCCAGACGTCTTGACTTCGGCCCCATATGGTGTAGACTAGAGACGGTGAAAGCCAATGGCTGACCCTACCACGAGGCACGTCTTGCCGCTCCAGGCGGCCCAGGGCGAGGTTCCGGTGCCCCAGGCAGTCAGTATGCCATCCCCAGCCCCTCCGCCCACCTGGGAGCGTCAGGCCGGCGAATCCGATGCCGCCTTCCGCGCCTTCGAGTGCTTCCGCCTGCAAGGTTCCTGCCGCACCCTTGACCAAGCCTGGCGGCTCTATTTCGCCAAGCCCAGGCCGGCCAAGCACAAGCGGACGGGCGTCCGTTCGGAGGCCCGCGTGCCTGGTTATATGTGGCAGTGGTCGAAGAAATGGCGTTGGCTGGTTCGTTGCGAGGCCTGGGATGCTCAGGTGCGCGAGGCCGGCCGCGACCGGGAACTCGACCGGGCGCTTGATGAGCGAGGGCGAGAACAGGAAGAGGCGATAGCCGCTACTCGCCGCCGCCGGCAGGCCCGCCAGGAAGCGGAGGCCGTCTCTGGTCGGGTCTTCCATGCCCTGCTTGGGCATATCATAGACAAGAAGGCATTGGAGAATATGCCCTTCGCTGACCTTCTCTACCACGCCCCGCGAATGGCGATGGTGATGACCTCGGCCCTTCGGCAGGCGCGGCTGGAGGAAGGCCAGTCTACCGAGAACGTCCAGGTGATGCTGAGCGAGAAGCTGGCCCTGGCCCTGGGTGAGGCGATCCGGGAGTTCGTGCCCCGCGAGAACTGGCGCGAGGCGGCAGCGCGGGTGACGGAACTGGTGGAGTCCGCGAACGGGAACGGGAAGGTCAATGCCGGCAACGGCCGCTAAGTCAGTTCCCCCATTCGGGGAGATGCTAGAGCGAGCGATCTTCTCCTCCTCGGCCGGCCAGCCGACAGTCGAATACACCCCCCATGCCGGCCAGCGTCTGCTCCTCGATTCCCAAGCCCGCTTCCGCGTCCTGGTCGCCCATCGGCGGGCAGGCAAGAACTGGGCCTGCATCTGGGATGCTTGGGAGAAGATCAACCGCCTGCGTCAGCAGGCGCGGCCTCTCCTGAACCCGAAAGTCGTCATCTGGTTCGTCTTCCCCACCTACCCTCTCGCCTCAGAACTATGGAGCGACTGGAAGCGGTTCGTGCCGGAGTCGGAGGTCATCCGCAAGTTGGAGAGCAAGCCCTACCTGATGGACTTGCATGGCGACGTTCATATCGAACTGCGGTCGGCCGAGAACCCCGACGACCTGGTGTCGGCGGGCATAGACGCGCTCTACATGATAGAGGCCGCGAGAATGAAAGAGGCCGCCTGGCTGAACGTGCGGCCGACACTTGTCTCCGAGGGCCGCTATGGTCATGTCGTTTTCAACTCTACGCCCAAGGGAGGCAACTGGTTTGCCCGTCTCTACCAGACGAGTCAGGACGCGCTATTCCCGGAATGGCAGGGGTGGCGCATACCTGCTTTTGACGCCGATGGGCAACGGAATGTTTACAGCAAGATTCCCTCAACAGAACGGCTGCAGGAGGAGAAGCGGAACTACCCGGAGCGATGGTGGCGGCAGGAATATCTGGCCGAGTTCCTCACCGGCGAGGGCGCGGTCTTCCGCAACGTACGGGAGCGGATCGCATCTGCTCCCTCTCCTCCGAAGCAGCCCCTCGTCTGCGGGGTGGATCTCGCCAAGCACTCGGACTTCTCTGTCTTCTCGGTGTTCGATGCCGATGGATGCATGGTGGAGATTGAGCGCCTTCGAGAAGCGAGCTATTCGATCCAGGCCGAGCGCCTAATCTCATTGCTCGGCCGCCTGGGTGTGCGCAAATGTGTCATCGAGTCCAACGGCCCAGGTGAGCCATTCTATGACATGATACTAACGGAATTGCACCATCGCCGCCAAGAGATGCCGCGGCAGCCGGAGATAGTGCCCTTCGCCACCACGGCCCAGAGCAAGCGGCAGATGATTGACGCCTTGGTGATCGCCTTCGAGCAGGGCAAGGTTACGCTCCTGCCCGACGAAGAACTGGTGAACGAGTTCGAGGCCTTCGAGATGACGGAGGGTAAGACGGGCAACATCCGCTTCGCGGCCCCCGAGGGCGGCTTCGATGACCGGGTGATGGCCTGCGCGCTTGCTTGGACGTCAATGCCCCGGCCGGCGACAGCCCACCTGCACGACGGGATGTATAAGGGATTGAAGAACTTCAAGCCGTTCAAGAAGACGCCCTACGGGGCGGGGCTGGGCGTGGACATGCGAAGGGACTTCGGGAGGAGATAAGATGCCGCGGAAGCCGAGCAAGCAGGCCGAACCCGACAAAACCCCCATCGCGCTCCGGGCGCCCCTGACTTTTAGCGAGCGCATCACGCAGATTGGAACCACCGGGCTGAAGCGGGTCGGCCCCTATATCCGCGAGGAATACCTCCAGGAGCTGCAGGGAGCGCAGGGCCGCGCGAAATACCGCGAGATGTATAACCACGACGTGGTGCGGCGGGCGCTCCGGGCGATCAAGCTCCCCATGCTCGCCGCTACCTGGCGGGTGGAAGGCGGCAAGGGACCGGATGCGGAGAAAGCACGGGAGTTCCTCGAGGCCTGCATGGATGACATGTCCCATACCTGGTATGAGGCAATGTCCGAGATCATCACCGGCACGGCCGTCTATGGCGCCTCTTGGTTCCAGATCATCTACAAGCGGCGGCTGGGGCCCCAGCAGAAGGACGGCAGCAAGCGAAGCAAGCATGACGACGGACTCTGGGGCTGGCGCAAGTGGTCGCCCCGCGGGCAGGAGACCTGGGACGGCTGGAAGTTCGACGAGGACGGCGACGTGGAGGCGCTTATTCAGACGGACACGCGGAGCGGGAGCGGGTCCCACGTTGAGATCCCGCTTGACCGCAGCCTGCACTTCACCCTCGAAGGCCAGATGAATAACCCGGAAGGAGAGTCGCTTTTGCGTGCGGCTTATCAACCATTTTATGGACTCAAGCACGCGGATATCTGGGCCGGCATCCTGATCGAGCGCATGGGCGGCGTGCCCGTCTTCTCCGTCGGCGAAAGGGATATTACACTTTTCGACGGCTCTGACGGGATGAACGAACTGCGGGCCTATCTGGAGAACGCGGCGACCGCCTTCCGCCTCGACGAGCAAATGGGGGCATTGGTCCCCTGGGGCATCGGGTTCGACCTGAAGACACCCCCGATCAAGCTGGAGGATGTGATCGCCTATATCCAGCTCTGCTCCTGGCGGATTCTGGGGTCGGTGCTGGCGCAGTTCCTCGAATTGGGTCAAGCGCCGAAGGGGAGTTTCGCCAAGTCCCAGTCGGATAAGGACTTCTTCCTGATGAGCCTGGAGGCGATGCTAGGCCATACCATTGCTGAGACGATCAACCGCTACGAGGTCCCGAGGCTCTTTGGGCTGAATGCCGGGAGCTTCCGCCTCACCGAGTTCCCGTATTTCGTGGCGTCGGATATTCAGGCCCCCGACCTTTCGGACATCGCCGAGCCTCTGGGCAAGCTGGCACAGGCGATGCTGATAACACCGGGGCCGGCGATGGAGACGTGGCTACGGCAAGTCGGCAAACTGCCCGAAGAAGAGGAGGAGGGGATGGAGAAGCGTGTCGTGCCGGACGAAGACAAGCACTATACCGCGATGGACTTCCAGCCATGAAAGAGTTCGAGCAGACGGTGCAGATCGCCTCCGAGAAGATCGGCCAGGAGTTCGAGCAGCGCTACCCGGCGACTTGGCTTGACGATTATGATTGCCTGCGGTGGAACCATATCGAGCCGAACGCGTTCCTCGCGAGCGTGCGGGCGACGGGCGACCGGGAAGCGGCGCGGCGCGGACTGATGTTCATCGGGGAGGCGCGGGTCGGCGATGAGATCAGCCGCTACTACGTGCGGCCGACCTTCTGGCGGCGGCTGCGGTTCTTCTTCGTCCCGCCGAGATTGGAGAAGCGCCTTGCTGAAGGCCGCTGACCGCAGATGGTGGGCACAACTTGGGGCCGAATCCTGGGCGCCGGTTGTGGGCATGACTGACATGATGCTCTCACTGGGGAATGGGAAGGACGTGCCCTGGCGGCTGCCGGGAACATGGCTGCCCGACCCGAACATCAGGTTGGAGTATACCTGCCCGGTGGGCGGGACGTGGATGCCGCGGCGGCCGGGGGATTTCGTGCTGCTCGCGCTGGACTTTGGGCTGAGGCAAGTAGTGGAGAAGATGCGCGAGGCGATAAATGCGAACCGAGAATGAACGTCAATATCCCTCGTCTGACATGATGGCCTATGGCGGCCATGAGAGAAGAGGGGATGGCATGAAGAAGAAGCGTGGGCTATCGCGGTCTTACCTCCAGGCCTTCCACGACCGGGTGAAGCCGTGGTTCAGCCGCTACCTGTCTGGAATCGCCGGGAGGATTGGCCTCCAGGCGAGGGGCGAGGCCGGGGGGCGCAGTAAGGGGACACCCGGACTGGAGAAGGTGGCGCTCCAGTCGTTGACCGCGGCATCAGTCAAGAATCTGTCGGATGAGGACTTGCTGACACTGCATAGGCGCTGCCACCAAGCGGCGGCGAAGGGAGACAAGGAAATGGCTCTCGGAGAAGGACGGGGAGTGGGCGGCCCGCGGCAGGGCGTGGGCGGGACGGACACCTGCATCTGCCCAGAGTGCAAGTGGGAGACGAAGCACGACCGCGGGACGCCGTGCGCGGAGATGAAGTGCGAGAAGTGCGGCGTAGCGATGGTGGGCAAGGAAGAGAAATGGTTCCAGTCATCGAGAGGCCGCGGAAAGGGCGGGGCATGATACCCGAGATCGGGATTCTGATCGCAACCTACATTGTGTTTCGCGCCCTGGAGGCCATCGTCTCTACTGGGGCGGGCGGGTGCCACGCGGATTTGAGCTTCGCGTCGCGCTTTCTCATCGGGCTGTTGGGAGTCGGGGTGATAGCCGTCGCGATGATCGTGGGATGGGACTTGTGGGAGCGAGGAACCCAGGACTTTTCGCGGATGCTTGCGGGGATGCCAAATCCGTGAACCCCACCGTCTCCGAAGTCCACGTAAATGTGCCTATCTCACCGGCCGAGAGCAAGTTGACGCCAGAGCGGCTGAAGGCGGTGCACGATCTGCTGGCCGCTGAAATGAAGAGGCGGGGAATGCGCCATATCACGCCGCTGGAGAAGGTGATTCAAAGGAGAACTGATATGGCAACCGACGAAGATTTCGAGAAGGCCTATGTCGAGATATTCAAGCCCTACCCGAATGAGCATGCCTGTCGGCTGAAGCCTCCGACGGGGTATCAGCGGATGCGGCGGCAGAACGCAAAGCTACAACATGACGGTAAGCCGATAGACGTGATCTTCGGCGTGCGTGAGGACGGCAGTAGCGAGATTCAGGCCTTTCGCTACCCCAAGGACAAGTGGATGGCCCCGGCGGCTGAGACGCACTGCCAGGAGCATGATGGGGCCTTCGAGGCGGCCGCGGAAATGGAAAAGACCCACGAACCGGTCTCCAAACCCTATGCTACCCTCGCCGATCTGCCAGCCACGGTGAAGAAGCTCCCGAAGCATGGGCAGGAGATATGGCGGGCGGCCTTCAATGCGGCTTGGCAAGAGTATGAAGGCGATGAAGCGAAGGCGCACGCGACGGCCTGGGCGGCAGTGAAGACGCAGTATCGGCAGCAGGCCGACGGCGCGTGGGTGGCAAAGGCCAAAGAAGACTGGTTCCGGGGCGGCAAGAGCCGCGTCATGTTCGCCCACATTGCGAATTCAAGCGGCAAGCTATGGTGCAGGCTCTCCCGGGGCCGAACCGCTTCTCCTGGGGCATCCTGGGAGCTTTTCTGCCCGATCCTGAAGGCGGACAAGGAGAAGCGACTCGTCTATGGCATCGTACTGGAGCCGGGGACGCCGCGCCGGACGGATAGCCAGGGCGATTTTATCAAGGCGGAGGAGATCGAGGAGGCTTGCCACGATTTCATGGCGCGGTGGAAAGAGCAGAAGGCGGCCATCGGGCGGCAGCATAAAGAGCCGCTTGCGGCAGACATTGTTGAGTGTTACCTCGCGCCGCAGGACATGAACATGGGCGAGAACCCAGTAAAGAAGGGGAGTTGGGTGCTGGCTGTTAAGGTAAATGACGACCAGGCCTGGTCGGATGTGAAGGCGGGACGCCTGACTGGCTATAGCATCGGAGGCTGGGGAGAAAGGAAGGAGCTGGTGAAATGACAGACCGAATAGATCAAAAGATCACAGAGCTTCAGAGAACGGACCCGGTGGGGGCGGCGGCTTGGGCCTTGCGTCATCGGGGAGTTTGCCCGGCCTGTCTAGGGCGGGCTACTGTGTCGCGGGAGAATGCGCGGTCAAGCCAACGCAGATTCAGATGCTTCGACTGCGGCTGGATAGCAGAGATATCGGAGACGGCTTATCGGGGCACGCCGGACATTACGCTTCGCCTGGTATGTGCGCCGGCGGTCCAAGCGAGGCTATCACCACCGCGATCAATACCAATGCGTAGGCGCATTAGAGAAGGCCGAATGGGCAGAGAAACGATGGCGCATGGTCAAGGTAGGAGTGAATCTCCTGACGTGCAATCTGGCGCAGTGCCCGACTCACTGGCAGGCGACAAGGCAAGCAATAGACAGTCTCCTCGGGAGTGATCTACAGCTCTACGATTGGCGGCTTGTGGTAGTGGACAATGGCAGCACCTGTCCATGCACGGTCGAGATGCTCCAGCGGCTGGAGGCGGCCGAGGAGCGGGTAAGGGTGGATTGGCAGGATGAAAATCTTGGCATCGCCCGGGGCCGGAACCGGGGCTATCAGCTCCTGCATGAATGGTTCGCGCCGGAGTATGTGGTGGAAGTGCATACCGATCATGTGTTCCCGGCGGCGCAGGATTCCCTGGGGCCGCTCGGTTGGCTGAAGCCGATCATAGACTTCATGGAGCATCCGCACGGGGCGAGGGCGGCGATAATGGGGCCGGCGCTGGCGACGGGGGGTGGGCAGTTTCGTACGCCGAGGCCGGTGCTGCCTTATGTGGTGAACGACAATCAGCTCCAGAACGCGGCGATGTTCCAGGCGGAGATAAACCGGTTGGCACGGGTATGGCGGAGGGCGCACCGGGTGCGGCCGGGCTTGACGCATCCGGCGGTGAAGCGTTGGGCGGCGTTGGAGGAGGTCGGCATCAGGCGCGATGGGCTGTTGTATCCCTACGACCCGGACATGCCGGGCCGCCAAAACTTCGAGGATACCGAGGAGGCCTACCGGTTCCACCAGGCATCGTGGAATGTGCTGATTCATTTCGGATCACTGGTCTACCACCACTACTACTTGACGCGGCTGGGGCTGTCGAACCATCCGCAGGACTATGACGCGAACAATGTCTACTGCCAGCTCAAGCATGGGCCGGAGTTCGTGACTTTCGTGACCACGACTATCGGCCGCTGGATGGAGAGGGCTTACAGATGAGACCAAAGACAATCACGGCCTATCTAGAGGATGGAGAGATTATTGAGATCAAGGTGTCCGCCTTGGCATGGGTTGGCCTAATGGCCCTTGACTGCTTCGTCAATCTCAAGCTCATACGGGAATCTACGATGAGACGCCTTGGGGGTTGGTGGTTCGCTAGGACAGTGAAGGTCATAGAGACGGATGGCTGATGAAGCGTGCATATGATTTTTGGGAGTGGAGAACGTCGTTTGCATTAGGAGGCATGGTTTTCTTTCCTTATCAACTGGCATTCGGCATCTCCTGCCGTTGGTTCGGAGGACTGGGATACCGGATCTATCTAGGCCCTTTCAAGATATGGGGACAAAGCCTTGCCCCTTGAAGCACATGAGGCATCGAGGAGAGAGATGAGAGTTTTCGCACCCACCTTCGGCTTCCTCCAGCCCTACTGCGAGCCATATGCTGAGTTCGTAGGCTCGGCGGCGGAGGCCGACTTCGTTCTGGGGATGAACATGGCGACGCATGACGGGCTTTCAGCGACCGCCGCTGCGCGGGATGCGGCCGAGAAGGCGGGCAAGCCCTTCTGCTGGTGGACTATCGAAGACCCGAACGCCTATCACCCGTTTCTGGCCGAGGCGCGCATGGCTGACTTCGTCTTCACCAGTGACCGCTGCTGCATTCCGAATTACCGAGCTGCCCTTCAGCATAACCGCGTCTTCTGGCTACCCCTGGCGGCGGAGCCGCTGAAGATGCACGTGCCGATGCCGCTAGCAGACGATGCGGCCGACATAGCCCTGAGTTGCAATTGGTATGACACTCAATGGGAGGCCAGAAAATGGGCGACAAAGACGATGATCTTGCCTTTGGCCCGGGCTGGCTACAGCATGGCGATCTTCTCCTATGAGATACCGCCCTACCCGGAACTGCAACCATTCTGGCGCGGCGGTACCTCTTGCTATACCTCGGCTGAGCAGTATCGACATGGGCGAATAGTGCTAGGCCAGAACAATCAGCGGAGCGGCATGGACGGGCGGGCGAAGACGGTAATGACCTCGATGCGCACCTTCGAGGCATTGGCCTGCGGCAAACCATTCTTGGCCCCATATTCCGACGCTTATGGGGCCCTGGGGTTCGTGAATCACAAGCACATGGTCTGGGTGGATACCCCGGAACAGGCCGTCGAATGGGGCGAGGACCTGCTGGACAATGCCTGCGCCGCGGCGACGAAGGCGAAGACCGGAATGGAGTTCGTGAGGCGATTCCACACTTATGGAAAACGATTGGATCGGATTGTCAAAGCTATTAGCGGAAAGGCCAATCCTGATGCCTGGGACTAATATCGCCGTTGTCGTTGATAATTGCGAGCGCGCTCACGTTCCTGTTCAATATGTGCTTGGTAATAGATTCGTCTCCTGGCTCGCATTATTGCAGGATTCTCATGATATTTCTTCTTGGCGGCGACACGGCGCTTTTCCAGAAAGGCAACTGGGTCTTTCTCTTGGCATCTCTGGCGAATCCGCCGGAGTCGCTCAGGTCTTTCCAGACGATATTTGCGACCCATCATACGCCAGTAGCAGGGACCGCAGAGCCCACGAGCATTATGGGGTCGGTCGGGATGGCATGTCGCCATCGGTTTCTTCTTGTGAGCGCGGCCGAAACCATCCACACCGGCTTCCAACCAATGAGTCTTCGTGTGGGCATTGGTGGACTGGAACAAGCTTAGATTCTCTGGTCTATTGTCCGTCGTCATACCGTTTAGATGATGGACGGTTTCCGAAGAAAGCAACGTCCGGCCCAGGGCATTCTCCATTACGAGACGGTGCTCTAACTTGTAGCATCGCGGCCCGACCCATATATGAACATAGCCATGGGAATCTTTGTAGCGGCCGCCTTTCCACATTCCATGCTGATCTCTGTGTGGCATCGCGATTTTCCTCCTATAGGCAGTATAGCAGATATGGTGCGCCAGGACAAGCTAGTCCGGCCGCCATTGCCGGCAAGGCGAACCCGGAGGAGTGGAGATGAGCGATAACGGAGGCAAGCCCGAGGCAGCGTCCGGGCAGCCGTCCCCGACGGCCTGCCAGGTATGCGGCAAGGAGGTGCGGCCTCCCGGTGCGCAAGTATTTGGCAAGGCCGAAGTTGTAAACGGAAAGAGAGAGGTCTTCGTCGCGGTGATCTGCATGGAGTGTATGATGAAGAAGATAGGCCTTCAATGGCGGAAGGCGCCACCACAGAGTAAGATCTTGGTGCCGAGCAGAACGATACCGCCGGGAACGTCAATGTCGTGAGGGCCTTGCGCGGTGTCGGGAAGGGGATCGTAGCGCGGTGAACCAAGAAGTCATTGATGCCTATATGATGGAGTTCTATCAGTCGGGCCTCATCTGCCAGATGTCTTGGCTGGGGACACCGATCTGGAAGACCCCGTGTGACCTTTGGATCTACCAAGAGATGCTCCATGACGTTCGTCCGGCAGCCGTGATTGAGTGCGGTACGTCATCGGGCGGAACCTCTGCCTGGCTCGCGGCGGTGCTGGGAATGATTGGCGATGGGCGGGTGCTCACGATAGATATCGCGCCCCAGCCCGTCTATCCTCAGCATCCGGCATTGACGTACCACTTTGGGAATACGACTTCGCCAGAAAGGCTAGTAGCGGTACAGGAATGGTTGGGAGGTTGCTCGCCCGTCATGGCGATTCTGGATTCCGACCACAAGGCCGACCATGTTCTCCGGGAGCTGGATCTTTATGGTCCGCTAATTACGCCCGGAAGCTACTTGATCGTCGAAGATACACATATCAATCATCCCTGGAAAGTCCCTGGGATAGACCGGGGGCCAGCGGAGGCGCTTGCCGACTGGCTACCTCAACACCCTGAGTTTGCCCCGGATCTCGCTAGGGAGAGATTTGGCATGACCCTATGTCGGGGCGGATTTCTAAGGAGAGCACAATGATCTATGGTTTCCCCAATGAGCAGGCGGATACGGCCCGCGTGGCATGTCGGCTAGCGCAGGCGATTGAGCAAAAAGAACCATGCAGCCTTATTTCGATGGCGGATGGCGAGTCGGCAGTGCTATGGGGAGCGAAGGGATTCGGATCGTTCCATTACCTGAGCGCCTGGGGATTCTCGGCCGAGGATCGTTTGGGCGTGGCAGAACAATTGGCGGCAGCGATCCCCAAATGCGATATCGTCTGTTTGCCGCGTTCCGGGACACAAGCGAGTCAACCGGGCATGGGACCTCGGCTGAGGGAGGCCTTGTATCTCTGGGATATTCGCCCCAAGCCCGAGGCACTGATTGGTGACTCCCTCATTTCCTTCTATCTTCTCTTCGACTGTTGGCTCTGGTCGCTGATGGAAAATCGCAAAGTGCTTGTAGTAACGAGCGAGGCCGAGAAGGTCGTCGCCGCGCTGAATGGCCGGCAGCCTCCAGTCGGATTGGCGACCTTTGCCGGCGGTCAATGGTGGCGGCAGGCAGAGACCACCGGAATAATGCTGGCGGATGGACTTGCAGGCTCGGCCCAATGCCTTGTCGACGCGGGCAATCTGCCTTGGAAGCCCGACCTCTGTTTGCTGGGTGCAGGATCACGGGCGGCGCATTTAGCTGTGGCCTTGGCCGAGATGCACAGCATGCCAGTGATAGAACTCGGCTGCGTATTCTCGTGGTTTCATACGCCTAGCGAGCCAGCTACGATATTCAAGCTCTATCAGGAGGAAGGATAGAGACAATGCTAGATACGGCTGGAGTAGCGGTAGACCTTGCGCTGGCAATGGAAAGGAAGGAACCGGCTTCGCTCGCTACTCTGTGCGAAAGTGAGGCCGGTCTTCTCTGGGCGGGCAAGGGTTTTCAGACCTGGCATTGGCTGTCCACGATGGGGGTGACGGGCGAGGCCGAGTCGGCGGCGAAGCAATTGGCTGAAGCGATAGAGCGGTTGCGGTTCATTGGCATCGCTCATTCCGGCCCTTGCGCGCGCTGGCCGCAGATGAGGCCGAAAACCGAGGCGACACTCCGCTTGTGGGATATCAAGCTGCGGCCTGACGCTCAGATCGTAGATCGGCTTGTGGTGTTCTACCTGCTGTTCGACCTCTGGCTCTGGGGTCTAATGGAGAAACGGCGAGTGCTAGTGGTAAATAACCACGCTGTGGAGGTCGCAAAGGCCTTGGAGAGTGGCGATCTGTCGACCGACCTCAAGGCCTACATCCCCGGCCCTCACGAATGGAAGCCAGCTACAGTCACGCCGATCGTGCTGGAGAATGGCTTGTCCGGCTCCGGGAAAGCTTTGGCTGACATCAATAGACTTTACGAGACGTCCTGCCTTGCCAATTGGCGACCGGATATAGCACTGATCGGCGCCGGCCCCCGAGCAGCCCACCTCTGCGTTGAGATTGCAGAGAGGTATGCGATCCCCGCCTTGGACATGGGCCAAGCTCTTGATCGTTTGCATTCGCCCTGGGACGAGACGGGGGATCGCTGGAAGCAAGTCCACTCGTGGTATCTGGAGGAAGGGTGAAGATGCGAATCATTTTCGCCTACGGCATTCTCCAGGGCGGGGGATGTGAGCGGCGCATGGGGGAGCTAATGCGCTGGCTTCTTGACAATGGGGATGAGTGCTGGCTCTTGGCGTCCGGATGGGGTCATTATGGTCGGGCAACACTTTACGGCCAGTGTGGCGTCCCCTCGGATAGAATAATCATGATGGGGCCGGGCGAAGTCTACGAGGACTTTCTCGTCTATATGGCTGACGAGTTGAAAGGCGACCTCTTCGACATTCAGTGGTCAGCCTGCCTACCGAAGGAGCTACGGATTCCTGCGGTATTCACCATGCATGGCGTGACACAACCAATGCCCGAACTGCCCTGGGCCGGCATCATCTGTGTTGAGTATCTCAACCTACCACCGGTGACGACCATTTACAACTGGGTCAACCTGGAGAAGTTCCCCTTCCGGAAGGAGCTGGGCGAGGGATCGTGTTTTGTCGGGCGAGCATTCAAGGCGATCAATGTCAAGAAGGTTTGCAGCCTTGACCCTACGATCAAGGTGGATTGCTATGGGACTACCGTAGGCGAAACCGAACTGCCGGATTGGCCCCCACAGGAATGTGCTCCGTGGTTCGACTACAAGCCGACAGAAGATACCATCTATCGCTATCGCACCGTCTTCGCGGCAGCGAATACAGCGATGGAGGCGGCAGCGGCGGGGCGTCTCGTCATCGTTGGTAGTTCGGGCACAGCCTACGCCGACCGACCGGCCTACGGCCATCTTGTCCAGCCCCATCTTCTGGAGGCCCTTAGTCGCGACCAATGGGCGGCGCAGCGTTGGCCGCATGATGCTTCGGACCCGTCGCCCAAGTTCGTTCTGTCCCAGTTTCGGAGTGCGCAGAAAGAAGACTTTCTCACGGAACGGAAGGCGATAAGAGCCTACATCGAGCGGGAGCATAGTCTGGAAATACAGTGTAGGAAGATTCGTAATCTTTATATGGCAGTGCTGGACAGCCGAGGATAATACCGACGATGATAGCCAGCGTGTTCTCGTCGCCACTTGCGAGACATTATTCTTTCGTAACATTGGTCGCAGAGGCCGAGGGCACGATGCTTCCGGTCGGGATGGCAAATCGGCGTTTTTGCGATAATCGTAGGGGTTGGGTCATGAATAAAGCTATGCTGCCTACGCGAGACAACCTGGAGATTGAGGATGACGGAATATGCTCGTATCTGTTGCCGGAGTAAGCCAGAGCTTACGAGTCCGGTGCACGCGATGAACACTGAAGCTCAAGCCCTATGCGGGGCCGCGCCAACGAACAAGAGCCAGGAGTGGGAAGAAGTCGAAGCACCCCTGGAGCACGAGGTCTGCATTCTGTGCTGGAGGATCAAACATAGTGACTGAGGCAAGTCCGAAGGAACCGATCGCGCAGCCTATCCGCGAGACGCTGACCAGCCTTTACTCAGCACTCGAAGAGGGCCGGCCTTGGTCGCTAGTAAGACTTGGCGATGGCGAACTAAAGATATTGGGTATGGCTCATGCTCCACTTAGCCACGTAGAGAACCGCGTGGCCTCCACTAGCGACTTGGGGATGCTTCGGCGAAGCTCGATTCAGGCAATCCGCAATGCCGACTGGGTGGGCTGGCATCAAGACCCCTGGCTGGGCTTCTGGATGGAAGCATTCGGATTGCTACCTGCGCTCTATGAGCGAAGCGCCTATGCCTGGGTGAATCTACACATGGGTCTTCGACGCAGCTTTGTCGAGCGGGTGCTGAGGCAGGAGCCACTCTTCTTGATTGGTGAACCTATGGAGAGGTGGCTAGCTGACTATCTACGCCCGCTGGGCCTGGGCGAGAAGGCCAAGGTCTATCGAGGTCAGTCAACGCCATCAAACGAACGCGAACTAAGGGGAATCTTCCGGGCGATAGAGGCCTCAGAAGCGAGGGTGATTATGGCAAGCCTTGGGGTATGGGCACTTCCCGTCTGCGACTGCGCGAAGGGGTTGGGCAAAATCGGCATAGACTGGGGGCATGCCCCCGATCACAACCTCCAATTCAACGAACCCCATTGGCAATACCGGCTGAATACCTGTTGCCCGGATAGTCCGGAGGGGACGATGCAACACTATCGACATGCGGGAGCGGCAGATCAATGTCTACCAGTCTAACAGGATGCGATCTAGCACAACGAGTTGTGGAGACGCTCTCAGCTTGCACTCCCTTGCAGCGGCAGGCCCTTAGACGCGCCGTGCTATTCCAGCCCAAGGATGAAGAGCAAATAGCTTTGTGGGATGTAGTGAGGCCTGTCTTATATGCAGACGGGGGGACAGACGACGCCGAAGTGTCCACGCTGCGAGAAGCCGCTGACGCTATGCCATTCGAGGCCTGGGCCGCCTTCAACGACTTGATCTTCCAGCTGCACCGGGGGAATGTGTTTGACGACAAGGTTATTCGCCTGGAGGGAGGCGGGATAAGGTTTGAGTGTGGCCAGGCGGCGAGGTGGGCGCAGTTCCTTGCCCTGGTAGATCAGGAGCGGGAGCACCTGAGCATTGATCACCCCGCTACCCTCGACGCGGGCTGCTGGCAGGGCACCCTTCTCTGTGAACTCCTACAACGCGGACACAGGGCTGGCGGTTGCGACATAGCAGGAGGCATGGAGCCGATCATCGAGGAGCGAGTGTCATGGTTGAAGCCAGAGGATAGGGGGAGGTATCTCGGCTTCCGCGCCGGGCCACTACATGAAGTCCTACCAGTCCTTGAGCCATTCGATATCGTCTGCTGCCAAGAGACGCTTGAGCACGTGCCGACCCGGCTGTTGCAACCAACCTGCGATGCACTGCTTGATGCTACAAGAGGAACTCTACTGACAACCACTCCGTGGGACGATGGCTGGTCCATGCACCTGCATGCGTTCACGGAACAAGACCTGCGGCGGTTACTACATGATGACGATCCAGGCCTACGAGTGGAGTGCCTAGTGCCCCCTGCATTCGGGAACTATACTACGATGAGGGTGCAGAAACTATGAGCGCTACGCGAGTTTCTTCTGCAGGCGCTGACACCGGCTCTTTATCCTGCTTCGGGCGCGCTCTTGTTCGAGATGCCGCTGGTAGTAAAGGCGACCTTGCTGTCGCCTCCGCTCCGGATTCGCAAGCGCCCATTCGCGCGCACTTCGTCGGCTATAGCACTGCTTGCACATGCCTTTGCAATAATAGGGGCGGTCGGGGTGACATACTGGTTGCTGGCGCGGGGGTCGTCCGAAGGCCTCAATATCTCCCTCTCGCCAGTGGTGGACCATGTGGCTGGAGGGCGAGTAGAGTTCTAGATTCCCAGACCGGTTATCGCCTCGATTGCCATTCTTGTGGTGGACTGACTCAGATCGTAGCAACGGCCGGCCCAACAACCGCTCCATCACTAGCCGATGTTCATACTTCCATTTCCTGCAACCGATCCAGATTCGAACGTATCCGCGTTCATCGGTCTTGCGGCCGCCCTTCCAGAGGGGGTGGAGCGGGCCGGGCCTACTCTTCTTCGGGTACCGGAGCATGACTGTGGCCTCCATTGTGAAGAGTCTATCATCTTATCCTGGCACTGTCAACTACGCCCGCCTTCGCTGCGTCCCGCGCCCCGACCGCCAAGGCTGCGTCCACGCGATGGCCGATGAAGAGACCGCCGTCTGCGGCCGCAAGCGCGACAATGACAGCCAGGAGTGGGTGCCGGTGGAGGAACCGTTGGAGCATGAGATCTGCTACGCGTGCTGGTGTCTGATGAGAGGCCAAAAGTGAGGATCGTCCTCCTCCAGTCCGTGATGGCCCTCGGCGGCGTCGAGCAGCACATGCTCTACCTCGGCCGCGCGCTGCGGTGGCGGGGTCTACACAACGATATGCGTGAGGAAGGGGTGATATGCTCAAGCTGAATCTAGGTTGCGGAACCGATTTGCGCCCAGGCTGGGAGAATGTGGACATCATGCCTCTGATCGGGATAGATAGAGTTTGCGACCTGAACGAACCCTGGCCCTGGGAGGACGGTTCTGTGGAGCAGGTTTTCGCCTCGGACGTCTTCGAGCATCTCCGCGACAAGATGCACTCGATGGGCGAGATGTGGCGCGTCTGCTGCCACGGGGCGATCTGCGAGGTAGAGACGCCAAACATGGTGTATAACCCCGCAGCCTGGTCAGACCCAACCCACCGCACCTGCTGGCACCCGGAGAACATGGAGTATTTCCGGCCGGGGCATGCCTGGTATTACTACAGCCCGGCAACCTTCATAACAATCGAGATGGAACATACGGCCTTTCGCCTCTACTGGAAGCTACTGGCCTACAAGGAACATGACCCGGAAATGGCCGCCAAGCACATCGGCTATGAGGAATGGAGGGCGTCGTGGCAGGGGCCCTTGGGATTCGCTGATGGGCGCGACATACTGCCGATTCAGACGGCGCACTTTCCGCCGGGGGAGCTGCTGAGGCGGGCGCCAACCAGCGAGGCGGCGGCGAAGCTGCGAAGAGATCCGCATGAGTGACGACTACCAAGCGCGCTACCTGGAGTATCGGCGGCGGAAGGCGGCTACAATCGCACGGAAAGCGCGTCCGATAACTAAGCGCAACATTGAGAGGCGCATTGAGCGGGAGATCGTAATATGAGAGTAGCTATCGGCGGCATCGTTCATGACCGCTGGACTATAGAGCCGTGGTTCCGCAGCCTGGAGCGGCTGGACACGACGGGACTCGAACTCCGCTGGGCCTTTGTTTGCGACGAGCGAATCTCTAAGTGGCAAACGCCATTGCCCATCGGGCCTGCCGTTGAAGGGGCAGTCGTAGAGGTCACGATTCCCGGCCCGCATTACAACAGAAGCCGGGAGAATGGGAGGATAGAATACGGCCGCCTAGCGACCATGCGCAACATCTTGGCCGAAACTGCCCTAGGCCTTGGCTGTGATGGCCTGCTCTCCGTGGATTCCGATATCGCGGCGCCCTCTCGGCTTCTTCAGGACTTGGTTGGCAGCCAGAAGGATTGGGCCGCCGGCTTGGTGCGAAACAGCCCCGATGGGAGATACTGGAATGTCTTCAAGCTCCGAGAGGTCGCAACGCAGGGTGGCCTGGTGAGCCATTTCCGGCCCCTTCCGGTGGCGCAAGAACGAATGCAGGTCGGCGGCGGCAGCGGAGGGCGCGAGCCACGAAGCGGCGACCCACATGACCCCACACATGAAGCCTGCCTCGCGGCGGGGGCCGTCTGCTGGTATTCCCGCGACTTGCTCCTGGCGGCGCGGTGGCAAACAGACGCCAGGGGGCGGCAGGAGGACGTGGGCTTCGCATTGGAGGCCTTCAGGGCGGGCTACCGGGCCTGGTATGTCCCGACGATCTGCAAGCACCTGACGGTGGACAAAGCCGATGCGCGCTAGCGAACTAGAGCCGAAAGAGAAGACCCGCTGGCGCACGATGCGCTGCCAGTGTGGGCGTCTGCTGTTCCGTGAGATGCTCGTCAAAGCGGAGGGATCTGTAGAGCATGTTTGCGGGAAGTGTGGTCGCCTGGTGATCTGGGAGTTCGAGAATGGTAGGCCCCCAGCGAGGGAGGTAAAGAAAAGAGGTTGACTCTTCTGTGGACTTAGTGTATAATAGGGTAGTAGTCCAATCCACAGGAGCGGTGCGGCAAGGCATGATCGGGTAGACTTTGGCTTGTCCTGGTTTGGCAAGGCTCGGTGCGGCGAGGCAGTTGAGGCAAGAAATGGAGGCGAGGCCCTTGACAGGCTTCGTCTCCATGCTATACTGGTATTAGTTGACAACTGAATACCTCGGCCCATTGAGTCCTCGCGACCGGGCCAAGCGCCCATCAGCGGCCTAAATAAGTAGAGACCCCAGCGGTCCAGCAACGAAAGTTGCCGGGCCGCTTTTTTGTTGGCCCGGACACCCCCGAAGGAGGTGGTGCTTGTGTCAACGGAGCGAGACGACGAGGAAGAACAGCCGACAGAACTTCGACGGCTTTTCGTTCGAGAAATCTCACTCGTTGACCGCTGACGAGCGGCCAACCGAAGGAAATTCCTGCTTTACAAATCGGAGAAAGGAACTGAGATGCCACAAGATGCTTTGACCGATGCAGAGTCTGAAGCAATCGAGGACGCTCTCAACACCGCGGCCACTAATGAGGCCGAGGCGCTGGAAGCCCTCGAAAAGCTTGCGAAAGCCGGCGTCTCCGACAAGGCCAAGAATGCGATCAAGGGCGCATTGCGCTTGTTGAACGCCTACAAGGACGAAGTCGGGGAGGACGTGCTCAAGAAGCTCGCCTCCGTCGCCGGCTTCGGCTTCGCCGAGGCCAAGACCAAGTCCGTCGAGGACGAGGAGAAGGAGGCCCGGGCGAAGGCCGACGCCCTCAAGAAGGCCGAGGACGAGAAGAAGAAGGCGGCGGGGAAGGATGCTCTTCCCGCCGAGGTTCTGACGCTTGCCAAGGCCGGGGACTATGAGGCGGTGATGAAGGCCGCCAGCGAGCAGCCCGCGATTCTGGGGCTGTTCGTGGAGATGCTGAAGAGCCGCGACGATAAGATCGCGGAGCTTACGAAGTTCCAGGCCGCGGTGGGCGTCAAAGAAGACGAACGTCAGGTCCGAGAGATAGTCGAGGAGATGAACCTTCCCGGCATGTCGCTCGAAGACCAAGTGGCCTTCGTAAAGAGCATGGATCCCGAAGGCCGCAAGAAGATCGCGGCCTGGGCGCCGGCCCTTCATGCCTCCGGCACCGAATCCCCGACCACAGAGATCGGCAGTTCGCGGCGCGGTTCTCTTGACGCCAGTTCGGCGCGAGAAGAGATCGCAAAGCGCACGAAGGAGTTGGTCGAGAAATCGGACGGCAAGCTGGACGAGGCCGATGCCGGATTGAAAGTGCTCGAAGACGATCCGAAACTAGCAGCCCGCCATCGGGCCGAGCTGCAGGGGAGGGGATAACCGATGGCAGTCGAGCTAGGAGAAGTTCTCCACACCTTCATTGCCAACGAGGACTTGCGGGCGAACCAGTACCACATCGTGGACATCGTCTGCTGGTCCAACCGTTGGAACTCGCCGCTGATCGGGCTATGCGGACTCCGGCAGAAGATGTGCGGGATCCTACAGGACGATCCTAACATCACCGAGCCGGGTTTGGTTATGCGCGTGGGCAAGAGCCCCTGCGTCATTTCCGCAGCCATAGCCTGTGCGACTTCTTGGATGTCCGATGCAAACGGCCACGCAATCGCTGCTGTTGCGCAGCAAACACAATGGATCGGCGGCCAGATGCATGAACCCGGAACGCTGTCACCGACTCCTACGGGATCGGAGAAGGCCACTCTTGACGTTGAGGCCCTCAACCCGTGGAAGACGGATGCCGCGTGGACGGACTTCGGGCCGTAAGGAGCGATAGACAATGCCACTACCAACAGTCAGAGATGTCCATGTCAACGTGCCGTTGACGAATATAGCGGAGAAGTGGCTGGTGGGTGACGAGCAGTTCGTCGCCCAGCGGGTGTTCCCGATGGTCCCCACCAACCAAATGAGCGGGCTGATCGTCCGCTACTGCCGCAAGGACTTCTTCAACCTTCACGATGTGAGGCCGCGCGCCCCCGGCGCTAAGAGCCAGGGCGTGGGCTTCCACGTGAATACGGACACCCATTTTCTGTGCCGGAACTACGCCACGCGCTACGAGCTTCCCGACGAAGTGCGCGCGGAGGCGACGGCGCCGATCCAACCGGAGCGGACCGGCGTTCAGATCATCACCCAGCGGCTCAAGTTGAAGCTGGAGTATCTGTTCGCCCAGGCCGCCTTCGTGCCCGGCGTCTGGACCAATCAGGTCGCTGTGCCGATCGCCTGGAACAATGCGAACGCCACGCCGATCGTGGACGTGGACACCCAGAGAATCCTGATGCATCTGACCACGGGCTTCCAGCCTAATACGCTGTTGGTCAACAAGCAGGTCTTCAGGTTCCTGCGGACTCACCCGACCATCACCGCGATCTACCGCAACCTCACCGCGGCCGAGCCGAGGTTGAACGTGCAGCAGGTCGCGGCGGCGCTGGACATTGAGCGACTGATCGTGGCCGAGGCTGTATATGACGAGGGGCCGATGCAGGGCCAGTGGGACGGTCGGTGGTGCTACGGCAACCATGCTCTGCTGTGCTACACCACGCCGACCCCTTCGATTGAGCAGCCCTCGTCGGGCTACATGTTCAGCTACACCGGAGCGAACTTTACCGGGACGAACATTGCGATCTCGCAATACCGGGGCGAGGAAGACTCTCGAAAGGATATCTTCGTGGGCGACATCCACTTTGATACGCAGATCGTGGAGCCGGACCTCGGAGTGTTCTTCCCGAATGTCATCGCTGGAGTTGGGATTGTAAACCAGTCAGTGGTGAACATACCGATCTGCCGGTAAGGAGATAGGGGACTGCTGTTCTATGGGGGGCGGGCTTTTCGCTCTGCCCAGACCGGCCGGCCTGCCCCCCATAGTCTTACAGATTGAGGAGAACGAGACATGCCTTATGTGAAGGTAGAGATCGCGCAGTTTTGCCTCTTTGAGGAGGGGGAGCAGCGTGAGTATGTTAGGGGCGAGGTGCTGCGCCTGGGAGCGCAGGACCCGCTTATCCAGTCCGGCCAGGTCTCAGTTCTGAGCGATTCGGACTTTGCCGAGACGGTCGTCTGCACGTGCGGTCGACGCTTTTGGAATGCCGATAACCCACATTTCATGGCCGACGAACACGAGACGATCAATGCGGAGCCGATGGAGGCCATGGGGATACCAGAGCAAGCTCTAGGGGGCGGCCCTGCGGCAGCGATTGAGACATTGGCGTCTTCCCTACCGGGCCAGGTCGAAAGCCCCGCACAGGACAACGTCGAGCGAAAACGCCGTGGTAGGCCGCCGAAGGTCGCGGTATGAGCCACTCGTATTCTGGAAATCCAGCTGCGTCGGACCTCGACTGGATCAGATTCACGATCCAGGACACGGGGCCGGCCTATTCTGGCGAGCCTTGGTATATCCACGATTCGGAAATCTCGGGGATTCTCGCCGGGGCCACAAATGCGACACAAGCGGCAGGGCTGGTGCTGCTCGCCTGGGCGCGGAGAATAGCCCATAGTCCCAACTTCCGAATTGGACGGTTCTCTGAGGACTGGAATGCAGCGGCAGCAACTATGCAGGAGAAGGCCGAGAAGATCTTGGCTTCTGCAGCCGCGGCTGGAATCGGTGCCTTTGTGGGAGGCATTAGCGTTTCTGATAAGGCGACCCGCAGTCTGGATACCGACCGGACGAAGAGTAGTTTTAGGCGTGGTCAATTCGACAACCCTGATGCTGGGTGGTAAGAATGCCAATCGACGTCACCATGTTCGACCGGATGACGCCGGAGCTGCTACGCTTCTATGAGCAGGCAGAGAAGCGGCTGACGCTTCTGCTCGGACAAGCCGGGATAAGCCGTTTTTCCTACCGACGCACGGAACTCCTGCTCCAACAGATTGATTCAACAGTCCGGGCATTGGAGCAGGGCCAGCGGGGGTGGAGCCAGAAGCATCTGCCGACAGCCTACCGCCAGGGTGTGAATCTCACGGCCGAGGCCTATCGACTCCCTGTTCTACCCGCGATGACGCTGATAGACCGGGGAAGCATCGAGGCCGTGATCGCCCGCGTCATGGCAGATACGGCAGGCGGTCTGGAGAGCATCGCGCCCTTTGCGCGGCGCATGTGGGTTGACACCCAACAGACGATCGTGAAAGAGACTCAGATGGCCCAGCTTATCGCTGAGGGTCGAGTCGAAGGCTTGGGGCCGAAAGAGCTGGGGCGGCGAATAACCCAAACCCTGAAAGACGGGGCTTCGCAGCGATTGAAAGGGTATGTCCCCGAAGGCTTGCGGGGCAACCTTGAGCGGGCGGCCCGGGGAGAGTTCATCACCATCAAGGGCCGCCATTACAACATGAAGAAGTATGGCGAACTCGTCGCCCAGACTGCCACGCGCCAAGCGGCGACGGAGGGGGCGATTGCCGAAACATTGGTCCTCGGCGGCGACTTGATGCAACTTACCGTGCACAGCGGTGCTTGCCCAGTCTGCTTGCCCTGGCAGGGTAAGATCTTCTCTATCTCCGGGCGTACCCCGGGCTTTCCACTGTTGACGAACGAGCGAAGAGCCCCTCTCCATCCGAGGTGCAGACACGCGACCATAGGCGTAGACGCAGACATTCTTGAGGAGCGGGGATGGATGGGTGGCCTACGCGACTTCTCGGCCTCTGACCGAGCAGTAGATTCGGCCCAGGCCTGGGGAAAGTTCGTCGGTGCGAGTCCGGCGACGCTGGGGGCGGCTTGATGCGTCAGATATCGCGCTATTGCTACGACGTGATTCAGCTTCTGCGGGGGCCGACCTGCGATGCAGGTACTGGCACAGATGTTTATGGCAAACCACTATCTGAACCAACGCCGGAATCGCTGATGCTGAATGTCCGTGTGGACTTCACTGTGAACCGGACCATCGGACCACATGGGGATGAAGTTCCATGCGCGGCCGAGGTCTACATTCCCCCAACCTACCCCGACCCGGCGACGGGGGAAGATGTCGATCTTACCATAGGCGGCCAGGATCGGATCATCTTCTTGGGACGCACCTATGCGGTAGCGCAGGTGAATTGGGAGCGAGGTTGGTTGGGCGACCAGGGCGATCACTGGAGAGTGGCGATCCGATGAGCATCCGCTGGGATGAGGCCAAGTGGCGCGAGATGCAGGCGAGGCTACGTCGTCTCACGCGATCCTACCCCACCGCTGCCCAGAAAGCGGCCGGGCAGATCGGAAAGCAGGTGATTTGGGACTCGATCAATGTTCCTCCAACCGTGCCAATCGACACTGGTAACCTGCGGTCAAGCGGAACCTTTGAGGTGTTCGCCCGGCCCTCTGGTGCGACGCTGACCGTAGGCTTCAATACACCCTACGCGGCCCATGTCCATCAAGTGCCGATGACTTTCCGGGAGCCGGGATCAGGGAACTACTTCCTATCCTCCAAGCTCCAGCGCTTCCGCCAGCAATATGTGAGCAGTTGGGGCCGCAAGATAGCCCAGATTCAGGGGACGGCCTGAGATGGTTCTGGTAAAGGAACTCTTCGACTGGGTGGCCGCGCAGACAGGATTGGAGCGCGGCGTGGACTGGCACTGCGGCTATCTGCCTGCCAAGACGAGCGGAGCTGTAGCTGTGTTGCTGGAGGCTGGCGGAGACCCTATGTCTCCGCGGCTCCGGCACAATCTTGAGATGGCGGTCTTCCAGGTGCTCTGCCTGGGGCCGGTCGAACCGGACTTCTGGGAGGCGCACGACCTGGGGATATTGATTCACCGGGTCCTGCGCGACGCGGCATCGGTGCGTCTAGGCGACGGGAGCTATCCTGCGGAGTGGATAGCCGACACCATCCTGGCGCAGGCGAAGCCGCAACTGATTGGTGGCGATGAGCGTTTCCGGCATGAGGTCTCAGCGATGTATGTCGTGCGGGCGCGCTCGGCGGAGCTTTTTGCAGTCTAGGAGGCAAATAAGATGGCAGACGCAACTGAATTTACCCTCGCCGGTCCTGCGCAGATTCTATGGGGCGACGCGGGAGTAGAAGAGGAGTTCGGCAAGACGGAAGCTGGCCCTACAATCGTGCGTATCCGGGAGGAGACGTTTCCCGTCACATTCCACCAGACGGGCGTCAACCCCTGGGACATTTACGGGGTCGGAAAGACGGTCGAGGTTGAGGCCAACTTCGCCAATATGGGCTGGGACTTGCTGCTAAACGTGATGCCCACAGAAGCGAAGATTTACGGCGGCGGCGTAACTACTCCGACACCGGCGCCTGGCGACCAGGCCCTCGATATTCAGGTTGGTTTGGGGACTTCGCACCGCTCATACTCGAAGCGGCTCATCCTGAAGCCGTATTGGGAGAATGCACCTGATACCAACCCGGAGACGTGGTTCATCTTCCCCCTGGCGTTTCCGCGGATAGACGCAGAGATCGAGCACGGCCCGGATGTGCAGAAGGTCATCCACGTCCTGTTCGAGATCTTCCCGGTAAGCCAGGCTTGCCCGCGACTGTTCTTCATGGGCAATGAAGCAAATCTGCCCTGCTAGTTTGGAGAGGAGCCTGAACAATGGCAGTTGAGCACGATCTCGACGCGTTAGCGGTCGAGCCGCTGGCGGTCAAGGTGAACGGCAAGTCCTATCCTGTCGCGATCACGGTCGCGACGATGATCAAACTGGACAAAGCGCGGCAAGACGGCAGCGAGGATCAATGGGAACTGGTCGCCCTAACGATGGAGGCGGCGGGGATGCCGCGGGAGGAGTTTCTGGCTCTGAACGCGCAGCAGGCGCTGAAACTCTCCGAGCTGGTCACGGCCCATTTTTTCCCCGAGGCAGCGGAAACGCTGCGGGTAGCGGAGGCGGCCATGAAATTGACTGGCCCGATGCCATCGCCGGATTCCTCCGCTACGTCGGAGGAGGCTATACCTTAGACGGCCTCCTGCCGATGGACTTCCGCTTGTTCACAAGCCTGCTAAATGCTGGACTGCGGTGGAACGCGAGGGAACACATCGCGGCGGTTGAGGCCGCCTCGTTTCCGTACCTGGAAAAGACCGCGCGCAACCGCATTGCTCGTCAACTTGAGGCCATGGCCAAGAGCAGCCATCCCGCGCCAGTAATTGCCCCTGGCCCCCAGCAAAAAGACGTGTCGGGTTGGGATGCGCTCGGCCAGCTGATAGCCCGGGAACGCCAGAAGTGGCCGCTCGACGAGAAGGGGAGACGAATCTTGAAGGGCGAGAGACACTGATATGGCATTGGATGTCGGCGGCATATTCGGCACAATCGAACTGCGCTACGACAAAGCGATCAAGGCCCTGAACGCGGTCGAGAAGCAGACGAAGGACGCGATGGGCCGGATGTCCGCGGCGGTCGCGAAGCACCAACAGGCGATTCAGGGCGCTGGCTTGGCGCTGGTAGCGATGGGTGCGGCGGGCATTCTTCTTGGCCGGAAACTAGTTCAGGCGGCCGGGCAGATGGAACGCTACGAGGCGCAGTTCAAGGTCTTGACGGGTTCCACGGAGGCCGCAAAGGCCCGCCTCAAAGAGCTAGTAGATTTTGCCGCAAAGACCCCCTTCGATTTGCCGGGGATTATAGAGGCAAGCCTGCTCATTTCAGCACTCGGCCTCGAAATCGGCACCACGACGGAAACTCTTACCCTTCTCGGTGATGCTGCGGCCGCGCTCGGTATGCCTATGGACCAGGTGGTTCGTGCGATGTTCAAGGCACGGGAAGGCATGTATGACTTGAACGAGATGGGCAAGCTCCT
>Ga0307378_10002435_pt1 | contig 28542 bp, 24 predicted proteins | sample UN1MG_FD_202238 | JGI IMG/M metagenome (GOLD analysis project Ga0307378, IMG submission 202238) | Soil microbial communities from Risofladan, Vaasa, Finland - UN-1 | ecosystem: Environmental > Terrestrial > Soil > Coastal area > Acid sulfate soil | place: Finland: Risofladan, Vaasa | collected... | reverse complement strand
GACATAGACCGAGGCGCGGACCGAGTGCGGCAGGTCGCAGGCGTTATACCACGAGTGGACGCAGAGGTAGCCGGCTCGAACCATGATGTTGTTGGCCTGATCGAGTATTCGAGCGACTTCCAGCGCCTTCATACCATCGACAGAGATGTTGAGAATCCCGCCTCGCAGCTCCGGATCATTCGGGCCGATTATGCTGAGGCCGTCGATATCCTTGAGCATGTCAGTCATGATGCGATTGAGCATTACTTCGTGCTCGTGAACTGCCTCAGGCCCGAGACTCATCAGGTATTCCGCCGCAACGCCAGCGCCGATGGCCCCAGCATAATTCTGAAGTCCCGCCTCGAATCGGTCGGGCAGGCCGGCGGGGATGTAGCTGTCATAGAAGGTATTCAGCACAGTTTCACCACCGACAATGAACGGCTCCATTTTGTTAAGCACTTCCTCCTTTGCCCAGAGCACGCCAACGCCTGTCGGGCCCATCATCTTATGCACGGAAAAGGCGAGGATATCGATGCCCAGTTCCTGAACATCAACCTTGCTATGGGCAACCGATTGCGCCCCATCGACCATCACCAGGGCGCCATGCCGGTGGGCGATTTCAGCGATCTCCTTGACCGGCACCGACACCCCCGTGAGGTTCGAGGTTTGCACCACGCTCACGAGCTTGACCTCGCCCGATATCGCCTCCTCAAAGGCGCTTCTGTCGAACGTGAGGTCATCGGCCAGATGCACTATTCTGTGTTCGACTCCTTTTCGCCGCTTGAGCACCTGCCACGGGAGAAGGTTAGAATTGTGCTCCACGTTGGTTGTAACCACAACATCGCCTTCCGAAAAGGGCAGGGAATGGGAAACGAGATTGATGCCCTCGCTCGTGTTCTTGACGAAGATCAACTCCCTGGCCTGCGGAGCGTTGATCAGCTTGGCAAGCCGGTGTCTTGCGCGGTCATATTCCTCGGTGGTGCGCCGCCCGAAGTAGTATGTAGTTCTGCCATGACATCCGGGATACGAGTAATAGTAATCATTCATCGCATCTACGACACAGCTCGGCTTGAGCGACATACAAGCGTTGTCCAGATAGACAATCGGTTTCCCTTTGACCTTAACATGAAGCGCCGGGAATTCCTTTCGTATTCTTTTCACATCCAAACTCATGTTCCTTATCCCGCTAGTTTGAGAAATGCTCTGGCAATGAAGCTCACCAAACCCACCATTGCGACTATCACGATCAGATTGAAGTACTTGAAAACAAGCCCCGAAAACGCTGGAGAAAACCTGAACAGCCTGCCTGAGACCATGCACTTGAGCTCTGGCCGCCAAATGTAGGAATCGTTTAGCAGCTCCCTAAATACCGCGGGCATTGAGCAGCAGAGGCCCGACCAAAGCGCCCGGCGATAGTGTCGAGCCGTTCTGGAGAACAAGCCTGCCGCGGAAAGCACGAATAGACCGACTAGCCCGTAAAACAGCAAGAACAGACAGAAAAGTAAGAGCACGGGGAGCGATGTTATGGGTTTTCTCCTCTCGTTTGTCAGCCAGATGTACGGGAGCAGAGCGAAGAACCGCAAGACTCGCCAGTAAAGCGGAAACCAGCGGAAGCTGCGCACGAAGGTCAGGTAGGTTAGCGACGCAAGTCCGCCTCCACCAAAGAGAACTGCGATCAAGCCGAATTTGAGCCACCCCGCCTTCAGCTCTTCCTTCGCCTTTGCGCTGCCGCAACACGCCATCTTCTATTGCAACCTCGCTCTTTCTAACATGGCCGAGCCGCGCCGGTTACCCCCAGCCATTGATTACCCCAACAATCGCGCCTATCAAAAGGGCGACAAATCCGAACAAAACTCCCAGGACGATCAGATTGAAATACTTGAAAACGATGCCGGAGAAAGCAGGTGAAAACCTGAATAGCTTGCCAGAGACGACGCACTTCAGGTCCGGGCGCCAGAAATAAGAGTCGTTGAGCAGCTCGTGAAACATTCGTGGGACAGAGACCGAGAGCACTGTCCATAGGGTCTCGGCCCAGAATCGAAACCGTCTTGAGAACAGGCCGAGCGACCCAAGCAGCAACAGGGCTATGCCGCCGAATACCACTGAAAGGGTTACAAACAAGAGCAACCCGAGCATAGAGCTCATACCTCTGCCGCTCAGTCCACAGCACGCCATCGAGTGCAATCGCCTCCTTTCAATCGTTGGGTTAATTCGTCCACGTCCAAGCCCTTCTCGCCGAGCTTCTCTCTCATGTAGGACTCAGCAATCCTTTTCTTCTCGTCGATAAATCGCAGAACATCGTCCTGGGCATATTTCGGGTGTATCTTGAAGAATGTCGAGAAGAAGTAGATCAAGTTGCCGGGCACGCAAAGCGGCTGCGTTCCTGGGTTCCTACCCGCGATGCTCAGGCCAACCTTCTTGATTCCTTTCTGGGCAAGTATCCGGACCTCCTCATCCCGGCTGCCAACCCTGTAAACCGGCGTGGAGAAATCGATCCCAAACTCTCCGTAGTAGTCCTTGATGGCCTTCAGACTCATCTCCATCTGCTCTACGTAGTAGTTGGTCTGTGTGGATGACCCGTCCGAGGAATGCCGAATCTCGTGCTCCAGACAATACATTATCGTGTAGGTGTGCATCGCCAGCTTACAGGCCATGCACCAGATGAACTTGGATTTGTAGGTTCGGTAGTCCTTTGTCAGCGTGTCGATCAGGAGTCGATCGAACAGGTCCGAACAGCTCTGAATGACGTGAACATAACGATCTACCCCTAGTATCCGGTCGAAGTTAGGCCTCTGCTTCTTGGACCAACGCACGAAACAGTGGCCATAGCCATTGCAGAACGTCAAAAGGTGCAACCTCTCATACACTTCCGAAAGCAGCACAACAGTCGTGGTGGAATCAAGCCCTCCAGAGAACATGACCGTGCTCTCGCCCTGTCTTATCACTGTCCTTCTTACGAACTCCCTGCAAATAGAATCTCGCCCGGCCTCATTCCCCAAAATACCGAGCGCTACTGCTTCTGAAAGCACGCTCACACATCTTCACCGCGTGAGAGGTCCTCGAGCGATATATCGCGCAGACTGGCATTGACTGCGGCGGCGATGCGAGACCAGACGCCGCGTGTGGGGCAGCCAGTTGACCTGTCACAAACTGAGGGATCGTCAACACACTCAACGAGACAGAGACTGCCCTCAAGAGCTGTGATTATCTCGTCGGTCCGGATCTCATCTGCCGGTCTTGCCAAGACGTATCCTCCACCCTGCCCCTTGACGCTTCGCAATAGGTTGGCCTCTCTCAGCCGCATCAAAATCCTGTCCAGATATTTTTTTGAGACGTTCTCGTTCTCGGCGATCACCTCGCTCGAGAGCACTTGTGTCCCATTACGGGCGATGAAAATCATTGCTCTTAGCCCATATCTTGAGCGTGTTGATAGTTTCACATTTCACCTCTGCGTATAATATACCATATCAGTAGATTAAATGTCAACAACAAACAACCCGATAATCACATTGAGGGACTGCCGGGCTCGACGAGGGTCCCTCTGGCGTGCGTACGGCTTGGCTCTCCTGCCCGCATAGGAACGCGTCCACAGACAGCCGTCGGCCAAAGCCTATGGCGTCGGACGATTACGCAGATTTCACAGATTAAAATAGTGCATCCTCCATCCGAACAGGCTGGCCACGAAAAACACGAAGGGACACCAAGTCTCTACCACAGGTTCGTTGTCGCGGGCGCGTGAGAGTATTTTTGATAGTCGGTGCGCGACGGGGTAGATTAGGTGTGTATTCAGAGCAACCGAAAGCAGAAGTTAAGAGGAGGAAGATGGTATGCGAAGCGGCGCTGGTGTTTTCTTGGCTTGTGTTTTGACGATGTGCCTAGCTGTCGGAGCGCCGGCGGTGCGCGGGGCGGCCGTTGCGCCGGGAGCCGGCACGGCTGTCGGGCAAGTGGCGCTTTCGGGCCTCGAGGTTAAACTCCCCGCCCCTAAGGTTAAAGGGTCTGTCAGCGTTGAAGATGCGATCAAAGGAAGAAGGACGGTGCGGAGCTTCTCGAGTGCGCCGATGACGCTTGATGCGCTGTCGCAGATTCTCTGGTCCGCACAGGGAATCACGGACGTTAAGGGGTTCAAGCGAGCGGCGCCCTCCGCCGGGGCTACGTTCCCAATTGAGGTCTATTTCGCGTGCGGCGAAAAGTCCGTGAAGGGTCTCAGGGCAGGATTATGGCGTTACGTGCCAGCAGGGCATAGTATAACAAGAGTTGCGCCGCAGGACGCGCGCGCATCGCTCGCGAGGCATTCGCTCGGCCAGATGTGGGCAGCTGAGGCGCCCGTGACAGTGGCGATTGTCTGCGACTACTCGCGGACAACGGGCAGATATGGCAAACGTGGTGTCAGGTATGTTCATTTCGAGGCAGGGAGCGTCGCAGAGAACATCTTTCTTGAGTCTCAGGCGCTAGGCCTCTCGGTGGGGATAATCGGGGCTTTCGATGACAAAGCGATTTCGGCCGACCTGAAGCTCCCGAAGAACCTTGAGCTGCTCCTCTTAATGCCAGTGGGATACAAGAGGAGCGATTAGCCGTTGAGCGTCCTCGTCCAGAAATACGGCGGCCAGTGCGTCGCAACCCCCGCTCTGATTAAGCAGGTTGCCCGCAAGGTCATCGAGGCGCGGCGCGCGGGCTATTCCGTGCTAGTGGTAATGTCGGCAATGGGCAACTCCACCAACGACCTCATCTCGTTTGCACACGAGGTCAGCACAAAACCTTCCCCAAGGGAGCTTGACATGCTCATTACTGTTGGCGAGCGGATATCTATCTCGCTCCTGTCGATGGCGATCTCTGACCTTGGGTTCGATTCGATCTCGTTCACAGGCTCGCAGTCTGGGATCATCACGACCGGTCAGCACAATCGAGCGAGAATTGTTGACGTTCGGCCCGGAAGGATTGTTGACTCGCTAAAGCAAGGTAAGATCGTCATCGTGGCCGGTTTTCAGGGGGTCTCTCAGCAAAAGGAGATAACCACGCTGGGCCGTGGCGGCTCCGATTTGACGGCGGTCGTCTTGGCAAAGGCCCTCGCAGCCCAAAGGTGCGAGCTCAGGAAAGGCGTGCCGGGGGTAATGAGCGCCGATCCCAACGTCGTCCCGGACGCAAGATTGCTTGACGTGCTGAGTGCGGAGAAGCTCCTCGAGCTTTCTTGCGCCGGCGCCTCGGTCGTGCATCGGCGTGCAGCGCAGTTTGTGTGTCGCGAAAGGCTCCCTGTCCTGATATGCTCAGGGATAAGTGAAGGACGTGGAACGAGGATTGTGAGTGAGAATAAGATGAAAAAACGAGCAGATAGCGCGGCTGCGTCGGGCGAGTGTCCCGAGGCCACAAGCCTCGATTCGGTGGTCTCGTGCGGCCCCGTTTGCAGCATTAGTGTGGATTTCATTGGCGACGGTGCCCTTGAAATCGCCTCGTTGTTTGAGGAGCTTTCAAAACGTGATGTCATGTTGGACATGGTGTCGGATAGCTCATCGGGTCGTAAGCATTGTCTGAGGTTCGTCGTCTCAGAGGAAGACCTTCTCGCCCTCGAGGGCGCCCTCAAGCAAGATGAGTTCACAAACGCTCTCAAGTGGGATGTGGTTTGCGACCTGGCGGAGGTTAGCGTTGTCGGGAGCGGTTTCCTGTCCGAGGCGGCCATACTTGGAAGCATTCATCGCGCGCTAGCACAGGCCGGCGTTGTTGCTATTCGGACAACTGTCTCTGCGCTGCGCGTCTCGCTCCTGATCGCAAGGGACAAAGAAAAGGTCGCGGTTGGTGCGATTCACGAGCTGATACAACAGGGATAGGAGAGAGACTATGTTTGACACACAGGCGATGAGGAAGGCGCTTTCAGAAGTCAGAGCAATAGAGGGCCAGGTGCCACAGAATGCAGTCCTGAAGAGTATCGTTGAGAGCAAAGAGGAAGTGCTGTTGCATTACGGACCAGTATTTCGCCCAGAGAATATCGGGTCGCTAGAGAGGGAGACTTTCCTGGAGTTCCTGACATTTCGAGGTAACAGACATTGGAGCGGACTTCAGCGCATGCAGAAGTTCCTTTGCAAGGATATGGACCGGCTGCGCAAAGGTCTCGCGACCCTACTTGATGAGACGAGGCCCTTGAAGGACCGCCTCGATGAATTGCTGCCGTCTAACAAGCCGCCGTATGTGAAAGGTTTGGGGAAGGCCATTCTCACAGCCATTCTGTTGGTCGCTTATCCTGACAAATATGGCGTTTTCAATGGTACCTCTCAAGGCGCCATGCAGCGACTTCAGATATGGCCGGATTTCGAGCGAGGCGCTTCGTTCTCGAGCAAATATATGGTTCTGAACCCGATGATGCAACGTATAGCACGAGAACTCAACGTTGACCTGTGGACCCTTGATGCCCTGTGGTGGGGTGTGCTTTTGCCTAGCATCCGGGATGAACATGACGTTGGAGACCGGATATCTCCCGCAAGTGACCAGGGCCAGGCTTTTGGTATGGAAGCACATTTACATGAATTCCTGAGGGACAATTGGGACAACATTGCGTTGGGTAAAGAATGGCAGCTGTACGAGGAAGATGGCGACCTGGCTGGTTTCGAGTACAGCTGTGAAATAGGTTACATTGATCTTCTGGCAAAGCGCAGGTCTGGAAATGGATGGCTGGTCATCGAACTCAAACGAGCACAGACGTCGGACGCTACTGTTGGACAGATTCTACGGTATATGGGTTGGGTGAAAGAGAGAATGGCCGGCCCTGGCGAGAAAGTAGAGGGGCTCATCATTGCCCACGAATTTGACAAGAAGCTGCACTACGCGTTGAAATCCACCCAGGATATCCAGCTTATGCGATATGAAGTGCATTTCAAGCTATCACCGGTCGGCAGCTAGCCCTTTCACCTCGATTCCTGCCTTTTGTGCGTTGGAGCTGTCGAACCCGTGAGGACAGAGTCCAGAAGTCTTTGATTAGCCTTTAATCGCCGTGCGATTGGCGGCTGGCCGAGAGGTTGCCTCGCAACATATAGGCGCAAGACTCAAAAACCGCGGAGGGATGCGGGGATTCGCAGCGGCTGTCGTCAAGCTCTCCAAAACGAAAACGGCGCCCTGAAGCGCTCCAAGATAGAATGGGGAAACTCCTCTATTGTATAGAGCACAGCATCTTTGCTAAAGTCATCTTTCGCTATCGAGAAGTAGGTTGGGCTGAGTCATCTTGGACGGCAAGGCCGGCGCATTCTGTTGATGACCATGCCCGGGTCGAGTTTGAGTTTGTGATAATTTGGCGTTGGCGATTATTACCCTAGCATATTTCGTTGACAAGCTATTATTGCCGAATATAATTCGGGCGGTATTACATCATTGAATCTATTATCAGTAGCTGAGTGGTCATAAGGAGGCCAAACAATGAAGTTTAGAAAGCTGTTTATTCCGGGGCCGACAGAGGTTCGAAAGGACGTTCTGGAGCGTATGGCTTGGCCCATGATCGGCCATCGCGGAGCTGATTTTGCGGAGTTTTTCACCAGCCTCACGGAGAAATTGAGGCGGCTTCTCAACGCGAAGGACCACGTTTTTGTGTCCACGTCCGCCTCGACAGGCGTCATGGAAGGGGCGATCCTCAACTGCGTCGAGAAGCGGTGTTTGAACGTTACTTGCGGTGCATTCGGGGAGCGTTGGCACGAGATAACTAAGGCCTGTGGGCACGAGGCGGACATCCTTCCGTCGGAGGGGTGGGGCAAGGCCAATCGGGTCGAGAAGGTTGACAAAGCATTGGCCTCAGGCAAATACGATGCCGTAACGATGCAGGTGAACGAGACGAGCACCGGCATCATGAATGACTACCGCGCCTTTGCGGAGATGATGAAGAAGTATCCGGACGTGATGTTCTTGGTCGATGCCGTAAGCGCGATGGCGGCTGTTGACATAAACGTGGACGAGCTCGGGATGGACGTCTGCCTTGCTGGCGTGCAGAAGGCGTTTGCGGTGCCGCCCGGCATCACGGTCTTCTCTGTTTCAGAGAAGGCGATGGAGAAGTCCAAGAGGGCTGCGCGTAAGGGCTATTACTTTGATTTCGAGGTCTTCAAGAAGTATCTTGACAAGGGCCAAACGCCAACAACGCCAGCGATAAGCCAGCTTTATGCTCTCGACTACAAGATGGACCAGATATTCGAGGAGGGCCTCGAGAACAGATACCAGCGCCACGTCAAGATGGCGGAATACGCGAGGGCATGGGCCAAAGACCGCTTCGACACGTTCGCCGAGGAAGGCTACGAGTCGGTAACGCTGACGATTGTCAGGAACTCTCGGGCGATCGCTGTTGCTGATCTTGCGAAGTTCCTCGAGGAGAAGTATGCGCTGCAAATGGCGAACGGATATGGCAAGTTGAAGGAGAAGACGTTCAGGATCGGCCACATGGGGGACCTGACGCTCGACGAGGTCAAGGAGCTTTTGAGCAGGATCGACGAGTATCTGGGGATAAAGGCGGGCTGACGCCCAAGATGCGTTGAACGAACACTATTTGAGATAGCAGGAGGAGAGGGAATGACGCGTGTCCTGATTTGCGACCCTGTGGCAGAAGAGGCAGTAGAGAAGATGCGGCAAGGCGGCCTGACAGTTGATGTCAAGACCGGCATGGCGCCAGAGGAGCTCGTTGCGACAGTAGGCGCCTATGACGCCATGGTCGTTCGCAGTGCCACAAAAGTTACTAAAGCAGTCATCGATGCGGGCAAGAGACTGAAGATCATCGCTCGCGGCGGTGTGGGACTTGACAACATTGACCTCGAGGCCGCCAATGCGGCGGGCAAGAAGGTGATCAACACTCCGGCCGCGAGCTCCGTCTCTGTGGCCGAGTTGGCGATGGCGCACATGCTCGCCATCTCGAGGTTCATCCCACAGGCGAACGCATCGATGACGGCGGACCGTTGGGATAAGAAGAAGTTCGAGGGCGTGGAGCTCTACAGAAAAACGCTCGGTGTGCTTGGAATCGGCAAAATTGGACAGGAAGTAGCGAAACGTGGCCTTGCGTTCGAGATGACAGTGATCGCCTACGACCCATTTGTAACGCAGGAGATGTTGGGCGACCTTCAGGTCAGAATGGTTAGCATGGACGAGCTGCTCGCCAAGTCCGACTACATCACACTGCACATGCCCCACAGCAAGGCAACGCACTACCTGTTAGCCGAGCAAGAGTTCGCAAAAATGAAGGATGGTGTGCGCATCGTCAACTGCGCCCGGGGCGGCGTCCTGAAAGAGTCCGCGCTGCTTGCTGCCCTCAAGAGCGGAAAGGTCGCGTTTGCGGCCCTGGATGTCTTCGAGAGCGAACCTGTCAAGGGCAACGAGTTTACTTCACTGCCAAACGTTTCGCTAACGCCGCACATAGGCGCCTCGACTGTGGATGGTCAGTTCCGAGTGGGGATGGAGGTTGCCGAGAGGCTGCTGGAGTTGCTGGCCTAAGCCGACGAACAGAACCGTTCTGGGTATTCAGCAGTGCCCTGAAGGGGCACAACGTGGGTAGCCGTAGGTGCGCAACCTACGGAACAGATACGTGTAGAGTTCTGCGTTCGACGCTCGTTTGAGGGCAGTTCGACAGCCAGCGGCATTTAGGAGACTCTTGACCTGAAGAAGCGAATCCCCTGGGACCAGTATTTCATGCGAATAGCCCGCCTCATGGCAGAGCGCTCAACCTGCCTGCGGAGGCACGTCGGCGCGGTCATCGTCCGCGACAAGCGCATTCTTGCGACAGGCTACAACGGCGCACCATCAGGCCTGAAGCACTGCGAAGAGGTTGGCTGCCTCCGCGAGAAGCTGAAGGTCCCGTCCGGCACGATGCACGAGCTGTGTAGGGGCCTTCACGCAGAGCAGAACGCCATCATTCAGGCCGCGATGTTTGGTGTATCCATCAAGGGCGCGGCTCTCTACTGCACCAACGCTCCTTGCGTGATCTGCGCCAAGATGTTAATAAATGCTGGCATGAACAAGCGTATATGCTATCAGGATGGCTATCCTGACAAGCTGGCGCTCGAGATGCTCCAGGAAGCAGGTGTGGAGCTCGTCCACATCCCTTACAACGAGGCAGAAGATGGTGAGAGCGATAAGAACAAGGATGAATAGCCCGCATCAGAAGAGGCGAGGCGACTCCGCGTGCGCTCTCGTGATGTTGCTCGCGGCCGCGCTGCTCACAATATCTTGCGCCTCGACCCAGGAGGTGGTGCTCGGCGACGACGAGATGTTTCACCTTGCGAGCAGGAAGCTTGAGATGAGCGAGCAGGCGGGTCTCATTTGGGGCATCACTCACTCGAAGGAGCAGAGTCAGGCGTTGGAACTGTTCAACGAGTTGCTCGATAGGTACCCTGAAAGCCCGCACGCTAAGAAAGCCCAGATGCTGCTGGCCGACACGCTGTTTGCAGACAAGAAACACGAGGAGGCCGAGGCGGAGTACACGTCGTTTCTTCGCTTCTACCCATCGGACGTGGAGGCCCAGAAGGCTCAGTTTCGGCTGCTGTTGACGTTCGAGCGCCGGACCAGAACCTATGATCGAGACCAGTCGTTCACGCACAAGACGCTCGAGTTCTGCCGGCAATACCGGCGGAATTATCCGGGCGGGCAGTTCACGCAACATGTCGCGGTTATAGAACGTGAGGCGAGAGCGATGCTCGGCATGCACGAGTTCTACGTTGGACGCCTTTACTTCCGAAGACACAAATATGCTGCTGCCACATCACGGCTCGAAGGCGTCCTCAGAGATTACTCGGATACCGAGGCGGCCCCCAGGGCGCTGTTGTATCTCGCGAAGACCGACCTTAAGCTGAAGAGGCGCGACGAGGCCAGACAGAAGCTCCGGAAACTGATTGACAATTACCCCGGCTCTCAGTGTATCAACAGGGCCAGGAGGCTTTCGAAAGCTCTCGCGCCATAGAGCCCCGCGGGGGCCAAGCGGGCTCTACGGCAGGCGACCATTACCGTCAATTGGCGTGGGTAATTCTTTCAACCACCTCCACCAAGCCCGGCCTTGAAGCTATATCAACACGACCGAACCTGCAAAGGCATCGATGCGTTGGGCGCGATTCTAGATTGTAGGTGAACTCTCGCAATGATCTCGGCCGCGTTTTAACGCGGCCATATAGATGGCTCTAATTATGCTAACACCCGAATTCATTCGGGTGACTTGAGAAGGCGAGTCGCCTCCTCCTCTTCCCTCCCAGAATGCCCGTTTGAAGGGAAGAGATGAGGAGAGCGCCGGCGTGCCGCAGGCCCCCCGAATGAATTCGGGGGTTAGGATTATAGTAGCCCTTCTGGACCGCCTCGACTGAAGTCGGGCGATGAGTCAATGTGCAAGTCACGCGTTCGCAAGCCACGACCTGGGAGGCATTTATGCCCACCCCATGACATAAACGCAACATCACCCACAATCTGAGGTCAGACCCGATGCATTAGAGCATCTTTCGACACTGCCCGCCGCCTCATCCCCCCGCCTCACCCGAACTGGTGCGCACCCGATTGCCTCAATTTCCGCTTGATACCTGTCTGCAAAGTCTGTATTCTTCTCGCAATAGGTGCGGCAGCATCAGTTTTCAGCGCATTTGCCTACGGGGTGAGGTTATGGAGAGGCGTGCCGTTTGCGACCATTGCGGCGCTAGTTTTAGCGTGCTTGGGGATGCGGACCTGATTGAGTGCCCCAAGTGCGGATGGATTGTCAACGTTCAGGCCCATCAAGAGCGAACAAGCTCAACCAAGAGTTCCCGTGAAATATCCGGGCCTGCGCTGACACCGGAATCATACTATCCGAGCCCTCCTCAACACGGGTATGAACCGGGCTCTGGTGTGGTTGTGTTCGGATGGATACTCTTTAGTCTTGTGATCATTCTTCCTTTTATCGGCGGGGAGGCTGGACGTGGCCTCTCTGGCTTCGGGGTGCTGGTCTCCATTGCGTTGGTCGCCATTGATGCCTCGCATATCCGGGTTAAGGAGCTGTCATACTCCACACTGAATCTTAGCGCAACGGAGCGTTATGGGGCGGTTCTTTGGGCGATCCTGTGCTGGCTCCTGTGGATAGTGGCATTTCCTTTATATCTTGCGAAAAGGCAGAAATTGGCTAAAGCGGCCCACGAGACAATTGAGAAAGGGCTCTACATTCCTGTGCAGGACCGCAAGGCGTTTCGAAAACGCATGAGGAATGCAAGGGTAAGAAGTGTGCTGGTTGTATTCCTTGTAGGCATCGGTGTGATGACAGTTGCGCTATTAGCGTTAATTGCGTTTGTGGGCCCATGGCCAGGATCGAGGACCGGAGGAGAGCTGGGAATGGTGTACGGGCTTGAGGGCATTGACCACTACAATAAAGGCGTGGAATACCTCAGCGACGGAAAGCTCGACGCGGCGGAAAGCGAGTTCAAGCAGGCAATCGAGCAGAACCCGAATCTCGCGGAGGCGCACCTCAATCTCGGTCTGATTGCTTTAGAGAACGGATGGCTTGATGGCGCCGAGAGAAGCACGAGAAGGTGTATCGATATCCTCGAGCGCACTCGAACAACGGCCATGGATGGAACGACCTGGAGAGAGGCCTTGTCCATAGCATATAACAACATGGGTGCAATAGAGATGGCAAGGGCGGCCAATGCGGATCAGTCGCATGGTTATGGGGCTGGCCGGGGCCATTGGGAGAGAGGTATGAGTTATTTCAGAAAGGCTATTGCGCTGGATCCATCAAGTTCAAAGGCCCAGGGCAATATAGAACGCTTCAAAGGCGCTTACTGACCAGCTCGGTCAGTGTATCCTTCCTCAGACTGGGCTTCCCTGCGACCGTTCATCCTATCCTCCTACAAGTTTCAGAGTTATCACAACACATGGACATCGTTCGGTGTTGCTTGTCATCCCTTCATCATGGTCATTTCCCTCGCAGACGTTTAATAGCCAGCGTAAGCGCATAGATTGCCAAGACTATAACGATGATTGGCCCAAAGTAGCGCACCAATGTATCAAATATCCCCCATACACCAAACGCTATTTCGCTAATCCTGCTCATATTCTGTAACCTCCACTGAGGCGTTCGTGTGTCTTCTTTATTCTTATGTGGTCACATTAGCTCACGCTGTTGCGTCAATTCAACGGCATTCGAGAAAATGAGGGCCAAAGATCTCCTCGACGAGGCGTCGCTCGAAACCGGACATGAATCTTTTCTCGAAGCAACGGAAGCGCCATTCCCCGTCCTCCTTAACCATTCGTACGCTATCGTCTATGTGAATCCTGTCCTGGCCCAAAGTGGTAGCTGCGATCAGATCGCCTGTTACTCGCACCCAGGCTGTATCCCCTGACTTACCCGTAATCTCATAACGCAGCTCCGTGAGGCTGAACCGAGGCCACAGTGTTAGCATGTTTTCGAGGGTCTGTCGATCCAAAGACTCTCTTTGCAGGAGCTGCCCGAAGTGCTCAACTCCCCGCCGAAAATCTGGTAATGTCGAGGCTGAAGTTACCGACTCTAGGCGTGTGAAGTCTTCCTTGTCTCCTCCGTAGAAACTCTCATACCACTTTCGCAAGTTGTCTCTGGGATCGTTGAACACACAGAGCACTCTAGCCCACCAGGAAGGACCGTCAGAATGCTCGCGTGTAATTCCGCTTCCTGTAGAGTATTCGTAAGACTTGGGGTGGTGATCAGAGCAATTGCGCGCTATCATGCCGATCCAGAAGATCAATACGATAAGCCCCCATACGGATCCCCAACGGCTGGGCGGTGTCTTACCTTCTCCCTGAGACACACGCCCAACGGTCGAAGAGCCTCGCTGAAGTCGTAGTTTTTCAAGCTTCCTACGTTCTTTCAAGCCCATTCTGTGGTCCTCTTTCCGAAAGGTAAGGCCGGCTTCACAGAACGATCAATCCCACGTTGGTTCCCACCGCTCGCTCGCGTGAAAATCCCCATGCGAGAAGGTCACCTGATCATTCCGGTAATCATAATGCGCCGTTTCTGCAACCCTCGGTTGCCGACGGCCGGTCGGGGAGGGTGGCGTCCACAATCGTGCCTTCACGAGTATATCCACTTCTCGAGACCGCGGGTCACAACCATGATCAGTCAGGACTTTGATTATGGCTTGCATTGCTTGGTTAGTCACTTTCCTAACCCGGAAGGACCCGTGCAATCGGACCGGATTGTCATAGAAATCAAATGCAATGGCAATCTTGGTGCACAAACGACCATTAGAGTACTTTAGAACTTCTCGACGCCCAAAGTGCTGAAGACCCATTCTGCTCAGTTCCTTCTCCAGAGACCGGCGAAACTCACCTTCTGGGGGAAGAGGCCCGCCGAGCCGAAATAGCGCATAACTCACCAAGGAAACAGCTGTAATAACGACCCAAGATATGACAAGCAGTTTCCCCGCGGGTTTCATCCCTGACTTCTCTTCTTCTGCTTCCCTAGTGAAGGATCCTACCTGGAGACAATAATATGCTGTTCAGATCCCGTCGGCCAGAGGAGAGCTCAGACACAATGCCCTCGAAACAAACGTATTGGCCCTGCGTCACGTGCACGACGCGCTCCCTGAATTCTTCAGGGACCCGAAGGACGACCGATACGTTATACCGGCTCTTTCTTCTTCGTTTCTGGGCCACAAACGCTGGCAGTTTGGAATAGATGTCCTCGTTTGATATACGAACTTCATACCATTGCCCCTCGTCCTTAAGTCTTACTCGGTCTATGTAACCGTTCCACTCCACCTTCTTGCCAATTAGAGACTCCCTATACTCGTCTCGCTGGACCGAAGTCCACTCTTTCCGGCGCATGTTCTCACAGATATCTGACAAGGCGATATTGGACGTGGGAACGGAGGCAAGCTGTTCTTGGGGCGTTGGCGGCGATGTGGGCGCCGACGGTCCCCAGCAAGCGACGCAAGCGACAGCCTCAAGCATTACAATGACAGCCACTGTCTTGGCTGCTCTTTGAAGCCCTTTTATTATCATTTCCTGCCTACTCTCCGACCCCGGCCCGCGGCCTGGCTCGATGCCACAGGCCCGACCGGCAGCTCGTGATACTAAATTGTACATTACTGCGAGCGAACTGGTTTTACAATGACAAGCTAGACGCGTTCAAGCTACTCGCGATTTCAGTTGGACGCCGCCTGCTTCGCCACCCACTTCTTGTAGATTGTCTTTCCGGACTGCATGTCGGGGATTATCTCGGCAAGGCCGAGCGGCTGCGCCTTGTCGGGCGTGATGAAGCCGTAGTCGTGCCAGCCGTGGGGCTTGTAGTACTCCCTTTTGGGCCAAGCCGAGATCCTCCTCCATATCCTCTTCAAGTGAGGGTTCTGGGGAGGAGGAGGGACGGCGATGCGTCCTCAGACCGCCCGACTGGAAGTCGGGCGTTAATGCAATTAGAGCCATCTATATGACCGCGTTGAAACGCGGTCGAGGTGACCGCAGAACTCTAGTTACAATCTAAAGCCATACTCATCCCTTACTTCAGCCTTCCGCCTTCAGCCTTGCGGCTGTCGTTACTCTTGGGGCTCTGCGTAAATGGATTGATCGACAAGGAAGGTGGGTTGCCTCAAGTCCTCGGGCTGAAGCCGCTTCCTGCGAGCCAAGAACCGCTGGTGTAGATTGACCACGCTGGATGAGTGCTCGATCGCCTCCACAATGGGGAAGGACTCTATATTGTATCGGTCAGCCCAACCTGTCTCATCGCAGAAGAGCTCTAGCCCCTTCAGCGACTTGCTCTTCGTCCCGGCAGCGACAAGGATCGTCTCGCCGTGGACCAGGTCCGTCGTGTTCTCGCGGTCGGAGACGACGATGACGTCGATTTGAGGCAGACGTTCCGAAAGATCGATCGCCTCGTCAAGCGGCATCTGTGCGAGGACTATCACGACATTTGCGATGGTCGCACTCGACGCCAAGACCCGCTTCAGGGCCTCATCGGGCTGCTCCACCTCAACCGTCCTGCTGCCCTCATCGTCCTTCGTCCAATCGACTATGAGAGCCTCGTCGTCCTGAGAGACAACGGCGCTTACACATACGGTCGCCCCAGTTGTGTGAAAGAGCATGAACGGATGAAACACAGGCTCCTGGGTCTCAGCATCAAGCACGTTTGCAGAGATGAATGGGAACCAAGCCTGCCGCTGGAGAGCCTTCAGGTGGCGAATCCCGAACGTGAAGTCCTTAACCCCAAGCCCCAGTCCGTCGTAGCCCATTATGTTCAGGGCGGCGATCATGGCCCACGACTTCAACTTCTGGCGAGTGCCGCTACAGTTGAAAAGATTGCCCACGTCCAGAAGTAGCGCATTACCTCGCGGCTCAACGCACTCCAGAACGAAAGTCCGGCGCCTCTCAAAGCCGCCTAATTGAGGGTCGAAGCAGCTGGACCGCGTCATCGTCCCGTATGAGTTGCCGGAGAAAAAGGCCACAACACTCGGCGTCGCCTGGACCTCGAAGTCCACCTTGACGAATTCCGGCTCCTCCTGCGCGAGGCCGACCGAGGCGCCAGCCAGACCCAATATGCACGCCACGAAGAGAGCTGCAAGCAACCACAGTTGACCACGCACAAGTCTGACGGCCCGGTTCACTGACCTCACCTCTGCCCCGGCGTCTTGCTGAGCACGAAATTGTCGATCACGAGATCGTCCAGACCCGTCGTGTAGAAGCACCTCAGCGCGTCCTTCGGGGTGCACACTATCGGCTCTTCCTTTATGTTGAACGACGTGTTCAGGACGACAGGCACGCCGGTTAGCTTCTCAAACTCGGCGATGAGGTTGTAGTAGAGCGGGTCCATCGACTTGGTAACGGTGTGCACGCGGCCAGTCCCGTCAACGTGAGTTACCGACGGGATTACGTCCCGTTTTTTTGGCAGAACATTGTAAACAAGCAGCATGAACGGCGAGGGATAAGAGAAGTCGAAGTACTCAGAGACCCTCTCCGCCAGAATCGAGGGCGCAAAGGGCCTGAACGACTCCCGGTGCTTTACTTGCTCGTTCACGACATCCTTCATGTTCGGGTCTCGGGGGTCGGCCAGAATGCTTCGTTTGCCGAGCGCACGAGGGCCAAACTCCATACGTCCCTGAAACCACCCGACGATATGCCCGTTGGCAAGGAGCTTTGCCGCCTCTTTCGACGGGTCCTTGACCTCTTGGAACGGGACCTTGGCGAGCCTAAGAAACGCCTCAACCTGGTCGTGGGTGTACTGGGGTCCCCAGAAGGCGTTGTCCATCACGAAGTCGCGCGGATTGCCGAGAATGCCATTGTGAACGAAGAACGCTGCGCCCACGGCAGCACCGGCGTCATAGGCCGCCGGCTGGATATAAGTCTCCTCGAACTGCGTCTCCTTGATGAGCCTCCCGTTGGCGACGCAATTGAGCGCAACGCCTCCGTTGAGGCAGATGTTCTTGCTGCCCGTGATCTTGTGCAGGTAGTTGGCCATGTGCAGTAGAGCGTCCTCGAGACGTCGCTGGCCACCCCGGGCAACCTCCGCGTGCCGGTCGGTTACTTCCTGGCCTGGCTTTCTGTCCTCGCCAAAAGTCAGAAGAAATTTTTCTGAATAGTAGGGGACCTCGCCAAACTGGTAGTTAAAAAATGACATGTCCATTTCGTATTCGCCGTCGGGAGCGAGCCGTATCACGCGTTTGAACTCGTTATAGTACTCATCGGTTTTCCCGTAGGACGAAAGGCCCATCACCTTGTATTCATCGGCGTTGCGCTTGAACCCGAGGTATGTGGTAAGCGTTGTGTAGAAGGCTCCGAGCGAGAACGGGAAGTATATCTCTTTGAACTTCGTGATCGTATTGCCGCGACCGCGAGCAAGCAGAGTCGTCGTCCACTCCCCGATCCCGTCCGCAGTCAATATCGCCGCGTCGTCAAAGGGCGAGATTGTGAAGCAGCTGTAGGCGTGGGCGATGTGATGTTCGACGAACTGGAACTTGAATCGGGCCTGCTTGGGGTCGTAGCCCGGCACCCTCTTCAGATACCGTTTTGCTGACATCATTGACGGGATTCCGCTGGAGTAGTCCGCCTGGTCTCGGCAGAAGGCCAATGTTCTGGGGAAATACCTCGCCAGGTGGAAGACCTTACGATGCAGGTTCAGCCACGGATTGATGCAGAAGGCAACCCACGCCACGTCATTGATCGAGGCGCCGATCTCACTGAGGCAGTAGTTGATCGCTCCATAAGGGAAGCCTCCATCGTGCTTCTTGCGCGTGAACCGTTCCTCTTCAGCGGCTGCCCTAAGCTTCCCATCGACGAGCACACATGCTGCCGAGTCGTGCTGGAATGCCGTGATCCCAAGTATGATCATTTACTGTTCGTCCTCTTGTCCTGACGTTTCGCCAGCTTCTTGAGAATGTCATCCAACATCTGGCTGTTCGCGATTGGAACAGTCTCCCGGTTGTCTATCACAAACACGAGCGCCCCTCCAACTCGCAGCTGCTCGCAAAGGCTCGCATCCGCCTCGAGCTTCGAGTCGACCGACTTTGACGCCGAGAGCGACTTGATCTTGGCCGGCTCGAAGCCCGCCTTGACTATCGGCTCCTCCCAGTAGGAGTTCTCCGGCTCCTTCGCTCGAAGCAGGATGTATTTGTCGAACTTGTCTCCGTCCTGCATCAGCATCGCCTCTTGCCGCTGCGCCTCTTGCAGTTCAGAGAGGCCTGTCTGAGCGGTGATAACGCCATTGCTGTCCAGATACACTATGTGATGGACCTCGAATGGACGTAACTTTCCCTCGTCGCGCAGCTTGATCATGCGCGCAAGCCCCTCAAGGCCCGCCTTCGCGTTCGCTGAAATGAATACGTCAAGCTTCCCTTTTATCAACGGCCTGCTCGGCACCACGCTCGCGCCCGACATCTCAGACCGGAACACCAGCTTGTCGTTCACTCTCTCGAACGCAGACTTCAGCTGAGCGAAGTTGCGCGCCCTCAGCGCCTCAAGCCCAAAGATATACCCCGGAAGCAAGTCAAGGCCGTAGGTCGCGATGAGCCTCTTGCCCTCGTCAGTCGAGGCATCGACCCTATTCACCTCAAGCCCAGGCATCATCACCAGCGTTGAGTTGATTATCTGGTCCTCGTTGCTCGCAACCGAGTTCGCATCATAAACCACAGAGACGGGCACCTTCACCGCCTCGTCATATTCACACCGCGACTGCTTGGTGGCCGGATTGACGCACCGGGCGATCATCCCCTCCTTGCGGGGGCAATCGAAGTCGTGCAAGCACTTTGGCAGGTTCTTGCAGGCCGCAACCTCGTCAGCACGCTGCCCTAAAATCGTGCAGACGCTCCGTGAGAGGAGCATCTTGTCGATGCGGTCTCCGAACCGCTGATTGTTTATGTAAAGCGTTGGCGAGGCGCTCACGCGGAGCCTTGCGTCCCTAGCCGCCATGCTCCTGAGCTCTCGCTCGGGATAGCCGCTCGAGAGGCATTCCGAAAGCGCTTTCGTGTCAATGCCGACGCTCGAGGCGCACTCCTGCCAGCTCGTCCCCTCCACGGATGTGTTCACGCACTCAACGTAGGACACGAACTTCTCCGGCTGCGTTTTGAGGACACAGAGCTGACGCATGTCCTCCTCGACCTCTTCCTCGCCGTGAAGCGAGTCGAACTCGCCCTCACCAGCGTCCCGAACTATGTAGTAAACGTGCGGTTCGACAGCGTCCCCGAAGGTTGTCTTAAGCTCAAACAACGTCTTGAATGCTGGCTTGGAGTACGGGCAGAAACTCATCATATAAAGGTCCAGCCTCACGGTCGGCCTGACCGTCCCAGCGTCCCTTAGCTTGAGGAAACCACTGACCAGCGAAGCAACCGCGGGACTGTCCGGAACCTCTTTCGACAGCGGTATCTCCTCGACTGCAAAGCGCTGACTGGCATCCGCTGCCCCAGGCCTCAGCCTCGTCAGGAGCAGATTCCGACCCTGATAGTCGAAATTGACAACGTGGCTTTCCCCAACATCGAACGAGCGCCTCGTCGTTGTGCGCCGCCCGGAGTTGAAGACGACGTCGATGCCCTGCACCTCTTGGGCGAGCTTGGTCGAGGCCTCCTCGTTAAGGTGCGAGAGCACAATCACGACGTCAACCTTGCCACGCTGCTCCGCAAGAACCTTGCTAACGGCCTCTTTAGGATCGAGCACTTTCAAGCCCTCGAACTGTTGCCAGTAATCGCCAAACTCCACCTCTGGCATGCACACGCCGGTGACAAGGACATTCTTTCCGCCAACTTTCTTTATGATGAACGGCGTCACGAACGGCTTGCCGTCCCCGGTCTGAACGTTGCACGAGACGAACGTCAAACCCAACGCACTCTCCGCCCACTTGATCGCCCCCTGCCCGAACGCGAACTCGTCGTCGCCGAGGCACACCGCGTCGTATTTCATCAGGGCCATCGCCCTAAGCGCGACGAACGTCCGCTGCTTGTCGAGCTCGTCCCCCTGAACATACTCGTCGTAAATCCCATGTGCGAAGCAGCCGCCGCCGTCCAACAGCAGCAGGTCGCCGAACTCCGAACGTAGAACCTCTATCTCGTGTGCCCGCCTCGCCACGCCGCCGAGCGGCTCGGCCGGGCAGTTACACGGCTCGATCATGGCATGCGTCTCGCCGGTGTAGGCTATGGCGACCTGCGCCGACGCAACGCTGGCGGCCGTGCTCGGCACCTGCGGCTCTGCCAGAGCTGTGTGCAGACACGCGAACACAATGAGCCCCAGCCCGAGGGCAACATGCGAGACCCTATAAGTTACCAACTTTGCTTATCTCCCACCTGAACATGCCGGCTCATGCCCACATTATTGTGCATCCAAAGCCGCAATTCTGTGGCAATATAGGCAGGCAGGCCGCCTCATGTCAACGGCTCACGATTTGAAAGCCCCTGTCTGCATCCTGCCCGACCGAGTCGCTTGACCTAGCGATGCGGAAAGTGCTCAATATGCTCAGAGTAGCGAGAGAATGGAGAGGACGTAGGCAAGAGTATGACGATCCACCAAGCCCTTCAGACATTCGCCGAGGCCGTCAAGGCCAAGATGACAGCGATGACGCCCGGTGAGCCCGAAGACCAATTGCGCGCGCCCTTTGAGAGCTTCATGTCCGAGGCAGGAAGCGCCTTGGGTGGGACCGTGGTCTGCAAGGGTGAGACGAGGCTTCCCGATCGACTTGGTAAGCCTGACTATGCCATTCATTTTAACGGCCTGCTCGCCGGTTACGTCGAACTCAAAGCGCCGGGGATTGGGGCGAATCCAAGACGTTACACCGGCCACAACCGGGAGCAATGGAAGCGTTTCCAACTTCTCCCAAACGTGCTCTACTGCGACGGCAACGAGTGGGCGCTGTATCGCAATGGCGAACTCGTCCATAGGTTGGTGCGCCTATCCGGGGACGTGACTTGCGATGGCCGCAAGGCCGTTAGCGCGGAAAACGCCCGAGCCCTCGACCCGCTACTGCGAGATTTCTTGTCCTGGCAGCCGTTCATACCGACCGACCGCAGAGGCAAGATCGACCTGAAGGGCTTTGCCGAACTGCTGGCCCCGCTCTGCCGAATGCTGCGCGATGATGTAACGGAGGCGCTTCGGAATGCGGATTCTCCGATGCACGCCATTGCCAGGGATTGGGGACACTCTCTTTTCGCCGATGCTTCCGACGAGCAATTCGCAGATGCCTACGCCCAGACTGTGACTTTCGCTCTTCTCCTCGCCCGCAGCGAAGGCGCTGAGCCGCTATCCTCAGACACCGCCCGGCAGATGCTGGACAGCCACCACGCTCTGCTGGGCCGAGCACTGGCAGTCCTTACTGATTTCCAGGTCAAAGCTGAGATGTCCAGCTCGCTAGACCTGCTCGTGCGAGTCATTGGAATCGTGCCTCCCCTAACGTTGACCGGCCCGGAAGACCCGTGGCTCTATTTCTACGAGGACTTTTTGGCCGCATACGATCCAAAGCTGCGCAAGGATGTCGGCGTTTACTACACGCCCGTCCAGGTTGTGCGAGCACAGGTGCGTCTAATTGACGATCTGTTAGTTAATCGCCTCAAAAAGCGCTCGGGGTTCTGCAATCCCGATGTCGTCACGCTCGACCCAGCGGCCGGGACGGGAACGTACTTGCTGGGCGTCATCGAGCACGCCCTCAAGAGGATTGAGGACGAGCAAGGCGCAGGCGCTGTGCCCGGCCAGGCCTCGACGCTTGCAGATAATCTCTATGGCTTCGAGTTCATGGTCGGGCCCTATGCCGTCAGCGAACTGCGCGTAAGTCGTGCCCTGCGAGATCGAGGTGCGGCGATATCAGACGACGGCACACACATCTACCTGACGGACACGCTCGAAAGCCCAAACGCTGAGCCGCTCCAACTGCCGCTTTTCTTTAAGCCCATCGCCGATCAACATGCCAAGGCCCTGCAAGTGAAGAGCAAGGTCCCCGTTATCATATGCCTCGGTAATCCGCCGTACGACCGTCACGAGGCGGCAGCAGAAGATAACAAGCCGCGCACCGGAGGCTGGGTGCGCTGGGGCGACCATGGCGAAACCGCGATTCTAAGCGACTTCCTCGAGCCCGCCAAAAAAGCCGGTTACGGCGTCCACATTAAGAACCTCTACAATCTCTACGTCTATTTCTGGCGCTGGGCGCTGTGGAAGGTGTTCGAGCACGAGACGTCGAGCGGTCCGGGCATCGTGAGCTTTATCAGCGCATCGAGCTACCTCGACGGAGACGCTTTCTGCGGCATACGAGAGCATATACGTCGCCTGTGCGACGAAATCTGGATTCTGGACCTCGGAGGCGAGGGACGCGGCACTCGCAAGAGCGAGAATGTCTTTGCCATCCGGACGCCCGTGGCCATCGCGGTAGCGGTCCGTGCCGGGAAAGCGAAGAAGGATCGACCCGCCACCGTTCACTACGCCCGCATTGAAGGCTCCCGCGATGCAAAACTGCGGCGCCTCGGCGCCATCCGCAATTTCACATCGCTGCAATGGGAGGACTGTCCCGCCGACTGGCACGCGCCGTTCCGCCCTGCCGGAAAGGGCGATTACTTCCGCTGGCCTCTGCTGACGGACCTAATACCCTGGCAACACTCCGGGGTGGAGTATAAACGGACGTGGCCCATCGCGCCCGATCGCGATACCTTGAAGAGGCGATGGCATGCTCTCTTGAGGTCCGGGGACCAATCTGAACTCTTCAAAGAAACAAGGGACCGCAAAATCAGCTCGCCCTGCTCTTCCGCGCCCCCGAATGGCTATGCCGATCAATCCATAGTAAGGCTGCCAAGAGACGCCTCGCCACCGCGGATTGAGCGATACGCCTATCGATCATTGGACCGTCAATGGGTCTTCGCCGACAACCGGCTGGGAGACTTCTTGCGCCCAGTGCTCTGGAGCGCTCGAGGCAGCTCGCAGGTGTACGTGACAAGCCTATTCAACCACCCGTTGGGGACCGGACCCGCGCTCACCTCGTGCAGTCATATCCCTGACCGTCATCACCTAAGGGGGTCGTTCGGCGGAAAGGACGTGATGCCGCTTTATCGCGACGCCGACTCGACGGAGGCGAACATCCTGCCCGGCCTGGTGAACATGCTTGGGAAGACCTACAAGCGCGATGTCTCACCGGAGGATTTTCTGGCTTATATCTATGGCGTGCTGGCGCAGCCTGCGTTCACTGCGCACTATCGGAAGGAACTGGAGACGCGGGAATTGCGCGTGCCGATCACGAAGGACGCTGTCTTGTTTGAGAAGGTTCGGGAGATTGGGGCGCGGCTGCTCTGGCTCCACACTTATGGCGAGCGGTTCGTCCCAAAGGGCGAGCGGCGAGGCCAGGTTCCGGCTGGCGCTGCGAAGTGCGTCAAGGCCGTGCCCGGCGACAAGGATGGCTATCCGGAATCGTTTGAATACAGTGATTTGACGCAGACGCTGCACGTCGGTGGGGGCGAGTTTCGGCCTGTCTCGCCAGATGTATTGGAGTTCGAGGTCTCAGGGCTCAAGGTTGTGCGGTCTTGGCTGAAGTACCGCATGAAAAAGGGCGCGGGTAGAAAATCCTCGCCGCTCGACTACATCCGGCCGGAGTGTTGGACCAGCCAGTTCACGACCGAACTGCTCGAATTGCTCTGGGTGCTCGAGGCGACGATCGCGGGGTACCCACAGCAGGCCGAGCTTCTGGAGGCGGTTGTGAGCGGCCCATACTTCCGCGCGGACGAGCTCCCGCCAGTTCCAGAAGCGATGCGCAAACCGCCGCCGATGCCTCGCCCTAGAGTCTCGGGCACAGTGCTATGATCATTCCGACGTCGGCGCCTATCTTCTTTCGATATGCCCTGGCCGTGCGGCCTGTCGGTTGACAGGTAGAATCTGTGCAAGGATAATTGGCGAGAATTGAAGAGGATAGGTCTTAGGTAGTAATGTGCCCCCAATTGAACGTTGAATATGGTTGTAGAGCGTAATTCTGACGTAAGTGTCTTGGCGCCTCGCCAGGTGGATGCTGGCGTGCTCTTGGGCTATCCGCCTGCGAGGGAGATCAAGAATAAACGCCTCATTGTGGGACCCGGGGCGAGATTGCGCAGCGGGACGGTGCTTTATTTGGGCTCGACCATCGGTCGCGATTTCGAGACAGGTCACAACGTTGTGGTTCGCGAGGAGAACGAGATCGGTGACGAGGTGAGCATTTGGAGCAATTCGGTGGTCGATTACGGCTGCAAGATTGGGAGCAGGGTTAAAATACACACAGGTGTGTACATCGCTCAGTTCACAACGATCGAGGACGACGTGTTTCTCGCACCTGGCGTCATGATAGCGAACGACCTGCACCCTATCTGCACTGAGTGCATGCTGGGGCCGACGATCAAGACGGGCGCGCGGATAGGGCTCAACGCCAGCATACTCCCGCGTGTAGTGATAGGCGAGGGCGCTATTATCGGGGCTGGCGCGGTCGTCATTCGAGATGTTGAGCCTGGCACGGTAGTTGCGGGCAGCCCAGCGAGGGTTTTGGGTATGGTCAAAGACCTACGCTGCATTCACGGCTCAAAAGGTATGGCGTATCCTGAGCTGCGAAATAGGTGAGGCGCAAGTGACCCGTCGCAAAGTCCTCCTACTAAACCCTCCCGGCGAAAAGCTCTACGCCAGAGATAAGTACTGCACATCGGTCAGCAAGACGAGCTACTACTGGCCGCAGGTCGATCTGCTGGTCCAGAGCGGCTATCTCAAGGACCACCACGACCTGTTCGTGCTCGATGCAATAGCAGAGCGGCTGTCGTTCGAGAAGAGCTTCGAGCGCATCAGCAAGATGGGTGCGGACGCGGTGATTTTCCTGACCTGTTCGGCATCCTGGAACAAGGATTTCGCGTTTGCCAAGCGGCTCAAAGACGAGCTTGGGATGACGACGATCGCCAACGGTGGGTTCCTTCTTTTCAAGGGCAAGAGCGCGATGGAGCAGTTCCCGCAGATCGACGCGGTGATGCTCGATTTCACGGAGCCGGACATTCTGAAATATCTGCAAGGGGATACCGAGAACCTCAAGAACTTCATCTATCGCAAGGACGGGGAGATAACGGCCTGCGAGCGCACGCGCCGCACAAAGTTCTCGTATCCCGTCCCGAGGCACGACCTCTTCCCACTCAAGCGGTATCTTTTCCCGTTGTCGAAGCGGCGCGTCTATACAGCGGCACTTACGAGCATGGGCTGCCCATTCCACTGCACGTTCTGTATCCCTGCGACGCTCGGTTTCAAGCTGAGGGACGTTGACAATGTTATTGAGGAGCTGATGTTCATCAGGTCGCTCGGGGTCAAGGAAGTGCTGTTTCAGGATTCCAGCTTCGGGGCAAACCGGGACCACCTGAAGGAGGTCTGTGAGAAGATGATCGACGCTCGGCTCGACATCGTCTGGATGTGTCAGTCGCGCGTCGATATCATCGACGAGGAGCGCATCTCGTTGATGAAGGAGTCAGGATGTCATACCATCCAGTTCGGAGTCGAGAGCGGCGACGAGCACATCCTTCAGACGATGTCGAAGGGGATCACACTTGAACAGACCAGGCGAGCGTTTTCGCTATGTCGTAAGCACAAGATCGCAACCAACGGGTTCTTCATAATAGGGATGCCAGGCGAGAGCGAGGATACGGTGCTTAAAACCATATCTTTTGCCAAGGAGCTTAATCCTGACGTCGCAGCGTTTTCACTCCCAATGCCTCATCCGGGCACCAAGCTGGGCGAGGCGGTTCGCAGCGACGGCACGGTTCTTACTGAGTGGGACCTGTTTGATGACGTGGCCCATCCGAAGCTGCCGACCGGGAACCTCTCGACTGAGAAGATATGGGAGCTTCGCAACCGTGCGTATAGGGAGTTTTATCTTCGTCCGGGCTATATGCTTAGGCGGGCTTCGAGAATAACGTCTTGGAAGGAGCTCACGATGCACGTGAGGGCGTTTTTCTCTATCTTCAGGCGCATTGTCCTTCACGATTACGAGAAATAGGGGAAAGAGACATGGGTAGGAAGACCGTCGCGTTGGTCGATGGTGAGCACTATCTCCCTGTGACGCGGGCGGCGCTCGCGCAGCTTGGCGAGGACATGGGCTACGAGGTGGTGGCGGCCGTCTTCATCGGTGGGACGGAGAAGATCGGCGTGCCCGAGGACCTCAGGCAGCTCGAGGTTCCCGTGATACTGCCAGAGTCGCCGCTTCTTGGTATTCGTCGCGCGATAGAGGAGTTTCAGCCTGACGTGGTGTTTGATCTTTCTGACGAGCCGGTTGTTGGGTATCACGAGCGCATGGCGATGGCGTGTGAGGTCCTCAGTTGCGGTGTTGTTTACAAGGGTCCGGACTTCGAGTTCACACCGCCCAGATTCCCGAGACTCTGCCGCAAGCCCTCAATTGCAGTCATCGGGACGGGCAAGCGGATCGGCAAGACCGCCGTGGCGGCGTTTATGGCGCGAGTCTTGAGTGGAGAGGAGACGGAGGACGAAAGGACTTGGCTGCCCTGCATCGTAACTATGGGCAGGGGCGGTCCGGCTGAACCTGAGGTCATAAGAGGGGACGAGCTCGAGATAACGCCCAGCTACCTTATCGACATGAGCGCAAAGGGCGTTCACGCCTCGTCCGATCACTTCGAGGACGCTCTCATGTCTCGCATACCGACAATCGGGTGCAGGCGTTGCGGCGGCGGGTTCTCGGGCAAGGTCTTCTTGTCCACTGTGCCCCAAGGGGTCATGATAGCAAACGAGCTACCTGTTAATCTCGTCATATTCGAGGGCAGCGGCGCGTCGTTTCCGGACGTCGCAACGGAGGAGACGGTGGTCGTTGTCGGCGCAAATCAGCCGCTGGACTACATAGCCGGATACATGGGGCCATATAGAATCCGTCGCGCAAGCCTCGCGGTCATAACGCTTTGTGAGGCGCCTTCGGCCAATCTTAGGAAGGTTGCGAAGCTGGACAGGGCAATCAGGGAGATCAACCCCACGATCGAGGTTGTCTGGACAGTCTTTCGACCGAAGCCGTTGATAGACGTTGCCAAGAAGAGGGCCATCGTTGCCACGACTGTGCCTGAGGCATCCCAGGACATCATAACTAAGCATCTGTCAGCGGCTTACGGGTGCGAGGTGCTCTTCGCGAGCCATAGCCTCTCCAACAGGCCTCGGCTGCAACAGGAGCTCGCTCACGCAGTATCCGAGTTCCCCGAAGCGGATATCCTGATTACAGAACTTAAGGCTGCATCGGTTGATGTTGCGGCCAAGATAGCGATTGACAACGGCCTTGAGGTCGTTTTCATGGACAACGTCCCCGAGGTCGTCGGAGGCGACGGCGAGCTGGACACTCTGATGATCGAAGTAGCCAGCAGAGCACAAAACAGCTTTATGCGCCGATGATTACACTCAGTCAGAACATCGCGCGGGCGCTTGCGCCAGCGATTGCAGTTCTAATGCTTATGGTTTCCGGCATCACGGCACCTCTTGCGGGCGCTGTGAAACAAACGCCTCCCAAGAAAACCTCTGCCGAGGCCCAGGACCGGCATGACTCGGCGATGAGGCTGTTAGAGCAGACCCGCGCCAAGATCGATAGGTTGCGGTCGGTGAAGGCCGAGTTCGTGCAGGAGAAGCACCTGGCGATGCTGATTGAGCCTGTTATCTCGAAGGGCACGTTTCTATACAAGGCAGACCGCAAGTTCGCCTGGCACTATCTTCCCCCTGACGAGAGCTACACGATCTCCGATGGGAAGAGAATATGGCTCTACTTCCCGGCCCTTGAACAGGCCGAGGTCTATGACATGGAGAAGTTCAAGACCCAAAGCCGTGTCTTTGAGAAGCTCTGCCTGGGTTTCGAGCGGCCGCTGTGTGACCTCGCCGATTCGTTCTCGATCGAGCTGATTGGGCAGACGGCGAGCGATTTCGAGGTCGAACTGAGGCCGAAGGATGAGTCCATGGCAAGGCTGATCGCAAGGCTGCGGATTGTCATCAGCAAGGAAACGGGCTTGCCTACTCGCCTGAACTCCGTCGAGAAGAACGGCGATACGACGTCCATCAAGTTCACGAAGGTCAAGCTCAATCGCGAGCTAGCTGACTCTCTGTTCACATTTGTGCCTCCAAAGGGGGTGAAGGTGCAGGAGCAGCAACGCTCGCTGTCATATTGAGAGCCCCATCACGCCGATGCTTCGGGGGCCTCGAGCGTGCGGTGGGCCGAGCTCG